>Ga0233425_10002344_pt1 | contig 37704 bp, 33 predicted proteins | sample Watercolumn_Towu_2_FD_181712 | JGI IMG/M metagenome (GOLD analysis project Ga0233425, IMG submission 181712) | Freshwater microbial communities from Lake Towuti, South Sulawesi, Indonesia - Watercolumn_Towuti2014_140_MG | ecosystem: Environmental > Aquatic > Freshwater > Lake | place... | reverse complement strand
CATGCCACCCATGCCTCCACCCATGCCACCCATGCCTCCACCCATGCCTCCACCCATGCCTCCACCCATGCCTCCACCGAGCATCCCCATTCCACCCATGCTCATCGCGTTCGGAGAAACGACGAGGTCGCCGACTGGGTACACGCGAGTGGACAGTTTTTCCGTGGCATCGGTAGCCGTCGTGATCTTGAGCACTTCGTCTTCGACGACATAAGTGAGCTGCAATGGTTGCAGCAACAGCTTGAGGCCACTCTTGAGCGTGATGCCGTCCACGCTGAGCGTCATGGGCTGCTCGAGTTGGACTCCTTCGTCGGTGAGCCTGGCCTCATCCAGACGAATGGGAATCTCGTGTTGTTCAGCCAGCGACGCGATGGCGTCTCGTAATGGAATCTCGACGTATTCCATCTTCGTTGGCTGATCGAGTTCGCGGAGGATTTTGAGTTCGCGTTTGCCCTTGGGACTGTTCGGATCGAGCTTCAGATCGACTGACTTCCAGATCGCACGCCGTTCAGTCAGCGCCTGCCAGACTTCGGCGGGCGGGTAAAGAATCGGCGGCTCATCCGCGAACGGGATGTGTGACAACTCGACTTGATGCAACACAGCCAGGAATCTGTCAGCACGTTCAGCTCGCAAACGCTGAGCCTTATCCAGTTGGCCTGCCGCTTCGGCGTTGAACACGGTTGAATTGATCACGCCGTTGTATGGGTCGAGTTCCACAGCGACCCGACCGACCGATTCGGCCTCCTCAAACGCGTCGGCCCGGCCCTTGAACCCCTCGTCCATCAATGCCCGCACGCGATCGAGCAGTTGGGCGACTTGCGCCTGCCGCTGCATCACCGCGTCTTCGAGATGTTTTTGGGCGTTGAGTTGCGACTGCCTTTCTGCCGCTCGCAGACGCTGCTCGTCGAGAGATGCCTTGCGATTGGTGGTGAGTTCGAACTGGCGGCTGATGGTTCGCAGGAGCGAGTTACGGACATCGGCATCGATATCGGCGGAAGTTTCGACCGTGATCCGGAGCCGTTTCAAATCCCCGACCACGCCTTCCGGATCGGATTCGATACGGCGGCGAGCGTCTTCAATGGCGCGATTGACGTCCAGTTTCAAGCGTTCCGCCCGTGCCCGCCGATCCGCTTTGACCTTTCCAATGGAATCTTCCCCGGACTCAACAGTTCCTTTCAGCGAATCATCGACATCGTCGAGTTTCGATTTCGGTGCGGCTTCCTGCGTCTCAGTGTCAGCCGGCTGACCAGCCGCTGGCTTTGCCTCCTGCGCCACCGCCAGGACGATTCTCGTCCGCGAACGCTCGGTCTCGTCCGTTCCAACCTGTTTGAGATACGAAATCGGCTTGGGAGACACTTTGCGGACCCGTTGAGTCGCGTTGAGAATTACTCGGGCTTCGGGGTTGGTGGGGTCCAGCTTTCGAATGTTCCAAGCAATCTCCTCGGCTTCTTTGAGTTGTCCCTGTTTCACGAATTGTCGTCCAAGAGCCACCATCTGCACGATGCGCTCCTCGTACGCGCGGCGGGCCAGCTTAAGCAGATCAGCTCCGGCAACTGCCACGGTCAAACCCTGATCGCGATGGGCGTCTTCCCAAATCGACGTCAGGAAAGTGTTGCCTGCCTGCGATTCGGCCGGCGTGATGTCCCACGTCATTTTCACCGGCTTGCCGTCGATGAAGCCTTCGGCGACAACGTGCAACGGTGCGGCAACAGCATTCGTTCCCAGAAGCATGGTTGCGCGGTCGCCTCGCAGCGGAGGAGCCGTCTGCGGGTACAGCGAGGTCACTTCCGGAGAAACCTGCAGCCTGCTGGGATAGAAAACCGGGGCCACCGCAGCCGACGCGAGTTCGCGACCGATCTGTGAAGCGGTTTTGCGTTCATCAAGTTCCGGGTTGTCCACCAACAACACGCCGCCCGTGTGCACGGCAAGAATCCCCAGCAGCGACAAGTCGGTTCGCGGGCCGACGGCGAAACTGCTGACCGTGATCTTCCGACTCACGAGGTCTCGAATCGTGGCTCGCATGTCGTCGGGTGCGATGATCTGCGCGATGCTCAGTCCGTCGCCGATGTAGACCACCGACCGGCCGGCCTTCGAATCCGTTGAGAAGGTTCGGGAAGCAGCCTCCAATGCCAGCGCGAAACTCGTGGCCCCCAACGGCACTCGCTTTTGCAATCGCTTCACCGCGGTGGCGAGTTCATCGGACTTGGCAGCTACGAATCCTTCGGTCAACGGAACTGCGTCGACATCGACCGCAAGCAATGCCACGCGGTGCTCTGACGACAGCGTTTCGATTAGCGACCGGAGTACTTCAAGCGATTGCGTCCGGAAGTTGCCGGTCTGGCTGGCCGACGTATCGAACAGGACTACGACATCGTGCGGGTTACCATCCCGTGACATTTGGTCGCCGGTCAGCGAGAGCGCAAAGTAAGTGTCGCCTCCCGGCACACGATGCGAGATCAGACTGCCTGACGATTTGCCGATCGTGCTCTGTTTCGTCGCAATCTGTTCCGCGGCTGAGGCGGCTCCAGCGAACCACACCAGCAAACCCAGAGGAAGCATCACGCGACCAACCGCTTGCAATTTGAGGCGCATCGTCCGACTCCGTGGTACGAGATGTGAATGTGTTTGAACTGGACTGGGTGATACGAACTCTGCAACCGGAACGCTGGACGTGCGGCCCCCAACCCAAGTGCAAATTGACACAGGTAGTGTAATTGAGTCTCGACCGGCGTTGAAGCAAAATCTGCGTGAAATTTCGTCTTGCCGATGTTCGATGCTCGTTCGGTCGGTGAAGTTTCTGTGCAGCACGATTCTACAGCCTGTCGGCAGCCTGCGGAACGTGCGTGCCGTGTCCGGCGGTGACTGTTCTGAAACGTGTTTCCCATTTTTCCTCGGCGGAGCTTTTGCGCAGGTATGCCGGTTCCAACGACCAGGGATCGGCCAGCGAACCAGATTGGGCCGCCAGTTCCCCCAGTTCTGCCACTGTCGCGGCCCTCGGAATCCAAAGTTCGCTTGGCAATTGGCGACATCGATCGCCCAAGTCCGCAGTTAGCCTTTCCAATCCAGGACCGGAGAGGACCGCATCCGGTTCAAGCGATGCGACCCATTCCGCTGACTTGACGATTTGCACACCAGTCGCACTGTGCCAATCGCCCCCCGCGTTTTGTTGAAACACCTCGACAAACAGCTCTCCTCGCTGGGCATCATTCGCAACATGCACGCGATTGACGTCCGGGGGCGAGTTGACGGCAATCGCAAGAAGTGAGTTGATCGCTGAAACCGGGCAACCAACCGCGTAAGCCATCGTCTTGGCAAACACGGCGCCGACGCGCAGCCCGGTGAAGCTTCCAGGTCCGATGCTCACCGCGACCAAATCGCAGTCGCGGATGCGTTTTCCGCAGTCACGAGCCAAACGCGACACTTCGGACACGAGTGCCTGGCCATGATGGACGCCGACCTGAAGCGTCCGTTCCGCGAGCAGCGCGCCTGCTTCGCGCAGCGCAACCGAACCGACAGGGCCGGACGTATCGAGGGCGAGTGTCAACATGGGACTTCGAGATCATCAAACGCGAACAGGTCAACGAATTCAACAGCGAAATCGCCAAAGTTCGCAAAATCACGATCTCATCGCGTCTCAACCTCAGGCGACGCTCATTCCATGCTGCCGCCGATGTCCAGATTCGTCGCGAGTTGCAGCAACCGACGTTCGTGACGATCCTGCGCCACCATGGTGTTGACCCACTCGGCCAGTTCGCGCCGCACGTGCGCCGCCGTGTCTGCCGCCCAGTCCGCCTGGAGCACGTCATCGCGCAGCCGATGCAGCCGGTCGATCAGACCTTCGTATTCGCGATGCAATCGCTCGACCCGGTCGGACCAGTTTGGGAATCGCGATACGACGTCCGCCAGATACCCACCCTCTTCTCGCAGGTGGAATTCCCTCGGCAGAGTTCCCACCAATTCATCAAGCACAACCAGCAACCACTTGCGTGTTTCACCATCGAACTCATCCCGGAGCAGATCCCGAAGGTCGTCCAGCAGGATTGAGTCCAGTGCTGCGTAATCGTCGCGCAGCTTCCATCCGTTTGTCGCAGGAACACTCATGTTCACTCCCTTCGAACGCGGAATGCCAACCTGCAACCCGGTCGACGTGGCCGGGCTGCCAACGGCGAGGGAACGAACGAATCGGCGGCAACGCGAAAACCGCTTCGCGGCGGACTCGGCCCCCAGTCCGAGGCCGCGGAGGCGGCTCGACAGATTCTCGGCCGAAACCACACGACAACCTCGGCCGATCCCGTTGCGACGGTCGTCTCAGCCAGATGCTTCTCCGACCGGATGGGGCTTGCACACACCTGACAGCAAGCGTCCGGCTGGGCAGCGATCGGGGAGCGGGATTGAACCTGCTGGTGGGTGACCACTCGAAAGCGTAGCCAACGAAAGGAACTTTCACCCGCAGTCCAGTGCGCAGCTTACGCCTGCCATTTTCAATCGTCAACCCGAAATAACCCATCAGCCAAACTACGGCCAATTGTACAGCGTTGGGTCGGAAACCCCCGCGTCGCGGAACGCCTGCTTTCGCCGCCCACATTTGATGCATCGGCCGCAGTGAACCGTATCGCGGGGAGAAACGCACGAAAAACTGAGGGCCAGCGTCGCCGGATCGACTTCGCGGATGATCTCTGACTTGTGGAGGTGCAGGAATGGCGTGACAATTCGCACGAGGCGGCCGGCTTCCAGGCTGAGCACAGCTTCGCAGCGGTCGAAATAGTCGCGGCTGCCGTCGCGGTAGCAGTTGTCCGCCGTCGTGCCGATCGCCAATTCCAGCGGCGAACCGTTGCCAGCCACACTGTCCGCCAGTTTTCGCACGGCCAGGCTGATCAGAGTCAGGTTCCGCAGCGGAATCTCCAGATCGGCCGATGCGGCACCCGCGAGCGGAATCCCCTGCCCCGTCAAGGCCCAGTGTTGACCCAACAGACCGCGCAAGCCGAGTTTGATTTCGATCAGGGGCCGCAACCGATCGGTCGCCAGCGCCGCACAGAATCGCCGTGCGTGGTGCGACTCGGCCCTATCCCACACCAGCCCGCAGTCGATTCGCACGGGGATGACGATTCGCCCTTCGTCGAGCAACCGCTTGACGAGCGCGGTGCTCTCGACGCCGCCGCCGAGCAGAACGCCGATCGGCGATGAATCGACCGTGGACATGGAACCGGGCCCGTCACGCAAGAGCACCCCGGCTGCTGTGAGCAGCCGGGGTGCTGCCAATCAACCCTTGAGCAGGTCCTCGACCGTCTTCCGCTCGTCGCGAAGTTCTGCCACCGTGGCGTTCACTTTGCCGCGAGCGAACTCGTTGTGTTCGAGTCCCTGCACGATCTTCCAGGTCTTGCCGTCGCTGGTCAGCGGGAAGCTTGAGATCAGTCCGGCGTCCACGCCGTAGCTGCCGTCGCTGCACACGGCCGCGCTGAAACAGGTCCCGGCGGGAGTCGGCGTCGCAATGTCGCGGACGCTGTTGAGGATTGCGTTCGCCGCCGAAGCGGCCGATGACGCGCCCCGGGCCTTGATCACCGCGGCCCCGCGCTGCTGCACGATGGGGATGAACTCGTTCTGCAACCACGCGGAGTCGGTGATCGCCTGCGTGGCCGGTTGGCCGTCGATTTTCGCGTGGAAGAAATCGGGAAACTGCGTCGCGCTGTGGTTGCCCCAGATCGCCATGTTCGTCACCGAGGCCACCGGCCGCCCGGCCTTTTGAGCCAACTGCGACACCGCCCGGTTTTCGTCGAGCTTGGTCATGGCGTACCAGCGGTCGCGTGGCACGCGCGGTGCGTTGCTCATCGCGATCAGACAGTTCGTGTTGCACGGATTGCCCACGACGAGGACTCGCACGTCGGACGCCGCCGACGATGCGATCGCCTTGCCGGTGCTGGTGAAAATCGGCCCGTTGATCCGAATCAGATCGGCCCGCTCCATGCCTTGCTTGCGCGGAATGCTGCCGACGCAGATCACGAAGTTCACGTCCTTGAACGCCTGGTCGAGGTGTTCGCTGTCGGCCTTCACAACTCCCGCCAGCGTCGGGAACGCGCAGTCATCGAGTTCCATGTGAATCCCGTCAAGCGCCGCGAGGGCCTGCGGGATTTCAATGAGATGCAGGATCACCGGCTGGTTCTTGCCAAAGGCTTCTCCCGCCGCGAGGCGGAAAATCAGGCTGTATCCAATCTGGCCGGCGGCACCGGTCACGGCGACACGAATCGGAGCTGTCATGGTGTCAATACCTGTGGCGAATCAACCTTCGAGTTCAAAGCGAAGTCCCGAGTCGTAACGTCAAACCAACTCGCGAACCGCCAGTCAGCAACGACTTGTACCGACTTCATTGGGCCGCAGCAACCAACTCCGCAACGGCGCGACGCCGAAGTTGAGTGCAAGGTGTCGGCACGTTTGAAAATCATCGAAAACGTTGTCCGACGTAACAATCACAACGGCTGAACAAATTGAGCAATCTTTAGCGTCGCCCAAACTGCCTTATCGACGGCAGGATCGAACCAACCGGACAGCAATCGCTCGCTTCAAAACATCGCGCCGAATCGCCGCGACGCCTCCGCGCGCGCATGACGTTGACACATTTTTTGATCGCCAGTAGATTCCACGCCCGCTCGCCGACCCGCGTCAACTTCGGTCGGCTGGAGAGGTTAGGAGTTCTTCCGATTCCTCCGGTTGTGTGGGGTGAGACGTGCGACTGCCGAACGTGTGGCGCCTGCCGATCTGCCTGGGATCGCTTCTCGGAGCGTGGATCATCGGCTGCATCCACGAAGACATCGCTCCGCCGCCCCCGGCGTCGATCGGCAGGTACGGCAACCCGAATTTGACAACGGTTCCGCAGTCCACGCCGCCGCTGAACCGTCCCGGCTCCAAAGTCAGCAATCCCGACGATCTGCCGATCGTGGGCAATCCGTGGAAGCCTGATCTCGGCGCCGAGAAACGAGAGTGGCGCTACCTCGTCATCCACCACACAGCCACCGATTCGGGCGATGTCGAATCGATCCACGAATCGCATCTGAAAAAGAAGGACAGCGCCGGGAACAACTGGATCGGCATTGGATACCACTTCGTAATCGGCAACGGCAACGGCATGGCCGACGGCAAGATCGAACCGACGTTTCGCTGGAAGCAGCAACTTCACGGCGCTCATGCCGGTCCCGGAGACAAGGAACACAACCAGCACGGCATCGGCGTGTGTTTGGTCGGCGACTTCGAACGCACATCGCCCAGCCCGGCCCAATTGAAGGCCGTCAAGCGGCTGGTGCGAACCATGAAAGGCGAGTACGGCATTACGTCCGCGAACGTGATCGGCCACCGCGATATCCGCTCGACCGAATGTCCCGGCAGGTACTTCCCGATGGCGGAAGTGGCCGGAACGGATTCCGATTCCAGTTTCAGCCGTGTCACCGGAGACGCGCAACCCGTGCGAGTCGCCAGCGGCACCGGGAGTCAGCACCAATGAAGCGACGTTTCACCCTCGGCGCGCTGGAACCCACTTCCTCGTCGATCGACTTGCCGGCCGAATTTGCCTCCGAACCGGAGACTCCAGCGGCAGTGACAAGTGTCGCCACGGAAATTGCCACCGGCCGCCTGATCGCTCCGCTGCCGGGTGCGCAGCCGGCGTCCGGCCTCGCCCCCGCCGAGCGCGATCCGCAGCCGATCGAGAACCTGTTCGTCCCCGAACACTACGAGCCGAAGTATGCGTACCCGCTGATCGTCTGGCTGCAGGTCGATGACACGACCGGACCAGGCTTTGCCAAGCTGATGGAACAAATCAGCACGCGGAACTATTTCGGATTTTCGCTTCGGTGCAACCCGATTTCCGCGAGTTCGGAATCGAACGACGAAAGCCCGGTCGCAGCGATCGAAGAACTTCTGTTCGAATCGGTGAAGCAACTGCGTCGTACCTACCACATCCACAGCGAACGCATCTTTCTCGCCGGGTTTGGAGACGGAGCCACGCTGGCGCTGCATCTCAGCCTGCGGCGTCCCGAATGGTTCGCCGGAGTAGCCGCGTTGGCCGGTCAATTCCCGATGATGCCGCTGCCGCTGAACCGGTTCCGCGACCTGATCGGCAAACGCGTGTTCCTCGGCACCGGGACGCGAAACGTCTCGTGCCCCGAGACCGATCTCCTGCGCACCGGCCGCCTGCTGCACGTCGCCGGCCTCCGCGTCTGCACGCGGTTCTACGATGCCGGTCCCGAACTGTCCGCCGACATGCTCGCCGAACTCAACCGCTGGGTGATGGCGGAGATGTACTCGCGCAAACCCGCGATCGCCTAGGTCAGGCTTTCCAGCCTGACAGGATGTTGGTGAACAGACCGGGTCAGGCTGGAAAGCCTGACCTACTTCAATCCTTCGCGCATCTTGTGCAGCGCTTGCAGGGCCGCCAGCGGGGTGAGCTGGTCGAGGTCGAGTTGCCGCAGGGATTCGACGACCGGATGGTCGGGTGGCGCGGCGAAAAGTGAAAGCTGTCGGGTGGACTGTGGCTTCCGGGCGGGAATGGTCACGCGGCCGGAGGCGTCGTGGTGGTCGGATTCGAGTTTGTCGAGGATCACCTTCGCCCGTTCAACCACTGTCAGCGGGATGCCGGCGAGGCGGGCGACGTGGATGCCGTAGCTCTTGTCCGCGGCGCCCTCGACGATCTTGTGCAGGAAGACGATGCCGTCGGCGTCTTCGCGCACGGCAACGTTCCAGTTGCGGGCGTCCGGGAGCGACTGCGTGAGTTCGGTCAGCTCGTGGTAGTGCGTGGCGAACAGCGTGCGGCAGCGGATGGCGTCGTGGAGGAATTCCGTGACCGACCAGGCCAGCGAAATGCCATCGTAGGTGCTGGTGCCGCGGCCGATCTCGTCGAGGATCACGAGGCTCCGTTCCGTGGCCTGATGCAGAATGCGGGCGGCTTCGGTCATCTCGACCATGAACGTGCTCTGACCGCGCCCGAGTTCGTCGCTGGCTCCGACTCGCGCGAAAATCTTGTCGGCGATCCCGATCCGTGCGGAAGCGGCCGGGACGAACGAACCCATTTGCGCAAGGATCGTGAGCAACGCGGCTTGCCGGATGTACGTGCTCTTGCCGGCCATGTTGGGGCCGGTGATGATCTGCACGCGACCGAAGTCGCCGCCCAGTCGCGTGTCGTTCGGCACGAACTGGCCGCTCGGTTGCAGCCGGTCGAGGACCGGGTGGCGTCCTTCGCGTACGTCGAAAAATGGTTCTTCGGTCAGCTCCGGCCGGCAGTAGTTGCGGCTCACGGCGAGCGTGGCCAAACCGGCGAGCACGTCGATCTGCGCGAGGACCTCGGCCGTCTGCTTCAACCGCACGCCGTGCGCAGCGACTCGGTCGCGGAGCGCGATGAACAGCTCCTGCTCCAACCGGTTCGCCTGCTGTTCGGCCCCGAGGACTTTCTCCTCGTATTCCTTGAGCGCCGGCGTGATGAATCGTTCCTGATTCTTGAGCGTCTGCTTGCGGATGTAGTCGGCCGGGACTTCGATCTTCGCAAGCTGAGCCGTCGTCAGTTCGAGGTAGTACCCGAAGACTTGATTGAACCCGACCTTCAACCCCGGCACGCCGATCCGTTCGGCTTCGGTGGCTTGATATTTCGCGATCCATTCCTTGCCGCCACGCGCGAGGTCGCGGAGTTCGTCAAGCTGCGCATTGCACCCCGGCCGGATCAATCCCCCTTCCGCGATCGTCAGCGGAGGCTCGTCCACCAGCGACAATTCGATGTCGAATCGCACGTCGGGACAGAGATCGAGCTGCTGTTCGAGGTCGGCGAGCAAGGCCGATCGACGCGCGGTGAGTTTCGCTTTGAGTTTGGGCAGCAGTTGCAAGGTTGAAGCCAGGCACACGAGGTCGCGCGGGCCGGATCGGCCGGTGGCCACGCGCGCGGTCAGACGCTGGAGGTCGTACGCCGTGCCGAGCGTTTCGCGCAGGTCGCGGGTCAGCAGCGAATCGCTCGCGAGTTCCGCGACGGCATCCAGCCGGCGGTTGATCGCGGCCAGATCGGTCAGCGGGTTCGACAGCCAGTCGGCCAGCAAGCGGGCACCCATCGGCGTGACGGTTTCGTCGATGATCGCCAGCAGCGAGCCCTCGCGTTTTCCCTCACGGATCGTCCGTGTCAGTTCGAGGCTTCTGCGAGTGGCTTCGTCGATCAGCAGCGAGTTGCCGCGCTGGTACGGTTCGAGCCGGACGACGTGCGGCAGCGACGATTTCTGCGTCTCGCGCACGTAATCCAGCAGCGCCCCCGCCGCCGTGATGCCGAGCGAATCGCCCTCCCAACCGAAGCCGTCGAGCGTGCTGGTGCCGAAGTGATCGAGGAGCAGGTTTCGACAGTGCGACGCCGCGAACGACCAGACCGGTCGCTCGACGAGGAGCATCTCGTTGCGTGAGCCAAGCAGCGCCGCGCGGGCTTCGGCTGTCCAGTTGTCCGGAAGCAGACACTCGGCCGGCTGCAAGCGCGAGAGTTCGTCAGCGACGGAGGCGAATTCGATTTCGGTGGCGACGAAGCGGCCGGTGGAAATCTCCAGCCACGCGAGGCCCGCGCGATCTTTGTCGGGAGCCAGCGCGGCGATGAAGTTGCTTTCGCGCGGGTCGAGGAGCGCGTCGTCCGTGACCGTCCCCGGCGTGACGACGCGCGTGACCTCCCGTTTCACCAACCCCTTGGCGAGCGCGGGGTCTTCGACCTGATCGCAGACGGCGGCTCGCAGCCCGGACTGGATGATCTTGCGGAGGTAGGTGTCAAGCTGGTGGTACGGGAACCCCGCCATCGGCACCGGGTTGGGCGACCCTTTATCGCGCGTGGTCAATGTCAACCCGAGCACTCGCGACGCCTGCTGGGCATCGTCGTAGAACAGTTCGTAAAAATCGCCGATCCGGTACAGCAGCAACGCCTCGGGATTCGACGCCTTGACGTCGAGGTAGTGCTGCATCGCGGGTGTGGGTTTGCTGGCGTCGGCCATCTGTGGACGAGGACGATGGTGGATGGAGGATAGAAGATTGAGGATGGTGGACCTATTTCGACAGTCGGCAGAAGTCGTCGGCTTTTTCGATCATGCGATTGAGCATGCCGCCGACGCGCTGCCACTGATCGTCGAGGTCTCGATGCTGGGTTGGTTTGATATACGAGCAATCCAACGCGTGGTCCAGCCACGCTTGGGTTTCCATCGCCTCGCCAAGTGCCTCGTTGATCTTGTTCGCGAAAGCCGCCACCTACCGGCGTCGTGCCCACGCCTCAGCGATCATCGCATTGACGGCTCTCGACGAGCGACGAATCTGATCGGTCAATGAATACAGTTCCTCCTTGGGAAAAGTCTTTGTCAGATCGAAAACCTGCTTCGCTTGCTCCCGTGCCATTTTGTAAACATCAAGGTCACGAAAGCTCCGGATCAACGCCTTGTCATCACCTCCAGCAGTGCGAGCCTCCGTCACCATCCTCAATTCTCCATCCTCCATCCTCACCGCGTCGCAAGCGGTTTTTCCGGGAACAAACTGCTGATGCTCGTGCGGTCGTGGACGGAGCGGATCGCTTGTGCAAACAGCGGAGCGACGGGGATCACGGAGACGTTGGGGGGCAGCGGGTCGAAGCGGTATTCGATCGTGTCGGTGATGAACATCCGTTTGATCTGGCTGGCGGCGACTTTCGGCGAGGCTCCTTTCGACAGGACGCCGTGGCTGATGGCGGCGTAAATGTCGCGGGCTCCGCGCTGCTTGAGAATGTCCGCCATCGCGATGAGCGTGCCGCCGGTGATCGTGAAGTCGTCCACCAGCAGCACGTTTTTGTCGCGCACATCGCCGATGACTTCGAGCGCCACGACGGTTTCGTTGTGCCCCGGACGCGCCTTGTTCCCGATGACCACGGGGACGCCGAGCAGGTTCGCGAACGAAGAGGCATCCTTGGCGAAGCCAATGTCAGGGCTGCACACGACCAGGTCGGGGAGGTTGAGCTTGCGAATGTGATCGCACAGCACCTGCCGACCGTACAGATGATCGACCGGGATGCTGAAGAAACCTTGAATCTGCGGACTGTGCAGGTCCATCGTGAGGACGCGGTCGCAGCCGGCCGCTTCGAGCGCGTCGGCACAGACGCGGGCGCGAATCGACACGCGCGGCTCGTCCTTCTTGTCACCCTTGGCGTAGCTGAAGAACGGGATCACCGCCGTCACCGCCTGCGCGCTGGCTCGCTTGAGGGCGTCGATCCAGAACAGCAGCTCCATGAAGTTGTCGTTGACCGGAAAGTGGACACCTTGGATCACAAACACGTCGCGGCCACGCACGTTTTCGAGCACGCGGACGAATACGTTGCCCTCGCTGAAATACTGCGCCTGCGAAGATGACACCTGCACCCCCAACTCGGCGGCGACGGCTCGGGCGAGCTGGGGGTTGGCCGAACCGGCGATGAGTGTTAGCTCGCCTTGCGGCGGCTGAAACGACATGGCCCGCGGGCCGGATGAGGGATTGTGCGAGGTGGCCATGCGGAGGTTGAGGAGGATCGCGGATGGAAGATGGAGGATCGCGGATGGCAACTATCGTTGACACGGTTTGCAACATCCGGGATCGCGTCGGTGGGTGCATCTTAGCCGGACGAAGTTGGCACACAAGGCAGCCGATTGCGTCCAGCGTGGCAGTCCTGAACCGTAGCCTCGGCCCTTGTGGCCGAGTCATGCCTCGAGGAACGACACAGGCCGAGCCACAAGGGCTCGCGCTACGATCGACAACGACCGCGGCTTTTCTTTTCACCGGAGCACGCTAGCATGGCGGAGGCGAGTTTGCAGTCGCGATCCTCCATTCTCAATCCTCGATCCTCGGTCAAACCGCATGTCCCGCGAAGCCATCTTCGAAGCGAGTCTCGGTTACTTCCTGCACCCGATCCGGGAGTTCCTCGACGACGAGACGGTGTCGGAAATCATGGTCAACGGGTACGACGACGTGTACATCGAGCGTCGCGGGCGGCTGATCAAGACCGAGGCCCAGTTCATCAGCGAAGACGCCTTGCTGTCGGCCGTGCACAACGTGGCGCAGTACGTGGGGCGGGAGGTGGACGAGAACCGGCCGATTCTGGATGCCAGGCTGCCGGACGGTTCGCGTGTGCATGCCATCATCCCACCGAGCGCCCGCGGCGGCACGTATCTCAACATCCGCAAGTTTTTGCGGAGCGCGATGACGCTCGAGGATTTGATCCGGTTCGGCAGCCTCAACGAAGCCGGCCGCGAGTTCCTGGAAATCTGCGTGCGCCTGCACAAGAACATCGTGGTTTCGGGCGGCACCGGCACCGGCAAGACATCGATGCTCAACGCGATGTCCACGGCGATTCCCGATGAGGAACGGGTGATCGTGATTGAAGACAGCTCCGAATTGAGGATGAGCCAGCCGCACTGCCTGTACATGGAAGCGCAGCAGGCGGACGCTTACGGCAAGGGGGGACTTTCGATCCGGCAGCTCTTCAAGGCGTCGCTGCGAATGCGTCCGGACCGGATCGTCGTCGGCGAAGTGCGGAGCGGCGAGGCGCTGGACATGATCCAGGCGATGATTTCCGGACACGCCGGCAGCATGACGACGGTTCACGCCAGCACGCCGTACGATTCGCTCGTCCGGTTGGAAACGCTGTCGCTGATGTCCGACGTGTCGCTGCCGGTGTACGTCGCCCGGGCGCAGGTGGCTTCGGCGATCCATGTGATCGTCCAACTTGCCCGGTTCTCGGAAGATGGGTCGCGGCGCGTGACCCGGATCACCGAAGCTTGCGGCTTGGACGGCGAAAAGTATGTACTTCGCGACCTGTTTGTGTCACGGATGAAGGGGAAGCGATTCGACGGCCGGCTGCTGGCCGATCTGGAACTGACCGGCAACCTGCCGACGTTTTGCCGGGAAGCCTACGAGCAGGCGATGGACGATCGCATCAAACACTCTCAGGCGCTTTGGAAAAAATGACGTCGCCCGGGAAGATTGCCTGTTGATTGCAAGCTCGTTCGCCCGTTTTTCTGCTTGTGGTGAGCGAAGCACCGCAAGGCGTTGCGACTACCGGCTCTCAAATCGCAGTTGCCGGAGTCGTTGGTATCGTTGAAAGAACTCAACGCCTGACGCCATTTGACTTGCGGTGGCCGCCTGCCGAAGGTCAGCCCTTCTGGGCCGACTGCATGCCGACAAGCAGGTGTGTCGGCCCGAAAGGACCGACCTAAAACGACTTGGATGGGGTTGAATTCAGCACCGAGCGCCTCCCATGAACGATCATCGAAATGCAGAGTCAAGCGGGAGGCCAGCCCGACGAATCTGGCAGATTGAATGCGAGCGGGTTAGGATTGAGCCGCGTTCGAACATTCGTTCCCCGCGCAAGCCGTGGAGCAGCGGAAGGTGATGCCATGAATCCAGCCGGTTGCAGAGTCGTTCGAGTTTCGCGCAAGAGCGGGCGGCGCGGAGCCGCATCGCTGGACTACATCCTGACGCTGGGAACCATGTTTTCGATGGGAGCGGTCGCGATTGGGTACAGCCGTCGGCTGATCGTGCTGGCATACGAAGTGATCTGCGGCCTGATTTCCTGGCCGTTCATGTGAAGCAAAAAGAGTTGGGGTTGGTGGGCGAGTTGGCCCCTCACCCCCAACCCCTCTCCCGCGGACTGGAGAGGGGCGTTCTTGGTGGGCAACGCCCAAACCACAAACAGGAGAGAAGACATGCGAAGTCTGAAGAACCTCATGCTGCGGGTGCACAGCGATGAACGCGGTGCCGTTAGCCTGGAAACCATTCTGATCATCGGTGCGATCGCCCTGCCGATCTTGATCTTTCTGCTCAAGTACGGCTGGCCAAAGATTCGCAACTACTTCGACCAGGGGATTCAAGATTTGGAAACCGAACGAACCAACGTCACGACTGGAAGCTGAGCCGATCGCACGATGGTTTCCACGGTGCTGCTGTTGGTGCTGTCCGGAGTCGCCGCGGTGACCGACACGTGGCACCAAAAGATTTACAACTGGACCACGTATCCCGGCATCGCGCTGGCTCTGCTGGTGAGCCATTTCGAGCCGGGGGGCATCGGAATCGAGGAGAGCCTGAAGGGGTTCGCGTTGTGTGGCGCGGTGATGCTGGTGAGTTTCGTCTTCTTTGGCGGACTGGGTGGCGGCGATGTGAAGTTGATGGCCATGCTGGGCGCGTTCCTCGGCGTCGAGCGTGGCATCGAGGTGCTGCTGTGGACGTTCGTGCTGGGTGGCATCGTCGCGCTGATCACGCTGATCTGGCGTTTTGGTTTCGGCAACCTGCTGTCTCGCGGGCTGAAACATGTGTGGTTGACATTCCGGCTGGGCAAGCCCGTGCGGCTCGCGGAAGACGAACGACTGGCCCTGCAGCCTCCGTTGAATCTAGCCCGGACGTCCTTTGTCGCGGTGATCATCGTTCGCTTCCAATTGATGAACTGGTGATGGCCGCGTTCGTGAACCGGAGAAAACCGCGATGCACCGCGAGATTCTGCCAGCCTGCCTGCCGTGCCTGATCGCCCTGGCGGTTTCGTTTGCGGCGATGGCGGGGCTCTTGAAACTCAGCGGGGCCCAGCTCCGATTTGCACGGCTGCGGCGGATTCACTCGTGTGAAGGAGGCAGCGTGCAGAGCGTGGCGTTCGTGCTGACGCTCCCCGTGTTCATGCTGTTCGTCCTGTTCATCCTGCAAGTCAGCCAGTTGATGATCGGGACGATGGTCGTCCACTATGCCGCGTTCGCCGCGACGCGATCGGCGTCGGTCTGGTTGGGTTCGTCGGTGACGGTGGATACCGCGTACGGGTTTGCCCCCGAACCGGAAAACTGGATTGAAAGCCCGGTGCAGAACACCGGCAACGTGCTGCGAGTCGGCTCGAGCCAGGGTCCGAGTTCGGCGTCGGCACCGCTCAGCCGGAAGTACCATCAGGCGTGGTCAGCCGCGGTCCTCGGATGCGCACCGATTTGTCCATCTCGCGATTTGCAAAAGGCCGCCGGGTCGGCGAACACGCTGTCGCCCGCGGCGTCGAGTTGGTTGGCCGGGGCCCAGCAGGTCACACGCACGCTGTACGGCAACCTGTCGCCCACCTCGTCGACGAACGCGCGGATTCCCGTGCGGCTCGACAACAAGCTGGACTATGCCGCGCGCAACACGTTCGTCGAAATCGAGTGGCAGGAGGTGGCGCATGCAGGCACCGACGTGGATACGGGTCCAACGTACAATCCGCGCGGCCACTGCACGTATGTCTGGCAGGAGCGCGAAGTCGGCTTCCGCGACCCGGTCACGGTGTGGGTGACGCATAGGTTCGCGCTGCTGCCGGGACCGGGACGTTTCCTCGCGACTGTGCTTGTCCCGGCGAGCGGTATCCCGGATCGCATTTCGCCGATCGTGGGGATGAATCCGGAATACTCCGAACCGGTGAGGTTTGTCACGCTGACCGCTTCGGCAACGCTGGTTAACGAGGGAATCAAGTCGGTGATGCCCAATGTTCAACGATAGAAACAAAGTTGGAGACACGTTCCGCGCGCCGTTGGCGGCATACGGAGCGTTTCTACTGCATTGGACGCGCCGCCTCCATCGCAACCAGTCGGGCACGATTAGCATCCTGACCGTGCTCACGCTGCTCGTGTTCACCATGCTGCTGGGTATGCTCGTGAACATCGGTCGGCAGGTGGACGACAAGATCAAGCTGCAAAATGCCGCGGACGCGGCGGGGTATTCGTCGGGGGTCGTGATCGCCCGCGGAATGAACTTGATCGCATTCACGAACCACATGCTGTCCGAAGTGTTCGCAATGACGGCTTACATGCGGGAGGGTCGCGACCGCGGATCGGAACCGCAGATCCCCGAGATTCTCGCCGCGTGGCAGCAGGTGGCGCAACAGTTGTCCAGCGGATCAGGAACGCTGTCGCATCCGGCTTTGCAGAAGATTGTGCAGGCTGGCTCCGCCATCGCAGGCAAGGTGCCGTTGGAACAGGACATGGTGGGACGTTTCAGTGCGATGACCACGGTCAAGTCGCAAATGACGCTCCCGGTTTTGGAGTACATCCTGGGCCAGAACGAAATGACGTCGAGCGCTGGCGGCAATGCGGCGGCGACGCATTTGATCCCTGAATTTCAACGCGCCGTCGTGCAGACGTTGCCGACCGTGGCGAGATATACGGCATCGGAGATCGCCGAACGTCATGGACCGGCACAGCAACTGGCCGGACTACGGCAGGGAGGCGGTCAGCAAGGCGGCGCCGTGCAGGGGGCGCGGAGCCGGCCACTCGACGGCGTGCTCTGGCGCACACGAGTCGAACCGGTGGGAAGCTACAGTGAGGTCGACCCGTGGACTCGCACCGTGCCGGCTGTCGATCCCTCGAATGAAGGTCCCGACGCCCCGCAACTTGGCACGCAACTTGGCACCTACCAGTCAATCGCCACGCGGCGTCGGAACGACCTCGCACGACATTACCTCGAACAGTGGATAACCGGTCACCCGTTCGATGGCACGCGCCCGTTCGACCTCGCGCCGTTCGAACGCGAAGCCGTGTCGCAGGGAGGCCGCGTCTCGGCAAAAATGTCGCGGTTCATCGATCTCTGGCGCATCTTCACCTGCGGGCAACTCAACCAGTTGCTCAACATCGAGTACCCGACGACCAACCTCCCGCACATGTTCCGGACGCTGCCGAACCAACTGGATCAGAACAAGCTCGAACAGGATCACATGTTCGTGAGCGTGGTGTATTGGCCGCAGAAGCCGCAGTTCTTCCCCGGCATGTTCCGGCACCCGTTGGAGCGCGACGCGATCGCGTTCTCGCAGGTGTTCGTGTACATCCCCGAAGCGCGTTTCACCCGCGGCGGGAATTGCTGCAACGGCTGGTGCCGACTGGTGCGCGTGCAGGTGCCGGGATCGAACCCGCCGGTCTACACCTGGGAGTGCCTGGCCTCCATCCGCGAGAACTGGCCGCGCGAGTGGGATTTGTTCAACCAAAACTGGATGGCGAAGCTCGTGCCCGCGACGGCGACCACGCTGGCGGACGTCCTTCGCACCCCGCCGGCCAGCGTCGCGTCGGCGGCTCAACCTCCGAATTTGACCGGGGTCACGACGCAGGACATCAGCTACGTGAACATGCACTAACGAGGACTTGAGAATGCGGAATGCGGAATGTGGAATGTGGAATCGAAGTAGGACGGCGACCACGGCGCGAGTCTGGTTAGGTACGTCCTGTTTCGCTTCGCGCTCCGCACTTCGCACTTCGCACTCATCCGCCCGCCGAGGGCTGGCGCCGCTGGAACTCGTGCTCAGCCTGCCAATCCTGCTGTTTGTGATGGCGCTCATGGTGAACTTTGCCGCCGTCGGGGCGTGGAAGGTGCGCGGGCTGACGACAGCTCGGCAATCGATGTGGCGCGATCGGATGTTTTGGAACGCCAGCGGCGATCCGAACTCCCCCAACTGGCCCGCCGCCGCCGGAGCTACCATGCGCACGTCCGGCACGAACCCACCGCTGCTCGCGTCGCGGACCGTGAACGACTGGGAGCTCAATCCGAAAATCGTCAACGACTTCGTCAACGGGCCAGCAGTCAGCGCGAACGGCGGGATGATTGAAATCCTGACGCGACGAAGTTTGTACATGGCCGAAGGACTCAGGCAGGGTGAATCCGAGCTCACGCGCAACCTGCCGATGCTCCCAAATCTCCCCGGCTACCAAAGCGGCTACCACATGGAGCCGGAACATTCGCTGCTCGACAACCGCTGGCAGTTCGGCAACATCCGGCTCCGAGACAACCGCTCGCGGCGGCTGCTCGACTGGTACAACTTCGACAACCGCCCGGAATGGATGGGACAGAAGATGCAGTACCAGTCGGCCGATGCCGCCATCCAGGGCTATGCCGGTCAGGCGGGATTGACGATCCTCGATCGAGATCCCGAACTGTGGGCCTACTACGGCGGAGACCCGATCAATTTCTACCCGCTGGTCACGACGTGTGTTCTCGTGCACGAGTACAACATCAACTCGGGTGACCTGGATCCGCGATGCTCGGCGTGTGAAATCGATCCACTGCGAGTCCATGACACGCTTATCAATCCGCCGCCCACCAACCCGCCGACGCTGCGCCGGCGCGACGGGCTGGTGGATCGCATCCAGGGTCGCTGGCCGGAAGACTTCGACACCAACGGCGACGGCCGGATCGACGTGCGAATTCCTGGAACGGCGGGCGTGGCCTATCGGATGGCTCAGCGATTTGCCGCCATGTATGGCCAGCAAAAAGCTGTGCTCGAAGCGATGATGCCTCCGCCGCAGGCGCAGATCGACGATCTTCAGGACCGGATCGATCAACTCAACGAATTCATGCGCACGGTTCCGCACTGAGCAACATGCCAACCGCAGTGCCTAACGAACCGACACCTGCTGCGATTCCACGGCCGTCGGCTTTGGAATCGAATGTCGAGGGACGTCCGCCCCTCACTCCCAACCCCTCTCGCCCTTCGGGGGCGAGGGGAGATTCGGGGATGACCCGCGTGGCGAGAAGCCTTTCCAGCCGGACGACCGATCTGTTGGGGATCGCGATCATTCTGGTCGGCGGCTTGACGCTTGGTCGGCAGGTGATCGACTGGTGGCGGACCGATCCGACGGAACTTGCCCGTACCGCCGCCTCGCAGCCAGCGCTGCCTTTGACGTGGGGAGACAACGGCGTCCCCGTGTCGTTGGAATTTGGAGACCAACCGTGCGCGATCGTGCGGCGGACGTTTCGCGGATCGCACGTCGATGCGTTGTCGGCCCTGCGCGCGAGCTGCCGCGAACTCCTCGACCGCGGCGATCCGCCTCAAAAACCGCTCGACGACGGCGAACGCCGGCTGCTCGACCAGCTTGCCGACTTGCACGCCGACGAAGAACAACCCGGAGTGTGGCAGATGTACCAGGTTGCGGATGCGTTCGGCGTCGTGATCGGCACACGGAAGTTTGACACGTCCGCTGCGCCGCGCCGTGTCGTCTGCTGGGGGATCCTGTTTCCACTGGTTGACGACGAGTGGGTGCTGTTCACGTTTCATTCGGCCGCGGGTTCGACGGCCGCGGGCGGACTGCCGTCGCCACCAGTGCCACCGGAGAGTCGCCGCGTGCTGGCGCTTCGTGACGCACGCGGAGGGGCGATCATGAGTCTCGCAGGAACCGGCCAGCCGCTCGATTGGATGCGGTTCTACGAAGCGTGGTTCGATCGCCAAGCGTGGCGGCGTCTGACCGACTGGCAGCACGCGGGCAATGTGCGGCAGGCTCGCTTCGTGCCGCGTGACGCCGGATCAGTCGCGACCGCGGACCTGCAAATCGTCGAGGATCCAAACCACCGCCTCACCGGCCTGCTGACGATCACGTTGGCAGGTGCAGCGGCGAGAGAAACCGAGTAGAGTTTGTAGTGGGGAGGATGGAGGATCGAGAATGGAGGATGGAGATGGTCCCGGTAACCACAATCTTCAATCCTCCATCCTCCATCTTCGATCATCCCTCTTCATTCACCCGCTGAAACTTCACTCCGAGGACAACCATGAAAGGCGTACCAGGTTTGATCGTCTCCGTCGTGCTCGGACTCGTGGGCGCCTTCTGCGGCTGGTTCTACCTCGCCCAAGAAGCCACGCAACTGGAGATGGTGGAGTTCATCGGGATCGCGGACAACGTGCAGATCAACCCCGGAGACCGATTCAAGCAGGAGCACCTGATTCCTGTCAAGATTCCGCGGTACAACGTCGGCAATCTTGAAAAAGCGGCACCGCTGTTTCGCGACCTCTCGACCGTCGTCGGCAAGTCCGCCATCCGCAGTCATCTGGCTGGTGAAATCTTGCTTTACCAGGACCTGAAGACGGCGCCGGCATTCACTCTGGCCGAACTGCTCGGCGAAAACGAGGTCGCCCGCTCGATCACCGTGGACACGCGCACGTTCGTGCCGCAACTCGTCGTGGCGGGCCGCGACTTCGTGTCGTTTGTCGTCCCCAGCGGCAAAGGTCCCGCGCCGACTCCGGTCGCGACGGACGGCAACGCGGCCGCCAACGTTTCGTTTCCCGACCCGGAAGTCGTCGGCCCGTTCCGCATCATCGGCCTCGGCAACCGCCTGGGCAGCACCGAGACGCTGCGCGCCGCCGGCGTCTCGCAGGTCCAGGAGAGCGTGATCACGATCGGCCTCAAGTTCGAGAACGCCAAGTTCGACGACATGGGCCGCAAGCTTGAAATCGCCATCCAACGCATCGGCAACCAACCGCTCGGCGTGCTCGTGCACTCGAGCAAAACGAAGTGAGGGCGTGCGGAGAAACCACGAATTCGCGAAGACACGAAGGACTCACAAAGAAACTAGCAGGAGAGTTTCGGACCATTTTCTTTTTCTTCGTCACCGTCTTTGTGCCTTCGAGCCTTCGTGGTTTGTCGTTCGCACCAAGGAGAGCCAACCGTGAAGGTGTGGTACAACAAACTCCACGACAGCCGGCGAACGCTGGTCGACGTCAAGGATCCGGAGATTCGGATCGGGCGCGACGCGTCGAACACGATCGTGCTGCAAAGCCCGCTCGTGTCCAAGCGGCATGCGATCGTGAGGCAGCAGAACGGCAAGCTGTCGCTCGAAAACGTCGGCATCAACGGTTGCATGGTGGGTGAGAAGGAGGTCCTCGGCGGCGAGACGACCGAGTTCACCGCCGGGCAGCCGGTCCGCATCTGGCCGTTCACGCTCACGTTCGAGGCCGAGACCACGACCTCGATCAGCCGGCAGCAGCTCGAAGCGCATCTGCGCTCGATCATGGCCGACCTCGAACTCAAGATTCACAAAAAACTGCTGGAGCGGTTCGACCTGTTCGAGTTGGAAACCAACCGGATCGGCAACACGGAGAGCATTCTGCTCCTCGAGAGCAACATCGAGGATGTCTGCCGCGAGATCAGCCTGTTCGGCAAGGCGAACGAAGCCCTGTTGGAAGAAGTGACGGGACTCGTGCTGCGGGACCACGTGGTCAACCAACTCATCCTGGAGAGCGGCACCGCGGAAATCAGCCAACTGGGGCTGATCACCCACAACGAATTTGATGTGCCCGCGACGCTGGTGCCCGAACGCGAAACGGAGCTGCACAACCTGCTGAGCTTTCTCCGCGAGCGACTGCAGTTGGAATCGCAGCCCGATCTGTCCGCGAAGATCAACCGTGTCGAAGGCAAGTTCGCCGACGTGTTCCCGCTGGTCCGGCCGCACCTGCACCACGAGCTGCGGAAGTACCTGATCCTGCGGACGCTCAAGAAAGATTTGAAGGACACGGTGTTCGGTTTCGGCCCGTTGCAGGACCTGCTGCGAGCGCCCACGATCAGCGAAATCATGGTGGTCAAGAGCGACGCGATCTACGTCGAGCGCGACGGCGTGATCGAACTCTCCGGCCGGCGATTCATCTCGGACAAGGTGACCGAGTCGATCATCGAACGGATCGTCGCGCAAGTCGGCCGGCGGATCGACAAGTCTCAGCCGCTGGTCGATGCCCGGCTGCCCGACGGCTCACGCGTGAACGCGATCATCCCGCCGCTGGCCACGCGCGGCCCCGCCCTCACGATCCGCAAGTTCCCGGCCCACCGGTTCAACATGGAGGACCTGATCGAACTCGGCAGCATCACGTCGTCGGCCGCGATGTTTCTCCGGGCGTGCGTGATCGACAAGAAAAACGTCCTCGTCAGCGGCGGCACCGGCACGGGCAAGACGACGATGTTGAACATCCTGTCGAGTTTCATCCCGACCAAGGAACGCATCGTCACGATTGAAGACACGACGGAACTGCAGCTTCACCAGGACCACGTGGTGACGCTGGAAAGCAAGATGGCCAACGTCGAGGGAGCCGGGGCGTACACGATTCGCGATCTCGTGAAGAACTCGCTCCGCATGCGACCCGACCGGATTCTGGTCGGCGAGTGCCGCGGACCCGAAGCGCTCGACATGCTGCAAGCCATGAACACCGGCCACGACGGCAGCATGACCACCGTCCACGCGAACAGTTCCGAGGAGGTCATCAAGCGGCTGGAAGTGCTCGTGTTGATGGCGGTCGATCTCCCCGTGATCTCGATCCACCGCCAAATCGCCTCGGCGATCGACGTGATTGTGCAGATCACCCGCATGCCCGGCGGACCGCGCAAGGTGACGCAGATTTCCGAAGTCACCGGCGTGGACGCCGAGACGAAACAACTCACGATCACCGACATCTACAACTACCGCAATGGCGAGTCGCTGCTGCCCACGGGGTACATGCCGTCGTTCGTGGATTCGCTGATCGAGAAGAAACTGTTGCAGTTGGAGTTTTTGTACGGGAAGGAAACGTGACTCCGAAGGTCGGGCTTTCCAGCCTGACACGGCGTCGAAGGCGTCAGGTTGGAAAGCCTGACCTACGACCAATGATTTTGATGATCCTCGGAATCGCGATCCTCGGTGGTGCCGTTGGCATGCTGGCGTACTCGGGAGCCGAGTACTACTGGCGCATGCTGGTGCACATCGAGCGGGACTTTCGCGAGAAACTCAAGCGGCTGCGTGTCAGCACCAAGCGGCTGCGGTCGTACATGATCGCCTGGTCGATCGGGGTCGCCACGTTGCTGCTGGGGTTCTGGCTGATCGCGGGGACGCTGATTTTCGGCATCCTGTTCGCCAGCCTGTTGGTCGGCGTGCCGTGGTACGTGCTGAGACGCCTCGCCGAGAAACGCAAGGAAAAAATCGAGGACCAACTGGCCGACTCGATGGTGTCGCTGGCGAGTGCGATCAAGGCGGGGTTGTCGCTCGGGCAGTCATTGGAAATCCTCGCCAAGCAATGTCCGCGGCCAATCAGCGAGGAGTTTTCGCAGATCGTCGGTGAATACCAGTTGGGGAAGCCGCTGGAACGATGTCTGGATGAGGCTCGCGACCGGCTGCGGAGCGAAAACTTCGCCCTGTTCGCCGCCGCGCTGCAAGCCAGCCGCGAAAGCGGCGGCCGGCTCAACGAGACGGTCGAACGGATCGCGCACTCGGTGATGGAACTTCAGCGACTCGAACGGAAGATCATTTCCGAAACCGCGCAGGCCCGCACGTCGGCGCTGTACATGGCGATGGCCCCGGCGGCCATTCTGGCGCTGTACTATTTCTTCATCGACCAGGCGAACACCGAGCGACTGTTTACGACGGTCGCGGGACAAGTGATTTTGAGCATGTCGGTGGTGCTGAATGTCATCGCGTATCTCTGGGCCAGGGCGATTTTGAATGCGGACATCTGACAAAACAGCGGAAGGGCAGAGGCCAATGGTCAGCAGCGGGGATTCGGTTATGAAACTCGACCGTAAAATCTGGCGATTGGTTTGGCTGTTGCCAGCTTCGCTTTTTTCTTCGCGTCAATTCACGAGTTCATCGAGCATCGCGCCGTGGTAGCTCACTTTGCCAACACTCCACGTGAGAAGGTTCCACCGACTGTCTACGGCGAGCATTCCGGCCTGTCAGTCGCGCTGACTTGCCTTGGCCTGGCGTGTGTGGTGAAAGCTGTTCAACGATGATCGCTCGTTTCTGGAAATAGGTTGACGGAAGTAAACAAAATGCCATTCATTCCCCTCCTCGCCGCTTCGCTGTTCGGGCAGGTAATCATCCCGGCCCTCGCGAGTGCTCTGATTGGCGCGGCGATCTTTGCTCTCGTCCGCACGGTGGTAAACACGGTGCAGGTGGACGAGTACGAAGGGGACCGGTCGTGGCAGTACGATGTCAACCGGATCAACGAACTGAAGAAAGTGGACTGGTTCTACCGCACGTTCAGCCCGCTGGTGGAATTGTGCGCCCGGTTCAACCGCGTGGCCTTTCGTGACACGTTGCCGGTCATGCACCGCGAGATTCAGGCGTCCGGTATGCCACGGTTCTGGCTGGCCGAAGAATACCTCGGCAAGCTGGAAATCCTGTCGCTGATCATCGCTCCGATCTATGTCTACATCTGTGTGCAATCGTTCGGCATGGGATCGCCGGGGGCGATTCTGGCCATCGTGCTGACCGGCCTCACGCTCTGGATTCTTCGCCACCGGCTGACCCAACGCGCCCGCTACCGGCTGCTGCTCATCAAGCGCCGCATGCCGTTTTTGCTCGATCTGCTGACGCTCTTGATGGAAGCCGGCTCCACGTTCATGCACGCGCTGGAACAGGCGGTGGAGGAATTCGGCGAACATCCGGTCGCGATGGAGTTCGGCCGAGTGCTGATCGAAATCAACATGGGCAAAAGTCGCACGAACGCGCTGGAGTCGATGAAGAACCGGTTGAACGACGACGAAATTACCAGCATCGTCGGTTCGATCATCCAGGGCGAACAGTTGGGCACGCCGCTGGCCCGCATCTTTCGGACTCAGGCCGACGTGCTGCGGATCAAGCGCACGCAACGAGCCGAAACCATCGCCGGCGAAGCGGGCGTCAAGATGCTGCTCCCCACGGTGATGGTCATGGCGGCAACCGTGCTCATCATCCTGGGTCCGTTCGTGCTGAGTTTGATTTACGCGGAGTTCATGTGACAGTGGGATGTCAGTGGTCAGTGGTCAGTAGCTCCACAAACTCCCCTCGCCCCGAAGGGGGAGAGGGGTTGGGGGTGAGGGGCGGATGTCTCCGATCGTTCATCTCCAATCTCTACCGACGACTGACCACTGACAACTGACCACCGACCTCTGTACGATACGTCCATGAAGCAGTCGGCCACCATCACGATCACCACGGGACCCGATCGGGGCAAAGCCTTCGAGGTGGGGGACGATCTCGTGCATATCGGCCGGGGGCCGGGGAACCAGATCGTGCTGTCCGACCCCACGCTGCACGATCACGAGGTGAGCATCGTGCGGCGGAACGACCGGTACGCGATCTACTCGCCCGTCGAGCGCGACGTGGTGGTCGAAGGCACGCCGATCCCGTCCGAAAAATGGGTCTGGCTGCCGGACGAATGCCACATCCAGCTCAGCCGCCGGACGGCGTTGCAGTTCGAATTTCAATCGAGCAACGGGGCCGATTCGTTGCCGCCACAGGTGACCGCATCGGGCGCGAAGGCGAAGCCGGCCGAGACCGAGACGCCGACGGGATCAGCCAAGGCGGCCGCGGACACGGCGGCCAAGCCCGGCAAGAAAAACAAAACCATTGCCCGGTTCATCACGGATGGGCCGGGCGATCCGCTCGTGCGCCTCGGTGCCGACGGCCACCTGCCGGAACTCAAACTGCAGGAAGGCCCGGTCCGAGACCTCGCCGATCGCGAACCGAAAAAAGCCAACCCCCTGCTGCTCGTGGGAGCCATGTTGTTCAGCATGTTGATGTCCGTCGCAATGCTGTTCCTCGACTTTGGAGATTCCGATTCAAACACGGCGGCGAAGGCGGAGGCGCGGCGGCAGATCGTCATGTACTACGGCGACGAGCGCGGGAATCTCAAGCCGTATCAACATCTGCTCCGCGAAGCCCGCCAAGCCCGATCCCGTGGTGATCGCAAAGGGGAGCGGCAGGCGTATCGCCGCGTGCTCGATCTCCTCGACAGCGAAGCCAAAAGCCACCGCACCGGTCTGACGGGAAACCCCGACGGCGACGAAGTCACTCCCGGCGACAAGCACCTGCGCAAGTTGATCGTCACGCTGATGAGTCCGTGACGTGACGCGGTGCGGTGATTTACGAAGCTCTGTACACCCAACTGGCCCGGTAGGTCAAACTTTCCAGCCTGATTTGGACTGATATCCGACAAAGTCAAATCGCGTCAGGCTGGAAAGCCTGACCTACGAGAGGATTCCCATGAAGTGGATTACTCGGGAGCGTCCGAAGATTGACCGAGTCGCCTGCCCGTGGTTGATTGCTCGGTTCATCGACAACGATCCGCAGTTCATTTTCGTCGCGGCCGATCAAGTCGTGCCGCAAGCGAACGCGACGGGAGCGATTCCCTACGACGTGCCGGGGGTTGAGCTGACCCACGACGGGCCGCTGTGCAGCTTCGACGCGATCCTGAAAAAGTATGGGCTAAATGACCCGAGCCTGCTCGATTTGGCCGTCATCGTTCGCGGAGCGGACACCGCTCGGCCGGACCTTGCGCCGCAGTGCGCCGGACTGTTGGCGATCTCGTTGGGGCTGTCGCACAATTTCACGGACGACCATGAACAATTGCGGCACGGCTTCGTGATGTACGACGCGCTCTACTCGTGGCTGAAGTTCGTCCGCGACGAAAAGCACGACTGGATTCCGCAGCGGATTCCGCGGTGATTGTGAAAGCAGTGACTGCGAAATCAGTCACGGTCCATTTGTTGAATCCGAGAAGAGGTCGCTGGTTCGCGCGGCATCACAAACAAGACGCTCGCCCAACGGCGGTCATGATGAGCCGGATCGACGAAAGAGACGCGCTAAAGCACGTCGAGAAATCCGGGATGACTGAGGACTCGTTTCTGTCGGCTCGTCGTCTTTGCGGTCAGCGCCCCAAGTGATGTGCAGACCAACGTAAGTCAGTAACTCCGGAGTGCCGTGGCTGCGATCGTGGAAGCTCCGACCGAAAGCCGTTTGCAACGCCACATTCTCGTGGAAACGGTAGGTGAATCCGACGTTGAAAAAAGTGTCGTCCGGTTCGGTCCCACGCGGGAAGGCGACGCCGCCAATTTCTCCCAAGACGATCAGATTCTTCGTCACGTCCAATTCTCCGGCGAAACCGTAGTGCCAACTGTCGTTGCTTGATTCATCAAAGACGCGGTTGCAGCCCACTTCGGCGTACGTGAGCAGTTTGTCATCGAAGAATCGGTGAGCGAGTTGCAACGGCAAGTCCAACTCATAGCAACCATTTCCCAGCAAGAGATGGCTGTCTGCCGTGGGCACGAGGAGTTGAGGATAAACCGAGGCCATTATGCCTTTCTCGTCCACGCCCAGAAAACGATGCTTATAACCGAGTTGGATATCTCCCAGGCCGCCGTGAGCCGCCCCGTTTTCTGGGTCCGCAATGATTGTCGGAATGCTGATCTTCCACTGGTTATTCTCCAGCGAGCCATAATTGATATTTAGTCGCGGCAAATCATGAGTGAAAATCTGGTTTGACGACCTGATTCCGTGAGAGATATTCACCTCCCAGCCATTCCGACCAGGAGCCAGCGGGTCATTGGTCGAGAGCGGATTGCCAGCGCGCGTTATCGCGCAAGCTCACGCCGGAAATTGAGCAGGCGCTGGCTGAGAGCGATGCCGCTCAAATACCTCTCCGTCGTGAGGTGATCGCGCCGGAAAACGTGACGCGATTAGAGCATCTCAAGCCCATGCAAGTTGATTACGCCGATCCTCACGAGCTTCGCCGCGCCGTATGATTTTCGCTTGGCGAGGCGGCAGTGTACGGCGCTGGCGGCACTCGTACTCATCTCGGCGATGCCGCTGGTTTACCTCGCCGCGCCGCGGTTGGCCGCCGAAATCCTGGGACGCCAATCCCGACCTCTCCGCCCGCTGTGGCACCGCCAGATCGCCGTGATTGCCAGTTCCAGTTTGACGCTTCTGGTTCTCAGCATGGTGCTCGCGCCGCTCGCAGGTCTGGTCCTTCCGCTGCTCAACGGCGTCGAGTTCAACCGGGCGTGGCGCGAAGTTTCTCGAATCGGTTTCAATACTCTTTTGTATGCTGTCGGAGCGGGGATGGTGGCCACTTTCATGGGGCTGTTGCTGGCTTTCTGCGTCGGTCGCAACCAACGGCTGCGGACGGTTTGCCTCAGCGTGTGTCTCGCGATTTTTTCTTTGCCTCCGGCGCTGGGAGCCTTCGGGATCATCGACTCGGCCACCAGCACTCCCGCTTGGGCCGACCCGCTCCTCTGCAGCCGAGCGACCGTTTGTTTGACGCTGGGTCTGCGGTTTTTCCCGGTTGTGGCTGTTCTGGCCTTGCGAGCCTGGGGCAGCATATCCATCTCCTGGACTCAGGCGGCGGGGATTCACGGCGTTCCGCTGGGCACGTACCTGCGAAAGGTGGTCATTCCCTTTTTGGTTCCGGCCGGAGCGCTGGCCTGGTTGCTCGTCGCACTCTTGGCCACTGCGGACGTGGGGACCGTGTTGCTCCTGCACCCACCGGGGCAGAGTTCGCTCTCGCTGACCGTTTTCACGGTCATGGCCAACGCACCGGAATCGCTGGTGGCCTCGCTGTGTGTGGCTTACGTGGGGTTAGCGGTGGGACTTCTGATCGCCGCTTGGACGATGGTAACGAGGGCTGCGGCATGAACGGAGACCCGTTTCAATTCTGTTCCGTGTCCAAGGCGTACAACGGGCACGCTGTCTTATCCGAAGTTTCTTTCACGGTCACCGCCGGAGAGCATACCGCGATCTTGGGTGGCTCCGGCTGCGGCAAGTCCACGGTGCTGCGGCTGCTGGCGGGTCTCGAAGTGCCGTCGGCTGGCCGAATTCTCCGGAAGGGTCAACCGATCTCGGAACCGAATCGAATCCTGACGCCTCCCCACTTGCGAGGCGTCGCGATGGTCTTCCAAGACTTGGCCCTCTGGCCGAATCTCTCCGTGTTGGGAAACGTCCTCTTGGGTCTCGCGGGGATCTCGCAGTCCGCGCGTGAGAAGCGAACACGAGCCGTGGAAGCGCTGGATTTGTGTGGCATCGAGAATCTCGCCGATCGTAAACCGGGGACGCTCTCCGGGGGACAGCAACAGCGAGCGGCCCTCGCCCGAGCGATCGCCGCCCGGCCCGCCTTCCTGCTTCTGGACGAACCGTTCTCCGGCTTGGACCTGGTCACGAAGACTCGGCTGGTCCGCGAGATTGCGGACTTGGCCAGCCAGCGTGAGCTGACCGTTCTGTTGGTGAGCCATGATCCGCTGGAAGCGACGACGCTCTGTCGTTCGGCCGTCGTGCTCGAAAACGGACGTGTGCAAGAAACCGGAAAGCTAGAGAACCTTCTGCGGACGCCGCAATCGGAGATGCTCCGAGTTTTTCGCGACCACCTGCGCGAGCTTCCGTCCGGGATTTGATCCTGGCAGCAGCAACATCCACTTGGGAGATATTCTTCTCGCGGTCGAGGATGACACATTTATTAGCCGCTGGGCGCTAGCCCCGGTTAGAACCGGACGCTAGCGCGTTCCGGCTGATGAAGGTGTCATCCTCGACCGTGTGGAGAATAAGTGAGCGGTCACGTTCATCCGCTGACCAGCGGCTCGCGCGGAAGTTGGACGGTGATGGTGGTTCCGTTTCCGAGCGTGCTTTCGACGGCGATGGTTCCGTCGTAGCCGCGAACGATGGACTGGCAGATTGCCAGACCCAAGCCGGCGCCGTGGCCGTCTCCCTCGCGCGAAGGATCCACGCGGTAGAAGCGGTCGAAAATGCGCGGCAGGTGTTCGGGCGAGATGCCGGTTCCGGTATCGGACACCTGAATCGTCGCTTGGCCATCGGTGACGCAATTGCTGACTGTGATTCGGCCGGATTCGTTTGTGTATTTGATGGCGTTGTCGATCAGGTTGTAGAAGACGCGGCGAAGCTGGCGCGGATCGGCCATCAACGGACAGGCGGGATTTTCGGCCAAACTCAGCGTGACGTGTTTGTCCTGCGCGACGACTTGCATGTTGCCGACGACATCTCGCAACAGGTCGTCGAGCGCCATCTGGCTGCGGACCTGCGGCGAGATTCCCGCGTCCTGGCGACAGAGAAAGAGAAGTTGATCGGCAAGATTCGATAGCCGGTCAGTTTCTTCCAACAGGTTTTCCAGAACGTGACAGTAATCGTCGCCGGTGCGCGGCACACGCAACGCGACTTCGGCTTCGTTGCGGATCACGGCCAGCGGCGTGCGGAGTTCATGGGCGGCGTCGGCCGTGAATCGCTGCATCTCCGTGAAGGAACGCTCCAGCCGACCGATCATGTGGTTGAGCGTTTCAGCGAGCGGGCCGAGTTCGTCGTCCGGGTTGGCTACGGGCAGACGTTGGTCGAGCCGCTCGGCGGAAATCTGCCGAGCGGTCTGCGTCATCGACTGCACTGGCCGCAACGCACGCCGCGCGAGGAAGTATCCGCCGCTGATGGCTGCCAACAGCGTCAGTGGTCCGGCGAGCAAAAACGTCAACAACAGTTCGCGCGACTCGTGCTCGAAGGCCGCCAGCGAACGGCCGACCTGGATGGTCAATGAGCCGTCCGGCCCTTGGGCCTGGGTGCTCACGATGCGCCAACGCCCGGACTCAATCGGCGCAGTCGTATAGTTCGGCGAGTCGGTAACGGTGACCGAATTCGGCAATGGCAACGCTTTGTCGATCAATCGTGGATTGGCGAAGAATCGCTCGCCGGTGCTGCGAGTGACTTGGAAGTCGAACCCTTCGTGGCCTCCGAATCGCCGGTTCAACATCTCTTTCAGACCGTCCGATGTCGTCGCCCGGTGTACTTCGGACAAAACATCGGACAGTTCTTCGTGCAAGCCCTGGTCGATGCGCTGCAAAAGATGATACCGCATCATCAAGTAAGTCACGGTGCCGAACACCGTCAGCACGAGCGCCAGCACGCCGCCGTACCACAGCATCAGTTTCCAGCGGAGGTTGAGACGTTTCCTCATTGGTCCCTCAAGGCGTAGCCGACGCCGCGCACGGTGTGGATCAATTGCCGTTGTCCGGGCTGCTCGACCTTCTTCCGCAGCGCGTTGACATAGACCTCGATGATGTTGGTCCACACACCGTCGGGTTCTTTCCAGACTTCGCGGCCGATCATGTCACGCGTGACAACGACGTTGCGATGGTGCAACAAGAATTCCAGCAACTCGAATTCGCGGTTGCACAGTTCCAAGTCGACGCCGTTGCGGACCACTCGGCTAGCGACCAGCTCGGCGAACGCGAAGGGCTTGACCATGTAATCGTCGGCCCCGGCGTCGAGTCCGGTGACGCGATCCTCCACCGCGTCGCGCGACGTGAGAATCAACACCGGCTTGCCAAAGCCGTGCGCCCGCAGATCGCGCAGCACTTGCAAGCCGTTGCGGCCGGGAAGCATCAGGTCGAGCACGACCGCGTCGAACGTTTGCGTCGTGGTCAAGTAATAGCCTTCTTCGCCCGTTGACGACGTGGTAATCTCATAGCCCTCTTCTTCCAAACCGCGACGAAGGCTGCTGAGCAACCGCTTCCGGTCTTCGATGACGAGCACGCGAGGTATCACAACGACTGGCCTTTCTCTGTGAAGCGGTTGCAAAACTAACCCGAAGCGTGAGTGAGGGCGTTCTTACGTTGGATTCACCGACTCCCTCGCTCACGCTTCGGGTTACTTTCCGGGTTTTGAAACCGTCTCGTGTCACGATTGTCCGGATGCGGATTGTACTTCGCCAGCGTGTTAGAAATTTCTAATCTGCTGCTAATCGCGTTTCGCCACGACGCTTGGCATCATTTTACGTGGTTGATGGAGTTCAGTCGTCCCGTTTTGAAGGAGAACATCATGCGACAGTTTCTGGTTCCCGTCGTAGTGATTGCTGTATGTGCCTTGAGTGTCACAGATTCCCAAGCCCAGCCAGAAGCTGTGCCTGTGCGGTGGGACTTTGAGGATGCTGCGGTGGGAAAGCTGCCGAAAGGTTGGTCGTCCGCCAAGACCGGTGAGGGGGAAGGCAGCGTGTGGAAGGCGTTGGAGGACGCGACGGCTCCGGCAGGCGCCAAGGTGCTGGCTCAGACATCGAGTGACGGCAAAGGGCCGCTGTTCAATTTGTGCGTGAGCGCGGAACCCAAGCTGGCGGATGTGCAAATCAACCTGTCGTTGAAAGCCGTCAGCGGCAAGATCGACCGCGGTGGCGGAGCGGTGTGGCGATATCAGGATGCGAAGAATTACTACATCGCTCGCGTCAATCCGCTCGAAGACAACTTTCGTTTCTACAAGGTCATTGACGGCCAGCGCACGCAACTGGCGACCGCCGACGTGAAGGCCGAAGCGGGGAAATGGCATGCGATCAAGATCGTGCATCGGGGCAAGCACATTCATTGTTCGCTCAACGGCAAGCAACTGTTGCATCTGAACGACGACGCGATCTCAGCGGCAGGACAGATTGGATTGTGGACCAAGGCCGATGCGGTGACTTCGTTCGATGACATCTCGGTCGCGGACCTGAGCAAAGGGTCGTCCACGAAAACGGCGGCTGGAAGTGCTGCGGTCGGAGGTTCGCCCAAGCAAGTGTTCGTGGTCAACACGGGAGAAGGCTCGGTCTCCCGAGTTGATCTGGCGACGATGAAAGAAGTCTCGCGACATCCGGTCGGCCCGCATCCTTACGGCATCGCTGTGATGAAGGACGGCAAAAGCGTGGCCGTCGGTGTCGAGGATGAAGAGTGCGTGAAGTTCTTCTCGCTGCCGAGTTTTGAACTGCAAGACAAAGTGCCGATCGGGAAGATGTTCAACGACCACATCATTCTCTCGCAGGACGGCCGCGAAATTTATGTGGCTGATTTCTACAGCGACGACATGTTCGTCATCGACGTGGCCAGTCGGAAAGAATCGGCTCGAATCACGGGTTGCAGCGCGCCGCATGTCGTGAAGTACGGGCCGCTCAAAAAAAATGTCTATGTCACCTGCAAGAAAATCACCGGCATCGCGATTGTCGATCCCGTCGAAAGGAAAGCAATCAAGTTTCATCAACTCAATGTCAACCCGCGCAGCCTGACGTTCTCGCCCGATGAATCGAAGGTCTATTTCGGCTCGTTCTGGGTGAACGGCATCTTTGAAATGGACACCACATCGGGCAAGGTCACGCGGCTGCTTTCGTTCGATCCGCCCGCCGACAACCGCTCCGATCAGGAAGTGACGTATCACGGCGTCGAAGCGATCGGCAACAACATCGTGCTCGCCGCGAACGAAGGCCGATCGTATGTCGATGTTGTTGATGTTTCGAACGGGGGTCTGGCGGACCGCTTCCCCGCGTCAAAACCCTGCTGCGTGGAGCGCATTCCGGGCACGTCACCGACGCGAGTCCTGATCAGCAACCTCGGCGACGGAACCTTGGAACTCGTCGAAGCTGATCACCACGGCAAATTGACATCGCGCGGCAAAGCGACGGTCGGCAAAGCGCCGAAGCGCGTCGCGTTTGTGCCGTAAGCCGATGTCGTCACAATCGAGCCGTTGAATTTCAAGTCACAGACTCCAAAGCCAAGGAGACATCATGCACAGTCTTTCTCGTCGTAGTTTTCTGTTCGCCTCATCCGGCGCTGCGGCCGGCACGTTCGCTGTTTCCGGGCTGCTCGATGCCGCCGAAGCGGACGGGCACAAGCTCGATTTCTCGGCGAGCGGCCTCGTCACGGGGAATCCCAAACCTCTGAAACACAAATCCATCCCCGGATTCCTCAGCGCCGAGCAGATCGCTCCGCACCACACCGCGCACTACGGCGGCGCGTTGAAAGCGGTCACAGCGACCGATGCCCGGCTGGAAGAGGCGACGAAGTCGGGAACCGCTGTGGATGCCGCCGCGTTCGGGCAACTCAAGCGGCTCATCAACAGTCGCGGCAACAGCGTCGTCTTGCACGAGATGTATTTCGATGGCCTCGCCCCGAAAGCTGCCGACCCGGTGGCCAATGTGCGATCCGCGATCGAAAAGCGATTCGGCTCACTCGAAAAGTGGTCGGCCGATTTCACCACCAGCGCGAAAGAAGCCGCCGGCTGGGCGATGCTCGTGCGGCATCCGGTCAACGGCAAACTCTACAACGTCGTCAGCGACGAACACGCGATGGGCCTGCTGTGGATGGCCGTGCCGATCGTGGTGATTGACGTGTATGAACACGCCTTCTATATCGACTACCAAAACCGCAAGGCTGAGTACGTGGACAAGTTCATGGCTCACATTGATTGGAACGAAGCCAACAGCCGGTACCGAGCGATGTAGCATCGAAGGAGGAATGACCCGATGACGAATTTGGCTGAAGGATCAGCACACGCCGGCCAATCGGCAGCCGGCCCGACCTACTCCCTGTGGCAAATCACGGCGTATGCCCTGCGGCTGGGGACGCTGGGATTCGGCGGCCCGGTCGCTCTCGTGGGCTACATGCACCGCGATCTGGTCGAGCAGCGGAAATGGATTTCCGAGGCCGACTACAAGGAAGGGCTGACGCTTGCGCAGCTCATGCCAGGGCCACTGGCCGCGCAGCTTGCGATTTACCTCGGGTACGTTCACTACGGCGTGCTCGGTGCGACGCTGGTCGGGATTTCGTTTGTGCTCCCATCGTTCTCGATGGTCGTGGCGCTCGGCTGGGCGTACCAACTCTACGGCGGACTGGCCTGGATGCAGGCGGTGTTTTACGGCGTGGGAGCCTGCGTGATTGGGATCATCCTGATCAGCGCGACCAAGCTCACGCAGAAAACGATCGGCCGGGACAAGCTGCTGTGGACGATCTACCTCGTCAGCGCGGCGGTCACGGTCATCACCGAATCCGAAATCATCTGGTTGTTCCTCGGCGCGGGAGTGCTGACGTGGTTGGCGAAGACGCCGCCGAAGTTCGGGCGCGGCGCGTCGTCCGGCCAGGCGCCCGCCGTGGCTTCGATGTTCGTTCCGCCGCTCGCCGCGCTGGCCGGAGGGCCGGTCGCGACATCGGGGACGCTGCTGAAAATCTTCCTGTTCTTCACAAAGGCGGGGGCGTTCGTGTTCGGGAGCGGGTTGGCCATCGTGCCGTTTCTGTACAGCGGCGTGGTGAAGGAATACGGGTGGCTCAACGATCAACAGTTTCTGGACGCCGTCGCCGTGGCCATGATCACGCCGGGGCCGGTGGTCATCACGGTCGGATTCATCGGTTTTCTGGTCGGCGGGTTCGAAGGCGCGACGATCGCCGCACTGGCGACGTTTCTCCCGTGCTACCTGCTGACGATCATCCCCGCGCCGTACTTCAAGAAGCACGGCAAGCGGCCGGGGATCGTCGCGTTCGTGGACGGCGTGACCGCGGCCGCCGTGGGAGCCATCGCCGGCGCGGTGCTGGTTCTCGGCCGGCGCACGATCTTCGAGCACGGCTGGTCGCCGGAGGTGCCAAAACTCCTGCTGCTCCTCATCACGCTTGGCTTGCTGCTCAAATTCAAGAAGCTCCCCGAACCACTCGTCGTCCTCGGCGCCGCGATCGTCGGGCTGGTCCTGCATCCGTTCGTCTACCGCTGACTCAACTGCAATCGCTGCCGGATTGAGTCACCGAACTTTGTAGCCGATGCCGATCAGCAGCGTTCGCAGTCGGTCGAGGTGTTCGCCCTGAATTTCGAGCGTGTCGCCGTCGATCGTGCCGCCGGCTCCGCACGCGGACTTGAGGCGGGTCAGCAGCGCGGAGAGATCGTTGTCGGCGGCGGTGAGGCCACGCACGACCGTCACGACCTTGCCCTTCTTGCGTCTCTCCACAGCCAGCCGCGCGGGCTGCGTGTCCGGTGCGATGACGTGTTTCACCGGCGGTTCGGGCGGGCAGCGGCACTCGCTTTCGAGCAGCCCACACCGCTCGCAGTGCGGGGGGCGATCCCACGGTGTGCCTTCGAAGAGTCGCATGGTATCCGCCGAAAAGATGCGGCTGGGCAGTAACCCGAAGCGTGAGCGAGGGCGGGCTTGAGGAGGCCCTCGCTCATGCTTCGGGTTACTTTCGATGGCGCATCTGTGATCACGTCACCGGCTATGCGAAAAGTTCCGGGATCGGTCGGCCGCCTTCGGTGACGATCGGCGTGGGGCGGCCTTGCGGGTTGATCCAGTGGGAGGTGAGGTCGATACCGAGGTGGCGGAACACGGTCGCGGCGAGATCCTGCGGGCGCACCAAACCGTCTTTCACGCCGTAGCCGCGCGAGTCGGTGCTGCCGATCACCTGGCCATGCTTCAGGCCGCCGCCGGCCGCGAGCATGGACATCACGTTCGTCCAGTGATTGCGACCGGCGTCGGCGGTCATCACCGGCGAGCGGCCGAACTCGCCGAGCATCAACACGAGGGTCGAATCGAGCAGGCCGCGCTGGTCGAGGTCGGTGATGAGCGCGTGCAGCACGCGGTCAACGGTCGGCAGGATCGGTTTCAACCCCTTCTCGATGCCGCCCCACGGCGGGACGTTGTCGCCGTGGTGATCGAAGTAGCCCCATCGCCCGCTGACCAGCACGAACGTCACGCCCGCTTCGACCAGCCGCCGCGCGAGGAGACCTTTCTCGCCGATGCTCTCGCGGCCGTACGCATCGCGCAGCGAGTCGGGTTCTTCGCTCAGGTTGAACGCCTTCTCGACCTGACCCGACACGACCATCTCGAACGCTTGGCGCTGGTAGCGATGCGACCGCTCCAGCGTCTCGGCCAGGTCGAGGTCTCGACGCAGCCGGTCGAACTCGCGCCGCAGGCCATCGCGGTCCTGCAACCGGTCGAGTTGCACGCCGTCAGGAAGTTTGAATTTGCCCGCGAGTTCGATCCCGTTCACGGGTGCGTACGTCGGGCCGAGATGTCCCGCTTCGTACACGTCCGCCTTCCACGACGGAGCCAGACCGACGAACGGCGGCAGGTCCGGATGGTTGGCACCGCGGAATTTGGCGACGATCGAACCCATCGACGGATAGCCGTCACCGTCCTTGCCATTGTCGGTCCGTCTCGCCAGCGGATTGCCCGCCTGCATGGTGATCGGAGTGTGGTTGCTGGCACTGCAATCGACGGAGCGGATCACAGACAACTTGTCAGCGAGGGCGGCTTGCAGTGGGAGATGCTCTGAGAACTGCACTCCGGGTAGCCTGGTCGAGATGGGGGCGAACGGCCCGCGAATTTCAGCCGGGGCGTCGGGCTTTGGGTCCCACATGTCGATGTGGCTCGGACCGCCGGACAGCCAGAACAGGATCACAGCCTTGCGGCCAACTTGCGAGCGCGTTGCGTAGCCGTCA
>Ga0233425_10002343_pt1 | contig 37720 bp, 30 predicted proteins | sample Watercolumn_Towu_2_FD_181712 | JGI IMG/M metagenome (GOLD analysis project Ga0233425, IMG submission 181712) | Freshwater microbial communities from Lake Towuti, South Sulawesi, Indonesia - Watercolumn_Towuti2014_140_MG | ecosystem: Environmental > Aquatic > Freshwater > Lake | place... | reverse complement strand
GAAGGCGCGGCCGTCGGCCAGCCGCAGGCCGTGCAGCACGCCGGCGGCGTTGACGAAGACGGCGTCGTCCGCCGCCGCCAGCCCGTCGACGCCGCCCTCGGTCTGCGCGCGCCAGCGCGCCGCGCCGGTGGCAGCGTCGACGGCGGTCACGTCGCCGTCGCGGCTGCCGGTGACGACGAGGCCGCCGGCGACGGCCGGCGTCACGAACGCCTCGGCCGGCGCAACGTTCGTCTCCCAGGCGATCGCGCCGGCGGCGACATCCACGGCGACGAGGCGGCCGTCGCGCGTGCCGCCGCAGACGCGGCCGCCGGTCCAGGCCACGCCGCCGGCCATCTGCGCGTCGGCACCGACCGGCACGCGCGCGGCCTCTTCACCGGTGGCGGCGTCGAGCACGTGCACGGCGGCGTCGCAGTTGCCGAACGCGATGCGGCGGCCGTCGGTGGCCGGCGCACCGTCGGAGCGGTTGGTCGGCGGCGACGTCCAGCGCTCGCGGCCGTCGGCCGCGTCCAGGGCGGTCAGGACGCCGTCGGCGCCGGACAGCAGCGCCACCCGCCACGCGTCGCCCTCGCGCCACGCGAGCGGCGCATGGCGGAACGCACCGGCGAGCTGGCGGCGCCAGAGGGGTTGGCCGTCGGCGGTGCGGACGGCCACGACGAGGCCGTTGTCGGCCACCGCGACGGCGACGCCGCCGGCCTGGGTCGCGCCGGTGGCGAAGGCGAGGTTGGTGAAGCCCTGGATCCAGCGGACGCGGCCGCCGGCATTGAGCGCCGCCAGGCGGCCGTCCTGCGTGGCGACGATCCAGCCGTCGTCGAGCGGGGCGGGGGCGGCCGGGAGGGCGGCGCCGGCCGGCCAGGTCCAGAGGCGCTGCCAGCGGCAGCGGGAGGCCGGCGGCGCGGCGCCGCCGGCCGCCGCGTACCGCAGCGGGCGGGACGCGGCCGCACCCGCATGGCGGGCGAGGAAGGCGCGGCCGGCGTCCCGGGCGAGCCACGCCAGCACGGCGGCGACGGGAAGCGCCAGGACGAGCAGCACGGCGGCGCGCCGGCGGTTGCGGCGGCTCATGGCGTCACCTCCGACAGGCAGGCGGCGGTCTCGGCTGCCATGCGGTCCAGGTTGAAGTGGCGCGCCACGGCTTCGCGTCCCAGGCGCGCCTCGGACTCGAGACGGAGGGGATCCTCCAGCAGCGCCGCCCACGTGCGGGCGAGACCGGCGGCGTCGGCACCGGCGCTGGGCGTGCCGCAGCCGGCGGTGCGGAAGATCTCCGGATAGGCGCCGGTGTCCGGCTCGACGACGGGGACGCCGGCAGCCATGGCCTCGATGACGTACGTGCCGAACGCTTCGCCGCCCGGCACCGGCACGGAGAGCAGCGTAAGGCCGGCGAGGAAGCCGGCGCGGTCGCGGTGGAAGGCAAACGGAGCGATGGCGGCCGCGCCGGCCAGGCCGGCCCGGGCAAGGCGCCGCCGCTGGCGCGGCAGGAAGCGCCGGTCGCCGCTCAGCCCGCCGGTGGCGTGCAGGCGGACGTCGGCGAAGCGCGGGTCGCGCCGCAGTTCGAGAAACGCCTCGACGAAGCGGTCGAAGCCCTCGCCCGCCGCGAGGCGCGAGAGAAAGCCGACGGCGCGGGGCCGGCGGCGGACATCGGCGGGCCGGTAGGCGGACGGCTCCACGCCGGGATGGACGGGATGGATGCGGCGGCGGTCGACGCCAAGGGCGTCGGCCATGCGGTCGGCGTAGGCGGCGCTGACGGCAAGAAAGGCGCTGGCGTCGGCCGCGCGCTCGCGCAGCACCTGCCACGTGCGCGCCGCCTCCGGCGGCGGCAGGGCGTCCACCCAGACGTGCTCGTCCTGCAGCCAGCAGACGACCGGCACGCGCAGCTCGGCGCGCAGGCGGCGGCCCAGGCCGAGCAGCAGGGCGTTGGAGAGCACGATCACATCCGGCCGCGCGGCAGGGTCGGAGGCGAGCCAGGTCACGAGGCGATCGAGCTCGGCGGCCTGGCGGCCCTGCTCGCCCTGCAGCATGGAGACGGTGAGGGCGCCGAGTCCGCTCGCGCGCGTGCTGCGCGCCAGGCGCGCGGCGGCGTGCAGCACGGGGCGGGCGTCGAGCAGGCGCCAAAATCCGGCCGGCAGGACGCGGGCCAGACGCGGGTGCTGGTGGCGCAGGTAGAGCGAGACGGCGCCATAGAACACGTCGGCGCCGCCGGCCTGCCTGCCGCCGGCGGTCAGGGGGAGATAGAGGGGCACGACGAGGGCGTCGTGTCCGTGCCGCCGCAGCGCGGCGACGAGGCCGAGATCGCGCTGGCAGTTCTGGCAGTAGAAGGCGTCGCCGGTACCGGGGACGATCAGTACGATGCGCATCAGGCCGCTCTCCGCGCTACGGCCCGGTATTCTACCCGCGGCATCGGCGCGAATCCAGCCCTACGCGCCCGCGGTGCGCGCGCGGGGAGGGCGCTCAGCCGCGCAGCAGCCGCTGCACGTCCACCGGCCGGCCGGTGGCGATGGAGCGATTGGCGGCGGCGCCGATCAGCACGGCCTGCACGGCCTCCTCGAGCGAGGCCATGCGGTCGCTCCGCGGGCGGGACCAGTCGCCGAAGAACTCCGCGCGCAGGGCGGGGTCGGCGCCGCCGTGCCCGCCCTTCTGGCGGCGGATGGGGACGTTGCGGATGCCCTTGCCGGGCAGGAACAGCTTGAGGCTCTCGCCCGTGTGCTCCTCGATGCCCGGCAGGCGCTGGCCGCCCGCGAGCCAACCGGTGCCGTAGACGGTGTCGTATTCGAGGCGGCCGGCGGTGCCCTCGATCACGACGCGCATGGACTCGTACGGGCAGAAGGCTGTGAGCGAGTAGGAGACCTCGATGCCGTTGGCATAGCGGACGAGCACGCCCATCTGGTCGTAGATGTCGATGTGGCGGTCGAAGACACAGCCGTCGCGGAGGTAGCCGTCCGCGTGCTCGGCCTCGCGGTACATGCGGCGGTAGGTCTCGTCGCGGAAGAAGTCCGCGTGGAACGGGCACTTGCCGGCGTGCCGGCAACCGAGGCAGCGCGTGCCGCGGTACGGGTTGTTGCGGCCGTAGAAAGCCAGGCGGCCCTGGGCGCGCACCTCGGCCGGCTGGGAGCCGGCCCACCAGTTGAGGGCATCGAAATGGTGGCTGGCCTTGTGGATCAGGAGGCCGCCGCTGTTGGCGACCTGGCGGTGCCAGCGGCGGAAGTAGTCGGCGCCGTGGCAGCGGTCGAGGGTTTCGTCGAAGCGCATGAAGGTGACGCGTCCCAGGGCACCGGAACGGATGATCTCGCGGATCTGGGTGACGGCGGCGCCGTAGCGCATGTTGTGCGTGACGAAGCAGCGGCCGCGGCTGCGGCGCGCGGCGGCGAGGATCGCGCGGCACTGGGCTTCGTCCGTGCAGAGCGGTTTTTCGCTGTAGACGCGCTTGCCGGCCCGCAGGCCGGCGATGACGTACTGCGCGTGCGTGCAATCGGGCGTGGCGACGACGACGGCGTCGGGGTCGGTCTCACGCATCATCTTGCCGAAATCGGTGTAGACCGGCACGGGCTTCGGCAGACGCTCGGCGCAGTAAGCGGCCCGCACGCCGTTGGCGTCGCACAGCGCCGCGAGCTCGGCGGTGCGCGGGAAGTCCTTGGCCAGCGGCCGGGCGAACATGCCCGTGCCGCGACCGCCCGTGCCCACCACGACGTACCGTTTCGGCTTCATCGTTCCGTTCTCCGCTTCCGCGCCAACGGGCGCGACGGGAGGCACGGTAGCAGACCGCGGCGCGGGCTGGCAAGGGCGGCACTCACTCCGGCGGCGGCTGGCAGCGCGGGCAGAGGTGGGTGCCGCGCTGGCCGACCACGATGCGCACGACCGGCCGGCCGCAGCGCGGGCAGGGCGCGCCGGTGCGGCGGAAGACGCGCAGGTTGTCCGCGTGCCGTCCGCGCCGCCCGGCCACGCTGTAGAAATTGGCCCGGCCGTCTCCCAGGCTCGTGCCGCCGATGTCCACCGCCTCGCGCAGCACCTTGCGGATGGCGGCGTGCAGGCGGGCGGTCTCGGCCGGCGCCAGCGTGCCGGCCTGGCGGCACGGGTGCAGCCGCGCGCGCCAGAGCGCCTCGTCCACGTAGATGTTGCCGAGTCCGGCGACGGTGGACTGGTCGAGCAGCAGCGGCTTGAGCATCCGGCGCCGGCCGGCCAGGCGCGCCCACAGCGCGGCGGCGGTGAAGGCCGCGGCCAGCGGCTCGGGCCCCAGGCGCGCCAGCAGCGTGCGCGGGCTGTCCGTCAGCCGGAAGCGGCCGAACTTGCGCGTGTCGCGGTAGTGCAGTTGCCAGCGCCGGCGGCCGCGCTGCAGCGCGAGGATCAGGCGGTCGTGCGGGTCCGGCGGCGCGCCCGGCGCCTCCAGGTGGAACTGGCCGGTCATGCGCAGGTGGACCAGCAGGTGGCGGCCGCCGTCCAGGTCGGCGACGATGTGCTTGCCGCGGCGGGCGAGCCGCCGGATCGTGCGGCCACGAAGCGCCGCCACGAAGGCGGCCGGCGCGGCGCCGGCGACCGTGCGCGGCCAGCGCACGTCGACCTGCCGGATGCGCGCGCCCACCGCGCCGGCGGCCCGCAGTCCGCGCACCACGGTTTCGACCTCGGGAAGCTCGGGCATTGGCCGTACAGGGTACCGCCCGAGGGTCCGGGCGTCGAGACGCGATCGGAGGCGACGACCGCCGGGCACACGACACTCGCGCCCGCCATCACCCTTCCGCGGGCACTTTGTGGTATCCTTGCGCCTGTCCCGGCATTGACGGACGAAGGGGGCGTCGGACGCATGAGGACCAGAACGGGCATCATCCTGGCGGCGGCGGCCGTGGTGGCGGCCGGTGCGGCGGTGGAAGCGCGCATACGCCTGGGCGACGCCCGGCAGCGCGCGGCGGCGGCCGAGGCCGAACTGGCGCAGCGGCCGCAGCCGGAGCGCGTGCTCGTGCCGCAGACGCAGGTGGTGACGCTGCCGGCCGACGCCACGAACTCCGCCCTGCGCGGAGCGTTCGAACGGTTGCAGCAGCAGGTCGCGTCGCTGGCGTCCGAGCGCGACCGGCTGGAGTCCGACCTCGCGGCCGCCCAGCGCAACCTGTCCGACGCCACCAACGGCGGCTTCCGCTTCCGGGGGCCGCGCGACGGCGGCGGCTCGAACGAGTCGCGCCGCGCCTCGTTCGAGGCGCGCATGGCGCAGATGCAGCGCGACGATCCGGCCGGGTACGCGGAGATGCAGAAGCGGCGCGAGGAGTTCCGCCAGCGCATGGAGAAGGAGGCCAGGGACCGGGCCGACTTCCTCGAGCAGGTGGACACCGCCGGGATGACCGAGGCGCAGATCGCCAACCACCAGCAGCTCGTGCAGCTCGCGGACCAGACGCGCGCGCTGCTGCAGCAGTTGCAGCAGGGGGGGCTGACGCCCGAGCAGACCGCGCCGATCCGGGAGCAGTTGGCCGCCAACTACCCGACGCTCCGCGACTTGTACGCCAAGGAGCGCGTCAACCTGTACCAGCAGATCGGCGTGCAGCTCGGCTACACGCACGACCAGGCGGTGCAGTTCGCCGACACCATCCAGTACATCAACGAGCAGACTTCGCCGCAGATGCAGGGATTCGGCCGCGGGCCGGGCGGCCGGCGCGGGCCGGACGGCCGCGGCGGAAACGGCGGCGGCACGACCACGACCGCAGCCCCGACAGCGCCGGCGCAGACGCCGTAGCGGCCGGCCGGCGCGCGGCCGTTCACGGCGTGTCGAACGAGAGCACGCACGCCTCGTTGCGCTTCCACTGGAGCGCGAACTCGCGGCCGCTGCCGAGGTCCTTGCCGGCGCGTTCGTCGCGCACGTTCCGCGCCTCCCGGGCGAGGGCCAGCGTGACCGGGATGGTGTCGGTCTGCAGCCCCGTGGCGGCGCCGCCGCCGAGCGAGGAGACGGCGACCTCCTTGTTGGCGACCAGGAAGAGGATCGTGCGGCCGCCCTTGTTCCAGGCCACGATCTCGTAGCCGAACTCCTTGTCGCCCGCGCCCTTGAGCTGCGCCCAGCGCTTCACGCCGGCGTCGCGGATCGGCTGCAGGAAGACGCCGCGCTTCGCGGCCGCCTGCGCGCCCGCGGCGCGGTGGGCGAGGTACCACTGCGGCGAGAGGTTCATCAGCACGGCGGTGCCCTGGCCGACCTTCCTCGACTGGACCGTACCCATGCCGCGGACGGCCTTGTTGAAGCCGGTGGCGTCCTGGATGCAGCCGTTGTCGGCCAGGAAATCGGCGTAGCCCTTGTAGGAGAAGTGCTTTTCCTGGTCGACCTCGCACCACAGTTTGCCGGTGCCCTGGAAGACGTCCTTGGCGGTCATCTTCGGGTCATGCTTCACGCCGAAAAGATCGTCCAGCGCGCCGCCGGCGGGCCGGCCCTTGCCGTGCTGGTCCCACAGTCCGGGCATGTAGTCGGCGATCACCGTGCCGCCGGCCTGGCAGAACGCCCGGATCTGCTTCGCCTCGGCGTCGGACAGGCAGAGCGCGGCCGGCAGGATCAGCACCCTGGTGCCGGACGGCACGCCGTTCTGGATAAGGTCGACATAGCTGAGCCACGTGAACTGGAGGCCCTCGTCGCGCAGCATGTGGCACCAGGCGTTGCGCACGAGGTGCGCGCTGCCGAGCTTGTGGTCGTTGTTGCGGTTGACCCAGGTCTTGCCGTGCGCCGCGGCGTCGAGGATCCAGCCGAGCTGGATCGAGGCGTGGCTGTAGTAGAGCGCGACGCCGTCGGACTTGAACTCCGCGCCGGCCATCAGCGGGCCGATCTTCTGGCCGCACTCCCGGTAGGTCGGCGCAATCTCCGCCAGCCACGGCTTGGGCGTCTTGTCGGCGTTGAACCAGCCCTCCACCCAGGCGATGTGGCCGCGGTTGCCCTGGGCGAGGTAGTACCAGGCCTGCCAGACGGCATCGGCCGTGTCCTTGTAGAAGAAGGTCGTGACCGTCGGCATCGCGTTGCGCGGGTTGAAGGAGCGGATGATGGACTGCACGCCGGCCATGTTGTACGCCTCGAGGTACTGCACCTTGCGCATCAGCTTGGCGTAGTCGTACCCGCCGAAGGCGTTGGGGCACTGGCCGCCGACATAGCCGCAGGGCACGGCGGGGTCCACCGAGTTGGCGTAGGTCACCAGATCGCCGACGAAGTTGTTCCACCACGAGTCGTTGAACGACCACTGGTCCATGAGCGGGCTGGCGTCGAAGGCCGCCATGGAGAACGAGGACAGCTTCGGCCACAACTCGTTGTAGCCGACCCACTTCGGGCGGACCGGCGCCTGCGGGCCGTAGACCTCCTTCAGCCAGGCCGGGTACGCGGCGGCATCGTCCGTCACCTGCCACATGCAGGGATGCACGAAGTGGCCCCACGAGACCTCGTCGTCGAGAGCGTAGGCGGCGCGCTCGGGCGACGACTTGACGGCGCCGATGGTCCGCTGGATGATGCCTTCGAGACGCGTCTTCATCGCGGCGTTGAGGGGCTTGACGCGCACGCCGGTGCCGTGGATCTGGTCGAGGTACGCCTTCATCTTGCTGCCGTCCCACAGGTGCAGGTCACCCTTGCCGGCCGTGTGGTCCATGTAGAAGCGCAGGCGGTACTTGTTGATCCAGTCCAGATAGCCGGCGTTGCCGCGGTCGGTGAAAGCGCCGTTGATGCCGTGCTCCTGGCAGAAGACGCCGGCGGCGTCGTCATGCCCGATGGCCCACTGGTGGTACCAGGGCATGAAGACCCAGCTCGGGTACATCTTCGTCAGGAACGCCGCGTCCTGCTTGACGGGCCGGAAGTCCCTGGAGGTCTTGACGTACTGCTCGTACGGGTCGGCCTGCGCCGCGGCAACCGCCGCCAGCAGCGCCATCCCGACCCACACGCCCGCGCAACGAAGCCGTCCGTTCATCGCGATGCTCCACTCCTGCCGGACTCCCGGAACCGCGGCGGAGGGCCCGCGTCCGGCGTCGGGCCCACCGTGAAGGGCGCATTATCGGCGCCCCCCTCCCCCTGCCGCAAGGACGGAATGGCGCCTTGCCGCGTTGCACGCAAAGCGGCAAAGCACGCAAAGGGCAAAATCGGTCCTTGGCGGAAACGCGCCGTTTTGGTAAATATGACGTTTCTCCGGCGGCCAACCGCCGGGGAACGTGCCTGCGCGCCGGACCTTGGGGTCCGGGCCAACGTGCCGGCCGCAACCGCAACCCGCCAACCAACCGGCAGGCCACGCGCGTTCGCGCATCCGTTCTTCCCTCCCTGCCGGCCGACAACAAGAAGAAGATCCATCATGGCCATTCACCGCCCCGCTCCGCCTGCCCCGAAGACAGGCCCGCAGTATGATGCCATGGCCGCCGCGCTCGCGGCGACCGCCAACCAGTTCACGCCCGGCGCGATCGTCAAGGGCACCGTCAGCGGTGTCGGCGGCGGCGAAGTGCTCGTGGACATCGGCTACAAGTCCGAGGGCATCGTGCCCGCCAACGAGTTCGAGGACGTCTCGCAGGTCAAGGTCGGCGACGTGATCGACGTCCTGCTCGTCGAGCTCGAGGGCGAGAACGACATGGTCATGCTCAGCAAGAGCAAGGCCGACGAGAAGCTGCGCTGGGAGGCGGTGCTGGCCAAGTACCGCGAGGGCGCCGTGGTCCAGGGCACGATCCGCGGCCGCGTGCGCGGCGGCCTGATCGTCAACATGGACGGCGTCGAGGCGTTCCTGCCCGGCTCGCAGATCGACATCGCCCCGGTGCACGACGTCGAGCCGTTCATCGGCCAGTCGCACGATTTCAAGGTCATCAAGATCAGCCCCGAGCGCCGCAACATCATCGTCTCGCGGCGCGAGCTGATGGAGGACCAGCTCGCCGACCGCAAGCGCGAGCTGCTCTCCAGCATCGCCAAGGGCCAGCGCCGCGTCGGCCGCGTCAAGAACATCACCGACTTCGGCGTCTTCGTGGACCTCGACGGCCTCGACGGCCTGCTGCACATCACCGACATGAGCTGGGGCCGCGTGAAGCACCCGTCCGAGCTGGTCAAGTCCGGCCAGCAGCTTGAGGTCGTGATCCTCGACGTGGACCTGGAGCGCGAGCGCGTGTCGCTGGGCCTCAAGCAGGCCCAGCCCAATCCCTGGGACAACGTCGAGCAGAAGTACCCGGTCGGCAGCCGCCTGCGCGGCAAGGTCGTCAACCTCGTGCCCTACGGCGCCTTCGTGGAGATCGAGTCTGGCGTCGAGGGCCTCGTGCACGTCTCCGAGTTCTCGTGGACCAAGCGCGTGGCGCGCGCCTCGGACGTGCTCTCCGTGGGCGACGAGGTGGACGTGGCCGTGCTCAGCATCAACTCCACCGACCAGAAGATCGCGCTCGGCATCCGCCAGACCGCGGCCAACCCGTGGGACACCGTGCAGGACCGGTATCCGGTCGGCAGCCGCGTCAAGGGCAAGGTCCGCAACTTCACCTCCTACGGCGCCTTCGTGGAGCTCGAGGAGGGCATCGACGGCATGATCCACGTCTCGGACATGTCGTGGACGCGCAAGATCAATCACCCGAGCGAGGTGCTGCAGAAGAGCCAGGACGTCGAAGCCATCGTGCTCGAGGTCGACTCCGCCGGCCAGCGCATCAGCCTGGGCCTCAAGCAGGCCACGGACGACCCCTGGAACACGATCGCCTCGCGCTACGCCATCGGCCAGGTGGTCAAGGGCAAGGTCTCCAAGATCGCCTCGTTTGGCGCCTTCGTGGAGCTCGAGGACGGCGTGGATGGCCTGGTTCACATCTCGCAGATCAGCGACCAGCGCGTCGAGAAGGTCAAGGACGCGATCAAGGTCGGCCAGGATGTCGAGGCGCGCATCGTCAAGATCGACCGCGAGGAGCGGCGGATCGGCCTGAGCATCAAGGCCGTCGCCATGGGCGAGCAGGAAGTCGCCGAGCTCACCCGCGAGATGAGCCAGACCGACCTCAAGCCGGGCGAGAACCTCGTCGGCCTGGCCACGGCGTTCGACGACGCCTTCGCGCAGAGCGAGGAGTGGCGTCCGGGCGCCGGCAAGGAAAAGAAGGCGGAAGAGAAGAAGGACGACGAGAAAAAGGCGGAATAGGGACCGGGGTTTCAGGGTTCAGGGTTCGGGGTTCAGGAGACCTGTTCTCCAATGCAACCTGAGCCCTGAACCCTGAACCCTGAACCCTCCCATGTCCACGATCCTGGACACGCTCAAGGCCCGGGGCCTCTACGAGGCGCAGACCGGTCCCGGCCTGGACGAACTGGTGCGGCAGCCGACGACGATGTACATCGGCTACGACCCCAGCAGCTCGAGCCTCCAGGCCGGGAATTTCGTCGCCATCATGGCCATGGCGCATTTCCAGCGCGCCGGCCACCGCGTCGTGGCGCTGGCGGGCGGCGCGACGGGCCTGATCGGCGACCCGTCCGGCAAGAGCGCCGAGCGCCAGCTCCTGACCGAGGAGGAGGTGCGCGCCAACCTGGCCGGAATCCAGGAGAACCTCTCCCGGTTCCTCGATTTCAGGCACCCCACCGTGCCGGCCAAGCTGGTCAACAACTACGACTGGTTCAAGGACGTCACCTTCATCGCCTTTCTGCGCGAGATCGGCAAGCACTTCCGCCTGACCCAGATGCTGGGCAAGGAGAGCGTGCGCAAGCGCATGGAGGGCTCCGACGAGGGCATGAGCTTCACGGAGTTCTGCTACCAGCTCCTGCAGGCGTACGACTTCCTCTGGCTTCACGACCACGAGGGCTGCCGCGTGCAGCTCGGCGGCGCGGACCAGTGGGGCAACATCACCGCCGGCACCGAGCTGATCCGCCGCCTGCGCGGGGTCGAGGCCTTCGGCGTCACGATCCCGCTGGTCTGCGACAGCCAGGGGCGCAAGTTCGGCAAGAGCGAGGGCAACGCCGTCTACCTCGACCACCGCCGGACGTCGTACTACGACTTCTACCAGTTCTTCCTGCGCACCGAGGACGCCGACGCCGCGCGCTACCTGCGCATCTTCACCTTCCTGCCGCTGGAGCGGATCGCGGAACTCGAAGAACAAGTGAAGACCGCGCCCGAGAAGCGCGAAGCGCAACGCGTGCTGGCCGAGGAAGTCACGCGCACCGTGCACGGCGAACATGGAATTTCCGTGGCGCGCCGCGCCACGGAAATCCTCTTCCCGTCGTCCTCGCCCTCGTCCTCGTCCCTCGAGGGCCTGTCCCTTGACGATCTCCTCTCCATCTTTGCCAACGTCCCCTCCTCCGAACTGCCGCACGACGCCGTCGTCGGCAAGCCGGTGCTGGACGTCGCGGCCGCCGCGAAGCTCTGCGCCAGCAAGGGCGAGGCGCGCCGCCTCCAGCAGCAGGGCGGCCTCTACCTCAACAATCAGCGCGTGGCCGATCCCGGCCGCGCCGTCTCCGCCGGCGACCTGATCGAGGGCCGCCTCCTGGTCCTCCGCGCCGGCAGGAAGAGCTTCTGCCTGGTGAAGATCCAGGCTTGAAGTTCTCACCGGCGCTGCACGTCCAGTTCGGGCGGTGCATCTGAAAGAATGCACGCCCGCATGCCGTCAGGAGCGAGATGGCCGATCATCAGACGCATGCTGGGCGCGCCGGTGTTGCCGTCGAAAGGCGATAGCAGAAGCAGGCGGCCGGCGACATCCCGGACTAGGTCTTCCGCGCCAGAATCGCCTCGATGCCGCCGCCGGTGCCGCAGGCCAGGTCGAGGCAGCGCGGCCCCGCCAGTTCCGGCAGGTCGGCGATCATCCTGTTCTTCCACGCGGCGTCGCGGCCGAACAAGAGCGCGCGGTTGACGCGGTCGCAGCGCGTCCTTTCTGCGCGTGCGCCGCCTGTGATAGAGTGTGAGCCGCATGCCTGACGAAATCCTCATCACCGGCGCGCGCGAGCACAACCTCAAGAACGTCAGCGTCCGCATCCCCCGCAACCGCCTGACCGTGATCACCGGCCTCAGCGGCTCGGGTAAGTCGTCGCTGGCCTTCGACACGCTCTACGCGGAGGGCCAGCGCCGTTATGTCGAGAGCCTTTCGGCCTACGCCCGGCAGTTCCTCGACCAGATGAAGAAGCCGGACGTGGACCACATCGAGGGCCTCTCCCCGGCCATCGCCATCGAACAGCGCACCTCCGGCGGCAACCCGCGCTCGATCGTCGCCACCACCACCGAGATCCACGACTACCTGCGCCTGCTCTACGGCAACGTCGGCCGCGCCCACTGCCCGCAGTGCGGCCGGCCCGTGCGACGCCAGAGCGCCGAGCAGATCGTCGAGCAGCTGCTGGCGCTGCCGGCCCAGACGCGCCTCGCGCTGCTGGCGCCGCTGGTGCGCGGCCGCAAGGGCGCCCACGGCGACGTCCTCGACGCCATCCGCCGCCTGGGCTTCGTGCGCGCCCGCGTGGACGGCGCGGTCCGCGACCTCGACGATCTTCCGAAGCTGGACAAGAAGAGGAACCACACGATCGAAGCCGTCGTGGACCGGCTCGTCGTGGCGCCTGCCGCCCGCGCCCGTCTCACGGACTCGGTCGAGACCAGCCTCAAGCACGGCGGCGGCGTGCTGCTGGCGCTGACGACCGGGCCCGACGGCCGCGAGTCGGAGACTCTCTTCTCCGAGAAGAACGCCTGTCCGGCCTGCGGCATCAGCTTCGAGGAGCTGAAGCCGCGCTCGTTCTCCTTCAACAGCCCGTACGGCGCCTGCCCGACCTGCGCCGGCCTCGGCGTGCAGCTCGTGTTCGACGAGGACCTGATCGTGCCGGACCGCAACCTGTCGCTGCAGGACGGCGCCGTGCAGGCCTGGCGCCGCGGCGGGTACCGCCTGATCATCTACTACCGCCACCTGATCCGCGCTGTGGCGGCGGCGTACGGGGCGGACCTGTCCGCGCCCTACAAGGACCTGCCGGCGCCGTTCCGCCAGGCGCTGCTGCACGGCACGGGCGACAAGCCGGTCGAGCTCGCCTACTGGGCGCGCGGCTGGCGCAAGGTCCGCAAGCCGTTCGAGGGCGTGATCCCCAATCTGCAGCGCCGCTACAGCGACACCGACATCGAGGAGGTCCGCGAACGACTGCGCCAGTACATGGTCCCCGAGCGCTGCCCGGCGTGCCACGGCGCGCGCCTCAAGCCGGAGGCCCGCGCCTGCACCGTGGCCGGCAAGTCCATCGTCGAGGTCATGGCCATGACGGTGCGGGAGGCCCGCGCCTTCTTCGAGGCGCCGGAGCTGACGCCCGCCGAGCAGCGCGTCGCCGCCGAGATTCTCAAGGAGGTCCGGCGGCGGCTGCAGTTCCTCGTCGACGTCGGCCTCGACTACCTGACCCTCGACCGCGAAAGCGCCACGCTCGCCGGCGGCGAAATGCAGCGCATCCGCCTGGCCACGCAGATCGGTTCGGGCCTGGTCGGCGTGATGTACGTGTTGGACGAGCCCACGATCGGCCTGCACCCGCGCGACAACGCGCGCCTGATCGCCATGCTGCGCCAGCTCGAACGGCGCGGCAACACGGTCGTGGTCGTCGAGCACGACGAGAAGATGATCCGCGAGGCCGACCACATCGTGGACCTGGGCCCCGGCGCGGGCCGCCACGGCGGCGAGGTGATCTATGCCGGCGGCCTGGCCGGCCTGCTCGCCAGCCCCGCCTCGCTCACCGCCGCCTACCTCACCGGCCGCCAGCGCATCGCCGTGCCGCCGCGCCGGCCGGCGCCGGCCGACGGGCCGTGGCTGCGGATCCTCGGCGCGTCCGAGAACAACCTGCACGACATCGACGTCGCCATTCCCGTCGGCCGCTTCGTCTGCGTCACCGGCGTCTCCGGCAGCGGCAAGAGCACGCTCGTGGACGAGGTGCTGCGCAAGCACCTGGCCCGCCGCTTCCACGGCGCCCGGGAGCGGCCCGGCGCGTGCCGGCGCCTGGCCGGCGCGGAGCATTTCGACAAGGTCATCGAGATCGACCAGAGCCCGATCGGCCGCACGCCCCGCAGCAATCCCGTCACCTACACCGGCGCCTTCACGCCGATCCGCGACCTCTTCGCCGCCACGCCCGCGGCCAAGGTGCGCGGCTACAAGCCGGGCCGCTTCAGCTTCAACGTCAAGGGCGGGCGCTGCGAGGTCTGTCAGGGCGACGGCCTCCTCCGCCTGGAAATGCAGTTCCTGCCGGACGTCTACATGACCTGCGAGCAGTGCGGTGGACGGCGCTACAACCGCGAGACGCTGGAGGTCCGGTACGCCGGCCGCAGCATCGCCGACATGCTGGACCTGACCGTCGAGGACGCGCTCGACATCTTCGCCGCCGTGCCGGCGGTCGCCGGCAAGCTGCGCACGCTGGCCGAGGTCGGCCTCGGCTACATCCACCTCGGCCAGCCGGCCACGACCCTCTCGGGCGGCGAGGCCCAGCGCATCAAGCTCGCGGCCGAGCTCAGCCGCAAGGCCACCGGCCGCACGCTCTACCTGCTGGACGAGCCGACCACCGGCCTGCACTTCGCCGACGTGCACAAGCTGCTCGACGTCCTGCTGCGCCTGCGCGACGCCGGCAACACCGTGGTGGTGATCGAGCATAATCTGGACGTGGTCAAGTGTGCGGACTACATTATCGACCTGGGACCGGAAGGGGGCGACGCCGGCGGCCGGGTCGTGGCCGCGGGTACGCCGGAGGAGGTCGCGCGCTGCGACGCCTCGCACACCGGCCGGTTCCTGCGGGACGTGCTGTGAGACCAGTGCGGAATACGGAGTGCGGAACGCGGAGTGGAGGCAGCGCTTCCCCTTCGCACTCTTCCTTCCGCATTCCGCACTCCGCATTCCGCACTCCGCATTCCGCATTCCGCACTCCGCATTCGCTTCTGTCCGCCCTCGCACTGGCCATCGGCGTCGCGGCCGGTCTCCGCGCCGAGGACGCCGACCTGGCCACGGCGCGCAACGCCCTGCACGACGGCCTCCATGCCGTGGCCGCGCAGCATGCCGAGGCGCGTCTGCAGAGTGTCCGCCGGAAGCCGGCCGAGGGCCTCGAGGCGCTGCAGCTCCTCTTGCAGGCGCTCTCCGAGCAGCGCCGCCACGATCTCGTGCTGCAGCGCCTCGACGAATGGACGGCCGTGGCCGATGCCGCGCGCGACCCCGGCACCTTCGCGTTCTGGCGCGGCCTGGCCCTGCTGGAAACGGGCCGTCCGCGCGATGCCCTGGCGATCGTCGAGGCGGCCGCCGTGATGCCGCGCGTCGCGCCCGAGAACGTTGACGCCCTCCAGCGCCTGGCCGCGCGCGCGCGCCTGGCGCTGGGCGACACGCCCACTGCCCTGTCGCTGTACGCGGCGGTCGATCGCCGCTCCACCAACGCGGCGACCCGCGCCGCCAACCTGCTGGAATGGGCCGGCGCGCTCGAGACGGTCGGCCGCCTGGGCGACGCGCTCGGCCTGCTGGTGCGGCAGGTGGAACTCAACGTCACCGGCCCGATCACCGACGAGGGCCGCCTGGCGTACGGCCGCCTGCTCGCGCGCCAGGGCCGCACGAACGACGCCGAGGCCGCGCTGCGCAGCCTGGGCGGCGCCCCGCAGGCCGACGAGGACAGCCGCGTGCAGGCGTGGCTGGAGGTCTCGCGGCTCGCCCTCGGCGCCGGGCGCACGAACGAGGCGCTCGTCGCCGCGCGCAGCGCCGTCGCCGTGGCCGCGCACCCCGGCACGCGGGGCCTGGCCGGCTTCGCGCTCGCCGACCTGCTGCTGGCGGCGCCGGCGACGCTCGATGAAGGCGTTGGCCGCATGCAGGCCTTCGTGCGCGCGTTCCCGGAGAGTCCGGACGCGCCCCGCGGCCTGCTCCGGCTGGCCGAGGCCCTGCTGCGCGCCGGCCGCGACGCCGCGGCCGCGGCCGAGTTCCGCGTGTTCCTCGAGACCTTCGGCGACGGCGAACGCCAGGCCGCCGCCCTGGCCGGACTCGGCACGGCCCTGTTCCGGCTCGGCCGCCACGGCGAGGCCGCCGGCCTCCTGCTGCAGGCGCACGACCGCTCCACCAACGCCGAGGAGCGCGCCGCCTGCCTCTTCCAGGCCGGGGACGCCCTGCTCGCGGCCGGCCAGTTCCGCCAGGCGGCCGACACCTACCGCCGCGTGGCCGCCGCCTACCCCGGCACGCCCGAGGCGCCGCGCGCCCTGTTCCAGGCGGCCGACAGCCTCGAACGCGCGGGCGACGTCGACGCCGCCCAGGCCGCGTTCGAGCTCTGCGCGCAGCGGTGCGGGCGGATTGACGTCGCCCTGCGCGCCCTGCTCCGGCTCGGAGCGCTCCAGGCCGCGCACGACGCGCTCAACCCCGCCGTCGAAACCTTCACGCAGGTGCTCGGCGCCACCACCAACGCCTCGCCGCGCGGCGAGGCGCTGCTGGGCCGCGGCCGCGCCCACTACCGCGCCTACCGCTTCGAGACCGCCGCCCGCGACTTCGCCGCCGCCGCCGAGGCCGACGCGGCGCTGCGCGACGAGACCGAGTACCTGCAGGCCCTCTGCCTCTACGGCCTGGGCCGCGACGAGGACGCGCGGGCCGCGGCCACGGCCTATGTCGGCGCCTTCACCAACGCCGCCCGCCTGCCGGAAATGGTCTTCTGGCTCGCCAAGTTCGACTACAGCCGCAACCGTCTGGACGAGGCCGGCAAACGCTTCCTCGAATACGCCGACCGCTGGCCCCGCGGCGCCTGGGCCGACGCCGCGCTCCTGTGGGCCGGCCGCGCCGCGCACCGCCGCGCCGACTGCACGCAGGCCGTCGAACTCATGTCGCGGCTGCAGCGCGAGTACGCCGGCAGCCCGCGCTTCGCCGAGAGCCGCTTCGTGCAGGGCGACGCGCTCTGCGAGCTCGCGCGCTTCGCCGAGGCCGTGCTGGTCTTCGACGACATCATCGGACGCTACGCCGACAGCGACTGGGTCACGCCCGCCTGGGGCCGCAAGGGCGACAGCCTGTTCGCGCTGGGCACCGACCGCCCGGCGCGCTACGACGAGGCCGTGGCCGCCTACCGCGAGCTGCTGGCGCGGCGCGACGCCACGCCGGAGGCGATCCTGCACGCCGAGTTCATGGTCGGCCGCTGTCTCGAGAAGACCCGGCGCACCGATGCCGCCATCGACCAGTACTACAGCCGCGTGATCGTCCGCTTTCTCGACGACCGGCAGCGCGGCGTCTGGTACTCCGACGCCGCCAGCGTCTGGTTCGTGCGCGCCGCCCTGCAGGCGGCCGAACTCCTCGAACAGAAAGGACAGGTCGAACAGGCCGAACGCATCCTCCGGCGCGCGCTGGACGCCAACGTGCCCGGCCAGGAAGAGCTCCGGCAGCGCATCGAGCGCCTGCGCCGCGGCCCGGCCCCGACCGCTCCCACACCATGAACGCGTTCAACTGGTTCCTCGAAGGCGGGCCGGTCCTCTGGCTCATCCTGGCCTGCGGCTTCGCTGCCGCCGCCGTCTTCCTCGAACGCCTGCTGCACCTGCGGCGGGCGGCGATCGACACCCGCGACTTCCTCCACGGCGTCTGCAACGTGCTCGACAGGAGCAACGCGGACGAGGCCGTGCAACTCTGCGAGGAGGCGCCCGGCCCCGTGCCGGCGCTGATCCGCGCCGCCATCCTCCACCGCCACGAGCCGCGCCACGCGCTGGCCGAGGCCGTCGGCCACGTCGGACGCGCCGAGATCGCGCGCATGGAACGGCGCGTCGCCGTCATCGCCACCATCGGCCAGATCACGCCCCTGCTCGGCCTGCTCGGCACCGTCTTCGGCATCATCGAGACCGTCCTCGTGCTGCACGACCAGACCCCGCTGGTCGCCGCCCCCTCCCTCACCGTGGGCGTGCTGCGCGCCTCCATCGACGCCGCCGCCGGGCTGATCGTGGCCGTGCCGTGCTACCTGATGCACAATATCCTGCTCGTGCAGATCGACCGCCTCGTGCTGGACATGGAGGCCGCCGACACCGAGATCACCGCCTACCTCGCCGGCAGGGCCGGCGCCGACAAGGGCGCGCCATGAGGGAGCTGAAGGGACGCTGGGGACGCTGGCGCACGGAAAACCTGCGCCACCGCTTCAGCCGCCGCGGCTGGGGCGGCGCCGCCCTGCTCGCCGCCGTGCCGTGGATCACCGTCGCCCTCCTCGCCGGCCTCACGACCCTGGTCGGCGACCGCATCCTCGTGCGGCCGGGCGTGGTCTTCGACCTGCCGCGCGCCCCCTTCCGCGAAGGACTGCGCTACGGCCTCACCGCCGTGATGCTGCCCGTGGCGCGCAGCAACGGCATGGAAACGCTGGTCTTCTTCGACGACGAGCGCTTCGTGCTGGCTGCGCCGCCGCAGCTCGAGCAGCTCGTCGAGCGCGTCCGCGGCCGCGTGGCGCTCGAACCCCGCCGCGAAATCCTGCTGCTGGCCGACCGCCGCGTCCCGCTGGGCGACGTGATGACCGTCGTCAACCTCGCCCGCGACGCCGGCGTGAACCGCGTGAACGTGGCCACCAAGCCGGAGTGAGGATGCCCGCCGCCCCCAGACTGCGCCCGGCCGCGTCCTTCTGGACGCCGCCCGCGGCCGTGGCGGTGCTGACGCTGGTGCTGGTGCTGCTGTGGCCGCACCGGCCGCGGCGGCCGGCCGCCGCCAGCCTGCCCGAGCCGGCGGCGGCGTTCGTGGTCGCCGAGAGCGGCGCGCGCTCCCACCTCATGCGGCCGGACTTCCCCATCTTCCCGGACGGCCCCGGCACCAGCCCCACCCGCAGCACGCTGGAAGACGTCACCAGCGAAGCGCCGCGCCGCCTGCCAGCGCCGGCGTTCGACGGCGTCCGGCCGCCCGCCGCCTGGACGCCGGCAACGGTCGCCGCGCCCCCCAACCGGCCGCCCGACCTCGCCCGGCGCCCGGTCGGCCCCGTGCTGCCCCAGCTGTTCGCCGCCGCCACCGGGGGATGCGAAGTCGCACTCTCGCCGGGGCTGCAGCGCTGCGGCTTCGCCTTCGCCGTGCCGGCCGCGGCCGTCACCGGTCCCGCCGCCGTCGTGCGCTTCCACGTCGAACTGGGCGACGACGGCCGCGTGCTTCACCTGCTCGCCGAGCCTTCGGACCGTCCGGCCACCTGCCGCCTGATCGAAGCCGCCGTCTTCACCGGCCGCGCCGCCCGCGCCGGCGCCGGGATGGTTCAGGTAAGTTGCGGACGGTAGGCGAGATCTTCCGATCCCCCGGCAGCCGGCACCCGGCACTCAGCCGCGGCTGATCGCCGCTGCAAACGCACCATCCGTCTGGTGCCGCGGCGGGAAGCGCGCCGCGGTGACGGCCAGTTGGAAGCCCGGGTGCTCCGCCAGCGCGGCCTCCACGACCTGCCGGTTCTCCTCCGGCTCAAGGCTGCAGGTGGAGTAGACCAGCCGGCCGCCGGGCGCGAGGTGGCCCAGCAGGTTGGCGAGCAGGCTGCGCTGGGTGGCGCAGAGGCGCCTGAGCCGCTGGCTGGAGAAGCGCCAGCGCGCGTCCGGACGGCGGCGCAGCACGCCCGTATTCGAGCAGGGCGCGTCGAGCAGGATGCGGTCGAAGCGCGGCAGGTCGTCCGGCAGCGGCTGGGACGCGTCGGCCTGACGCACCTCCACCCATTCCTGGCGCGTGCGCGCCAGCGTCGCGCGCAGCGTGGCCAGGCGGTCGGCGTGCAGGTCCAGCGCCACCAGCCGGCCCTGCCCCCGCAGTCGCGCGGCGAGCTGCGCGGTCTTGCCGCCCGGCGCGGCGCAGGCGTCGAGCACCGCCATGCCCGGACGCACGTCGAGCATCTCGACCGACATCAGCGTGGACGGATCCTGCACCACGAACCGTCCCTCGGCGAACCCCTCCACCTGCTCGACGCGCGTGCCGTGCGGCAACACCAGGCAGGCGTCCGGCGCCGCCGAATGCGGTGCCAAGTGTTCAGTATTCAGTGTTCGGTGTTCAGTTGCGATCGCTTCGTCTCCCTGAACACTGGATACTGAACACTGAACACTGCCCTGCGGCAGCCGCGCAAGGACCGTCTCCGCCGGCGTGTTGTTCCAGCGGCACAGCGCCTCGGTCTTCTCCGCCCCGTAGCGGTCGGTCCAGCGCACGATCAGCGCGTCGGGGTGCGACAGGCGCACGCCGGCCGGCTGCTTCGCCAGCGCGTCCAGGAGTTCCGCCCGGCGGCGCACGAGGTTGCGCAGCACGCCGTTGACCAGCCCGGCCGCCCGGCCGGAGGCGATCTTGGCCGCCTCCACCGTGGCGTGCACCGCCGCATAGGCCGGCACGTCCTCCATGAACAGCACCTGGTAGGCGCCGGCCAGCAGCGCGGCCTGCGTCTCGCCGCCCGGCGGCCGCTTCATCAACCGCGCCAGCGCCCACTCCAGCGCCCGCCGCCAGCGCACGGCGCCGTAGACGAGATCCATCACGAAGCCGCGGTCCGGCGAATCGGTCAGCAGCCGGTCCGGAAAATCGCCCGTCTCGATCCACCGGGCCAGGACGAAGACGGCCTCGCGGCGGGAAAGGATGCCGGCATCCATCGTCACTTCTCCATCCGCCGCAGGCGCAACTGCCCGCAGGCGGCGTCCACGCCGCCGCCCCGCGAACGGCGCAGGGTGACGTGGATGCGGCCCTTCTCGAGTGCGCGCTGGAACGCCTCGCACGCGGCCGGTTCGGGTGCGCGGCCCTCGTATTCCGCCACCGGGCTGAGCGGGATCAGGTTCACGCGGCACTTGGCGCCGGCGAGCCGTTCGACCAGTTCGGCGGCGTGCTCGGGCCGGTCGTTGACACCCGCCACCAGCGTGTACTCGAAGGTCACGATGCGGCCGGTGCGCGCGGTGTAGTCGCGGCAGGCGGCCAGCAGCTCCGCCAGCGGCCAGCGCTTGTTGACCGGCATCAGCCGGTCGCGCAGCGCATCGTCCGGCGCGTGCAGCGAGACGGAGAGCTCGAACTGCACGCCCTCCTCCGCCAGGCGCCGGATGCCGGGGACCACCCCGCAGGTGCTGATCGTGATGTGGCGCGCGCCGATCGTCAGTCCCCCGGGCGCGTTGAGGATCCGCAGGGCCTTCAACACGCTGTCGTAGTTGGCCAGCGGCTCGCCCATGCCCATGACGACCACGTTGTGCGGACGCTCGACCCCGCGCTCGCGCAGCCAGCGCGCCGCCAGCACCGCCTGCCCCGCGATTTCCCCGGCCTCGAGGTTGCGGCTCAGCCCGGCCGCACCGCTGGCGCAGAAGACGCAGCCGAAGGCGCAGCCGGCCTGCGAGGAAACGCACAGCGTCCAGCGGCCGTCGGCGGGGATCAGCACCGACTCGACTGCCTCGCCGTCGCGGCAGAGCGACAGGAACTTGCAGACGCCGTCCGGCGCCTCGCGCGCCTCGGAGACCGCGAGCGCGGCCGCGTCGTAGCGCGCCGCCAGCTCGCGCCGCAGCGGCGCGGGCAGCACGGGGATCTCCTCCCACGCGCCGGCCAGGCGTTCCTGCAAGCCGTGCCAGACTTGCGCCGCGCGATACGCCGGCGCGCCCAGTTCCGCGCAGGCCCGGCGCCACTCGTCGGGCAGCAGGCCCCAGGCCGCGGGGCGGGAGGCGCCTGCATGGGCCTGGAGCCGCCGCGTCATGGCCTGTCCGCTGACGTCAGGCCTTCCGCTCTGGCTGCGGCGGCCAGCGCGTCGTCGGCTGAGAAGAGGACCGCGCCTGCATGCATGGCCACGGCCAGATACAACGCGTCGTGCACCGTCAGGTCACGCTGCACGGCAAGATCCATGGCTGGCTCGACAAAGCCGGCGACCGGCAGCAGGTCAATCGGCACGCGCCGCATTTCCTGCCAGAGAACACGGCGCTCCGCGTCCCGCAGGTGCCGGCGGCGGACCTTGCGGGCCAAGGCATTCGCGGCTTCCACGAGAATCATCTCCGGCGCCACGAAGGCGGCTGCGCCTGTCTCCACCTCGCGGGCCGCGGCCTCCAACCCGGCGACGACGGGCCCGTCGCGCAGGAACAGGCGGATCCAGGCGGAGGCGTCGAGAACGAAGAGTCTCATCGCCGGTTCCGCCCCGCCCGGATGTCGGCAACGGTGTCCCCGAGGTCCCGGCCGGCCGTGCGCCGCTGCCACCGTCGTGCGGCATCGAGAAATCCCCCTTGCCGCAACCGCGCCTCCTTCGCCAGGATCCAGCGCACCTGTTCCTGGAGACTGCGCCCCGTCGTCGCCGCCTCCTCCTTCAGCACCGTATAGACGGCATCGGGGACCTCCCGCACGGTCAAGGTCTTCATGGCGGGTCAGACCGTAGCATGACTGCATTTCGCTGTCAACAGCACGACTGCATATCGTCGTCTCCCGGCGCCGGACCGGCGCGGCCGCGGCTACGGGGCGGCGGGCGCCAGCACGCCGTCCTCGAGCCGCAGGACGCGGTCGCAGCGCGCCGCGACTTCGGGCGCGTGCGTGACGACCACCAGCGCGTGCGTGTGTTCCCGCGACAGGCCGAACAGCAGGTCGAGGATCTGCGCGCCGGTGTCGCGGTCCAGGTTGCCGGTGGGCTCGTCGGCCAGCAGCAGCGCGGGCGCGTTCATCAGCGCGCGCGCCAGCGCCGCGCGCTGCTGCTCGCCGCCGGACAGCTCCAGCGGCGTGTGCGTCGCGCGGTCGGCCAGCCCCACCTGCTCCAGAAGCTCGCGGGCGCGTTCCCGCGCGCGGCGGCGGCCGAGCCCGCCGGCCGCCATCGCCGGCAGCATCACGTTTTCGGCCAGGTCCATCTCCGGGAGCAGGTGGTAGGACTGAAACACGAAGCCGATCCGCGCCGCGCGCAGGCGGCTGCACGCCGCCGGCGCCAGCCCGTAGACCGGAAGGCCGTCCACCGTTACCGTGCCGTTGTCCGGCCGGTCGAGCCCGCCCAGCACGTGCAGCAGCGTGCTCTTGCCGGAGCCGCTGCGCCCCATCACCGCCACGCGCTCGGCCGCGCCGACCGCCAGCGAGGCGCCGCGCAGCACCGGCACGGTCTTGTGCGGCAGGCGGTAGGTCTTGTGCAGGTTCTCCGCGGCGAGCATCGTCACTCCTTCCGCAGCGCCTGGACCGGGTCGAGCCGCGCCGCGCGCCAGGCCGGCAGGAAGCTGGCCAGCGAGCAGAACACGAACACGGCGGCGGCCACCACGGCCACCTCCTCCGGCACCACCCGCCACGGCAGGCGGTCCAGGCCGTAGATGCTCTTGGGGAAGACCTCCAGGCCGCAGACGCCGAGCGCGGCGACCAGGTGCTGGAGGTTCAGCAGCACGAGGCCGGCCAGACCGATCCCCAGCAGCGTACCGGCCGCGCACTGGATCCAGCCGTACAGCACGAAGGTCCACAGCACGTGCCGCGGCGAGAAGCCCAGCGCCTTGAGCAGGCCGATCTCGTCGCGCTTCTGCACGGTGATCACGATCAGCGTGTTGGTGACGCAGAAGATCGCCACGACCACGATGCCCATGAGCAGGATCACCATCAGGTTCTTCTCCACGGCCAGGGCGGCGAAGAGCTGGCGGTCGACCTCCTGCCAGGTCTCGACGACGAACCCCTGCCCCAGCGCGCCGCGCACCCCGGCGACGGCGGCGGCGAAGCGCCGCGCCTCCTGCGGCGCGGCGGTCTTGACCTGGATGTCGAAGGCGCCGTCGCGCAGGCCCACCAGGTCGCGCGCCACGCCGAGCGACGTCACGACCAGGTCGCCGTCGATCTCGCGCTGGCCGGCGTGGAAGATGCCGGTCACGGTCAGTTCCTCGGGCAACTTCAGCTCGTCGGGGCGGATGACGTTGCGCGGCGAGTGCAGCAGGATGCGGTCGCCGACGAGCGCCCCGAGCCCGGCCGCCAGGTCCTCGCCCAGCAGCACGCCGTCGCCGGCCACGTCCAGCCGGCCGGCCAGGACGCGCGCGGACGGCAGCAGGCGGCCGACGCGGGCGGGGTCGACGCCCACGACGACCGGCGCGAGGATGCGGCGCCGGTGCTCGGCCAGCACGCGCGTTTCGATCGCCGGCGAGGCCGCGGTCACGCCGGGCAGGGATTCGAGCGTGCGGCACAGCGCCTCCGCCTCGCGGACGGTCCCGGACTCCGCACGGATCGTGATGTGCGGCTTGAACGCCAGGATCTTCTCGCGCCAGGTGTCGCCGAAGCCGGTCATCACGGCGCGCACGATGATCACGATCGCCACGCCCAGCGCCACGCCCAGCGCGGCCAGCAGGGTCACGGCCGAGGCGACCGAGCGCCTGGGCTTCAGGTACTTGAAGGCGAGAAACAGCGCGAACGGCATGCGGGGCTCCAACGGGGGAGAGCATAAACCGGAAGACGCGGCGTGACAACCGCGGAGGCACGCGGTATGGTTCCGGCTGTCCCATGTACGGCGAACTGCGACGCGCGGTCCTGGAAGCCAACCTGGCGCTGGTGAAGCACGGGCTGGTGGTCATGACGTGGGGCAATGCCAGCGCCATTGACCGCCGCCGCGGCGCGGTGGCCATCAAGCCCAGCGGCGTGCCGTACGAGGCGATGACCGCGGCCGACATCGTGGTCGTGGACCTCGCCGGGCGGACGCTGGCGGGCCGGCGGAGGCCGTCGTCCGACCTGCCGACCCATCTGGCGCTCTACCGCGCGTGGCCGGCCGTGGGCGGGATCGTGCACACCCATTCGGCGCACGCCACGATGTTCGCGCAGGCCAATCGCGCCATTCCGTGCCTGGGCACGACGCACGCGGACCATTTTCACGGGCCGGTGCCGGTCACGCGCGCCGTCTCGGCGCGCGAGACGGCAGCGGACTACGAGGGCCATACGGGCACGGTGATTGTCGAGCGCTTCGCCCGCCTGGACCCGCGGCACGTGCCGGCCGTGCTCGTGGCCTGCCACGGGCCGTTCGCCTGGGGCGCCGACGTGCAGGGCGCGGTGGCCAACGCCGTGGCGCTGGAGGAGGTCGCGCGCCTGGCGCTCGGCACGCTGCAGCTCGCCCCGGAAACGGCCGGCCTGCCGGCGCACCTGCTGGCCCGCCATTTCGCCCGCAAGCACGGTCCGAACGCCACCTACGGGCAGCCGCCGGGGACCGGGGAAAGAGGGAACCGAGGGAAAGAGGGCGAAAAAAAGGCAGAGGCGTCCTATTGACGCCGCGGCCCCGGTTCTGCTATCGTGTGCCCGTGTCGCACCCACGAGGCGGTTGAGCCGCCTCGAAGCGACAACCGATTTCAAGGGCCGCGGAAAGCGCGGCTGCTGAAAAGAGCCTCCCTACACTACATATAAGTACCTCCTGCGGCGGGTGGGGTTCGCCCCACCCGCCGTTTTTTCTTCGCGCGCGGCTCGCGAGCCGTTTCCCGCCCGCCCTACCGCTGCGCCGCCGGCGGCGTCCGCCAGCGGCGGTGCATCCACAGGTACTGCTCCGGACAGCGGCGGATCGCCCCCTCGAAGAAGGCGTTGAGCTGCGCCAGCACGGCGCGCGTATCGGCCTCGCGGTCGCCCGACGGCGCGACGCGGATGGGCGGCGCGGCCAGAGCGCGGTAGCGCAGCGGCCCTTCGCGCAGCAGGCAGCCCGCGACGATCGGATGGCCGGTCATCAGATGCAGCCGCGCGGGCGAGGTATGCACGGAGGCCGGCCGGCCGAGCACCTCCATCCACAGGCCGCTGCGACCGGCGTGCTGGTCCATGACGATCGCCAGCGCGGCGCGCCGCTGCTCCCAGGCGCGCAGGGTCTCCGCGGAAAAGGCCTGGTTCTTGGGCAGCAGCGTGATGTCCGTGCGGAACCGGCGCCGCAGGAACCGCTGCACGTAGGGGTTGTTCATCGGCCGCGCGATCGCCAGCAGCGGCCGCAGCAGGGAGATCCAGTAGCCGCAGACTTCCCAGCAGCCGAGATGGGCGGTGGCCAGGAGGATCGGCCGGTCCGTGTCGCGGACCAGCGCCAGCGCCTCCTCCGGACCCTCCAGGACCACGTGCGCGGGCCAGTTGGCGGCGCCGAGCACGTCCGGAACGCGCAGGTTCTCCAGCAGGTGGCCGGTGAAATGCCGGAACGAGGCGCGCGCGATGCGCGCCGCCTCGGCCGGCGAGGCGGCGATGCCGGCGGCCAGGATGTTGCCGCGGGCCACGGAACGGCGCTCGCGGGAGAACCGGTACCAGAGGCCGCCGAGCGCCGCGCCCAGGCCGTACGCGCGCGCCGGAGGCACGAGGGCCAGCAGCAGCCAGAGCAGCCGGAGAACGGCGTACTCGGCGAGGTAGCGGACGCGGAGAAGGGGTGTCACGACGCCAGCAGTCTAGCAGGGAGGCCATCGGAAGCAAGGGGAGAGGCGCGCTTGACAAAGTGAACAGTCGTTCACCATACTGGGAGCGTGGAAAGGCCCCTTCCAGACCCGGTGCCGCAGCCGGTGAACCTGCACGGTTTCCCGCAGGCGATCCTGCACATGGACGCCGACGCCTTCTTCACCTCGGTCGAGCAGGCGCTGACCCCCTCCCTGCGCGGCCGGCCGGTGGTGACCGGCGAGGAGCGCGGCATCATCGCCGCCGCCAGCTACGAGGCCAAGGCGCGCGGCGTCGCCCGCGGCCTGCCGCTGCACATGGAAGGCGTCGCGGTATGACGGCTCACGGCGGCAGCGCCACCGTCACGCGGTAGAAGCGCGCCGTGGCGACGGCGTTGGTGTCCAACCACGACGTCGGCCCCCCGGCGCCGGCGAACGGGCTGGCGCCGACCGCGTTCCACGCGCCGGTTGCCGACAGCGGCGGCGGACGCACCCAGGCGCGGTACTGCCGGTTCGTCCGTCCCTCGAAGGTCAGCGTGGCGACCGTGCCCGTGCGCGCCATGGCGGCGATGCGGAAGAAGGAGGCCGCATTCGTCGGATCCGTCTGCGCCGTCCACTCCGCCAGGTTGTCGAAGCCGTCATGGTCGGGATCGTTCGTCGCCGCGAGGCCATGGATGTCGCCTGCATGCTGCTTCTCCCACCAGTCGGGCATGCCGTCGGCGTCGCTGTCGAAGTCGGGGATGGCGTTCGTGAGCCAGTCGTACCGGGCCGAAACGCGCGAGGAGTAGAACGCGCCGGGATCGTGGTCGCCGTACGACACGAGGTTGCCCCCCTGCCAGTGGTAAAGGCCGTGGCGGTCGTAGACCGCGGCATGGGCCGCGCTGTTCGTGTCGTCGCTCAGGTAGTACGGGCCGTCCACCGTGTAGTGGACGCCGGCCAGTTGCCACACGCCGCCGGCCAGCACGAACGCGCCGCCGCCCGAATCGCCGCCGGACAGGTGGCACTCCTCCGCGCCGGCGCCGTGGTCGAAGGTCGCGCGAAGATAGGGATTCCCCTCGCTGTCATGCTCGATCGCCGCCACCTGGTTGGATCCCCAGCGCAGGATCTGCGTGTCCGCGCCCCACAGCCAGCCGTTGGTGAGCCCGTCCGTGACGACGGGATTGCCGCGCTGCGTGCCGCGTCCGAAGACGATCAGCGGCGCCCCCGCCTCACCCGAACCGGTGTAGACCGGCGCGTAGCGCGGCAGCCGCTCGGCCACCCGCCACAGGTTCAGGTCCGATTCGCCGATGCGTGAAGCCGCCGTCGGATGGTAGTTGGTGCCGTCGAGGACAAAGACCCAGGTGGTGCTGGCGTTGGTGTTGACATGGTACGCCGTCAGGAAGTGGTGCGGCGCGATCGCGGTGCCGAGATACGGACCAAAGCGGCCCTGATACTGCCAGCCGCTGTTCGCCAGCGCACCGGACGGGGCGTTGGTGTTGTGGGACGCAGCGCCCGTGGCGTCGAACAGCACCGCCGCCGCGCGACCTGCGGCCAGCAGGCAGCCCGCCGCGGCCAGGCGCCGCAGCGCGCGGGCGATGGGTTCCGCCGACTGCATGACACCATGATACCACGCCGTCCTTCCCGTGTCCCGCCCGCCCGCGTGTCCCCCCGGCAGGCGGGCGTTTCCCGATGACTCGCCCGGCGTTCCCCCTTACAATGAGAAGCATGACCGCCGATCTCCGACCTTCGCCGGGTTTTCCGCGGGTCCGCCTGCGCCGCCTGCGGCGCACGGACGGCCTGCGCCGTCTCTGCGACCAGCCCATGCCCGGACCCACCCGGTTCGTCTGGCCCGCGTTCGTGCTGGCCGGCGACGGCCGGCGCGAGCCGATCCCCTCCATGCCCGGCCAGTTCCGCGCCGGCAGCGACGTGCTGCTGCGCGATCTCGAGCCGCTGGCCGTCGCGGGCGTGGGCGGCGTGCTGCTGTTCGGGCTGCCGGACGACGCCGCGCGCGACGCCGAGGGTTCGGCGGCGTGGGCGGAGGACGGCGTGGTGCCGCGCGCCGTGGCGCGCATCCGCCGCGCCTTCCCGGACCTGCTCGTGTTCACCGACGTGTGCCTGTGCGCCTACACTCGCCACGGCCACTGCGGGCCGCTGGCCGCCGACGGCACGGTGGACAACGACGCGGCCATCGAGCGGCTCGGCCGCGTGGCCGCGGCCCACGCGGCGGCCGGCGCGCACGTCGTGGCGCCGAGCGCGATGATGGACGGCCAGGTGGCGGCCATCCGCGCCGCCCTGGATGCCGCGCGCCTGCCGGACACGGCGATCATGAGCTACTCGACGAAGTTCGCCTCCTCGCTCTACGGTCCGTTCCGCGACGCCGCCCGCTCCGCGCCGCAGTCCGGCGACCGCCGCGGCTACCAGTGTTCGCCGGCCGACCCGCGCCTGGCGCTGCGCGAGTCGGCGCTCGACGAGGCCGAGGGCGCGGACATCCTGATGGTCAAGCCGGGCCTCTTCTACCTCGACATCCTGGCGCGCCTGCGCGACCGCACCGACCTGCCGCTGGCGGTCTACAACGTGAGCGGCGAGTACGCCATGCTGGTCGCCGCCGCCGACCGCGGCTGGGGCGACCTGCGCGGCATGGCGCGCGAGTCGGTCCTGGCGCTGCGCCGCGCCGGCGCCGACATCCTGATTTCCTACTGGGCCAACCGCTATGACGAACTCCTCCGCGACTAGCTCCTCCCGCCGCGCGGCGGCCGGCGCCGTCTCGGCCGCGCTCTTCCGCCGCGCGCAGCGCGTGATCCCCGGCGGCGTCAACAGCCCGGTCCGCGCCTTCCGCGCCGTCGGCGGCACGCCGGTCTTTGCGGCCGCCGGCCGCGGCAGCCGTCTGCTCGCCGCCGACGGCCGGCGCCTGGTGGACTTCTGCGGCGCGTGGGGTCCCCTGCTCCACGGCCACGCCCACCCGGAGATCGTCCGGGCCGCGGCCCGCGCCGCGGCCGGCGGCGCCAGTTTCGGCATGGCCACGGCCCGGGAGGTGGCCTTCGCCGAGACGCTCGTGCGCCTGGTGCCGCACATGGACATGGTGCGGCTGGTCAGTTCGGGCACGGAGGCCGTGATGACCGCGCTGCGGCTGGCGCGCGGCTTCACCGGCCGCCACGCGATCGTCAAGTTCGAGGGCTGCTACCACGGCCACTCCGATGCCATGCTCGTGGCCGCCGGCAGCGGCGTGCTCACCGCCGGCCGCGCCTCCTCGGCGGGCGTGCCGCCCGGCGTGGCGGCGGACGTCTTCGTCCTGCCGTACAACGACCCGGCCGCGGTGAAGGCGCTCTTCGCGCGCCGCGGCCGCGCCATCGCGGGCGTGATCGTCGAGCCGGTGGCCGCCAACATGGGCCTCGTGCCGCCGGCCGACGGCTTCCTCGAGACGATCCTCGACTGTGCGCGCCGCGCGGGCGCGGTGACGATCTTCGACGAAGTCATCTGCGGCTTCCGTTTCTGCTCGTCCACGTGGTCGGCGTGCCACCTGCTCGCGCCGGACGTCGTCTGCCTCGGCAAGATCATCGGCGGCGGCCTGCCGGTCGGCGCCGTGGGCGGACGGCGCGACATCCTGCGCCTGCTGGCGCCGGTCGGCCCGGTCTACCAGGCCGGCACGCTGAGCGGCAACCCGGTGGCCGTGGCCGCCGGCCAGGCCGCCCTCGACTTGCTGCTGCGCGACCGGCCCTACCCGCGCCTGGCCGCGCTCGGCGAACAACTGGCCGCGGGCCTGCGCGCGGCCGCCGCGTCGGCGGGCGTCGCCCTGCAGGTCCCGCAGCTCGGCGGCGTCTTCACGCCGTTCTTCACCGACCGGCCGGTCCGCAACCTGGCCGACGCCCGGACCTGCGACACGGCCGCCTACGCCGCTTTCTTCCGCGGCATGCTGGCGCGCGGCTTCTACCTGCCGCCGTCGCAGTTCGAGGTCGCCTTCCTCTCCGCGGCCCATACCGGGGCCGACGTCCGCCGCTTCGTCGCCGCCGCGGCGGACACGCTCTCCTCCCTGCGGCGGGGACGTCGCCGCGCGGCATAGGGGGCTTTCGTGGTCGGCGTCTCCAGACTCTGTTGCGGCGCCGCGGCCGCGTGCGACGACCTGCGTTACGGCGCGGCCCGGCCCGGCCCGCACGCGGTCTCGGCCGCGCAGCGCCCGGACCGCAAACCGGTGGTGGTGTGGAACTGCACGCGGCGCTGCAACCTGCGCTGCGAACACTGCTACTCGCAGTCGGACGACCGCGCCGCCGGCGGCGAGCTGACGCACGACGAGGGGCTGCGCCTGATCGACGACCTGGCCGGCTTCGGCGTGCCCGTGCTGCTGCTCTCCGGCGGCGAGCCCCTGCTGCGGCCGCGCGTCGTGGAACTGGCCGGGCACGCCGCCGGCCGCGGCCTGCGCGTCGCCTTCTCGACCAACGGCACGCACCTCACGCCGGACCTGGCCGCGCGCCTGCGCGACGCGGGCGTCTCGTACGCCGGCATCAGCCTCGACGGCCTGGAGCCGGAGCACGACCGCCTGCGCGGCGTCCCGGGCGCCTTCCGTTGCACGCTCGACGGCGTGCGGAGCTGCCTCGGCGCCGGGCTCAAGGTCGGCCTGCGCTTCACGATCACGCGTGCCAACGCCGGCGCGATCGGCGCCGTGTTCGACCTGGTCGCCGCCGAGGGCATCCCGCGCATCTGCTTCTACCACCTCGTCTATGCGGGCCGCGGCAGCGCCCTCGCCGCCGGCAGCCGCCTGGCGCACGCCGCCACGCGCGCCGCCGTGGACCTGATCGTCGAGCGCACGCGCGACCTTCACCGCCGCGGCCGGCCGGTCGAGGTGCTGACGGTGGACAACCACACGGACGGCCCGTACCTGCTGCTGCGGCTGCGGCGCGAGGCGCCGGAGCGCGCGGAGGAGGCGTTCCGCCTGCTGCGGGCCAACGGCGGCAACAGCAGCGGCGGCGGCATCGGCTGCGTGAGCTGGGACGGCACCGTCCATCCGGACCAGTTCTGGCGCCACGCCGACTGCGGCAACGTCCGCGAACGGCCGTTCGGCGCCATCTGGGGCGCGCCGCCGCCGGACAGCCTCCTGGGCCGGCTGCGCCGCCGCCGCGAATTCCTCACCGGCCGCTGCGCCGCCTGCCGCTGGCTCGACCTCTGCAACGGCAACCTGCGCGTGCGCGCCGAGGCGCTCGCCGTCGACGCCTGGGCGCCGGACCCGGACTGCTACCTGACGGACGAGGAGATCGCGCCGTGAACGACACGCTGCGCCTCGTGTTCTGGGAGCTGACCGCGCGCTGCAACCTCGCCTGCCGCCACTGCCGCGCCGCGGCGCAGATCGCGGCCATGCCGGACGAGCTCTCCACGGCCGAGATCGTGCGCACCGCGCAGGCCATCCGCGCCGCGGGCGACCCGATCCTCGTGCTCACCGGCGGCGAGCCGCTCGCGCACCCGGATTTCTTCGAGATCGCCGGCGCCTGCGTGCCGCTCTTCACGCGCGTCGCCGTCGCCACCAACGGCACGCTCGTGGACGACGCCACCGCCGCGCGCCTCGCCGCCGCCGGCATCCGGCGCGCGAGCGTCAGCGTGGACGGCGCCACGCCGGCCTCGCACGACGCCTTCCGCGGCGTGCGCGGCAGCTTCCAGGCGGCCTGGCGCGGGTTCGACGCCCTCCGGCGCGCCGGCCTCGGCGTGCAGGTCAACGTCACCGTCACCCGCCGCAACACGGCCGAAATCGCCCCGCTGCTCCAGCTCGCCCTGGACCACGGCGCCGACGCCTTCCACGTCTTCGTCCTCGTGCCCGTGGGCTGCGGCGCCGAACTGGCCGCCGCGGAACGCCTGCCGCCGGAACGCACCGAGGAGTTGCTGCGGTGGCTGTGCGGGCGCGCGCTCGAGTTGCGCGGCCGCGTGCACGTCAAGGCCACTTGCGCGCCGCAGTACTACCGCCTGCTGCACGAGACCGCCCGCGCCCGCGGCCACGCGCCCGGCGGGCCGCGGACCGGGCCGGAGGCCATGACGCGCGGCTGCCTCGCGGGCTCGGCGGTCTGCTTCGTGTCGCGCACCGGCGAGGTCCAGCCGTGCGGCTACCTGCCCCTGTCGGCGGGCAATGTCCGCGCGCGTCCGTTCGCCGAAATCTGGCGCGAGGCGCCGCTGTTCCAGTCGCTGCGCAACCCGGCCGCCCTGCGCGGCAAGTGCCACGCCTGCGGCTACCGGGTGCTGTGCGGCGGCTGCCGGGCGCGCGCCTACGCCGCCGAGTCCGACGCGCTCGCCGCCGACCCCGACTGCGCATACGCCCCGGCCTGAGGGACGCCGCCACGATGCCCGCAACCGCCGACCGCGACGCCGACCTCCTGCTGCTCCTGCAGCGGGGGCTGCCGCTGCGGCCGCGTCCGTTCGCGCGCCTCGGCCGCGCCGTGCGCCTGACCGAGGACGAGGTCGTGGCGCGCGTCGCCGCGCTCCTCGAAACCGGCGTGGCGCGGCGCCTGGGCGCGGTCTTCGAGAGCCGCGGCCTGGGCTATGACAGCACCCTGGCGGCCGCCGACGTGCCGGAGGACAAGCTCCCCGCCGCCGCCGCGCGCATCGTGCCGGCAACGGAGGTGACGCACTGCTACGTCCGCGACGGCCGGCCCAACCTGTGGTTCACGGTCACCGCGCCGGCCGCGCGCCTGCGGGCCGCCGTCGAACGGCTGACCGACCAGCTCGCGCCGTGGCCCGCGTTCGACATGCCCGCGCGCCGCACGTTCAAGATCGGCGTCGTGCTCGATCCGCGCGCCGCCGCCGGCCTCCCTCCCGCTTCCTCCGCCTCTTCCGTCCGCCCTGCCCGGCGGCGGCCGCCGCCCGCGCCGCTCGACGCCCGCGAGCGCGCCATCGTGCGCCGCCTGCAGGGTTCGCTGCCGGTCACGACGGCACCCTTCGCCTGCCTGGCCGCCGAACTCGCCACGACCGAGGCCGAGTTGCTGGCGCGGCTGCGCGCGTGGCAGCGCAGCGGCGTGCTGCGCCGCGTGGCGCTGGTGCTGCGCCACAGGGCGGTCGGCTTCCGGGCCAATGCCATGTGCGCGTGGTCCGTGGCCGACGACCGCCTCGCGGCGGCCGGCGCGGCTCTCGCGCGCTCGCCGCTGATCACGCACTGCTACGAGCGCGCGCCCCATCCGCGCTTCCCGTGCAACCTCTTCGCCATGCTCCACGCCGGCACGCCGCCGGCGGCGCGGTCGGCCGTGGCGGCCCTCGCCGCCGGCGCCGGACTGGACGGCGGCCGGCTGCTCTTCTCGACGCAGGAGCTCAAGAAGACGAGCCCGTCCTTCTTCCTGGAGGACGCGTCGTGAGCCCCGGCATCCATCTGGGCGACGCCCCGTCGCGGGCGGGAGTGCGATGACATGAGCGCGAAGATTCTGCCGCTGCGGATCGGCACGCGGGACAGCCGGCTGGCGCGGGTGCAGACGGACGACGCGCTGCGGCGGATGGCCGCGCTGCTGCCCGAGGCGCGTTTCGAGACGCATCCCTTTTCGTCGCCCGGCGACCGCGACCGCGCCACGGATTTGCGGCAGAGTCCGGCCGATTTCTTCACGCGCGACCTGGACGAGGCCGTGCTCGCCGGCGCCATTGACGGCGCGATCCACAGCGCCAAGGACCTGCCCGACCCGCCGGCCGCGGGCCTGGACTGGTGCTGGCTGCCGTGGCGCGAGGAGCACGGCGACGTGCTGGTGCTGGCGCCGGGCCGGCGGCCGGAGGAACTGCCGGCCGACGCGCGCATCGGCGCGAGCAGCGAGCGGCGCGAAGCGTGGTGCCGGCGGCGCTTCCCGCGCGGCCGCCTGCTGCCGGTTCGCGGCAACATCGAGGATCGCCTCGCGCAGCTCGACGCCGGCGCGTTCGACGTGCTGGTCATGGCCGGTGCCGCCCTCGTCCGGCTGGGCTTGGCCGGCCGCATCGCGCAGCGGATTCCGGCCGCCGAACTGCCGCCGCCGGCCGGCCAGGGCGCGCTGGCCCTGACCTTCCGGCAGGGCGACCGCCGCTGCCTGCGCCTGCGCAGCCTGCTGGTCAAGGCCGTCACCTTCGTCAGCGCCGGCACGGGCGCCGGGAGCTGCACGCAGGACGGCGCCGCCGCGCTGCGCCGCGCCGACGTCTGCCTGCACGACGCGCTGCTCGACCCCGCGCTGCTCGATCACCTGCCGCCGGAGGCCGAGCGCGTGGACGTGGGCAAGCGCGGCGGCGGCCAGGCCGCCGCGCAGGCGGCGATCAACGCGCGCCTTGCGGACGCGGTGCGGCAGGGGCGCCGCGTGGTGCGCCTCAAGGGCGGGGACGCGGGGCTGTTCGGCCGTCTGGCCGAGGAGATCGCGGCGCTCGACGTCCTGGAGCTCCCCTACCGCGTCCTGCCTGGAGTCAGCAGCCTCCTGTCGGCCACGACCGGCACGGGCATGCTGCTCACCGTGCGCGGCGTTTCGCGCGGCTTCTGCGCCGTGACCCCGCGCCAGGCGGACGGCGGCGTGGCGCCGCTCTCCGCGGCCGAGCGCGGCCGGCTGCCGGTGGTGGCCTTCATGGCCGCGGGCGTCGCGGACCAGGTGGCGTCGCAGATGATGGCGGACGGTTCGCCGCCGGAAACGCCCGCCGCGCTGGTGTACGACGCCGGCCTCGACGGCGAACGGATCGAGCGCGGCACGCTGGCCGACATCGGCGGCCGCGCCGCGGCCGACCGCGCGGGCGGCGGGGAGCGGCCGGCGCTGCTGCTCGTGGGTCCGCCGGCCGCAGGCGGATGGCGCCGCGAGTGGGGCGCGCTGGCCGGACAGCGCGTGCTGCTCACGGCGAGCGACGCCCTGCAGGAGCAGGCGGCCGGCCTGCTGCACGATCTCGGCGGCGTGCCGGTGCGACGGCCGCTCATCCGTCTCGTGCCGAAGCCGGAGGCGCGCAAGGCGCTCGGGCGTGTGGACCTGTACGACTGGGTGGCCGTCACGTCGCCGTCGGCGGTGCGCATCTTCGGCGCGCTGCTGCTGGAGGCCGGCGTGGACCTGCGGCGCGTGCCGCGTCTGCTGAGCTGCGGGCCGGGCACGGACCGCGAATTGCGCGCGCTGGGGTTCGCGCCGGACGTTACGGCCGCCTCGGAGTTCGGCGCCGCCGGCCTGACCGTGGCCGCCGCACCGGTCCTGAAGGCCGGCAGCCGCGTGCTGCGGCTGCGTTCGGACAAGGCGGGACCGGCGCTGGCCGGGCAGTTTCGCGGACAGGGCGCGGTGGTGGATGACGTCGTGCTCTACGAGAACGTGCCGGTGCGCTGGGAGCGGCAGCCGGAATTCGACGCCGCGTTCTTCGCGAGCGCCTCGGCCGTGGAGGCGTTCGACGGGTTGTGGGGCGCCGCTTCGCTCGCCGGCAAGACCGTCGCCGCGCTGGGCGAGCCGACCGTTGCCGCGCTGCGCGCGCTCCGGGTCGCCGCCGACGTCACCGGCGCGGAGGCCACCGTCGAGTCGTGCCTCTACGCGCTCGCGTCGCGTACGACGTGGCTGGCGATGTGCACAATCCGTCCGCCCGCGCCCAACCGGATTGTCAGTTGACCGTTGACAACGGGGAGGCGTGCGGGGTATCCTGCGGCCTACTCTTTGCAGTGGACCTTGTGGCAAGAGTGGGGCGACCCACTCTTTTTTGTTGCTTGGCAAGTGAATGAGGCGAAGGCAACGGGTGCCGCCATGAACAACGAGTTGTTGACCGTCATCAACTACCTGGAGCGCGACCGCGGCGTCAACCGCGAGGTCATCATCCAGGCCATCGAGACGGCCCTGCTGTCGGCGGCGCACAAGAGCATGGGCGTCACCAACGACGTCCGCGTCGAAATCGACCGCAAGACCCTCCAGGTCAAGGCCTTCGACACCCTGACCGCCTCGGACGACGACACCGGGCCGGGGTTTCTCTCCATGCGCAAGGCGCGCGAGATCAAGCCGGACGTGCAGCCCGGCGACGCCGTCGAGGTGGCCATCCCGCCCGAGAAGCTCGGCCGCATCGCCGCGCAGACCGCGCGCCAGATGATCCTGCAGAAGATCCGGCAGGCCGAGCGCGACCACGTCTTCGAGGAGTACAAGGACCGCGTGGGCGACATCGTCAGCGGTTCAGTGCGGCAGATCCTGCACCGCGACCTGATCGTGGACATCGGCAAGGCTGAGGCGATCATCCCGGCCAAGGAGCGCATCCCGACCGAGGAGTTCCAGATCGGCGACCGCGTGCGCGCCTACATCATCCGCGTGCAGTCCGGCGCCGCCGGCCCGGCGCTGGTGCTGTCGCGCGCCTGCCCGGATTTCGTCAAGGCGCTCTTCCGCCTGGAGGTCTCCGAGATCGCCGACGGCATCGTCGAGGTCATGGGCGTGGCGCGCGACCCCGGCTTCCGCAGCAAGATCGCCGTGCGTTCCAACGACGAGAAGGTGGATCCGGTCGGCGCGTGCGTCGGCCTGCGCGGCACGCGCGTGAAGAACATCGTGCGCGAGCTGTCCGGCGAAAAGATCGACATCGTGCGCTGGAGCGACGACATCCGCCAGTACGTGACCCAGGCCCTCTCGCCCGCCCACCTCGTCGAGATCGCGATCGATCCGGTGGAGACCAACTGCGTGCACGTCACCGTCGACCCGGACCAGCTTTCGCTGGCCATCGGCCGCCACGGCCAGAACGTGCGGCTGACCGCCAAGCTCACCGGCTGGCGCGTGAACATCCGCAAGAACGAGACCGAGTCGTTCGAGGACCAGGTCAAGCACGCCGTGGAGGCGCTCGCGGCCATCGAGGGCATCAGCCGCGAGGAGGCCGAGCTGCTCGTCAAGAACGGCTTCCTCAACGCCGACGGCATCCTGGCCGCCGAGATCCCCTATATCCAGGAAGCGACCGGATTCGACGAGGCCACCGCCAAGCGCATCTGGGACGCGGCGGCCGCGACCAACCCCGGAGAGGACGGCGCATAAGCGATGAGAGTCTTCGAGTTCGCGCAGACGCACCAGACGACCAGCGCGGACGTGCTGCGCCAGGCCGGGGATCTCGGGCTGGAGGCGCGCTCGCCGCTCGCGCGGCTGGACGACGACGACATCGCCCGGCTCACGGCGCATTTCCGCGCGCGCTCCCAGGAGGATCTGGAACGCGAGGCCGCCGAGCGCCGCGTGCGCCTGGACGCCAAGCGCAATACGGCGTGCGCCGCCGCCGCCGCCGCGCTGCAGACCGAACGCGCCGTCCTGCAGGCCAACATCGCCCGCGCGCGCGAAACCGAGCGCGCGGTCAGAGGCCTCCCGTCCGCCCCCGCCGCCGCACCCGCCGAAGCGTCCGCCACACCCGCCGCACCCGCCGCCGCGCCTGCCGCCGCACCCGCACCCGCCGCGCCGGAGGTGCCGGCTGCCGCCGCGCCCGCCGTCGCCGCGAAGCCGGAAGCCGCGTCCGCCGTCCCTGCCGTGCCCGGCGCGGCGGCGGCTCCAGGCGCGCCCGCCGTTCCCGCGGCGGCCAAGCCGCGCGTCGAGAAGGACAAGCCCGGCAAGCCCAAGGTGCGGCGCCCCCAGACCGAGGAGGAGATCGACCCCGACGAGGCGCTGGTCGCCACCTACGTGGGCACGCAGGCCGCCAAGACCGTCGGCCGCGCCGAGAAGATCCGCACCGGCCGCGATGCGGCCGAGCCGCCGCGCAGCCGCCCCACGCTGTCGCCACGGCCGCCCGTGCGGCCGCCCCTCCGCACCGCGGCC
>Ga0233425_10002342_pt1 | contig 37722 bp, 37 predicted proteins | sample Watercolumn_Towu_2_FD_181712 | JGI IMG/M metagenome (GOLD analysis project Ga0233425, IMG submission 181712) | Freshwater microbial communities from Lake Towuti, South Sulawesi, Indonesia - Watercolumn_Towuti2014_140_MG | ecosystem: Environmental > Aquatic > Freshwater > Lake | place... | reverse complement strand
GGCGAGAACAACGGCCAGCCCGCCCATGCGGAAGACAAGATCGTCGACGGCGGCTTCCTCGAACTGGTCCGCTACGGCGTCCGCGCCCCCGACGCCCCCTCCATCCTCGCCTCCCTGCCCGAATACGACGACCAGACCCGCGAGGACCGCTTCCGCGTCCGCTACGACGTCGACGGCGTCCCCGCCTTCCGCCGCTACGGCAACGACGGCTACGGCGAACAGACCGACACGGGCGAAAACTACGGCGTCGGCGGCGAGATGCACCCTGGCCAGCGCGGCCGCCTGTGGCCCTTCTTCACCGGCGAGCGCGGCCACTACGAACTGGCGGCCGCCCTGCACAATCCGTCCGCCGACGCCGGCTGGACCGAGGCCCAGCTGAACGGCGTCCGCCAGACGTACGTGCGGGGCATGGAGTCCTTCGCCAACGGCGGCCTGCTGCTGCCCGAACAGGCGTGGGACGGCGTCGGCCACCCGACGGCCCACGGCTACGAGCCCGGCGAAGGCACCAACTCCGCCACCCCGCTGGCCTGGACCCACGCCGAGTACGTCAAGCTGCTGCGCTCGCTCGCCGACCGCGCGGTGTGGGACCGCTACGCGCCGGTCGAGGAACGCTACGCCCGCTAGCATGGCGTCCGGGGCTGATCCGGAGGTTCGCCCCGGGCGAGTCTCCGGACGCCGGTTCGCCGCTCCGCCGGCCCGTCAGGTCCCGACAGGGCCGCGGCGTTGACCTTGCGTCGGCGCCGCTCCAGCCTCGGGGGGTCAGCGCCACGACGGAGTCTCGATGTTCGCCGCCGCCCTCGCCCTCGCCCTGGCCGCCCAGACGGCCGCCCCGACCTCCGGCCAGACCGCGCGGTGGGGCGAGCACGAGTGGGTCAACGGCACGGGCTTCCTGTCCCGCCACTATTTCGAGAACCGGACCGGATTCCCGTCGGCTCACCATCTGCTCAACAGCACGCAGGTTGGCTCGATACACCACCTCTTCAACGCCACTTCGGCGGGGTCGTCGCACTTCTGGGAGAACGGGGTCCGCCCGGGCAGCCGCTACTACTGGGACAATGGCCGCGAGTCGGGGAGCCGGTACTACTGGGAGAACGGTCGCGGCTGCCTGAGCCGGTATGGGTGGGCGAACACCACCGCCTGCAGCTCGGGTGAGACCGTGGTCTTCCAGGTGCTGTGCATCGCCCGGAAGATCGACATCGCGCCCTGCCGGGCCGTCAACGCTCGGCTCGACGAGTGGCTGTCCCGCTCGGATTTCTACGGCCCCGGCCATCCCGCGGACGTCGTCGCGCGCATGCGCGAACCGAACGGGTGAGCCGGCGATGGTCGCCGCCGCCCTCGCCGCCGCCGTTCTGGCCACAGCCCCGCAAGACCGGTCCGGCCATGCCTGGGGCGAGCAGGAGTGGACGTACGGACGCGGCCCGACTTCCCGCCACTACTTCGAGCATGGCGATCGCTATCCGTCCGGCCACGAGCTGGCCTACGGGCGCGGCGCCGGCTCCTTCTACTACCTGATCTTCGGCGACCAGATCGGGTCGGCCTACTTCTGGCGCTACGGCCGCACCGAGGGCTCCGCCTACTTCTGGCGCTACGGCCGCACCGGAGGGTCGGCCGACTTCTGGCGCTACGGCGGCGGATGCCTGAGCGAGACCGGCTGGCGCGAGGGCGCCGCCTGCACCGGCGGGGAGATGCTTGTGCTGCAGACCGCCTGCATCGCCCAGGTCGTCGACATCGCCCCCTGTCGCGCCATCAACGCGAGACTGGACGAGTGGCTGGCGAACGTGGGGACGATCAGCAGCCGACCGCCAGCGGACGTCGTCGCGGAGATGCGCCGGCCGCTCGAATAGGAGCCGCCGACGATCGGGTGGCGAGGCCTTTCGACCCGTGTCGGCGACAGGGACGGAATCATGCGCCCGCGGCGGACGGCGCGCCCGCGCCGAGGAACAGCCGCTCCATGGTGCGGCGCACAAGGAAATTTATTGCGTGTCGCAGCGCAATAGGCTCCTATCCGGTTCCGCGGGACGGGCGCGGGGCTTCGGACCGAGTCATCCGAAAGCGGAGCATCCATGCGCAGGCCTGTCCTCCTTCTCGCGACCCTCGCCGGTCTCTGCGCCACCCCTGCCCTCGCCGCCGCGCCGCCGCGCCTCGCGCACCAGGCCGCGCTCGTCGCCGACCCGGCCGCGACCGCCTGGATCCTGACCTCGACCGCCCTTGTCCTGCTGATGACCCTGCCGGGGCTGGCCCTGTTCTACGGCGGCATGGTGCGGCGCAAGAACCTGATCGGGGCCATCGCCCATTCGACCGCGGCCTTGGCGCTCGTCACCGTGCTGTGGTTCGTCGCCGGCTACAGCCTGTCGTTCGGAACCGGGCCCGCGGCGATCAACGGCCTCGTCGGCGGCCTCGAGGCCCTGTTTCTGAACGGGGTGACCCCGGCCACCGCCCACGGGCTGGCGCCCGGCCTGCCCGAGTTCCTCTGGATCGCCTACCAGCTGACCTTCGCGATCATCACCCCGGCCCTGATCGCCGGCGCCTTCGCCGAGCGGATCAAATTCTCCGCCTCCCTGCTGTTCTTCGCCCTCTGGCACCTGCTCGTCTACGCGCCGATCTGCCACCAGGTCTGGGGCGGCGGCTGGATGGGTTCGCTGGGCGTGCTCGACTTCGCCGGCGGGGCGGTGGTGCACGTCAACGCCGGGGTGGCCGGCCTCGTCGCCGCCCTCGTGATCGGGCCCCGCCACGGCTTCGGACGGGACAACATGGCCCCGCACAACCTCGGCCTGACCGCCATCGGCGCCGGCCTGCTGCTGGTGGGCTGGCTGGGCTTCAACGCCGGCTCGGCCTGGGCCGCCGACGCCATCGCCGCCGTCGCCGCCTTCAACACCCTGCTCGCCGCCGCGGCCGGCGTGATCGGCTGGACCGCGGTCGAGTGGATCGACCACCGTCGCCCGACCCTGCTGGGCATGCTGTCCGGCCTCGTCGCCGGCCTCGTCGGCGTCACCCCCGCCGCGGGACTGGTGGACCCGAAGGGCGCCTTCCTGATCGGCCTCATCTGCGGCCCCGCCTGCTACGCCGGCGCCGTGTGGCTGAAGCGGGCCCTGAAGTACGACGACAGCCTCGACGCCTTCGGCGTGCACGGCGTCGGCGGCATGGTCGGCGCGGTCCTGACCGGCGTCTTCGCCAGCGCGGCCATCAATCCGGCCGCGGCGAACGCCAACGTCCTGAATCAGCTGATCGGCCTGGCCGCCGTCGCCGCCTGGTCGGGGATCGGCACCTTCGTGATCCTGATGATCTGCCGCTTCACCACCGGCCTGCGGGTGACGAGGGAGGAGGAGATCGAGGGGCTCGACTACACCCAGCACGGCGAGACCCTGCATCCCTAGCAACGACGGCGCAGCTTGGGCGTTCGAGCAGACATGGCGGCCAAGGGCGAACTCGACACCTACAAGAAGAAGCGGAATTTCGCCGCCACGCCCGAGCCCGCGGGGAAGAAGGGCCGCGCCCGGAAGTCGGGCCTGCGCTACCTGATCCAGCGTCACGCGGCGACGCGGCTGCACTACGACTTCCGCATCGAGCTGGACGGGGTGCTCAAGTCCTGGGCGGTGACCAAGGCGCCGTCGCGCGACCCGGCCGTGAAGCGGCTGGCGGTGGAAGTCGAGGACCACCCGCTCGACTACGGCTCGTTCGAGGGGACCATCCCCGCCGGGAACTACGGCGCCGGCACGGTGCAGATGTGGGACGTGGGCGAGTGGGAGCCGCAGGAGGACGACCTCGACGCCGCCTTCGCCCGCGGCAACGTCAAGATGGTGCTCCACGGCGAGCGGCTGTCGGGCAAGTGGGCGCTGATCCGGCTGAAGGGCGATCGCGGCAAGCCGTCGAAGCGCAACAACTGGCTGCTGATCAAGGAGAAGGACGAATTCGCCGTGCCCGGCGAGGGCGACGCCAACATGGAGATCGTCGCCTCGGTGACCACCGGCCGCTCGCTGGCCGAAATCGCCGAAGGGAAGAAGACCTGGGGCTCGCCGAAGACGACCACGCGCAAGGCCCCGCCGAAGCCGAAGGCGCGCCCGGCGGTGACGGAGCAGGCGAGCAAGCCGCACGCCTTCGTGCCGATCCAGCTGTGCAAGGTCGCCGACTACCCGCCGCAGGGGACCGGCTGGGCGCACGAGATCAAGTTCGACGGCTACCGGCTGCAGGTGGGGACCGGGGGCGGGCGGGCCACGATCCGCACCCGCAAGGGGCTGGATTGGTCAGACAAATTTCCGGAGCTGGCCGCCGACGCGGCGCAATGGCCGGACGCGGTGGTCGACGGCGAGCTGTGCGCCCTGGCCGAGGACCATATGCCGGACTTCTCCGCCCTGCAGGCGGCGATCTCGGAGCGGCGCACCGGCGAGCTGGTCTACTTCGCCTTCGACCTGCTCTTCGAAGGCCCCGAGGACCTGCGCAAGCTGCCGCTGTCCCACCGCAAGGCCCGCCTGCAGGCGTACATCGACCGCATCCCCAGGGCTGCCCGCGGCCGGATCCGCTACGTCGACCACTTCGCCACCACCGGCCAGGCCATCCTCGAGAGCGCCTGCCGGATGGATCTCGAGGGCGTCATCTCCAAGAAGCTGGACGCTCCGTACACGGAGGGTCGCTCCACCACCTGGCTGAAGTCCAAGTGCCGCGGGCGCGACGAGGTGATCATCGGCGGCTGGACCGCCGAGGGGAGCCGCTTCCGCTCGTTGATCGTCGGGGTCCGCGACAAGGACGGCCTGCGCCACCTCGGCCGCGTCGGCACCGGCTACAACCAGACCCTGCTGAAGACCCTGCTGCCCGCCCTCAAGGCGGCCGAGACCGACCGCAGCCCCTTCGTCGGCAAGGGGGCGCCGAAGAAGACCCGGACCGCCGGCCTGAGCACCCACTGGACCACGCCGACGCTGGTCGCCGAGATCGAGCACGGCGGCTACACGGACACCGGCTCGATCCGGCAGGCGGCGTTCAAGGGACTGCGCGACGACAAGCCCGCCGCCGAGGTGACGGACCGGCCGCAGGCGCCGTCGAAGGCGTCGAAGGAGTCGGGCGCGCCGGCCGACCTGCCCGGCCTGGCCGTGCCGGGAGATCGGCCGCGCAAGGGCAAGCTGGTCGTCTCGGGCGTGACCATCTCCAATCCCGACAAGGTGCTGTGGCCCGCGGCGGACGGGAAGCCGGCGATCACCAAGGCGGAGCTGGTGCGCTACTACGAGATGGCGGCGGAGCGCCTCCTGCCGCATGTGGCCGACCGGCCGGTGTCGATCATCCGCGCCCCCGAAGGCATCACCGGCGAGAAATTCTTCCAGCGTCACGCCATGCCCGGCTCCAACCCGCGGCTGAAGCTGATCGACGTGAAGGAGCGCAAGCCCTACGTCGGCGTGTCGGACGCGGGCGGCCTGGTGGCCATCGGCCAGTCGGGCGGGCTGGAGCTGCACCCGTGGGGCTGCAAGCCCGACGATCCCGAGACGCCGGAGCAGGTCACCTTCGACCTCGACCCCGACGAGGGCCTCGACTTCGACGACGTCATCGACGCCGCGAAGAGGGTGCGCAAGGAGCTGGAGGGGCTGGGGCTGACCCCCTTCGTCAAGACCACCGGCGGCAAGGGGCTGCACGTGGTCGTGCCCATCCGCGCCGACGCGAAGGCGCGGGTCGAGTGGGACCAGTGCAAGGCCTTTGCGAAGGAGGTGTCGGAGATCATGCGCCGGGCGCAGCCCGACCGCTTCACCACCACCCTCGCCAAGAAGGCGCGCGGCGGGAAGATCTTCCTCGACTACCTGCGCAACGGGCGCATGGCCACCGCGGTGGCGCCGTGGTCGCCGCGGGCGCGGCCGGGCGCCGGACTCGCCTTCCCCCTGTCGTGGGGGCAGGTGAAGAAGGGCCTCGACCCGAAGGCCTACACCCTGCACGACGCCGCCGCCCTGCTGAAGAAGCCCGACCCGTGGAAGGATTTCCGCGCCGCGGAGGCCGACCTGCGGCCGGTACTGAAAAAGCTGGGGCTCTGACCCGGACGGCGGGACGGTTGGAACGGGGGCGGGGGCCCGCTACAACCGCCGCATGACCTCCGCTCCCCTGCCCGACGCCGGCGCCAACTGGGTCGACCGGCATGCGCCGGAGGGGCTGAAGCCGTGGCTGAAGCTGGGACGGTTCGACCGCCCGATCGGGATCTGGCTGCTGCTGCTGCCGGGCTGGCAGGGCATCGCCCTGGCGCTGGCCCAGTACCGCAAGACGCCGGACCTCTACGACGCCTGGCTGTTCCTCGGCTTCGCCCTCGGGGCCGGACTGATGCGGGCCGCCGGCTGCGCCTTCAACGACATCGTCGACCGGGATTTCGACGCCCGGGTGGCGCGCACCGCGATGCGGCCGATCCCTTCCGGCCGGATCTCGGTGAAACAGGCCTGGGCCTTCGTGGTCGGCTGCTCGCTGGTCAGCCTGCTGATCCTGCTGACCCTGAACACCACCACCCTGCTGCTCGGGGTCGCCTCCCTCGCCCTCGTCGCCGCCTACCCCTTCATGAAGCGGATCACCTGGTGGCCGCAGGCCTGGCTGGGGCTGACCTTCAACTGGGGCGCCCTGATGGGCTTCGCCGCCGCCCTGCCGCTGGCCGCCGCCGTCATCCTGCCGCCGGAGCTGCGCGACGAGCTGCGTCCCTTCTGGTGGCAGGCGCCGCCCGCGGGCGGCCACGCGCTGGCCATGGCGTGGCAGGCCTGGCTTCCCGCCCTCCTCCTCTACCTCGGCGGCGTGTTCTGGACCCTCGGCTACGACACCATCTACGCCCTGCAGGACATCGAGGACGACGCCATGGTCGGGGTGAAGTCCTCGGCCCGCCGGCTGGGCGAGAACGTCCGGCCGGGCGTCAGCCTGTTCTACCTGCTCGCCGCCATTCTCGCCGGCGCGGCCGGCGCGGCGGCCGGGCTCGGCGCCCTGTTCTGGCTGGTCCTGGGGGTCTACGCCCTGCACCTGCTGCGCCAGACCCGGCGGCTGCGGCCCGACGACCCGGCCCTGGCCCTGCAGCTTTTCAAATCCAACCGCGACGCCGGCCTCGTCCTGTTTCTCGCCATCATTCTCGGCGCGGCTACGCTGCCGCTGTGAAGGAGATCCGCATGTCCGCTCCCGTCCGCCTGCTGCTGACCGCCGCCGCGCTGTGCGGCGTCCTCGCCGCCTGCAACCGCGAGCGCGCGGCCGAACCCGGAGCCCCCGCCCCCGGCGCGGCCGCCGTGGTCACCCCCGCCGACGCCGCGGCGCCGCTGAAGTTCGAGACGAAGACCCCGTGGGCCGAGGTCAGCCTCGCCCTGCCCGAGGGGCTGAAGCCGCAGACGGACCTGCACGCCCGCCTCTACAGCGAGGAGGTGCGCAAGCTGCGCCAGTTCGTCGAGGGCGCCCAGGGCGAACGCACCGAGGCCGGCTTCGACGAATCCATGCCGCCCTACGCCAAGACCATCGAGTATGCGGTCGCCGGCCAGACCGGGAAGCTGCTCAGCCTCAAGCGGGTCGACTACGACTGGTCCGGCGGGGCCCACCCCAACACCCTGACCACCGGCCTGCTGTGGGACAAGGCGCTGAAGCGGGAGATCGGCTTCTCCGACCTGTTCCGGAAGGGCGCCGACCTGTCGGTGCTCGACCAGGCCCTGTGCTCGGCGGTCAACACGGCCAAGCGCGCCCGCGTGCCCGACAGCGCCTCCCTGACCCTGAACGGCGACGACTGGGCCTGCCCGCACGCTTCCGCCACCCCCTTCGTGCTGACGCCCGGCTCGGCCCCCGGCAAGGCGGCCGGCCTGACCTTCCTGATCGGCCCCTACCAGGTCGGCCCCTACGCCGAGGGCGCCTATGAACTGGCGATCCCGGCCACGGTGTTCCGCTCGCTGCTCGCCCCCGCCTACGCCGACGAGTTCGGGGGTCAGCCGACCAAGGTCGGGGACGTGACCCCGGGCATGGATCAGTCGGCGAGGAACTGATCGACGAGGGCGGCGAGCCGCGCCGGCTGGTCCGCCATGATGAAGTGCCGGCTGCCCTCGACCCGCTCCAGCCGGACCCCCGGCAGGCCGGCGTACTCGCGGCCCCACAGGGCGTCGGCCATGGCCGCGGGCGCGCCGCCGTCGGCGTCGGCGGCGTAGACCGCCCACACCGGCGTGGTCATGGCGGCGAGCGCGGGCCGGACGTCGGTGGTCATCACCTCGCCGATCGCCGCCGCCATGGCCTGACGGTCCGAAGCCACGGACCACTCGACCATGGCCTCGCGGACGGCCGGATCCCGGGCCATTGTCGCGGCGGTCTGGACCTGCCCGGCCCGGAAGGCGGCCGGGTCCATGCCGCGGATCGCGGCCGCCGTCCGGTCGGCGAACGGCCGCGCGCTCTCGACCGTGGCGGTCGGTCCGTAGAGCACGCTGAAGAAGGGCAGGCTGTCGACGCTCATCACCCGCCCGACCAGCTCCGGATGACGCTGCGCCAGCATCAGGCCGGTCAGCCCGCCCATCGAATGGCCGATCACCGCCGGCCGCTCCAGTCCCTGCTCCCGGACATAGCGCGCCAGCTCGGCCAGCATCGGCTCGAGAAACGGCCCGTCGCCGTGGGTCCACGGCTCGCCGGCGAAGCCCGCCAGTTGCACCAGATGCACCCGGTGCGTCTCCTTCAGGCGCTCGGCCTCGGCCCGCCAGACCTCGCGCGACGAGGCAAAGCCCGGGATCAGGATGACGTCGGGCCCCGAGCCGACCACCTCGACCGACAGCCGGTCGGAGGCGAAGGGGGCCGGCGCCTGGGCTGCGGCCGGGGCCGCCAGGGCGTCGGTGGCGAGGAGGGCGCCGCCGGCCGCCAGCGCGGCGGCCGAGGCGAACAGCAGGGCGCGCAGGGTCGAACGCCCGACGAAGTGGCGGAGGTGCAGCATGGCGATGTCCTTGGGTTGCGTCCGCGCCGGTCAGGCGTAGGGATTCTCGAAGATGTCTTCCACCGGCCGGGCGAACAGCACGGCGATGCGGTAGGCGAGGTCCAGCGACGGGTCGTGCTTCTCGGTCTCGAGGGCGTTCACCGCCTGGCGGGAGACGCCCAGCGCCTGCCCCAGCTGTTCCTGGGTCCAGCCGCGCTCGACGCGCAGCAGCTTGAGGCGGTTTTTCATCGGCTGCTCCGCACGAAGGGAGCGACCACGCCGAAGCAGGCCCAGAACAGCGGATAGATCAGCCAGACCGGCAGGTGGTAGGCGCCGGCGTAGCTCTCGCCGAAGCCCCAGACGCTGGCGATGGCCATGGCGAGGCCGGCGGCGAGGATGAACTGGCGGGCGACCAGCGCGCGGATGAACTCGTCGGACTCGTTCATCAGCGACAGGGTCGCCCAGATCTGCCCGATCACCGGGGCCGAGACCGCCAGCGCCAGTCCCCAGGCGGCGGGCTTTCCGTAGATCTCGTCGAAGGCCCCGAAGATGGCGGCGACGTTGATGGCGGCGTACGGAGCCATAAAGGCGAAGGTGCGGACGACGTACCGGCGGCCGGCCGGCGTGCCGTTCTTCCCGAGGGCGTGCATGACAAGTCCTCCTGACGTGCTGTAAGGCGTACCTTACATCTGCTTCGTGTCATGTCAACATGATATTTTGCAAGGAACGCCTGACATGGCAGGTCTCGCTTGCGAGGCCGGCCGTATCCTTCGGCCATGCCCGCCGCGCCCCGCGCCCGTCCCGCCGACCTGTTCCCGCCCGAGGCCTGGGCGCCGTTCCAGACCCGGTCGGCGTGGGTGGGCCCCCTGCTGGTCGCCCACTGCTGGGCGGTCATCGACCTGGCCGTCGCCGTCGGCGTCGCCTGGCCGTGGCTGATCCCGGTCTGCGTCGCCGTCATCGGCACGCGCCAGCTGGGCCTGGCCATCCTGATGCACGAGGCGGCGCACGGCGGCCTGTCGCCGAACGCGAAGCTCAACGACTTTCTCGGCCACTGGCTGTGCGCCGTGCCGGTCGGCGCCTCGCTGAGGCTGTACCGGCCCTACCATCTCAGCCACCACAAGTTCGCCCAGCAACCGGAGGACCCGGACCTGGTGCTGTCCGCCCCGTTCCCGGTCACCCGCGCCTCGTTGCGCCGCAAGATCATCCGCGATCTGACCGGTCAGACCTTCTTCAAGCAGCGGGTGCTGTTCCTCTTCCGGGCCTTCGCCTCGAAGCGGGACGAGGACGTGGCGGAAGGCGCCGTCGTCACCGGCCGCTCCGTCGCGCCCTTCCTGCTGGTCAACCTCGCCCTGCTCGTCGGGCTGGGCCTGCTCGGGGTCTGGTGGGCGTACTTCGTCCTGTGGCTGCTGCCGATGGCGACCTGGTTCCCGATGGTCACCCGGTTGAGGAACATCGCCGAGCACGCCTGCGTCGACGGCTCGACCACCGACCCCTTCCGTGCCGCGCGCACCACCCGGGCCAGCTGGTGGGAGCGCGCCTTCATCGCCCCTTACTGGGTGAACTTCCACGCCGAGCACCACCTGTTCATGCACGTGCCGTGCTGGAAGCTGCCCGCCCTGCACCGCGCGGTGCGGACGACGCCGCAGGGCGCGCGCATGGAGGTGGCGGACGGCTACCTGGAGGTGTTGAAGACCGCCTCCGGCCGCCCGTGATCGCCGACCCCGCGGCCTTCATCGTCGCCAACACCCGGCTGCAGCCCGTGCCGCACGCGCCGGAGATCTCGCTGCATCTGGCCGACGAGGTGACGCCGATCTGGCGGCTGACCGAGGAGGAGCTGGGCGAGCTGGGCCTGCCGCCGCCGTTCTGGGCCTTCGCCTGGGCCGGCGGGCAGGCGCTGGCGCGCTATCTGCTCGATCATCCGCACGAGGTCGCGGGCCGGCGGGTGCTCGACTTCGCGACCGGCTCCGGCCTCGTCGGCGTCGCCGCGGCGAGGGCCGGCGCGGCGTCTGTGCTGTGCGCCGACATCGACCCCTTTTGCGGCGCCGCCGTCCAGGCCAACGCCGCCGCCAACGGGGTGCGGCTCGACTTCACGGAGGCCGATCTTCTGGACGCCCCGCCGCCGGACGTCGACCTCATCTGCGCCGGCGACGTCTGCTACGAGAAGCCGATGACGGACCGGGTGCTGTCGTGGCTGGCGCAGGCGAAGGCGGCCGGCGCCCGGGTGCTGATCGGCGATCCCGGGCGCACCTATTTTCCGCGCGAAGGCCTGACCTTCCTGGCCGAGTACCGGGTGCCGACCACCCGCGAACTGGAGGACCAGGAGGTCAAGCGGTCCGCGGTCTGGGCGCTCTAGCGGCCTTCTTCCGCATCGGGATCCGGCGAGACCGTCAGCGGATCGTCCGCGGCCGCCTTCGGATCGGCGTCCATGTCGGCCTCCGCCGGCCGGCCGCCGCGGCGCGCCGCCTCCAGATCCTCCTCGCGGCCGAAGCCGGGCTCGCCCTCGCGCACCTGCTGTTCCTCGTGCATCGTGTCCTCCTCGTTTCAGTGGGCGGTCGGCTGCGGAGTCTCCGCCGCCGCCTGCGCCTGTCCGCGGTGCCGCCCTTCGGCGAACTCCTCGATCATCTTCTCGTTGAAGGCCGGGATGTCGTCCGGGCAGCGGCTGGTCACCAGACCGTCGTCCACCACCACCGCCTCGTTGACGACGTTGGCGCCGGCGTTGCGCAGGTCGGTGCGGATGGTCTCGTAGCCGGTCAGGGTGCGGCCTTCGGCGACGCCCGCCTCCACCAGCAGCCACGGCGCATGGCAGATCGCCGCCACCGGCTTGCCCGCGTCGAAGAAGGCGCGGACGAAGGCCACGGCGGCCTCGCTGCCGCGCAGCTGGTCGGGGTTGGCCACCCCGCCGGGCAGCAGCAGGGCGTCGTAGGCGGAGGCGTCGGCGCCGTCGAGCGCCCGGTCGACCGGGATCTTCTGCGACGGGGTCAGGTGCTCGAAGCCCTGGATCTCGCCCGACTTCGGCGACACCACCTCGACCTTCGCGCCGGCCTCCCTGAGGGCCTTCACGGGCTCCAGCAGTTCGATCTGCTCGACTCCGTCCGTGGCGAGGACGGCGACGGTCTTTCCGGTGAGGCGGCTCATGGGCGGCTCCTGTCTGTGCATTCGGGGATGCGACCAGAACCGCGCGGCGGCGCAGGGGGTTGCGGCTCCGCTTGGAGAACATTCGTCGCAGGCCCATCTTGGAGGCATGACCCGCCTGCTCGCCCTCGTCCTTCTCGCCGCCGCGGCGCCGGCCGCCGCCCAGACGCCGCCCGCCGACGCCTGGGATCGCCACCGCTGGCAGGCCGACCAGCACCGGATGGAAATTTACCGGCTGCGCAGCCGCACCGACCAGCGCGAGCTGCAGGCCCGGCAGCAGGCGCTGGAAAGCCGTCTGACGCGAATGGAGATCGAGGCGCGGCGTCAGCCGGAGCCCTACATTCCCGCCACACCGCCCGCCCTCCGCACCCCGGAGGAGGCCCGCGCCGCCCGCGAGGCCGCCGCGGCCCGCCGCCGCGCCGCGTCCGAGGGCTTCGGCGAGATCGACGCCTGGCTGGACCGCGTCCCCGACTGATCCGCGCGCATCCCTTCGCCGCCGACGGCGTTCCGGCGTAGCTTGGACCGAGGGAGATGCGGATGCGGTGGCAGGGCGGACGGCGCGGCGGCAACATCGAGGATCGTCGCGGCATGGGCGGCGTCGGCCTGGCGGGCGGCGGCGTGGGCGCCCTGGTGGTCGCCGCCATCGCCTACTTCGTCTTTGGCATCGACCCCTCCACCACCCAGCAGATCACCAGCCAGCTGGGCGGGGTCGGGGCGCAGCAGCCGGGCGCGCGCGGCACGCCCGAGGACGAGGCCGGGCAGTTCGTCGACGTGATCGGCGCCAATGTCGACGACGTCTGGGCGCGTCAGATGCAAGGCTACCGGCCGCCGACGGTCGTCCTCTACGAGCAGGGCACGTCCACCGGCTGCGGCTTCGGCCAGTCGGCCATGGGGCCGTTCTACTGCCCGACCGACCAGCGCGTGTACCTCGACCTGTCCTTCTGGCGGCAGATGGAGACGCAGCTGGGGGCCTCCAGCGCCGACTTCGCCCGCGCCTATGTGATCGCCCACGAGTACGGCCACCACGTCCAGACCCTGACCGGCGCCTCGCAGCAGGTGCAGCGGGCGCAGCAGGCGGCCGGGAGCGAGGCGGAGGCCAACCGCTGGTCGGTGGCGCTGGAGCTTCAGGCCGATTGCTACGCGGGCGTCTGGGCCGCCAACGCCGCCGCCGTCTCCAACGGCCAGGTCGCGCTGACCGCCGGCGATCTCGAGGAAGGCCTGCGCACCGCCTCGGCCATCGGCGACGACACGCTGCAACGCCGCCAGGGCGGCCGGGTGGTCCCGGAGGGCTTCACCCACGGCTCCTCGGCCCAGCGCCAGCAGTGGCTGCGGCGCGGCTACGAGACCGGCGATCCCGCCGCCTGCGACACCTTCGCCGCCCTCTGATCAGCGGCCGACGGTCAGGTCCAGCGGACGCGACACCAGGAGCGAGCCCCGGCCGAGATCCAGCGCCGCCCGCCGCTCGGCGAAGGCCCCCATGCCGACCAGACCGCCGGGGAAGTTCGGCAGGGGCGGCTGTTCGAACACCCCCACCTCCACCTCGCGGTACAGGTGGTCGGCGAAGGTCACGGTGCGGGCCTCGACCGCCAGCGACTGCAGGGCGCCGCCCAGCACCAGGCTGACGCCGGACCGCGTGCGTCGTCCGTCCAGCAGCCCCGCCCCCGTGGCGGCCTCGCGACTCAGGCCCAGCAGGGCCGAGGCGCCGGTGTCGACCACGGCCTCCAGCACCGTTCCTTCGACGGAGACCTCGGCGTGCATGGCCGTGCCGACCCGCCGCACCGGCGTGGGGGCCAGGTCCGGCGGGCGACGAAGGCGGCGCGGTCGATCAGGCGCACGTGTCGCCGCGGCGGGTCGAGCGCCAGCACCGCCTCGCCCAGCACGTCCTGGCCGATGATCAGCCGCGTGCGCAGCCCCTCCTCGGAGGCGAGCGGCCCGAGATCGAGGATGGCGGCCCGCAGCCCGCGCACGGCCAGCCCCGGGAGGCCCAGCTCCAGCGTCGTGCCGCGGCCCATCTGGGCCCCGCCGCCGACGCCGTAGGCGACCAGCGGCATGTCGAACAGCGAGCGCCGGGCCGGCGGCAGGGCGTCGAACAGGCTCCGGTCGATCACCGAGTACTGGGCGCCGCTGTCGATCAGGGCCAGCTCGCGACGCCCGGCGATCCCGACCTCGACCGTCGGCGCGGCCGAGCGCCGGCCGTAGCGCATCCACGCCGTCGCCCCGTCCGGGCCGAAAGCCAGCTCCGGCGCCGGCCAGAGCATGTGTTCGCGCATCCACCAGGCCCCGCCGGCGACGGCGGCCAGGCTTGCGGCGCGGATCAGGAGGCTGCGGCGGTTCATCCGGCCCAAGATGGCGGCGCGGCGCGGTCGGCGCCAGTCGCCCGCGCGGGGCGGATCAGCGCGGCCCGAACGGCACCACCTTGTTGGCGGCGTCATGACCGATGTCGGCGGCGCCGAGGAAGGGAATGCCCGCGCGCTGGCACCAGTAGCGAACGATCTGCTCCGGGGTCAGGCCGAAGTCGGGGTTGTTCGGCGTGATGTCCGACACCCGCCCCAGGCGGATGCCCGCGACCCGCTTCATGCCGGGCTGGGCGGTCAGGTGGAACATCATCCGGTCGACCCGGTAGAGCGCCTCCGACACCTCCTCGAGCATCACCACATGCCCGGCGAGGTCGGGCTCCAGATAGGTGCCCATCAGCTGGTCGAGGATGGTCAGGTTGAAGGCCACGGCCGGCCGCGGGTCGAGGTGCAGCGACGGCTCCCACGCGCCGCGGTCGCCGGAGGTCAGCCAGTTCAGCGCCCGCCACGCCGTCTCGTCGTGGCGCACCGCGTCCGACGCCATCGGCCCGTGCGCGACGTGCGGAAAGCCGGCCCGGTACAGCCCCGCCAGCAGGCTGCCGGCGTCGGAATAGCCGAGATAGCGCTTCTTGCGCGCCGCCGCGGTCAGCTGCGGCAGCACCGCCTCGGCGATGCGGCAGGAGCCGTAGCCGCCGCGGGCGAACCAGATCGCGTCCAGCCGCGGGTCGTTGGCGAACTCGACGAAGGCGCGGGCCCGGGTGGCGTCGTCCCCGCCGAAGTGGCCGTGCTTGCTGAAGCTGGCCGGGTGAAAGACGACCTTCACCGAGCCGTCCGGCACGTTGGCGGCGAACCACGCCTCGACGGCTTCGCCGCGCTCCCGGCTGAAGCGCGAACTGGCGTTGACGATGCCGATCTTCAAGACGCGCCCCCGGGGAACTGTGCGTCCCTTCTTAGAGCGCCTCCCCCTCCCGAACCAATCCCTTCCCCTCGCGCCTTCCGGCCTCTACTCAGCGGCTCATGGCGAACGACTACTTCTTCTGCGGCATCGGCGGCTCGGGCATGCTGCCGCTGGCGATGATCGTGCAGGCGCAGGGAAACCGCATCGCCGGCTCCGACCGCTCGCGCGACCAGGGCCGCACGCCGGAGAAGTTCGCCTGGCTGGAGGCGCACGGCGTGGCCCTGCACCCGCAGGACGGGTCGGGCGTCACCCGTGCCGACCAGATCGTCGTCGCCACCGGCGCGGTCGAGGACACGGTGCCCGACATCGGCGCAGCCCGGGCGGTCGGGGCGCGCATCGTCACCCGCCCCGAACTGCTCAGCCAGCTGTTCAACGCGGCCGCGACCTCGGTCGGCGTCGCCGGCACCTCGGGCAAGTCGACCATCACCGGCATGATCGCCTGGATCCTGCACCGCGCCGGCCGCGCGCCCACCGTGATGAACGGGGCCGTGATGAAGAATTTCGCCGACGCCGACCATCCGTTCGCCAGCGCCCTCGTCGGCGGGTCCGACCTGTTCGTCTCCGAGGTCGACGAGTCGGACGGCTCCATCGCCCGCTACGACCCGACCGTGGCGGTGGTCTCCAACATCTCGCTGGACCACAAGTCGATGGAGGAGCTGCGCGACCTGTTCGGCGGCTTCACCGGCCGCGCCCGCACCGCCGTGCTCAACCTCGACAATCCCGAGACCGCCGCCCTGGCCCAGCAGATGGTCGAGGCCGGCCGCGGCGACAGCGTGCTGACCTTCGCGCTCGGCGACGACTCGGCCGACTTCGCCGCCCACGACCTCGAGCCCCTGGCGACCGGAATCCGGTTCGAGCTGGCCGAGCGGCGCTCGGGCGCCCGCCGCGCCGTGACGCTCGCCGTCCCCGGCGCCCACAACGTCGCCAACGCCCTCGCCGCCCTCGCCGCCGTGCGCGCGCTGGATGTGCCGCTCGACCAGGCCGTCAGCGCGCTGGAGACCTTCGCCGGCGTCCGCCGCCGCATGGAGACGGTCGGGACCCGCAACGGCGTCACCGTCATCGACGACTTCGCCCACAACCCGGACAAGATCGCCGCCACCCTCAAGACCGCGCACGCCTTCGACGGCCGTCTGCTGGTGCTGTTCCAGCCGCACGGTTTCGGGCCGCTCAAGCTGATGAAGCGCGAGTTCATCGACGGCTTCGCCGGCCTGCTGCGGCCGGACGACGTGCTGCTGATGCCCGAGCCGGTCTACTACGGCGGCACCACCGACCGTTCGGTCAGCTCCGGCGACATCGCCGAAGGGGTCCGCGCCGCCGGCCGCCAGGCCGAGGCCCTGCCGACCCGCGAGGCCTGTGGCGACCGCCTGGTCGAGCTCGCCCGCCCCGGCGACCGCATCGTGGTGATGGGCGCCCGCGACGACACCCTGTCGACCTTCGCCGCCGACCTTCTGGGCCGCCTGTAACTCCGGGCACGGACTGATCTACAACAGAAAATCGCGAAAGCTTCACGAACGGCAAAGCTGCCGTTAAGCGCCCTCCCGCTACGCCCTGTGCGCCTTTCCGGGAGCAGGATCGCATGGCCAGGGTCGGGGATTTCGCCAGCACGCCGGCGCCGGTGTCGCCGGATACGCCCGGCGCCCACATCGTCGAGCGTTTCCGCGACGAACCCGACACCCTGGCGATCGCCGTGGTCGACGAGGCGGGCCGCCCGCTCGGTCTCGTCGAACGCAACGCCTTCACCCTGCGCATGGCGGCCGAGTTCGGCCGCGCCCTCTATGCCCGCCGTCCGGCCTCCAGCTTCATGGACGCGAATCCGCGCGTGCTCGACGCCGACGCCGACGCCGCCACCCTGTTCGAGAGCGTCGACGCCGCCGGCCTTGGCGCCCTGCTGAACGGCTTCGTCGTCGTCTCGGGCGGCCGCTACGCCGGCGTCGGCGCCGGCATCCACCTGCTGCGCGCCGGGACCGCCGTTCACCGCCGCCGCGCCGAGGACATGGCGGCGCTGGCCCGCGACCTCGCGCTCGCCGAGCAGGAGGCCCGCGCCTCCAGCCGCGCCAAGTCCGAGTTCCTCGCGGTGATGAGCCACGAGATCCGCACGCCGCTGAACGGGGTGCTCGGCGTGGCGGCGCTGATGGAGCGCGAGCTCGAGCAGGAGTCCCTCCGCCCCTATGTCCGCACCATCCTCGACTCCGGCCAGAGCCTCCTGCGGCTGCTGACCGACGCGCTGGACATGAGCCGCGCCGAGGCGGGGCTGATGAGCTTCGAGGAGGCGCCGCTCCGGCTGCAGGCGCTGGCCGACGATCTGCTGGCCCTGTGGCGGCCGCGGGCCCTGGAGAAGAACCTGACCTTGGCCGTCTCCTGCGACGCGCCCGGCGTGGCCGGGGTCATCGCCGACGAGACCCGCCTCAAGCAGTTGCTCAACAACCTGATCGGCAACGCCATCAAGTTCACGCCCGCGGGAACCATCGCCGTCCGGCTGACCGCCCGCCCCGACGGGGAGCAGATCGCGCTCTCGGGGACGGTCGAGGACTCCGGCCCCGGCGTCGACGCGGCGACCGCGGATCGCATCTTCGAGCCGTTCAACACCGGGCACGCCGGCCGTGACGGGGCCGGGGCGGGTCTCGGCCTCGCCATCTGCCGGCAGATCGTCCAGCGGATGGGCGGCGCCATCGCGGTCGACCGCAGCGCGCTGGGCGGGGCCCGCTTCGCCTTCGACCTGAAACTGAACCGGGCGGGGCCCGACCTGCTGGCGGCCGAGCCGGCGCGCGCCGCCCCGACGCCGCACGAGACCCTGCACGTGCTGGTGGTCGACGACAACGCCACCAACCGCTTCGTGGCGGGCAAGGTGCTGGAGCTGTTCGGCTGCTCGCACGAGACGGCGGTGGACGGCCGCGACGCCCTTGAGCGGATGCGCGAGGGGCGCTTCGACCTGGTGCTGATGGACGTCAAGATGCCGGTGATGGACGGGGTCGAGGCGACCCGGGCGATCCGCGCCCTGCCGGGCCCGGCCGCCGCCGTGCCGATCCTCGCCCTGACCGCCAACGCCGACCCGCGCGACGAGGTCGAGTACCGCGCGGCGGGCATGGACGGCGTGGCCCAGAAGCCGATCCAGCCCGACGCCCTGCTGGACGCCATCCGCCGCGTGCTCTCGGCGGCCGATCCCGCGGCCGCCGCCGCGGAAGCCGCCTGACTGGCAACCCGGAGCGGTCCCGGGTCATTGTAGCGCCTCATGCTCCAGGTCCCGCCCCCCGAACTCCCCGAGATCGTCGTCACCGGCGCCCGGCTCCCGCCCGCCGCCTCCGAGGCCGCCTTCTCGGTCATCCGGCTGGATGACCGCGACCTGCGCGACCAGCAACGGCTGGACGAGGCCCTGGCCGCGGTCCCGGCCGTGTCGCTGTTCCGCCGCACCTCCAGCCTCGCCGCCAACCCCACGACCCAGGGCATCTCGCTGCGCGCCATCGCGCCCTCGGGCGCCGGCCGGACGCTCGTCACCCTCGACGGCGTGCCGCTGAACGATCCCTTCGGCGGCTGGGTGATCTGGTCCCAGGTCCCGACGGAGAGCCTCTCCGGCCTCGACATCGTCCGCGGCGCCGGCGCCGGCCCGTACGGCGCGGGGGCCCTGACCGGGGTGATCCAGCTGCGCGAGCGCGACTCCGGACGGGCGGTGGACGGTTCGCTCGCCGAACGCGGCGGCGCCCGCCTCTCCGCCGCCGGCGCGACGACGCTCGGACGGGCCCGGCTCGTCGGCTCGGCCCTGTACGAGACCAGCGACGGCTACGTCCCCGTGCGCGGGCCGCAGGCCGGCGCCGCCGACACGTCGCTGGACCTGGAGACGCGCAGCGCCTCGCTTCGCGCCGACATTCCCGCCGGCGAGGCCGTGGTGTCCCTGCGGGCGGGCGCCTTCGACGAGGACCGCGGCTCCGGCGTGGAGGGCTCGCGCTCCACGGCGCGCGGCGATGTGCTCTCGGCCACGGCCGCGGCCGCGCCCGGCGCGGACCGCCCCGGTTGGCGCCTGCAGCTCTGGCGACGCGGGAGCGACCTCACCAACGTCTTCGTCGCCCTCGCCGACGACCGCTCCTCGGCCACGCCGGCCAACCATCAGTTCGAGACGCCCGCCGTCGGCTGGGGGGCCAGCGCCGCCCTGCGCCGGGTGATCGTCAGCGGGGTCGCGCGGGTCGAATGGGAGCTTGGCGCCGACGTGCGGCTGGCCGAGGGCGAGACCCGCGAACGCTTCCGCAATCTCGGCGCAGGCTTCACGCGCGGCCGCGTCGCCGGCGGTGAGACGGCGGTGGCGGGCCTCTACGCGGACGGATCCTGGACGCACGGACCGTGGCTGGTGGCCGGCGGCCTCCGGGCCGACCGCTGGAGCAACAGCGACGGCGTGCGGCGCGAGTTCGACCTGGCCACCGGCGCGCCCACCCTGGACGAGGCGGACCCTGACCGCGCCGGGGAGGTGGTGAGCGCCCGCCTCGGAGCGCGACGGGATCTCGGGACCGGCCACGCCGTCCGCGCCGCCGCCTACTCCGGCTTCCGCCCGGCCACGCTGAACGAGCTGCACCGGCCGTTCCGGGTGGGCAACGACATCACCGAGGCCAACGCCGGGCTTGAGCCCGAGCGGCTGCGCGGCGTGGAGACCGGCTGGAGCTGGGCCGGCGAGCGCGCGTCGCTGTCCGCCGGCGTCTTCTGGAACCGGATCGAGGACGCCATCGTCAACGTCACCCTGGCCGAGGGGCCCGGAACCTTCCCCCGCGCCGGCTTCGTGCCCGCCGGCGGCGTGCTGCGGCAACGGCGGAACGCAGGGACCATCGAGGCGGTCGGCGTGGAGGTCGACGGCCGCTTTGCGGTGACAGACGCGCTGTCCGTTCGCGCCGCCGCCGCCTTCACCGAGGCCGAGGTCGACGGCGGGTCCGACGCGCCGCAGCTGACCGGGCTCCGTCCCGCCCAGGCCCCGCGATGGAGCGCCACGGCCGGCCTCGACTGGCGCGCGACCGACCGGCTGGCCCTCGCCGCCGACCTGCGGTGGGAGAGCGACCGCTACGAGGACGATCTGAACAGCCGGGTCCTGGAGGGCGCGGTCACCGCCGCCGTGCGGGCCGACTGGACCCTCCGCCCGGGGGTCGATCTCTGGCTGGCCGCGGACAACCTGTTCGACGCGGAGGTCGAGGTGGCGGAGAGCGGAACCGGCGTCGCCGGCTACGGTCCCCCGCGGACCCTGAGGCTCGGCGTCAGACTGTCGCGCTGAGCCTGCGCATCTCCTTATTGCAAATCGTTCGCAGGTTCGGCACAAGCCGGGCGTGACCGACGCTCCCGCCGCCCCCGCCAGGCCGAAGACCGCCCTGAACGCCCGCCGGTCGTTCTGGCTCAAGCAGCTGCACCAGTGGCACTGGATCTCGGCGGCCGTCAGCCTCGCGGGCCTGCTGCTGTTCGCGATCACGGGCGTCACCCTCAACCACGCGGCCCAGATTCCCGCCGAGCCGGCGACGGTCGAGACGACGGCGCAGCTCCCGGCCCCGCTTCTCGAGCGGCTCTCCAGCCTTCCCGCCGACACCACCGCGCCCGTCCCCGACGCCGTCGCCCGCTGGGCCGCGCAGGCCCTGCAGGTCCAGATCGCCGGCCGGCCGACGGAGACCACAGCCGAAGAGGTCTACGTCGCCCTGCCGGAGCCCGGCGGGGACGGCTGGCTGACCATCGACCGCGCCACCGGCGAGGCGCTGCGCGAGCGCACCACGCGCGGCTGGGTGGCCTGGGCCAACGACCTGCACAAGGGCCGCAACACCGGCCCGGTCTGGTACTGGTTCATCGACGTCTTCGCCGTCGCCTGCGTGGTCTTCGCGGTGACCGGCTTCGCCCTCGCCTGGATGCACGCCCGCCAGCGCCCCTCCACCTGGCCCCTGCTCGGGCTGGGCGTGCTCGTCCCCGTTCTCATCGCCCTCCTGTTCATCCACTGAGCTCCCGATGCGCAAGCTGCCTCTCGCCCTCGCCTCCCTCGCCGCCGGCTCGGTCGCCGGCCCGGCCCTGGCCGCCGACCTCAACGTGTCGGTGACCCTCCCGCGCCTGAACGTCGCCGCCTATCACCGCCCCTACGTCGCGGTGTGGATCGAGCGGCCCGACAACACGGCGGTGCGCACCCTCGCGGTCTGGTACGAGGTCTCGAACGTCGCCGAGGGCAAGGACTGGCTGAAGGACATGCGCACCTGGTGGCGGCGCGGCGGCCGGTCGATGACCCTGCCCGCCGACGGGATCTCCAGCGCCACCAAGGCCCCCGGAACGCACGCGATCCGCGTGCCGGGCGCCCGCCTGTCGAACCTGCCGGCCGGCGACTATGTGCTGGTGGTCGAGGCCGCCCGCGAACTGGGCGGACGCGAGGTGGTGCGCGTGCCCTTCCGCTGGGGCGCGCCGAACGCCGGCCGCGCCTCCGGCTCCACCGAACTCGGCGCCGTCGCCGTCACCGTCACCCGCTAGAGGAAGCCCGCCATGAAGAAGTCCCTCGCCCTCCTCGCCGCGCTCGCCGCCCTGGCCGTCCCCATGTCGGCCCAGGCCCACCGCGCCTGGCTGGCCCCGACCTCCACCGTCCTGTCGGGCGACGAGGCCTGGGTCGGGTTCGACGCCGGCATGTCGAACGGCGTGTTCATCGCCGACCATGCGGCGATGAACCTCGACGGCCTCGTCATCACCGGTCCCGACGGCGCGACGGTCCAGCCCGAGAACCTGCACCGCGCCCGCTACCGCTCCTCCTTCGACCTGCACCTGACGAAGCCGGGCACCTACCGCGTCGCCAATGTCATGGGCGGGGTGGTCGTGGCCTACACCGTGGACGGGACCACCCGCCGCTGGCGCGGGGCCGAGGCCGACATCGCCGCCAACGTGCCGGCCGGGGCGACCAACGTCGCGGTCACCCGCTCCGACAGCCGGGTGGAGACCTTCGTCACCCTCGGCGCGCCGGACACCGCCGCCCTCGCCCCGACGGGCAAGGGCATCGAACTGGCGCCGGTCACCCATCCGAACGATCTCGTCGCCGGCGAGCCCGCGACCTTCCGCCTGCTCCGCGACGGCCAACCCGCCGCCGGCCTCGACGTGACCATCGCCCGCGGCGGGACGCGCTACCGCGACAATCCCGAGGAGATGACCGTCACGACCGCCGCCGACGGCGCCTTCACCGTCACCTGGCCCGAGGCCGGGCTGTACTGGATCAACGCCGCCGTGCGCACGCCCGCCGCCGACGGCCAGCCCGCCGCCAGCGCCCAGTACAACGGCGTCATGGAAGTTCTGCCCTGACCGGATCCGGCGACAACCGGGTGCTGATCCCCAACCACGGGCGGACGCCGACGCGGCCGCCCGGCGGGGCCGTCGTTGACCTCGCCGGCGAGACCATGGGCACCACCTGGTCGGTCCGGCTGGTCCCGCCGCCGGGGCTGGAGCCGGCGACGGCCCGGGCGGCGGTGGAGGCGGAGCTCGCCCGCGTCGTCCAGCATTTCAGCCACTGGGATCCGCGCTCGGAGCTGGCCCGGTTCAACGGCGCGCCCCCCGGCTTCTACGCCGTGTCCGAGCCGTTCTGGACCCTGCTCAACGCCGCCCTCGATCTCGCCGACGACACCGACGGGGCGGTCGATCCGACGCTGGGCGCCGTCGTCGACCTGTGGGGCTTCGGCCCGCCGGGCCCGCGACCGGCCGGCGACCTCCCCGACGAAGCCGAGATCGCCGGGGCCCTTGACCGGTCCGGCTGGAAGGGCCTGCGGCTGAACCGCAACGCCCGCGCCGTGCAGCAGATCGGCGGCATGAAGCTCGACCTGTCCGGGATCGCCAAGGGGCATGCGGTGGATCTCGTCTCGGACCGCCTCGCCGGGCTGGGCGCGGACCATCACCTCGTGGAGATCGGCGGGGAGCTGCGCGGCCGCGGGGTCAAGCCCGACGGTCAGCCGTGGTGGGTCGAGCTGCAGCAGGCCCCCGGCGCGCCCGCCCCGCGCACCCTCGTGGCCCTGTTCGACCTCGCCGTCGCCACCTCCGGCGACTGGATCCGCGGCTTCGACCACGACGGCCGCCGCTACGCCCACACCCTCGACGGCCGCACCGGCCGGCCGCTGGACAACGGCGTCGCCTCGGTGACGGTGCTGGCGGAGACGACGATGCGGGCCGACGCCATGGCCACCGCGCTCGCGGTCATGGGGCCGGTCGAGGGGCCGGCCTTCGCCGCGGCGACCGGGCTCGCCGCCGCCTTCGTGATCCGGAGCGAGGCCGGGCTCGCCGAAACCGTCACCCCGGCCTTCCAGGCCATGCTCGACGAGGCCGCGTGACCACCGATCCCGTGCGCTGGCTCTGGGCCGCCGCGGCGGTCGCCCTGTGGCTGCTGTCGATCGCCGCCGTCGCCCTTGTCCGGGCCCGCGCCCGCCGCGCCGCCGCCGCCCGCGCCGGGGCCCTGTCGGCCGGCGCCGGAGGCGAGGGCGTGCTGGTCGCCTTCGCCAGCCAGACCGGGCTGGCCGAACAGCTGGCGTGGATGACCGCCGACGCCCTGTCCGGCGCCGGAACCCCCGTGCGCGTCGCGCCGCTTGGCGAGCTCGAGCCCGCCGACCTCAGGGCCGCCGGCCGGGTGCTGATCGTCGCCGCCACCACCGGCGAGGGCGACGCGCCGGACAGCCTGTCCCGCTTCGTGCGCCGGCACATGGCCGGGCCCGCCGACCTCGCCGGCCTGCGCTATGGCGTGCTGGCGCTGGGCGACCGCGCCTATGCGCAGTTCTGCGGCTTCGGCCGGGCGCTGGACGCCTGGCTGCGCCGCTCCGGCGCCGAGCCCCTGTTCGACCGGGTTGAGGTGGACGACGGCGACGCCGGCGCCATCCGCCACTGGCGGCGCCAGCTGGCCGCCGTCGCCGGGGCGCCCGTCGCCGCCGACTGGGCCCCGCCCGCCTTCGACCGGTGGCGGCTCGTCGAGCGCAGCCGGCTGAACCCGGGCAGCCCCGGCGGCGAGGCCTGGCTGCTCGCCTTCGAACCTGTCGGCCACGCTCCCGACTGGCAGGCGGGCGACATCGCCGAGATCGGCCTGCCGCCGGCGGACGGCGCCGCCCGGGCCAGCCGCGAATACTCCGTCGCCTCCCTTCCCGGCGACGGCGGCGTCGAGCTGATCGTCCGCCGCGCCATCCGCCCCGACGGCTCCCCGGGGCTCGCCTCCGGCTGGCTGACCGGCGGTCTGGCGGTGGGCGACGAGGTCGACATGCGGCTCCGGACCAACCGCAGCTTCCACGGCCCGGCCGCCGCGACCCCGATCGTCCTCATCGGCGCCGGCACCGGCCTGGCGGGACTTCGGTCCCACCTGCGCGCGCGCCCCGAAGGGGGCCACGGCGGCGCCTGGCTGATGTGGGGCGAGCGCAGCCGGGCGTATGACGCCTGGCTGGACGCCGAACTTCAGGCCGCCCTCGCCTCCGGGCGGCTGACCCGTCTGGACCGCGTGTTCTCGCGCGAACCCGGCGACGGCCGCTACGTCCAGGCGCTGATCGCGGAACACGCCGGCGAACTGCGGGCCTGGGTCGACCGGGGCGCCAGCGTGCTGGTCTGCGGCAGCCTCGAGGGCATGTCGACCGGGGTGCACGCCGCGCTGGAGGCTGTGCTCGGTGCGGAACGGGTCCTGGAGCTGCTGGAGACCGGGCGCTACCGTCGCGACGTTTACTGACCCCGGATGCTCTGCTGCGCGAGGCGGGAGTCGCCGCGATGCGGACGGTCCAATGGGCGGCTATGGGTGGGAAAGCGACATTCGCCTATTCGATCACGTTCAAGCGAACAGTCGCTCCGTCGGGAAGATTTTTGATCTGCTGAAACAGGTCAGCGGTGAAAGTGAACCACTCTTGCCATCGGGTGATCCAGACATTCTGGACTGTGTATTCACCGCCCAGAATGGGCAGGGTGGTGAAGGCGTAGCATTCGCCGTCCGCTAAGATTTTCCCGGCGAGGCGGCACTCATCCGCAAGGCGACGCAGTTGCCAACCATGCGCGTCATCTTCGATATCTCGAGAGAACCCCTCTTCGGACGACGCTATGCGCTGAGCAGAGTGAGATGCTCGTTCGAGCACGTGCACCGTGCCATCGCCAACCAACACAAACGCGTCGCCGAACAGGTTCGTCCGTAGAACGCGGACAGGATTGGGCAGGATCGGCGACCAGCAAGAGAGGTCGGCTTGATTGGCCTGTTCGGGCAGGAAGTAATTGGCGGGATTCATCCGAGCCAAGCTGGCCTATGCGGCGAACGTCCGCAACGGGTCGGGAACCGACCTCTGCGCTCCGCCCGCATGACGACCTTCAGCAGGCGGCGCCGAGAAAGGGCTCACCCGACGCCTCCCCCCGCCTCACACCTCCGACCAGCGCCTCAGCAGGTTGTGGTAGACCGCGGTCAGCTCCAGCACGGCCGCGTCCTTCGGCCCCTTCTCGCGGCTGACCCGCTGGATGGCCACGTCGAGCCGGAACAGGGTCTCGCGGTCGGCGTCGTCGCGCACCAGGCTCTGCAGCCAGAAGAAGCTGGCCACCCGCGCCCCGCGCGTCACCGGCGTCACCCGGTGCAGGCTCTTGGACGGATAGAGCACCAGGTCGCCGGCCGGCAGCTTGACCGTCTGGGGGCCGTACATCTCCTCCACCACCAGCTCGCCGCCGTCGTAGTCCTCGGGCTCCGACAGGAACAGGGTGCATGACAGGTCGCTGCGGATGCGCACCGCCCCCCGCTGCCGGATGGCGTTGTCGACGTGCACGCCGAAGTGCTCGCCGCCCTCGTAGCGGTTGAACAGCGGCGGGAAGATGGTGTGCGGCAGGGCCGCCGAGACGAACATCGGGTTGGCGTTCAGCGCCTGCGTCACCAGGGCGCCGACCTCCTTCGCCTCCGGCGAGTCCTCCGGCAGCTGGCGGTTGACCTTGGCGGTGGCCGACTGGTGGCCCGAGGTGACGTTGCCGTCGACCCAGTCGCCGGCGTCCAGCCGGGCGCGCAGGGCCGCGACCTCGTCCTTGGTGAACACGCCGGGAATGTGCAGCAGCATGGCCGCCTCCTTGAAACGATGGCGCCCGGGATCCGGCCATCAGGAAACCGGATCCCGGGCTCTGCGCCGCCAGGTCTTCGGGCGGAACGACCTAGTAGCGCAGGTTGAGGGTCAGGATGGCCTGCCGCGCGGGGGCGACGTCGGCGTGGTGCACCCCGTTGGTCCGCAGGATGTATTCCTCGTCGCCGGCGTTCTGGACGTTCAGCTGCAATGTGGCGCTGTCGGTCAGATCGTAGGAGGCGAACAGGTCCACGCGGGTGTAGGCCGGGGCGTAGATCCGGTTCGAACCGCCGCCGGCCCCGCCCTGGTTGCCGCCGAAGCTGTCCGACACGTAGTAGACGCCGCCGCCGAGCGCGAGCCGGGGCGTCGCGCGCCAGGTGCTGAACAGGCTGAAGCTGTGCTCCGGCGTGTTGGCCAGCGGGTCGCCGACGTTGACGTTGTTGTAGGCGCCGGAAACCAGTTCGGAGTCCATGTACGTGTAGCCGCCGAACACCTGCCATTCGTGGGTGATGTTGCCCGAGACGCCGAGCTCCAGCCCGCGCACCTCGGCCTCTCCGGCCTGCTCGTAGACGCCTGCCGAGACGAGGATCTGCGCGTTCCGCCGCGTGGTGCGGAACAGGGCGCCGCTGAGGGAGAGGCGGTCGCCGAACAGGGCGGCCTTGGCGCCGATCTCGACGCTCTCGGTCTCCTCCGGATCCAGCAGCTCCCCCGAGAGGTTGCCGGAGCCCGACCCGCCCGTGCCGTTCTGGTCGCCCCCGGCCACCGTCGGCGGCGTCGAGGAGGTGGCCCAGGAGGCGTACACGCTGGTGTTCCCGGTCGGCTTGTAGACCAGTCCGGCCTGGTAGTTGACGAAGTCCCACGACGCCGCCTCGACCGTCGGGACGGTGGCGCCCCGCGGGAGGGAGGTGCCGTCGACCTCGTAGCTGTCGTGACGCACGCCGAGGTTCAGGACCCAGCGCTCTCCGAAGGCGATCGAGTCGAAGGCGTAGAGGCCCAGGGTGTTGGTGTTGGAGTGGGTCTCGGCGCCGCGGGTGATCGTCCCCTGCCACGGGTCCGACGGGTTCGGCGCATAGACGCGGGTGCAGTCCAGCCCGGTCAGCGGCGCCGGGCAGGCGCTGCCGCCGGTGGTGACGACCGCATACGAGGCGTTGCGGTTGATCTCGCGGCTGTACTCTGCGCCGACGTCAAAGCTGTGGCTGAGTCCGCCCGCGTTCACGCGCCCGAACAGGTCGACGACGTTGGCGAAGGTCGAGGTGGGGTTCCAGCGCGACTTGGTCCCGCGCTTCATCCACCACTCCCCGCCGACAAGAGCCGCGCCCGGCGGGTTCGTGTCGAAGCGGCCGCCGTCGCCGGGGTTGGTGACGACGTAGTCGTTCAGGGTCTCTGCGTAGCGGGTGACGTTGCGGATCGACAGCGCGTCCGTGAGCCGGTGCTCGACCTCCAGCGTCAGGCTGTCGACCTCGTTGGTCAGGTAGTCGCGGGCGGTCAGTCCGTAGAAGCTGTCATAGGGCACATCCAGGACGCCGCTGTCGGTCGTTCGCACGCCGATCTTGGTGAAGAGCGGAATGCCGTAGTCCGGCATCTGGTCCGAGGTCAGGTGGTAATAGCTCAGGGTCGCGGTGGTCGCGGTCCCGAGACCGATCGCGCCGGAGAGTCCGAGGCCCCACCTGTCGTAATCGACCGAGTCGCGTCCGGGCACGTCTCCCCCGGCCGCCATCAGGTTCAGCCGCAGGCCGCCCGTCTCGCCCACGCGCCAGTTCTGGTCCAGCACGCCGCGCAGATAGCCGTCCGTGCCGACGCCCAGCCCGACCCGCGAGAAATCCGTCAGGCGCGGCGTCTTCGACGACAGGTTGATGCTCCCCCCGCCGGAGCCGCGGCCGGAGTAGACGGCGTCCGGACCCTTGATCACCTCGACCTGTTCGAGGTTGAAGACCTCCCGCTGCTGGCCGCCGGTGTCACGGATGCCGTCGACGAAGACGTTGTTGCCCGACGACTGCCCGCGGATGAACGGCCGGTCCGCCAGCGGCTGACCGCCTTCCCCGGCCCCGAAGGTGATCCCCGGCGACGTCCGCAGGATGTCCTGCAGCGAGGTCGCCGCGGTCTGCTCGATGATCTGCTGCGGAATGATGGTCACCGACCGCGGCGTGTCGACCAGCGGCGCCACGAACTCCGGCGACTGCGGCTCGCGGGCGACCGGCTGGCCCGTCACCGTCACCGTGCCGAGGGTGGTCGCGTCCTGCGGATCGTCGCCCGGCCCGGGCTCCGCGGCCAGCGCCGGTCCCGCCATCAGCATGCCGGCGGCGGTCGAGGCGAAAAGGAGGGCGCGGAGCGCGTCGGCGCGGTCGGTCATGGGTCAATCCGGCAAAGGTTAGTTGCGACCCGCTCGCATTATCACCTTCGGCCGCAGACGCAACCTAATTGCGACGCATTCGCAAGAATTCCGCCGGCCTGACGGTCAGCCGGCGGCCACCGCCTTCATCGGCACGCCCGGATCGGCCAGTCGCCGCTCGTCCACCGGGGTCCGGCGGCCGATCATCTGCCGCCCGCCCATGAACTCCGCCGCCGCATTGACCGCCTCGACGCAGACGATCCGGTCGCCGGCCAGATGGAACACGGCGAAGCCGCCCGGGCCGACCTCGCCGCGCACCAGCGTCCGGTCCGCGCCGTCCGGCAGGCCGGCGATCTGGAGCTTCAGGTCGTACTGGTCGGACCAGAACCACGGGACCTCGGGCGCGGGCGGCGCGCGCCCGGTGATCGCCGCCGCGGCCTGCTTGGCCTGCTCGAGGGCGTTGGGCACGCTCTCGAGCCGGTGGCGGCCGCCGCCCATCGCCGGGACGGGCCTGAAGGTCATGTCGCCGATGGCGTGGATGTGGGGATCGGAGGTCCGCGCCGTCTCGTCGACCAGCACCCCGTTCTCGCACGCCAGCCCGGCGCTGCGCGCCAGCTGGTCGCAAGCCAGCGCCCCGACGCCGACCAGCACCGCGTCGGCCTCGATCAGCCGCCCGTCGGCCAGCCGCACCCCGGCCGCCTCGAACCCGGTCACCTCCGCCGAGGTCAGGATCTCCACCCCCTTCTCGCGGTGATAGCGGGTGAAGAAGTCGGACAACGCCGGCGACGCGACCCGGGCCAGCACCCGGTCCATGCGCTCGATGACGACGGCGCCGGCGCCCAGGGCGCGCGCCGAGGCCGCCGCCTCGAGTCCGACATAGCCGCCGCCGACCACCGCCAGCCGCCGGCCCGGCCCCAGGGCCGCCTTCAGCCGCTGCGCGTCGGCGAGGGTGCGCAGCTCCAGCAGCTCCGGCCGGTCCGCGCCCGGCAGGGCGAGCTTCCGCGCCGTCGATCCCGTCGCCAGGATCAGCACGTCGTAGGTTTCGGCGGTCCCGTCGGCGAACCGCACTGTCCGCGCCGCCGGATCGATCGCCGTCGCCGTTACGCCGGTGCGCAGCGCGATGTCCTGCTCGGCGTAGAAGCTTTCCGGCCGCAACAGCACGTCCTCTAGCCCGGCCTCGCCCTTCAGCCACGCCTTCGACAGCGGCGGCCGCTGGTAGGGCGGCGTCGGCTCCTCGCCCGCGAGAATGATCGGACCCGCATGCCCGTACTGCCGCAGCAGGGCGGCCGCCGTACCGCCGGCATGCCCGGCGCCGATGATCAGAACCTTCGTCATGTTCGGGAAGTAGGACGCGGCGGGCCGATCCGCCAAGCAAAGATGCGCGGTTGGCGAACGCCGTTGCTGACGCTCCCGCCGCGTGCCATTTTTCCACCCACATTCAATCCGGGGGATCGGGGTTCATGAAGAAAGTGATTGCGGCCGCCATGGCGGCCTTGCTGGCGTCCGCCTCGGGGGTCGCCGCCCAGGACGCGTCGGCCCGCGCCACCTACGGCGAGGTGCGGCTCAGCTCGGGCTTCACGCCCGATCCGCATTCGGTCCGCATCACGGCGGGCGGCTCGATCGACGCGTCGCGCATCGGCTCGCCGTGCTCCGGTTCGGTCGCCAACGCCCCGGACTACGAGGTCACCTACACCGCCGGCTCGCTGCCGCTCTACATCTACGCCCAGGCCGACAGCGACACGACCCTGGTGGTCAACGGTCCGGACGGCCAGTGGTACTGCGACGACGACTCCAACGGGAACCTCAACCCGCAGGTCACTTTCAACAGCCCCCGCTCGGGAACCTACGACATCTGGGTCGGCACCTTCGGCGGCGGCACGGCCTCGGCCACCCTGCACATCTCCGAGCTCTCGGAGGACGACGGCTCGAGCTCGGGCGACGGCGACGCGCCGGACGCCAGCCTGCGCGCCACCTTCGGCGAGATCTCGCTGAGCAGCGGCTTCACGCCCGATCCGCGCCGCATCAGCCTGACCGCCGGCGGGACCATTTCCGCCTCCGACGTCTCCGCGGGCTGCGCCGGGTCGATCGCCGTCGCCCCCGACTACGAGGTCACCTACAGCAGCGGCTCGCTGCCGCTGGTGTTCCGCACCGAGGCGTCCTCCGACACCACCCTCGTCATCAACGGCCCGGACGGCCAGTGGTACTGCGACGACGACGGCTGGAACGGCAACAACGCCGAGGTCCGCTTCGACAAGCCGTCCTCCGGCGTCTACGACGTCTGGGTCGGAACCTACGGCGGGGGCACCGCTTCCGCCGACCTGCTGATCACCGAAGTCCCCTGAGCCTTCGACCTTCGGGCGATCGGCGGGAACCCCCCGGCGGCGCCGCGGATTCTTCCGTGTGACGGCCCGGCTCCGGCCCGGCCGTCACATGGTGTTTCAGGCGGAGCCGTATCGGTTGGCTCCGCCTCCGGAAGCGGCCAAAGACCCTTCACGGAGACGGGTTCAACGAGCGAAGGAGCGGGGATGGCGGCCCTTGTGCTGTTCGGCGGCGGCGGCGACCTCGCCATGCGGATGCTGCTGCCCTCGCTCTACTTCCTCGAGCACGACGGCCTGCTGCCCGACGCGCTGAAGATCATCGGCGCCGCGCGCTCGGAGGAGAGCCGCGACGAATATCTCGACAAGGTGCGCGCCGCGGTGGAGGGCAAGGCCCGCGCCGACGAGGCCTGGTCCGACGCGGCCTGGGAGCGGCTGGCCGGCCGCCTCGACTACCTCGCCGTCGACGCCACCGACGCGGAGAGCCTGAAGCCGCTCCGGGAGCGGGTCGGCGACGGACCCACCACCTCCTTCCTCGCCGTTTCCCCCTCGCTCTACGGCCGCATCGTCACCGCCCTGAAGACGGCGGGCCTGGCAGGACCGGACGACCGGGTGGTGCTGGAGAAGCCGGTCGGCCGCGATCTCGAGACCTTCCGGCAGATCGACGACGCCGTGGCCCACGCCTTCAGCGAGAACCAGGTCTTCCGCATCGACCACTACCTCGGCAAGGAGACGGTCCAGAACCTGATCGCCCTCCGCTTCGGCAACACCGTGTTCGAGCCGCTGTGGAACAACCTGTCGATCGACCACGTGCAGATCACCGTGGGCGAGACCGTCGGCGTCGGCGACCGCTGGCCCTACTACGACGAGTACGGCGCGCTGCGCGACATGCTGCAGAACCACATGCTGCAGCTGCTCTGCCTGGTGGCCATGGAGCCGCCGGCCGACCTCGACCCGGACTCGGTGCGCAACGAGAAGGTGAAGGTCCTCCGCTCCCTCCGCCCGATCACCCCGGACGACGCCGAACGCGTCACCGTGCGCGGCCAGTATGTGGCCGGAGCCGTCGATGGCGAGGCGGTGAAGGGCTACGACGAGGAGCGCGGGCAGGATTCGGACACCGAGACCTTCGTCGCCATCCGCGCCGACATCGACAACTGGCGCTGGGCCGGCGTGCCCTTCTTCATGCGCACCGGCAAGCGCCTGCCGGAGAAGCGGACCGAGATCGTCATCCAGTTCAAGCCGGTGCCCCACTCGATCTTCGATCACGGGGACCGCGGAACCCTGGCGGCGAACCGCATGGTCATCGAGCTGCAGCCCGAGGAGGACATATCCCTGTCGGTGATGAACAAGCGGCCCGGCCTCGAACAGCGCATGCAGCTGCAGCCGATCCGCATGTCGCTCTCCTGGGGGCAGAACGACCGCGACGACCGGCCGCCCCGCCGCCGCATCGCCTACGAGCGCCTGCTGCTGGACGCCCTGTCCGGGGACTCGACCCTGTTTGTGCGCCGCGACGAGGCCGAGCAGGCGTGGAAGTGGGTCGACGAGGTGTCGGAGGCCTGGGCCCGGCGCCAGGTGAGACCGCAGGAGTATGCAGCCGGAACCTGGGGGCCCGAAGCCGCCACCGCCCTGCTGGCCCGCAGCGGGCGCGAATGGAACACCGGTCATGGCTGAGGTCCGCGCCTTCTCCGACGCCGGCGCCTGGGCCGTGGCCTGCGCCGACCGCCTCGCCGACGCCCTGTCGGCCGCCCTCGCGGCGGACGGCGCCGCCTTCCTCGCCGGCGCCGGCGGCTCCACGCCCGAGCCGATCTACCGCACCCTCGCCCCGCGCCCCCTCGACTGGTCGCGCATCGCGGTCACCCTCGTCGACGAGCGCTACGTCCCGGAGACCTCGGACAAGTCCAACGCCCGCCTGCTGAAGCAGACCCTGCTGACGGGGCCCGCCGCCGCCGCCCGCTTCGTGCCGCTGTACAGCGAGCAGGTCACCGTCGACCGCGCCGGCCTGCTCGCCGCCCACGCCCTTCGCGCGGTCGGGCGGCCTCTGGACGCAGTCCTTCTCGGCATGGGGGAGGATGGCCATATCTGCTCCATGTTCCCCGACAATCCCGCGCTGAAGCAGTTGCTCGCGCCCGCCAACCCGCCCCTCGTCCTCGCCGTGCACCGCAGCCGCTCGACCTCGGCGCCGCGCGAGGACCGTCTCAGCATGAACCTGCCCTGGCTGGCCCAGGCCCGGCGCGTGATCCTGGCCCTTACCGGCGCGACCAAGCGGGAGGTCTTCGAGCGCGAGGTCGGCGGCGATCCCTCGGTCTCGCCGATCGCCGCCCTGGTCGCCGCGCGCGGCGGAGACATCGAGGTCCTGTGGACGGAGACCGCCCGATGAAGCCGCTCAACCCCGTCGTCGCCGAGGTCACCGCCCGGATCGTCGAGCGCAGCCGCGCGACCCGCGCCGACTACCTGCGCCGCATGGACGCCGCCGGTTCCGACAGGCCCGGCCGGGCCAAGCTCAGCTGCGCCAACTGGGCCCACGCCTTCGCCGGTCAGCCGGTGGTCGACAAGCTGACCGTCATGTCCGGGACCCAGCCCAACGTCGGCATCGTCACCGCCTACAACGACATGCTGTCGGCCCACGTCCCGTTCGAGCGCTTCCCGCCGATCATCCGCGAGGCGGCGCGCGAGATGGGCGCGACGGCCCAGGTCGCCGGCGCCACCCCGGCCATGTGCGACGGCGTCACCCAGGGCCGCCCCGGCATGGAGCTGTCGCTGTTCAGCCGCGACGTCATCGCCATGTCGACCGGCGTGGCCCTGAGCCACGACGCCTTCGACGCCGCCATCTGCCTTGGCGTCTGCGACAAGATCGTGCCCGGCCTGTTCATGGGGTCGCTGGCCTTCGGCCACCTGCCGGTGGTCTTCGCCCCGGCCGGGCCCATGCCCTCGGGCATCCCCAACGCCGAGAAGGCCCGGGTCCGCGCCCTCTACGCCCAGGGCAAGGTCGACCGCCACACCCTGCTGCAGAGCGAGGTCGGCTCCTACCACTCGCCCGGCACCTGCACCTTCTACGGCACGGCCAACTCCAACCAGATGATGATGGAGCTGGCCGGTCTGCACATGCCGTCCACGGCCTTCGTCCATCCCGAGACCGGGCTGCGCGACGCCCTCACCGCCGCGGCCGCGAAGCAGGCGGTGATCCTGGCCCGCGAGGGCCGCGGCCGCATGGCCGACGTCATCGACGAGAAGTCGGTGGTCAACATGATCGTGGCCCTGCTGGCCACCGGCGGCTCGACCAACCACGCCATCCACCTGGTGGCCATGGCGCGCGCCGGCGGCATCCTCATCGACTGGACCGACATGGACCAGCTCAGCTCGGTCACGCCGCTGCTGGCCCGCGTCTATCCCAACGGCTCGGCCGACGTGAACGCCTTCCAGGCCGCCGGCGGCGTCGCCTTCGTCGCCCGCGAGCTGGCGGAGAACGGCCACATCCACGCCGACGTCGAGACCATCATGGGCCGCGGCATCCACCACTATTTCCAGGAGCCCTCGCTGATCGACGGCGAGCTGGTCTGGCGCGACGGGGTGGCGGAAAGCCTCGACACCGACATCCTCCGTCCCGCCTCCGATCCGTTCCAGAAGGACGGCGGCCTGCGCCTGGTGCAGGGCGACCTCGGGCGGGCGGTGATCAAGGTCTCGGCCGTCAAGCCGGAGCACCGCATCATCGAGGCCCCCGCCGCCGTGTTCGAGACCCAGGAAGAAGCGCTGCAGGCCTTCAGGGACGGCCGGCTGGATCGCGACGTCGTCGTGGTGCTGCGCTTCCAGGGCCCGAAGGCCAACGGCATGCCCGAGCTGCACAGCCTGTCGCCGGCGCTGGGCGTGCTGCAGGACCGCGGATTCAAGGTCGCCTTCGTCACCGACGGCCGCATGTCCGGCGCCTCGGGCAAGACGCCGGCCGCCATCCACGTCAGCCCCGAGGCGCTCGCCGGCGGGCCGCTGGCCCATGTGCGCGACGGCGACGTCATCCGGCTGGACGCCGAGGCCGGGGTGCTGACCACCGTCGGCGTCGGCGACCTCGGCGCGCGTCCGCCGGCGCAGCGCAGCGAGACCCACGCCAGCGGCTCGGCCTGGGGCTTCGGCCGCGAGCTGTTCGCCTCCTTCCGCCAGATGGCGGGCACGGCCGAGGAAGGCGCCTCGGTCTGCTTCGCCGGACCGCCGGCGCCGAACGGCCACGCCGACGGGCCGCCGGATCCGAACATCGTCGACCGGGCGGTGGACGCCTGATGCAGGGGGGAAAGCAGTGACCGTGGCCTGGGACAAGACGCTTCTGGTCGGCGACGTGGGCGGCACCAACGCCCGCTTCGCCATCGCCCACATGATCAACGGCAAGCCGGTGCTCGAGCACCACGAGAACTTCAAGGGCGCGGACCATCCGACCTTCCTCGGCGCGGTGCAGGCCTTCATCGACGGCTGCGAGGCCCGACCCACCGCCGGCGTCATCGCCGTGGCGGGACCGGTGACCGACGGCGAGATCGACCTGACCAATTCGCACTGGCGCCTGTCGGAAGCCCAGCTCGAGACCCTCGGCCTGAGACCCGCCCGCCTGATCAACGACTTCGAGGCCCTGGCCTGGGGCGCGCCCGTCGTGCCGGCCGACCAGCTCGCCTCGCTCGGCGGTCCCGAGGCGGGCGACCCCGACAGCGCCATCGCCGTGCTCGGGCCGGGCACCGGCTTCGGCGTCTCGGCCCTCATCCGCGACGGCCGCGGCGGCGAGATGGCCATGCCGTCGGAAGGCGGCCACGCCTGCTTCGCGCCCGGCGATCCGGTCGAGGACGAGATCCTGCGCATCCTGCGCCGCCGCTACGACCGCGTCTCGATCGAACGGCTGATCTGCGGCCCCGGCCTGCTCAACATGCACCGCGCCCTGGCCGAGATCGACGGTCGCGAGACCCACATCGACGACCCGGCCCAGATCACGGCCGAGGCGCTGGCGGATCCGCGCAGCCCCTGCGGCGCCACCCTCGCCCGCTTCTGCGCCATTCTCGGCGCGGTGGCCGGCGACATCGCCCTGACCACCGGAGCCCGCGGCGGCGTCTACATCGCCGGCGGCATCGCGCCCCGCATCCTGCCCTTCCTGCAGGCCAGCCCGTTCCGCGAACGGTTCGAGCGCAAGGGGCGGTTCACCGACTACATGAAGGCCATTCCCACCCGCGTGATCCTGCACAAGCACGCCGCCCTGCTCGGGGCGGCGCGGGTGGCCTTCGCCAACGCCGGCTGACCGCCATGTCGGCGGCCTGACATTCCGATCACGCCCGCGTGAACCTTTCCGGAAGCGTGGCGTTTCAGCAGTCCCAAACCATCGGAGGGACTGTTCCCAATGCGTAAGTTCACCATCGCCGCCGCCGCCCTGTTCGCCGTCGCCGGCCTCGCCGCCTGCAACAGCCCGGCGGACGAGAAGGCCGAGCAGCAGGCCGACGCCCTGGAGTCCCAGGCCGCCGCCACGCCGAACGAGGCGGAAGAGACCATGCTGAACGAGAAGGCCGATATGATCGAGCAGCAGGCGGGCAACGCCGACGGCGGCATGACCACCGAGAACACCCCGAACACCTCGCCGAGCGAGGCCAACCCGGGTCAGCCGGCGCACTAATCCCGCGCCAGCGCAAGAAGAAGGCCCCCGTCGCGACGCGACGGGGGCCTTTTCTTCTGGACGTCCCCGCGCGTGGCGGTCAGTCGACGCAGAGCGCGGCTTGCGCCCGTCCGTTCTCGACCGTGGCGTAGCAGCCGAAGCGGCCGCTGTCGGCCTGGCACCGGCCCACGGCCGAAGCGCCGGCCGCCGGGAAGGGGGAGTCCTCCACCCGGCAGTCGCCCTGGCAGTCGTCGCCGTCGGTGCAGCGCTTGCCGGCGTCGGCGTAGCTCACCACGCACTGCAGCGTCTGCATGCGGCCCTGCGGCGTCATCCGCCCGCCGCGCGCCTCGCAGTCCGAGGCCTCCGTCCGCTCCGGCACGCGCACGGCCGGCGGGACGTCGGTGGTGTCGATCTCGTCGACCGCCGGCGCCTCCTGCCCGGGCGCGCCGGGCGTTCCCGGCATCGGCTGGCAGGCGGCGGCAAGCAGGGCCGCCATGGCGATCACCAGACGCTTCATCAGACCCGTCCCTTCTCGAACCCGCCCCACACGTCGTCGTAGTCCAGCTGCATCGTCGGCGAGGTTTGCGCCCATTCCGTGGTGCGGATGGGCATCCGCGTCTCGAACATGAAGGCCAGGGTGTTCTCGATCTTCACCGGCTTGAGGTCGGCCTTCACCGCCTTGTCGTAGCTGGCCTGGTCCGGGCCGTGGCCGCTCATGCAGTTGTGCAGGCTGGCGCCGCCCGGGGCGAAGCCGCCCTCCTTGGCGTCGTACTCGCCGAACACCAGCCCCATGAACTCGCTCATCACGTTGCGGTGGAACCACGGCGGCCGGAAGGTGTCCTCGGCCACCATCCAGCGCGGCGGGAAGATCACGAAATCGCAGTTCGCGGTTCCCGGCGTGTCGGAGGGACTGGTCAGCACGGTGAAGATCGAAGGGTCCGGGTGGTCGTAGCTGACCGTGCCGATCGTGTTGAACTTCGCCGTGTCGTACCGGCAGGGGGCGTAGTTGCCGTGCCAGCCGACCACGTCCAGCGGGCTGTGGGCGAAGGTGGTGGTCCACAGCCGGCCGCCGAACTTCTGCACGCACTCCGTCGGCCGGTCGACGTCCTCGTACCAGGCGACGGGGGTCTCGAAGTCGCGCGGGTTGGCCAGGCCGTTGGCGCCGATCGGCCCCAGGTCGGGCAGGCGGAACGGGGCGCCGTAGTTCTCGCAGACATAGC
>Ga0233425_10002341_pt1 | contig 37723 bp, 36 predicted proteins | sample Watercolumn_Towu_2_FD_181712 | JGI IMG/M metagenome (GOLD analysis project Ga0233425, IMG submission 181712) | Freshwater microbial communities from Lake Towuti, South Sulawesi, Indonesia - Watercolumn_Towuti2014_140_MG | ecosystem: Environmental > Aquatic > Freshwater > Lake | place... | reverse complement strand
GTGTTGTGATCATGGCGTTTAGGTGGACAATCCACAAAATCAACACCCCTTGAGTCTGAACGATATTTGGCATTGATTCCCCCAGCAACACAACTATCACGTAACCTTGGGACAAACTCTAATTTTTATTTTATGTCAGGACAAATGGTTAGGGTACTAAGCCTCTGGTCCGGGACCGGAAAAACCATGAAGGATCAGGCGGATGCCGGTGGGAATGAATAAATATTAGGCTTATTTATTGAGAGAGAAACAAGGGATTATAAATTTTCCGGGGGAGAGGGGAAAGAGAAGGGGTCACATAAGAGAACTTGGCCGTGCATCCTTCCTCGAATGAATACCGGATAAGTTCTTGATTTAAAAACAAAGACTAGATACAGATATGACACAAACCGCATTATTTACCGCTGCTTCCTTCCGGACCTGACGGGGTTCATAACCGTTTGTTGCGTATCGTCCAATCCTGTCGTTAAATTAGGATCCTTATCCGGTATTTGAATCCTCAAAAGGAAATTCTGCCCCGCGTAAGCGGATTTCGGGTATAGGGCACCGCCAGCTCCCCGCTTAGCACGGCCAAGAAAAGACTATTCGTCAACCCGTTCCTTTAATTCTTTGCCGACCTTGAAAAAAGGGAGTTTCTTTTCCGAGACGTTGATGATGGAGCCAGTTTTGGGGTTTCTTCCTTTATATCCTTGGTAATTTTTAACCTTAAAACTTCCAAAGCCGCGGATTTCAACCCTTTCACCCTTAGCCAGGGCTTCTTCGACACTACTGAAAAAATGGGTCACTACCAATTCGGCATTTTTGATGGTCAGGTCCTGGTCTTTGGCTAAGGCTTCAATCAACTGGGACTTGTTCATCTTTGTTTCCCTTTCTTTTTGAAGAGGATAATAAAATACTAATAGGTTAATATACCGTTTTCTCAAAAAAAGCAAGAATTTTTAACGATTACTCTTTTAAAAGTTGTCTGACCCTGCCATTAATGTTGTTAATTAAGGGGACGATTTTTCTCCAAGGGAACCGGAACCGAAATGGTAGAAAAAAATTGATTTTTGTCATAAGGTAATATATGAACTGGTCAAAAAAATGGGAGTGAATGATGAATATTAGAAAATCCATTCTTGATCTGGTTCCCTATCCTCCGGGAAAGCCCATAGAGGAACTAACACGGGAATATGGGATTCGGGAAGTGATAAAGCTGGCTTCCAACGAAAATCCCCTGGGACCCTCTCCTAAGGCCCTTAAGGCCATAGGGAGATCTTTATCCGTTCTCCACCGCTATCCGGATGGGAGCGGCTATTACCTGAAGGAGGCCCTTAGTCTATTCTTGGGCTTGAAGCCGGACCAGATCTTGTTAGGGAATGGCTCCAATGAACTTATTGAGTTGGCCTTAAGAACCTTTCTTCGACCGGGCTTTGAAGTCATCTCGCCCATTCCTTCTTTTTTGGTTTATGGAAAAGCGGTTCAGGCAATGGGAGGAAAGAATGTCCTGGTACCGTTAAGAAAATTTAAAATTGACTTGGACGGAATCCGTTCTCGGATCGGTCCCCGAACTCAGATGATCATAATTAATAACCCGAACAATCCTACGGGAACGATTATCCGGCGAAAGGAATGGGAGTTGTTTTTAAAGTCCCTTCCGTCACGTGTCATGGTTCTTCTGGATGAGGCCTATATCGATTTTGTCGAGGATCCGGATTGTCCCTTGGGAACGGAGTATATTGACTCGGATAGGAACCTCTTTGTTATCCGTACCTTTTCCAAGGCTTATGGATTGGCCGGACTGAGGATCGGTTTCGGGTTTACCCGACCTGACCTCGCTGATTACATAAATCGGGTCCGCCAGCCCTTTAATGTGAATTCCCTGGCTCTGGCCGGGGCTTTGGGGGCCTTAGCCGATCAGGCCTTTTATGAAAAGACTCGAGCTCTGGTTCGACATGGAAAGAAAAATCTGGAAAAAGGTTTGACCCGACTTGGGTTGGACTTTGTGCCCTCGGAAACGAATTTTATTTTAATCAAGGTTCCGCATAAGGCCCAGACCGTTTTTGAATCCATGTTGAAAGAAGGGGTTATTATCCGGTCCATGAAAAGCTACGGCCTGGAGGATTACATTCGAGTGAATGTCGGGCTTCCGGAAGAAAATAGACGTTTTTTAAAGGTGTTGAAAAAAGTGCTGGCCAACAGGAGATAAGGATTCAAGGGAATTTTTACGCCTCGACCCCTTGAATCCTTCTTGGTTTTAAACTATGACCAGACCCAAGATTATCATCACTCTGGATGGACCGGCCGGGGCCGGAAAGAGTACCATCACTCGCCTTCTGGCCGATCAGTTGGGGCTGGAGTGTTTGGATACTGGGGCTATGTACCGGGTCGTTGCCTGGGCCCTTAAAGAAGAGGGTAAAGAAGGGTTGTCCGGTGAACAACTCCTCAACTTTTTGCAGGATTTGAATTTTACCATCGAGGGAAACGGACCGGCCCAAAAAGTTTGGGTTCGGGGTAGAGATGTCAGTAAGGCCATTCGAACTCCGGAAATCAGCCAATTGGCTTCATCGGTCTCTAAGAGACCGGAGGTCCGGGCCGTGCTGGCCGAAAAACAGCGGGCTTTGGGGGCTCATGGGGGTTTGATAGCCGAAGGCAGAGACATGGGAACGGTAATTTTCCCTCAAGCGGAGTATAAATTTTTTTTAGATGCCACTCTCGAAGTCCGGGCGGAACGGAGATATAAAGAATTGCAGGAAAGGGGGCACCTCCCTTCTTTGGCCAAAGTTAAAGAAGAAATGGATGCCCGTGACAGGCAGGATCAGGAAAGGGCCTTGGCTCCGCTAAAACCGGCCCAGGATGCCATTAAGATTGATACCTCTCACTTATCCACTGCAGAGGTAGTGCAGGTTATTTTATCCCGGGTCGCTTCGGGAAGATGATTAGACAGCCTCTGCCCATCCAGTCCAACGATGCTCTCATACTCGAGTCCGGTCGGACGGAAGGTCTTAACTGATTTATTCTCGGCTTGTACTATCCTTAAAAACCCGTCTCACTTCGGGTTTGGAAACTCGCATTTTTCTCTTCCCCGGCTTGTTTGCCCTGTCTTTTCTCTAACAGACTCATTCGTATAAAAAAATAGACAAAATGGTTAGTTCTTGTTTTAATCTTGATTTTTGTGAATATTTTTGATACAATGCGAAAATTTTAGATATCTTTGGAAGAGGCAATAATCTCTAAGGCCTGGGGGGGCATCTGTCAGCCGACAACCCCAAAGGTCTTGAAGAGAAAAAATGAAGTTTAGGGGGATAACAGTTTAATGGAAAATCGGACTGAGGAAAAGGGCAACCAAGATTACGAAACCGCAGCAAAGGAGATGACCACCTATTCGGAAAGGTCACAGGGGAATCCGGGAGATGAAGAATTCAAAGAGCTCTACGAGGAAAGTCTGAAGACTTTTCAAGAAGGGGAAGTGGTTAAGGGGAGGATAGTCAGTATAGACAAGGAATTTGTGATGGTGGATATCGGCTATAAATCAGAGGGCCGCATTCCTATTCATGAATTTGTCTCACCGGGGGGCGATGTCTCGGCTCAGCCCGGTGAATCGGTAGATGTCCTTATCGAAAAACGGGATGATGAAGAAGGGGATATTCTTCTTTCAAAAGAACGAGCCGCAAAAATTCTGGTTTGGGATGAAATAAGCCGAATCTATCGGGAGGATGGCGTGATCGAAGGTAAGATCGTCGGCAAGGTTAAGGGCGGGCTTACCGTGGATATCGGGCTTCCTGCCTTTTTACCGGGGTCTCAAATCGACTTGCAGCCGGTTCGTGATATGGATAATCTGTTAGGAGAGACTTTTCCTTTTAAGATATTAAAATACAACAAAAAAAGAAATAACGTGGTTCTCTCCCGGCGGGCTCTATTGGAAAAGGAAAGGGAAGAACAACGCACCTCAATTCTTAATACCATTGAAAACGGTCAGATATTGGAAGGAGTGGTCAAGAACATTACCGATTATGGGATCTTCATCGACTTGGGCGGTATAGACGGGCTCCTTCATGTCACCGATATCGGATGGGGGCGCGCCAGCCACCCTTCAGAGATATGTAAGGTTGGAGAAGTTATTAAAGTAAAAGTATTAAATTTTGACCGGGAGCGTCACCGCGTTTCCTTAGGCTTAAAACAACTGCACCCGGATCCCTGGATTTCGGTTGTGGAACGATATCCAATCGGTAAAAAAGTAACGGGGAAAATCGTCAACTTAACCGATTATGGTGCCTTTGTTGAATTGGAAAACGGCGTGGAAGGTTTGATTCATGTCTCGGAAATGTCCTGGACACAAAAGGTCAAACATCCTTCAAAAATCGTCTCAGTCGGTGAGGTGGTAGAAGCCCTGGTCTTGGCGGTCGATCCGGAGAAAAAAAGGATTTCTTTAGGTATGAAACAAGTCGAACCCAATCCCTGGGATGTGATCGCCGAAAAATACCCGGTAGGCACGATCATCGAAGGCAAAATAAAGAATATTACCGACTTCGGACTGTTTATCGGTATCGATGAAGGCATTGACGGTCTGGTCCATATCTCCGACATCTCTTGGATCAAACGAGTTAAGCACCCCTCGGAGTTTTATAAAAAGGGGCAGGAAGTTCAGGCCAAGGTCCTGCATATCGATAAAGATCAGGAACGGTTTTCCCTGGGGATTAAACAACTGACCGTTGATCCTTGGGAAGAAATTCCTAAAAAGTATCCCATAGGATCGGTTGTCAGCGGGGTCATCACTAACGTGACTGATTTCGGGATCTTTGTTGAAATCGAAGAAGGAGTTGAAGGATTGGTTCATGTCTCCGAGGCCAGCAAAGAAAAAATCAAAACCACCGTAGGGTTGTTTAAGATAGGGGATTCGATAGCTGCTAAGGTTATTAATATTTCCAAAAAAGACAGGAAAATAGGACTTTCCATCCGGCGGGCCAAAAAAGATGAAGAGCAGACGATGATCAAAGAGTATATGAGTAGCTCCAAAGAAGCCAGCTCGAATCTGGGTGATCTGCTCCGGGAGGAAATGGAAAACAAAATTAAATTCTCACAGGATTCCTCAGACTCCTAAGGGGATCTCTAATTGAAACACCTAGGCTCTAGAGCCTACCGCATTCTATGAAAACGAGTCCTGGGTTCAAGGGTGCAAGTGAAAGATCTGGGAGAAGATCACTTAAACCCTTAACCCCAGAATCGTTAACTCCTATTTCCAAACTTCAAACAATAATCTGTTTTGGTAAAGACCTTTGTCCGAGAGAAAACATCCCATCCTTTTTGGTCTTCTGATTATCGCCTTGGTCCTTGGGGGGTTAAGCCTTCTGTGGGGGGGAATCGCTTATTTTTTTATGGACGATTCCGACCTGAGTTTCGGGAATAAATTGGCCGTGGTTAACGTCAAGGGGGTCATCACCGATTCCAAATCCGTTGTCGAGCAATTAAAAAAATATCGCAAAGATGATAAAATCAAAGCCATCATTCTGCGGATTGATTCCCCGGGAGGGGGAACAGCCGCTTCGCAAGAAATTTACCGAGAAGTTTTAAAAACAAGTTCTCAAAAAAAAGTTGTGGCCTCCATGGGAAATGTGGCCGCTTCCGGTGGGTATTATGTGGCCTTGGGGGCTCACAAAATAGTAGCCAACCCCGCCACCTTGACCGGGAGCATCGGAGTGATCATGGAGCTGCCTAATTTTAAAGACCTTCTCCACAAAATCGGAATCAGCAGGGAGGCGATTAAAAGCGGCCGATTTAAGGATATCGGGTCGCCGACCAGAGATTTAAAGCCGGAAGAACGGAGCCTCTTGGAAGGGGTGATAAAAAACGTCCACCGGCAGTTTGTCGAGGTGGTGGCCAAAGGGCGAAAATTGAACCGGGAACGGGTCGAGGAAATCGCCGACGGCCGTATCTTTACCGGGGAACAGGCCAAGAGTTTGGGGTTGGTTGATGAACTGGGAAGTTTTGAAGATGCAGTAGAAACGGCCAAAAAAATGGCCGGCCTTACAGGAGAGATCAAGTTGGTTTATACGGAGAAAAAGCCTTTTTCGGTCTGGGAATATATCTTCAGCAAAATGATCGGGGAAATCCGGGATACCCTACAACCGGCATGGCCCACCGAACAGCTTCTTTTTGTCCCCCCGGTTTTTTACAGGAATTGATGAAATTCCCCCATTCCTTCCCGAATCACTTCTACTTCATCATCTATCAAAGAAATAATCGTCGACGGTTGATTAGCCAAAATACCGCCGTCAACGGTCAAGTCAATCTGAGACCCGAAGGTTTCATCGATCAGCCAAGGGTCGGAGAACACTTCTCCCCCGGAAAGGCCGACGCTGGTACTGATGATAGGGTTTCCTAATTTTTTGACAATGGCCAGACAGATATTATTATTCGGCACCCGGATCCCCACGGTTTTGCGTTTCGTCAGCATGATTCGAGGCACAAGCTTGGTCCCCAGAAGAATAAAGGTATAGGGGCCGGGCAGGCAGCGTTTCATGATCTTATAAGCCGGATTGGTCACTTGGGCATATAAACTGATATTTTTCAGATCCGAGCAGATGAAACTGAAAGGCTTTTTCGGGTCTCTCTTTTTGATTTGATAAATACGCTGAATGGCCTTTTTATTGGTCAGGTCACAGCCGAATCCGTAGATCGTATCCGTCGGGTAGGCAATGACTCCTCCCGCCTTCAGAATATCCACTGTCTTATCAATCAGGCGCTTTTGGGGATTTTGGGTGTTGATACGAAAAATCATTGAGGTTCCTCCGGGTCATGCTAGATCACTCCCATCCCCCCGGATGACCGGAAAAACGGATTAATCGACCATGTGGTTTTTTTGATATTCGGTTTGAGAAGACAATGACCATCTCTGTGAACGGTCTTCCCATTTCAGCGGTCTGATGGAGGATTATACTCTGAAGAAAAAAGCCTTGTCAAACGCCTTCTTCCCTTTTATAGAGATAATAAGAAAAAAAGGAGCTATCTTATGCCTCTTCCGGTGTGGGTTTTTTATGCCTTGCTTTTGGGCTTGGGCTTGATTTTAGGCAGTTTTTATAACGTGTGCATCATCCGCATACCCAAAGAAGAATCGGTTGTCTGGCCCGGATCGCGATGCCCTCATTGCGGTCATCCCTTGGGAGTTTGGGATAATCTGCCTTTGGCAAGCTTTTTGCTCCTAAGGGGGACATGCCGTTACTGTCAAACCCCCATATCCTATCAATATCCATTGGTCGAAGGTTTCAGTGCCCTGGGCACTGTTCTCATCGGCCGGCAGTTCGGACTTTCCTGGGAATTCCTGCAGGCCCTCCTTTTATTCGGCGTCCTTCTGGTGGTCTCCGTCATCGATCTTTATCATCAAATCATTCCCAATGTCATCACTTATCCCGGAATAATAATCGGGTTAATCTTTTCCGGCCTGACCGGATCGCCCGGGTGGGTTTCCTCGGCAATCGGTTTACTGATCGGCGGCGGATTGTTGTGGGCCCTGGCTCTGGTCTACGAATGGTTAGCCCACAGGGAAGGCATGGGGGGAGGGGATATCAAACTCTTAGCCATGATCGGTGCCTTCCAGGGGTGGCCGGGAGTCTTAGTTGCTCTCTTGGCGGGCTCCTTTATCGGGACCGTCGTGGGACTTTTGTTGATCCTAATCTGGAAAAAGGAACGAACCCATGCCATCCCCTTCGGCCCTTTTCTATCTTTAGGGGCTCTCCTTTATCTTTTTTGCGGATCCCTAATTCTGAATTGGTATCTGGGGTAGTCTCTCTCCAATCTTCTCTTTCCACACTTTTCTGCAAATATTTCTTATCAGATCTCCTGCTTAGACATCAAAAGAACGATTCAGAATATCGGATTTGTTTGATGAAATTCGTATCCGGCAGGATGATGATGTTTAACCGGATTCAGAACATTTTTCTGTCATGTGGGATGAGTTCTGTCCTTTTGCCGGCAGGAGGCGGGGGGATTGATAATCAAAATTATTGCTTCGAAAGGGGAAATGTATGGGAATAAGAAAAAGAGAATCGGGTTTTTCAGTGGTGGAAATGATTATGGTTCTGTGTCTCTTGGCCTTTATGACCGCCGTCGGAGGCTATGGATTTTGGCAGTTGATGCCAAGATATCGTTTAAACGGGGCGGTTCAAAGCATCGTTTCTGATTTTCAATTGGCGCGAATGAAAGCTATCGGACAAAATTGTTCTTATCGTATACGAATCCTCCCGGGAGAGAACCAGTATTTTTTGGAGAAGGAGAGTTCAACCGAAACCACTCGCTGGCCCGGCGTGCCGGAAGGAATCATCCGGAAGTTCAGTGCATCAAACACGCCCTATTATTATCCCGGAGTTGAATTGGAGACCAGCAGCAATCATCCTGTGTTTTCTCCCCGAGGAACTGTGGTCGGGACCACGGTGGTCTTAAAAAATTCTTCGGGGCAAAGGAAAATCACCCTGTCTTCCCTGGGAAGGGTAAAAGTTCAAGAAGGGTAATACGAAAATACAGTTCGGAGTTGCGAACTCGGAGTTAAGAGAAAGAAAGATTAACACTTCGTCAGGAACAAGAGAAGAGGGATTGATATGAAAAAAGAAACAAATCGCAACGGATTCACATTGATCGAACTGCTTATTTCTTTGACCCTGCTGGGAGTGGCCTTGGGAACGGTCTACCAGATTTTTTTATCACAGGCCGAAGCGTACAAAGCCCAGGCAACGATTATTCAGAGACAACAAGGATTGCGGGCGGCCCTGGAAGTGATCGCCCGTGAGGCCCGCAGTGCCGGTTATCCGCTGGTGGATCAATCCTTTTTGAATAATATTTCCCTCTGGATTCCCAATTCTTTCATTCCCAAAATCCCTCAGGCCGTCAACCCGACAGGGTTTTTAACTCTGACGCCAGGGGGAAGCGACCCGGATGTTTTCTCCATTATCACCGTCCTCTCCGGGGAGACCAATCCCGCTGTTTTAGCGCACTCCAGTTCGATAGGAGATACCACCATAACTTTGGCTCTAAGCGGATCGGAAACCAATGATCAGTTCAATCTTTATGACCTGATTTATATCGGCAAAACACCGGAATTGGCTCAAGTCAAGGGGATATCCGGGAATGTCCTGGTGATTGACACCGATCCGTTGACCCCGGGCAATCAAGGACTGCAAAAGGCTTATCCGGCCGGAACGGAACTGGGCGAAATAAGTCTAGTCAGTTATGCCGTTTTTAATGACCGTAATGATCCATCCGGCAAATATCATGATATGGGTAACCCGGTATTGAAAAGGAAAATCAATGCCGGAGGATTTGAGCCCTTGGCTGAGGGAATTGTCGATCTTAAAGTATCCCTGACCAAACCGGAACTGGTGAGGTTGCAACTCTCTGCTCAATCTCCGCTTAACGCGGTTGGCGGGCCAGCGGTCCAGGGAAAAATCTTGACCTTAAAAACTCAAATCTTTAAAAGAAATTAAACCGTTCCCAAAGGAAAATTGTTTTTAGGAGAGGAAATATGGCGGCAGGGAATAAAGATCATCAGGGAAGTAAGAAGAGACGGCCGGTTGTACACCAAGAAAAGGGGGCCGCTTTAGTCGGAGTGATGATGACCATGTTGGTTTTGACTTTACTGGGGACCTCCGCTTTTATCCAATCAGCCGCGGAGCTTAAGGTCAGTTCAAATTATAGTCAAAGTTTGGAGGCCTTATATGCGGCGGAGGCAGGCCTTCAGGAACTCTTGGCGTCCTATCGTCAAAATCCATCGTCTTTTTTACGCAAGCAAACGGGTGCGGACATGAACCTCCCGGTCAACGACCCAGGCCGGTCGTTTTATAACGGGACGACATATTGGATTAAAGAGTTACACTATGATGCCCAAGAAGTTCCTGGGTATGTCGAGGTGATCATCTATGGCCGCGACCGTGGCCAAACCTCTTTAGCCCGGTTACGGGCTACTCTTTCCTGCAGTCAAGGTGGGGGGACGACGGATCTCCCCTCTGTTTTTAAGATGGGTATTGTCTCCGCAGGACGAATTGAGTTAAATGGCCCTATAGAGATTGCCGGGACCCTTCACGCCAATCGGGGGGTATACCTGGATCAGCCGTCTGTAGCGGATCCGCTAAAGAGATTTGAAATGATCATCACCCAATCCCTTGATCCTTTGCGTTCGGATTATCTTCCACCAATGGAAGTGCCGGTAATTTCCGATCAAGCATTTCAGAATTTGCGATCGTCGGCTCAGCAGAAGGGAAATCAAATTCTTTTTGGAGAGCAGAATCTGGTTTTGTCCGGCGACCAGAAGGGAGCGGTGATTTTTGTCGACGGTCAGGTCACCCTGACCGGAACACAACTGTCCGGGTTAACCGTAATCGCTACAGGATCAATCACTATTAACGGTTCAACTGTTCTAAATGCCCAGGGTAATCTGGATACGGTTTTCATTGCCGGAGGAAATATCAGTATTAATGAATTTTCTCAAATTGCCGGGTTGTTCTGGACCAACGGATCAATAATAACGGTCGGCGCCGGGAGACTAAAAGGGGCTATCGTTTGCCAGGGGTCAATCAGACAACAAGGGGGATTTCAATTTGAGCGTTATGATCAATACTCCAGTTCCTCTTGGTATTCAACTCCCTCGGGCTATTCTTTTACTGTGAGGGGTTGGTCCCAAATTTGAAACAAAGGTACTATTTTACCTTTTGAAAAATAGGTTTAAGAATACCCAGTAGAAGGACATCGGGGGTCTTGTTTTTGAAGTTGTCCACTATTTCTCCGAAGCTTTTTTGCCGGGCCAATAGTGCGCTTTGATCCAAAAACAGGCCTACACCCAAGAGGGAAACTGGCTCAGGTGTATGCCCTGCTTTGAATTAACTTAGCGATTCTTCGCATTTAAGACTATGCTCAGTCCCACTCCTTCAGAGTGGGTCCCGGTTTGGGGCCGGATTACTCCACTGGGTAACCTTTGGACAACATCAAAAACAAGACCCCCGGTGTCCAAGATTGATATTATGTGCAAACATTCCGTTATCCTGGTTTCATTTTTCAAAAAGCTAAAATGATACAAACAAAGAAGATTCATGAAAATTGTTGCCCTGTCCGAAAAAACCCACGAATAAAGTTAAAACGGCCATGCTTGGAAGTTGATAAAAATCCTTGACAGGGGGGAAAATGATATGATATTCCTTCATTGAAAATCATCCGGTTTCCCCTAATGAATCAAGCAAGAAAAATAAAAGCAAAAAGGTCGATGCACTTTTTTGCTTTTTTTTATGCCTTATGACGGGTCATTGATCCGTAGAGCTTTATTTATTTTTTAAGGAGGGGCATGAATGAAGAGTAAAGGGAAAGTGAAATGGTTTAATGATGCCAAGGGATTCGGATTTATTGAACAGGAAGGGGGATCGGATGTCTTTGTTCATTATTCGGCCATCCAAATGGATGGATTTAAAACCTTGAAGCAGGGGCAAGATGTAGAGTTCGAGATCAAAGAAGGGGCTAAGGGGCCGCAGGCCGCCAATGTCATGAAGGCCCAATTTTAAGCAGACCTTTCTATGGATAGTTGAAGGCCCTCCCGGAACCGATGTATTAGGAGGGCCTTTTTTATGTCCGCCGGGACCCCAGGGAAAGCAATACCAATCATCGCCGGCCGTCAATCTTAAAGTGCCCGGGGACTTTAAGCGAGAATAAAGATCAAGGAAGGCCCCAGTGCTCGACCAACTCCAAATCCATAATCTGGCCCTTATTGACGAGGTCAGCCTAGAGTTTTCCAAGGGATTAAACATCCTTTCCGGTGAGACGGGGGCCGGTAAATCCATTATCATCAAGGCGGTCAATCTCCTTTTGGGTGAAAAACCGACTCCCGATACAATAAGGAAAGGAGCTCAAGAAGCGACGGTGGAGGGCCTCTTTTCCGTACCGGCTCATCATCCCCTGGTGGAGGTCCTGGACTCTCTGGGTCTGCCCGGGGAAGAACAAATACTGGTAAAACGGACCGTTCAGTCCGGCGGGAAAAGCCGGGCGTGGATTAATGGAAGCCTGACGAATCAATCGGTATTATCCCGAATCACCCGTTCCTTAATCGGTATTTCCAATCAGCATGAATACCAGTCGTTACTGCATCCTTCCGAACACCTTTCCCTTTTAGATCATTATGGCGGCTTGATGGCCCTTAGGGAGGACATTGAGAAACAATTCGAGCATCTTGAAGGATTGATCAAAACCCGAAGGGACCTCATCGAGAAGGAGGCTACACGAAAAAGCCAAAAAGAGTTATGGGCTTACCAAAGGCAGGAAATTGAACAGGCCCATCTGCAACACGGGGAAGATCAGGAGTTACTGCTACAGAAACGGATCCTGCTCCAGACGGAGAAGATTTGGGAAAAAATGGCTCACGCTCAACAGGGCTTGTCAGAAGAAGAACACTCCGTTTTGAACACCCTGTCCAGGTCTAAAGATTTGATCCGTTCGGTGGTGCAGGTGGATCCCAGCTTGCAGCCGATCTATGAGAACCTGGAATCCATCCAAACAGAGCTTAATGAAATTAATCTGGGGATTCGGGATTATCTGGCCAATCTGGTTTTTGATCCCAAACGTTTGGATCAGGTTGAAGAACGTCTGGATCGGATCCAGCGGCTGACAGCCAAATACGGCCCCACTGTGGAAGATGTGTTGAACTACCTTGATCAACTGGAAGAAAAGGTCAAAGAAGGTGAAGATCTAGAATATCATCTGCAGAAGCTGACCGAAAAGATTCAAGCCCAAAGGAGTCTTCTCCTGGACAGTTCCCGGGAATTGTCGCAGAAAAGAAAGGTGGCCGGTTCGCATTTGACCCGTCAAGTGGAGGAGGATCTCCAAGGGCTGGGTATGGGGGGATGTCAATTTCAGATTCTTTTTACTCCTCTTGCTCCTGAAGGGAAATTAGAAGATGACTATTCCTGCCAGGGAATGTTGTTAAGTCCTTCCGGTATTGAAAAAGGGGAATTCCATATCGCTCCTAATCCGGGTGAAGGATTGAGGCCTCTGGCACGCATTGCTTCAGGAGGGGAACTTTCCAGGATCCTCTTGGTCCTTAAAGGATTGCTGTCCCATCAGGATGCACTGGAGACGTTAATATTCGACGAGGTCGATTCCGGGATCGGTGGAGGTCTGGGGCAGGCTGTGGGACGGAAACTCCGCCGCCTAGCTCAAAGTCATCAGGTGGTCTGTATCACCCACCTCCCTCAGATCGCCGCTTTTGCCGAGAGGCATTTTCAGGTCGCCAAAGAGACATGTAACTCTAGAACCCGGACTAAGATTCAACGACTTGAAGCGGAAGCACAACCGGCGGAACTGGCCCGTATGCTGGGTGGAACAAGAGCTTCGACCGAGACTTTATCCATGGCCCGGGAGTTATTGCGGGAGGCCGGAAGAGACCAAGAAAGCTTATAAAACTGTGTCGGAACTTTCTTCCTGTTTGATCAATCCTAAAAAATCCCGTTCCGAACCCTTCATCGATTCGACCGCCCTTTTGATACCCATTCCTGGAGATCTGCAGCGTACGGTCCGATTCTTTAAAACATGCGGCCGCCTTCTTTTCAAAAATCCGATGGTCCAGGTTGTTCAGATTAATGATTCAGGTCGGCACATCGCCCTGGCCGGACCGGCTGTCGGCGCACCTCAGGCGGTCATGATCTTAGAAAAGCTGGTCGCCCTGGGGGCAAAGAGAGTGGTCTTTTTCGGCTGGACCGGTGGGCTCCAAAAAGATCTTTCTCCCGGAGACATTATTCTGCCTGACGAAGCGATCAGTGAAGAGGGGACATCGAGACATTATTCGGATGAACATCGTTCAAGACCATCCTTCAAACTGCTTCAAGATCTGAAGAAGTCGTTAGAGACGGAAAGAATAGCCTATAGGCAGGGATCAATTTGGACGACCGATGCCCCATACCGGGAAACCATCCATAAGGTCAAATCTTTTCAGGCCCAGGGGATCTTGGGTGTAGAGATGGAGGTTTCGGCTCTATTTACCGTAGGGGCTTTCAGAGGAATCGAAACGGCGGCTGTGCTGATCGTTTCCGATGATCTTTCCGGAATGACTTGGCGCCACGGTTTTCGGGAATCCAAGTTTTTAGCGGCCCGGAAACAGGTCACCCGTTTTTTATATCATTTTATACTAAGACCTTCTTGATTGTGAAGTATGGTTACATTAGTGAGAACACCTAGACCTTTCTTTTAAGAATTATAAATTATTCACCTGCCTCTGCTTACTGCCCTTTATAAAAATCTCATCATAGTCATTCCGGGAAGGTCCATAATTCGTGGGGTTATGGAAAGGAAAAAAGAAACTCGATGTTTTTTTACAGAAAGAGACAATTAACCAGCTTTTCTTTATCCAGATATACTCGAATGGCATAGACCTTGCTTTTCAGATTAGAAAGGGGAAAATATCCTGCATGGTTTGCAGATAAGCATGAGGGTGAAAGGAGAAGGGCAATGAATTTTTCCGCCGGACAAAGACTTGGTCTGGTTAAAAAGGAAATTATTTTAGATAAAGTGTCTCCGGAAACGGAACTGGCACCTGCTGTCCTCTTGCAAAAAGAATTGTTGGAGGAAGCCCTTCGTTTGGGAGCCAGTGATATTCACATCGAGCCGTTGGAAAAGGCGGTTCAAGTCCGCTACCGGGTCGATGGCTGTTTGCGGAAAGGTCCGCTTTTCCCTCGTCCGGTTTTAGAATCCTTGGTCTCACGGTATAAAATTAGTTGCAATTTGGATATCAGTGAGAAAAGGGTTCCCCAGGACGGAAGCTTCCGTGTCCAGGTTCATGGGAAGGCGGTTGATCTGCGGACGTCTTTTATCCCTACCCAATGGGGCGAGAAACTCGTCGTTCGTCTCTTGGATCCGCAACAAAACTTTTTGGGATTGGAACAGTTGGGGATTCCGCCAGGTCAGTTGGAGCGGCTCGGTACGATGATCGAACGCCCTCAGGGATTAATTTTGGTCGTCGGTCCTACCGGCAGTGGTAAAACGACGACCCTCTATTCCATCCTCCAGACCATTCATCGGGAGGGAATCAATATCATTACCGTGGAAGACCCTATCGAGTATAGTCTGGCAGGGGTCAACCAGGTTCAGGTCAACGAAAAGGTCGGTTTAACCTTTGCCAATTCATTGCGCTCCATACTTAGACAAGATCCGGATGTCATCCTGGTAGGGGAAATCCGAGATGAAGAAACAGCCCAGATCGCCTTGAGGGCGGCCTTTACCGGACATTTGGTCCTCAGCACGCTCCATACCAACGATGCCGTTTCCACTCTTACGCGCCTGCAAAATCTCGGGCTGGAACCTTATGTGCTTTCATCGAGTCTGCTGGGAATTTTGTCGCAAAGACTCATTCGTAGAAATTGCCCTGTATGCAGCAAGACCAAAACCCCTGATCCGAAATTGTTGGAACGGTATAACCTAGGGATCTCCTTTGGAGATTTTTTTTATCAGGGGGAAGGATGCCCCGATTGCCGGGGGGAGGGCACGAACGGCCGGGAGGGGGTCTATGAACTCCTAACTATAACCCCGGCTCTCCGTGAGGCAATCCTCAGAAAAGCACCGGAAACTGAGATGCGTTATCTGGCTGTTCAAGAAGGGATGGAAACGCTGTTAAACTGCGGTCTGAAAAAAGCCGGTGCGGGCCTGGTCAGTCTGGAAGAAATGATGCGGGTCATCCCCTATGAAACCGGGGCCCGCTTTTGTCCGTCCTGTCTGCATCCCTTGGAACATTTCTATGTTTGTTGTCCGAGTTGTTCCCGGGAGCTGATTCGTCAGTGTTCGGATTGCGGCAAACATCTTCAAGATTCCTGGAGGTCTTGTCCCTATTGCGGGAAAAAAACCTCTCGGAAAACTTGACAGAGAAGGCTTAAAATGGTAGAAAAAGGATCACCGGGACGTAGCGCAGTCTGGTAGCGCACCTGAATGGGGTTCAGGGGGCCGCTGGTTCAAATCCAGTCGTCCCGACCAGTTAAAATAAGGGTTAATTCGCATAAGCGGGTTAACCCTTTTCTTTTGCTGTTCTATTTTCGGCCTTCCTGCCATTTTGGACTAGGATTTGAAGAAATGGTATTATTAGGAAGCCAATATTTCAATATTCAGTCAGGCTTCTCAATCCCCTTCAAACTCAGTAAGACAGAAAAGATGGTATCCTTTCTTCTCTAGCTTCTTCTGACCCCCCACATCCGGGAGGTTGACGATAAAGGCCATCTCAACCACCACCCCGCCCAGCTTTTCCACCAAGGCGGCTGCTGCCAGGGCTGTTCCGCCGGTGGCCAAGAGGTCATCAACAATGATCACTTTGGTCCCTTTGGAGATGGCATCCAAATGAATCTCTACCGTATCGGTCCCGTATTCCAATTCATACTCATGGCGCATGACTTTGGCCGGCAATTTGCCGATTTTTCGAATAGGCACAAAGCCCTTTCCCAGGGTATACGACAAGGCTCCACCGATGATAAAACCACGGGCCTCGATCCCAACGATGAGATCAAAGAGTTTATCCCCTTGAATGTACCTCTGTGTAAGGGTGTCGATGACCAGTCTGAAGCCGACGGGATCTTTGATGAGGGTGGTAATATCACGAAACATAATACCCTTTTTAGGGTGATCAGGGATGGTTCGTATTTTTGATTTAATCGTCATGACGTCCTTCTCCTTTATTGGTGACAAATATCATCATATTCTTTGATCTTTGGAATGCTTTCCATAAAAAGACCAATGACCTGTTCGGCATTTTTTTTCATCGTCGCAAGGATCATCTCCCAGGTGACCGGTTCTTCTTCTTCGTGCCAGCAATCGTAGTCCGTGGACATGGCAATAACCGCATAATGCATTTTTAGCTCTCTGGCCAAAATGACTTCGGGAACGGTACTCATATTGATGACATCGGCGTTCCAACTTCGGAACATGTGGCTTTCCGCCTTGGTCGAAAAACGGGGACCTTCGATGGTGATGACCGTTCTATTTTGGTGATAAGGAATGCCCATCTTTTCAGAAGAAGAGGCCAATAGATCCAATAAGAAAGGGCAGAAAGGTTCGGCAAAGGGGGTGTGCACCACTTCATCCTGATCAAAAAAGGTAGTCTCTCTTTTACGGGTATGGTCAATAAATTGGGCCGGGAAAACCAAGTGGCCGGGGGCGATCTCCTCCCGAAGAGACCCGACGGCTGTGGAAGCCAGGATATGGGTGCATCCCAGTTCTTTAAGGGACCAGATATTGGCCCGATAATTGACTTTGCCGGGATGGATGGAGTGGTTTTTCCCGTGGCGGGCGAGAAGCACCGTATCCACCCCTTCAATAACGCCACAGGTCAGTACCGATGAGGGAGGACCATAAGGACCGTCCAGGGTTATTTCTTTGGCCTTTTTTAAGATCTTCGGGTCGTCCAATCCGGAACCCCCAATGATTCCGACTTTAATCATAAGCACTCCTTAACAGGGTGCTGAAAAAGGCTCATTTACTACGTTGCCCTTATCCTTCGTCATTGCGGCGTATTTCTATCTACGCCTCATTCCTCAGAATTTCGGGCGCCTTGTATCTGAACCTTTTTGAGCACCCTGTAAAAAATGAGTTTTTCTGCAAACTGTTAAAATAAATTAGATGGCGGGAGTATAAAATAGGGTTCGGTTCTGGTCAAGTTAAAAAGCGCCATGACCGGATACGGGACGGGACGCAAGGCTCCAGGAATAGAAGTTACTTATAAACTTTTGGCCTTAACTATTGGACCGTTTTCTATGCCTTAAACAATAAAGGAAAGAATACACAGAAAAGTGATGGCCCACATGGCCGGTTTCACCTCCTTGATCTGGCCGGAGAGGATCTTTAAAAGAGTGAAGGAGATGAACCCAAAAGCTAATCCGGTACTGATGCTGTAACTAAGGGCGATCATGATGATGATGATGAAGGCGGGGAAGGCCTCCTCGATGAGATCAAAGTTTATATTGACAATTTCTTTAGTCATGAACAGGCCGACCATAATCAGGGCCGGGGCGGTGGCATAGTTGGGCACCATGCCGATCAGCGGGACAAAGAACAAACCAAGTAAAAACAAAATACCCGTGACCACGGCCGTTATGCCGGTTCGTCCGCCGGCCTCGATCCCCGCCCCGGATTCGATATAGGCCGTGGTGGTGGAGGTGCCCAGAACCGCTCCGATCATGGTCGCCAGGGCATCCAATCCCAACAGGCGGTTGATCGTCCCGGTGTAGTTCGGCCGGTCGGACAATTTGGCCTTGTGAGAGCAGGCCACTAAGGTGCCTAGACTGTCAAAAAGATCCATGAACATCAAGGCAAAGATAGCCCCGAAAAAGGTCCATTTTAATGCCCCGAGGATATCCAGCTTAAAGGCCAGGGGCGCCCAATTAATGTTTAGAGCAATGATTTGCTGAGGAAAAGAAATTTTTCCGGTGAGTAAAGCGATGAGGGTGGAAGCGAAGATGCCGATCAGTAAGGAACCCTTGACCTTCAATAACTCTAACACAACCATAACCAATAAACCAAACAGTCCAATGAGGACCTGAGGGGTGAATTTCCCCATACCGACCAAGGTAGCGTCATTTTTAATTATCAGTCCCATATTGACCAACCCGATAAAGGTTATGAACAAGCCGATTCCGACGGAAATGGCCAGGACCAAAGACTTGGGGATGGCCTCGACTAGTCTGGCCCGTATGCCGGCCAAGGTCAGGAGAAGGAAGAGCACTCCGGAGAGAAATACGATTCCCAGGGCCGTAGGCCAGGGGATCTTTTCCCCGACCACCAGAGAATAGGCAAAAAAGGCATTTAACCCCATACCCGGAGCCATGGCAATCGGGCTGTGAGCAAAAAAGCCGACTAATAAGGTGCCGACAGCGCTGGCCAGACAGGTGGCCGTGATAAGGGCGCTCTTATCCATTCCGGCGGCACTCAGTATTTGGGGGTTTACAAAAATGATATAAGACATGGCCAGGAATGTCGTCAACCCGGCGATAATTTCCGTTTTAAGCTCTTGTGGACGGCTGGTGACTTTCATAGGATTAACCCTCCTTAAGACGAAAAAACCGTTCGAAGCCCGGTTTGCCTGTTGTTGATCATAATAACGTCTGGTGAAGTCATTCCCAGGGCCATCAAGTGGCCTGAGGGTTAAATAGTAGGGCGTTGTCTTTAAACGATTTTAGATAAAACAGCCTCTTCTGTCAAACCCCTTTTTAATTTTTTAGGTAGTCTCCTTTCTTCTTGATCGGATAACTCCTCAAGTTTATAATTCCGCTAAGAGGAGTCACAAAATACCGGTCACTCCGTTGTTTCCTCTTCAATTGCTGAAAGGAGGTTATTTATACCATGACCCGATTTTCGAGCTTATTCTCTCCTTTTACTTTAAAAGGTCTGGTTTTGAAGAACCGGATAACCATGGCCCCCTTGTTTTTGGGCTATGCCAATCCGGATGGAACGGTTAATTCACTGATCCTGGATCATTATCAGGAAATGGCCGCATCCGGTGCGGCCTTGATCGTTGTGGAAAATGCCGCTGTGGATCCCCGTGGGCTGGGTTCTCCTTTTACTTTGCGGGTCGATGAAGAGCGATTTCTTTTCGGGCTTTCCGGTTTGGCCAAGACCATTCACCAACAACGCGCCTTGGCCATCCTGCAAATTAATCATGCCGGCCGATATGCCTATGGTCAGGATAAGATCGCCCCGTCGGCCATCGAGACCAACCAGGTCGTCCCCAAAGAGATGAATCAATCCGAGATCGATCAGGTCATTCAGGCCTATGTCCAAGGGGCGCTGCGGGTAAAAGAGGCCGGCTTTGACGGTGTGGAAATACATGGGGGCACCGGCTATCTGTTGGTCCAGTTCCTCTCTCCCCGAACCAATAAACGGAGCGATGCCTTCGGGGGATCACTGGAAAATAGGATGCGTTTTCCTTTGCAGGTTGTTGAGGCGGTGAGGAAGGCCGTCGGGCCGGACTTCCCGGTGGGCTATCGCTTCCTGGCGGATGAGTGGCTACCAGAAGGATTGCACTTAGAAGAAACCATCCCCTATGCCCGGGAACTGGAAAAAAGGGGAATTGATTATCTGTCGGTCATGGCCGGGACCTATGATTCTTTTTTTCTGCCCGATTATCTGAAATTGGAAAAAGAAGAAGGCTATATGGTTTCTTTCGCCCAAGAGATAAAAAAGAGTCTGCCTCAAATCCCGGTGATTACCGCCGGAAGGATTCAATCGCCGGAACTGGCTGATAGAATCATTGAAGATAAAAAGGCCGATTTGATTGGTTTGGCCAGGGTGCTTCTGGCTGATCCGCTCTGGCCAAAAAAAGCTGAAGGAATTTTAACTGAGGCCTTGGTTTCCTGTGAACCATCCTGTTCTTTGTGTATGAAAAGGGTCTTCCAAGGCAAACCGGCCCTTTGTTCCCAATGGGAACGTCCCCGCCAAAAAGGTTTTATGGAGAAGATAGGGGAGAAGCCGGCACAGGATTAAAATTGATTCAATCTGTTCTGGAACTCGGCCGGAGTAAAACGATATTCCTGGGTTCCATAAGATTCTACGGCGAAAGAGGCGCAGACGCTGCCCATGCGGGCGCACAGTTCGATGTCTTTCCCTTGGATCAGTCCACTGATTAAGCCTCCCCGATAGGAGTCTCCGGCACCGGTAGGGTCTTCCACTTTCCGCGGCCTGACAGCAGGAATAGATGTTTCCCCTTCAGGGCGGATGATCTTCGAACCCTGTTCACCTAAGGTCACAATAATGGTCTGGGTCCTGGATAAGAGACCGTCCAGACTCATCCCCGTTTTATTCATGATCAGGTCCAATTCGTAATCATTACAGATCAGGATTCGACAGCCCGCAATAGCCTGGTCCAGGTTCTGAGGTTCCAGCATGGGGAGAGATTGCCCCGGATCGAAGATATAATCGATCCCCCTGGACTTACACAGACGGGAATAGTTGATCATGTCCTCCAGATTTCCTGGTGAAATGATCAGCAATGTTTCTTTTGAATTGAGTTGATCAAAATCCAGATTGGAAGAATATTTCATGGCTCCGGGATTGAATCCGGTGATCTGATTATCGGAGCGATCGGTGGTAATGTAGGCACTGGCCGTGAAGTCGTCCTCAATAATTTTGATCCGTTGGGTGGAGAGTCCGTTTTGGATCAGCCAATCCAGATAGCGATGATAATCTTGACCGATGGCTGAGGATATCTCCGGTTTTTCACCCATCAGGGCCAGGGCATAAGCAATATTGCCGGCCGTCCCACCGAATTTTTCCTTAATCCCATTAACCTGGAAGCAGATATTTAAGACATGGATCTTCTCCGGGAGAATATGGTCGGCGAAGTATCCGGGGAAGTCCATTATACGATCGTAAGCCAGTGAGCCGGAAACAATTATATTCACGTTTTAATCCTCTTTTTATCCAATGAAAATCTGATTGACACTTTTTTACTATCATGGCTATATAGCATAATCCAAAAAAGATAGGCAGTATTTTTATAAAAATGTTTTAAACTGATGAGGATGGATCTTAACAAAGCCCGAGAAAGGATGGTCAGGGATCAGTTGATTCCCCGGGGGATTAATGATCCCAGGGTATTGGCAGCCATGGGCAAGGTGCCCCGGCATGTCTTTGTCGAAGAACCTCTCTGGGGAGAGGCTTATAACGACTATCCCATGCCGATCGGGGAACGTCAGACAATCTCCCAACCGTATATTGTGGCTCTGATGACCCAGGCCTTGGGGCTCAATGGCCATGAAAAGGTTTTGGAAATTGGGACCGGGTCGGGATATCAAACCGCCATATTGGCTGAACTCGCCTATAAGGTTTTTTCCATAGAAAGGATCCGGGCCTTATTCCAACGGGCCCGCCGGATCCTGGATCAGTTGAAATATTTTAATGTCGTCATCAAGGTAGGAGACGGCACGCAAGGTTGGCCGGAAGAAGCCCCCTTTGAAGCCATAATCATCACCGCCGCTTCCCCTCCGGAGGTTCCCAAGCCCCTATTGGAGCAACTGGCTCCCAACGGCCGATTGATCATTCCTGTTGGAGACCGCCACGTTCAAACTCTTAAGAAATTTACCAAAACAAGCGAAGGTTTCGAAGAAGAAGAATTGTGCGGGGTCCGCTTTGTCAGTTTGATCGGGGAGCATGGTTGGAGGGAGTAATCGACTAAATACGAAAATAAAAAACTGTCGTTCGTATTTCGTATATAGTATATCATTAAAACTTTACCTGAAAACTACATAATCTCAAACCAGTCATGGCAGGCACGGTTGCCTTCTCCACGAAAGGCCCTTTTTTATTTGTAGGGTCGGCCTCAGTGCCGACCAAAAGAATTGTCATCCTTTTCCCTTAAAGGTTCAACTGATAGCCATTCCTTCTTTGCATAGCGGCGATAGAGGAGGGCGCACTGGACGAACTGAGAAATGTTCATAGACCACCAAACTGAGGCGGCACCCATGCCGAGGATGAAGACCAACAGGTAGGCCAGCGGTAAGCGGATAACCCAGATACTCAAAGCCACCCGAATCATGACTCCCCGGGTATCTCCGGCGCCATTTAAGCCGCCGCCTAAAATAATCCCCCAGGCCATAAACGGTTCGCTGATCATGGCAATATAGATGTATTGGACACTTTCCTGAATGACGGTCGGATTGGTTGAAAGGAAGGAAGCGATCCACCGGGCATTGAACACCACCAGGAGGGCCAGGAAAGTAACCAGACAAACCCCAATCAATGCGGTTACCAGGCCGCTCCGATAGGCCTCTTCCTGTTTTTTTTCGCCCAAGAGATTTCCAACAATAACGGCATTAGCCATATTGAAGGCAAAGGCCGGTAGATAGATGGCCGACTCTAGGCGCAGCCCGGCGGTCAGGGCCGCCAAGATCTCCACATTATTTTTAGGCAAGGCACTAATAATCAGAAACAGGACAATACTTCCACCCTGCCATAATATCTGAAGCAAAGCTATTGGCCAGCCGACGGCGGTAATTTTGCCGACCAAGGTCATCGAAAAAGTGCGGGATTTCGGTAATAAACCTTTCAGACTGACCATGTTGAGAAGACATCCCAAGAAAACTGCGGTCGCTGTGGCCAGGGCAATTCCCCGATAGCCCAAAGGCGTGAAGAATACAAAATAGAAATTCAAGGTAATGTTTAAAAGACAGACGATGGACATGGTCCGGAGTGAGACCAGGATGCGATCGCAGGATCGCAATATCCCATTGGAGTTAATCAACAGGTAGTGGAATAAGAGGCCGATCGAATAGATCCGGACCAAAAGGATGGTATAAGGTTTAACTTGCTCGGGAATATTAACCAGACGAATCAGTTCAGGAGCGCAAAGAACACCCGCCAGAGCGAAGAGAAGGCCTGCTCCGGCAGTCGTCCAGAGGGAAGAATAAACGGCGGAAGTCAACTGATCCTTGTCTTTAGAGGTGAAAAGAAAGGAAACCACCGACACCGTTCCTACCGACAGGGCATTGGCCACTACAATGAAGAGGAAATAAAATTGAATGACAAACCCGTAGGCTGCCTGGATATCTTTACCAATCCGGCCGGCGACAAAAACATCGGTTAGGCCTATGAGGAATTCGTAGACCATGATCACCGTCATCGGCCAGGCCACCCGCCAGCTTCGGGAAACAAAACATTTTAAGTTTTCTATTTTGCTTCTATCCCACACAAAAACCTCAGTTTGTATGTCTAAGAATTTGGGCTGTTTTGATTATTACTCCGGCAATTAAAGATCTAAAATAAATTACGGTCTAACGTTAGGAGTCAGGAGGTCTTATTTTTGAAGTTGTCCACCTTTACTCCGGAGGTTCTTTGCCGGGCTAAACCGGGACCCACTCCTTCGGAGCGGTTCCCAGTTTCCCACTGGGTAACCTTTGGACAACTTCAAAAACAAGACCTCCTGACTCTATCTTTAAGTATTTAATTGCCGAAGTAATAATTAATTATAGAGATCAAGTAAGAAAGCGAAAGACAAGAAATTAATCCTGCGAACCTTTGAATCCTAGAATCCTGGAACTCTTTTTATTTTTTGGCCGATTTGGGTTACTTGTTCCAATACTTCTTTTAGATCAAAGGTTAGGATCCGGCGGTTTTCCATGATCATCGTTCCATTGACCATCACCGAATGGACATCTGCTCCTTGAGCCGAGTAAACCAGCATGGAGAAAGGATTGTAACAGGGAATGAGATGGGGTTTGAATCGATCCAGAAAGATCAGGTCGGCCTTTTTACCTAATTCAAACGATCCTATTTGAGATTCAAGTCCCATTATCTTCGCTCCCTTGATCGTAGCCATCTCCAGGACGGTCCGGGCATTCATCACCGTGGGATCAAGGGTGTGCACTTTTCCCAGCTTGGCCGCCGTGTCCATTTCCTGAAATATGTCAAGGTTATTGTTACTGGCACAGCCGTCGGTTCCCAGACCGACCGGGATTCCTCGTCGTATCAGTTCCGCCACCGGTGTTATCCCAGAGGCCAATTTCATATTGCTTTCCGGGCAATGGACTACGGCACTTCCACTGCGGACCAACTGATCCATTTCAGCCGGCGTCAAATGGACACCATGAACGATTATGGTCCGGTCATCCAAAAGGTCGAGGGCCTCCAGATGTTCGACAGGTCTTCTGCCGTATTGGGATAGAATCAGGGCAACCTCATCCTGGGTTTCAGCAGCATGAATAAAGAAAGGGACTCCCTTCAGTCTACAAAAGGTTTTTACGGCCACCAAGGTTTCCGGGGAGCAGGTATAAGGGGAATGGCAAAAAAGGCCGGTGGAAATTCGTGAAGAATAATTAGAGCAATTATCAACGAAACGACGGGCCATAGTGATATTCTCGGAAGGATCAGAACTTCCCGGTATTGGAAAATCGAGGACTCCTTGGCAGATCAGGCCCCGCATCCCTGATTGCTCAACCGCCTTGACCACTTCTTCCATGAAAAAGTAACCATCGGCAAAAGTAGTCGTCCCGGAGAAGATCATTTCGGCGCAGGCCAGGAGAGATCCCCAATAAACCGAATCCGGGGTGATATATTTGGCCTCGGCCGGGAAGATGAATTCTTCCAGCCAGGTCTTCAAGGGAAGGTCATCCGCTAAACCGCGGAACAGGGTCATGGGACTATGGGTGTGGGCATTGATCAACCCGGGCATAATCAGGAAGTTCTCTCCATCGATGACTTTTTTTGCCGGGGGTAAGGGGGACCGGTCTTCCCGGAGTTGGATCAACTTGATCTCGGACCCTTGAATGCCCAGGTGGCCGATGAAAGTCTCCGGATAGTCAGCGGAGAGGGATAGGATGAGACCATCTTTTATTAAATAATCGAAGGTTCCGTTCGGAATTCGGAATTCGGGGTTCGGAGTTTTTGAATTATGATCCATTGTTTTCCAGTATTCCTTATTGGCTTTGCTCACTAAAACCGGCCTTTAATATGTATCTGTTTACCCACCCATGCTTGCCTGAAGCGGGCGATCCGAAACCAAAAAAATAGTTTCTCCGAACTCTTAACTCCGAACTATAGTTGCGTACTAGGGCAGTCTCGCCACGACTCCCTCGATCAGGGCGGCCAGTTTTGATCCTGCTCCTTGAGCGGTATGAATGACTGAGGCTAGTGAAATCGCTTCGGGATGATCCGGACGATTGACATTGGTTATCACGGAAAAACCCAAGATATCGATACCGGCCTGGACGGCCACGATAGATTCCATAATGGTGGACATACCTACAGCGTGAGCTCCCATAGAGATTAGAAATCCTGTTTCTGCCGGGGTCTCTAAACATGGTCCTTTTACACCCACATAGACGCCATGATGTAAAAGAATTCGTTTCTCCTGGGCTGTTTTTTCGGCCAAGGCCTTCAGTTCAGGATGATAGACCCGGCTCATATCCGGGAAACGGGGTCCCCAACTTTCCTGATGGGAACCAATTAAAGGATTTTCTCCCGTAAAATTTATTTGATCGGTAATCAAGAGAATATCACCGGGCCGGAACTTCGGATTTAAGCCTCCGGCAGCGTTGGCGATGATCAACGTTTGGATGCCCAAGGACGCAAATACCCGAATTGGAAAACCGATCTCCTTGGGAGTATAACCCTCATAAAGATGAAATCGTCCTTGGAGAACTACCACATTTTTTCCGGCCAGTTTTCCCCAGATCAGCTTCCCGGGATGAGATTCGACCGTTGAGCGGGGGAAGAAAGGAATCTCTTCATAAGAAAGGGATGAGGGGTTTTCTAAAAGATCGGCTATCCCTCCCAATCCGGTTCCTAAAATTATGCCGATGTGAATATCCGGAGGAATTAGCCTTTTGAGGAATTCGTGGGAGCAGTGGATTTTTCCATCGGTTTCCTTAAAGCTATCGCTCATAGGTGTCCTAACGTCAATCTGAGAAAAATAATCATCAAGGATTTGGGCATGATCAAAGGCCAGGGGGGATGGCAAAGTAAAACGATCAAATACACCAATGTTCTCGGCATCATCGCCGGCCCGGGGGATTCCCTGACCCTGGGCGATGAAAACAGTACTGACGGTATGTCCCCGGGGATCTCTATCCGGACGGGAATAGGTTTTTAACTGCCTGATCAGCGTTACGGCGAGAGAGGTTTCCTCTCTGGCTTCACGGATGGCTGCTTCTTCCAAGGATTCTCCATAGTCGACATACCCTCCGGGAAGAGCCCAACCCCAAGGAGGGTTTTTTCTCCTGATCAGCAGGATTTTTCCGCCCGTCAATTCGATAATAATATCCACTGTGGGGATGGGATTCTTATATGAAAGAGCGGTCATGCGGGTTTCTTTGTGCCCAGCTTGAAATCAGGGCACCGGCCCTGACAGATTTCTCTTTTCAGGAGGCAGAGGGAACTGACCTGGTGGATACATTGGGGATAATTGAGACCCGATTCGATAAAATTTTTACAGGATAATTTGGCCATTTCTTTTAGGTTTTTATTGACGATATAGCGTTGGGCGACCCAGCCATCCCGGTCGTGGATGGTCAATCCGAAGCGTTCCAAACGTTTCAGCCGGTCCAAGGTATTCTGGCCCATACGTTTTCTTCCGGTAATCAAAATGCAAAGTTGATCCTCCGGTGGCGGGACGGGTCCTGGCTTGGCGCAGCGGCCCAATCGATAATACTGGCAATGTTTACCGGAGAGTCTTTTAACATCAGACATGGTCAGGAATTCGAATTTCAGATTGCCGATTTCGAATTATTAATCTGCTCGTTAACCTTTTCCCTGTGATAGAATATCAATCGGATCCCCCGGCTTTACTGTACCTCCTTGGAGGATCCGAACGAAGATTCCCTCTCGCGGCATGACGCAATCACCGGCCAGTCGATAGATGGCGCAGCGATCATGACAAACCTTGCCGATCTGTGTGACTTCAACCACGGCCTCCGGTCCCAATTTGAGTTTTGTGCCTATCGGGAGTTCCGGAAGGTTAATTCCTGCGGTGGTAATATTTTCGGCAAAAGAACCCGGATGAACCTTCAGACCCAGATCCTGCATCTTTTTTATACTTTCCTGTGCCAAGAGGCTGAGTTGGCGATGCCATTTCCCGCCATGGGCATCTCCATCCAGGCCGAAATCTTCTATCAGCAGCCCTCTAGAAATGTTTTTCTTGGGGACCCCTTTTTGCTGACTGATGGAAACTGCTACGATTTTCATAAAATTTCCTTAAAGGGGATTCAGTTATTCAATGGAGCCAGTGGTCAACAGAGAAGTGTGGAAATTAATGCCCTTGAAACCTTGAATTCGCGAATCCCTGAACTCTTTTTAAATTTTTTCCCTCCAGATCTCAAAAACTACCACATTATCAGGATCAGGACAGGCGATCTGGAGACAATTAGGGTCTTGAGACCAGGGGAAGGTCCCCCCGAATTTCAGGACTGTAAAGAAAGGGAAGATACTGGTTAAGGCCCACTGGCAAATGGAAGAGCCCATTTCGGTCAGTTCAAAAATCTGACCGACCTGATGTCCATAGGAGCAGGTTCCTTTTCCCCTGATTTCCACAATTTTTCCCATTACCCGATATTCATCCATTCCAAGTCCCCTCTTGATTCTTGGGTCTATTTTCTAAAATACTAGGGCAGAAACGAAATTTGTCAAGAAATATTCCAAATTGAAGTTCCCTGTATCAAGGGACAGGGAATCTTCCAGGCAGGGACGGGCCTATTTTATTGAAATTCGCCTGCCAACCCACGTTGCAAGCTGCTGGGAATGCGCTCGCTATCCCTGTTCAGAAGGTTAATCTATATTATTAGACATTCAACCGGCATTTTGATATAAAGAAATTAAAAGTAGTCCCCCCTTAAGAAATCTTCTAATATTATGGCAAGTCCCTCAGCAATAATAAAAAATCCTTCATTTCTGCCATTTCGGAATCCGTCTTCCCTTAACCTTAGGCTTTCAGTTGAAAAAATAATCCAGGAATATGGGTTGTTCAATAGGGGAGCCAAGGTTTTAATCGGCGTATCCGGGGGACCGGATTCGATGGCCCTGCTCGCCTTGCTTTCCGGTTTGCGTCAGAAATGGAAATTGGCCCTGGCCGTCCTATATTGTCACCATGGCCTGCGTGCGGAAGCAGATGAGGAAGAATCCTTTGTTCGGGAATGGTCGGAAAGGTTCTCCTGCCCCTTTGTGAGCCGGAGACTCCCAGTCCGAGAATATCATAAAAAAACCGGAAAATCCATTCAGGAAGCAGCCCGAGAGCTTCGCTATCGGATATTTGAGGAAGAACGATCCCAAAGGGATTTTGACTTCGTCGCTTTGGCCCACACCGCCAATGATCAAGCGGAAGAAGTTCTCATAGGCTTGATACGCGGTTCCGGCCTCGGGGGGTTAGCCGGGATGCCTATACAGCGGGGACCATTTATTCGTCCTTTGCTCAGGACGTTCCGAGCGGAAATCCTCAAGTACCTAGCTCAAAAAAATATTCCTTACAAAGAAGATGCTTCCAATTATGACAGGCGTTACTTAAGAACTCGGGTTAGACATGAGTTGCTGGAGGAATTGAAAGGTTATTCACCCAATATCATTGCTCAATTAAATCAAATGGCCGGTCTGCTGCAAAAAGATGAGGAATATCTCCAAGGAGAGGTCGCCAGGGTTATTAGGGGCATCGTCTCTTATTCCGGTCAGGCAATTTACCTTAATCGTTCCAAGCTGGGAGCCCTTCCTCAAGCCTTGGGAGCCCGAGTTATTCAAAGGGTCCTTCTGGAGAGAATGGGGCAATTAAGCCATATCCGCTCGGTCCATATCCTTTCTATCTTAAAGGCAACCAAGGGTTCCCCGAGGTCCGGATGGCTCCCCTTGCCCAATGATTGGTCCGCTAATTGGGACCGAGAGACTGTAACCATCCTTCAAACACCTATCGGTCCTAAGCTGGTGGGGCCGTTTTTATATCCGATTGAACGTCCCGGAAAGTATTCCATTTCGGAGACCGGTGATTTTATTTTCTTGCGAAAGGTCAGAGACCGTTCCGGTCCGATCAGTCCTGCAGACGATAAAAATCGGGCCAGGGTAGATTTTGATTCCCTGACTTGGCCGTTGGTCCTGCGAAACCACAAGCCCGGAGACCGGTTTGAGCCGTTAGGTTTAAGGGGATCCAAGAAAGTCAGTCGATTTTTTATAGATCGCCGAGTCCCGGGTGAAAGCCGGTCCCGTATTCCCTTGATCTGTTCCGGTGAGAAGATCGTTTGGATTGCCGGCATGGAGATCGGACATCTCTTTCGCCTAACCCCCCAAACCACCAAGATATTGGAAATGGTCTATGGAAAAGGGGAGGACAGATAAAAACGTTTTGAATTTCAAAGTGTTTTGTGATAAATTAAATAATTCAACATACTAGAGTTTTCTCGGAAACGGGCCCAATAATTTATAATAAATGTTCGTTCGGTTAGGAGTAAAGCCTTGAACCCTTTTTATAAGAATTTAGCCATGTGGGTGGTCATCAGCCTGGTCATGATCGTCCTGTTTAATTTATTTAATAAACCTCAGCCGACCAAAGAACCGATAAGCTATACCGAGTTTCTGAGCTTGGTGGAAAAAGGAGAAGTCCTCAGTGTGACGATTCAGGGAGAGGAAGTTCAGGGGTTCCTGACAGGAGGGAAAAAATTCAAAACTTTCACTCCTCGGGATGCCGATTTGATTAAGATCCTTAGAAGTAACAATGTCCGGATTACCGCTAGACCGGTTGAAGATTCTCCTTGGTATATGACTATCCTTATTTCCTGGTTTCCTATGCTCCTGCTGATCGGCGTGTGGATTTTTTTCATGCGCCAAATGCAAAGCGGTGGGGGGAAAGCCATGGCCTTCGGCAAGAGCCGGGCCAGACTGCAATCGGATCAGGGCCCTAAGGTAACCTTCAGCGATGTTGCCGGAATAGAAGAGGCCAAAGAAGAGCTGAGAGAGATTATTGAATTTCTTAAGGACCCCAAAAAATTCACCCGCTTGGGCGGTCGGATCCCCAAAGGGGTACTCTTAATGGGCTCTCCGGGAACAGGAAAGACCTTATTAGCCAAAGCTATTGCCGGAGAGGCCGGGGTGCCCTTCTTTAGTATCAGCGGATCTGACTTTGTGGAGATGTTTGTCGGGGTTGGAGCTTCCCGGGTCCGAGACCTTTTTATCCAGGGGAAGCGTAATGCCCCATGTATCATTTTTATTGACGAGATAGATGCCGTGGGCCGTCATAGGGGGGCCGGCCTGGGCGGGGGACATGATGAACGGGAGCAGACCTTAAATCAATTATTGGTGGAGATGGACGGATTCGAATCTAATGAGGGGGTTATCCTTATATCGGCAACCAATAGGCCGGATGTTCTCGATCCCGCCCTCCTGCGCTCGGGACGGTTTGATCGTCAGGTGGTGGTCCCGGTCCCTGATATCAAGGGACGGGAGGAGATTCTTAAAGTCCATACCCGGAAGACCCCTTTGGCCGAAGGGGTTGATTTGAGCGTCTTGGCTCGGGGAACGCCGGGATTTTCCGGGGCTGATTTGGAAAATCTGGTGAATGAAGCGGCGTTGCTGGCCGCCCGATTGGGGAGGGAAACGGTAGGCATGGCCGACTTTGAAACATCAAAAGATAAGGTCATGATGGGGACGGAACGCCGGAGCATGATTATCAGTGAAGAAGAGCGCCGGAACACGGCCTATCATGAGGCCGGCCATACCCTGGTGGCTAAACTGCTGCCGGGGACAGACCCGATCCATAAGGTGACGATTATCCCTAGAGGCCGAGCCTTAGGGTTGACTCAACAATTGCCCATTGATGAAAAACATACCTATCCCAAAGGCTTTTTGTTGAATAACCTGGTTATCTTTTTGGGGGGGCGGGTAGCAGAAGAGTTGGTCCTCCATCAAATGACCACCGGGGCCGGTAATGACCTGGAAAGGGCCACGGAGTTGTCTCGGAAAATGGTTTGTGAATGGGGTATGAGTGATGATTTGGGCCCTCTGACTTTTGGGAAAAAAGAGGAACAGATTTTCTTGGGGCGGGAAATCGCCAAACATCGGGATTATAGTGAAGAAACGGCCCGTAAGATCGATCAGGAAGTTAAAAGGCTGATGCTGGAGGCTTATGAAAAGGCTAAGGCCTTGTTAACCGAAAATATCGATATCTTACATCGTCTGGCCCAGTCTCTTTTGGAAAAGGAGACCCTGGATGGTGAGACCATTGATCGGATTATCAGAGGAAAAGAGATTCCTGAAGTAGCCATCCCAAACGGTTCTGAAGCCGTCAATTAAATAAGGGCGTATAGCCAAGACCAAAACCGGATTTAAAAGTTTTCGACAAACGACGAACACCCAACGACGAACGGTAGTTTTATGCTAAGGTGATGATTCAACGCCGTACCTATGAAATAGAAACGAAAGGTTTGCGACTTTCCCTGGGGGAAAAAACCCGCATCATGGGGGTCTTAAATGTCACCCCCGATTCATTTTCGGATGGGGGACTGTTTTATCAACAAGATAAGGCCATCGCTCAGGGAGAGGCTTTGGCAGCTCAAGGTGCCGACCTGCTGGACATCGGAGGAGAATCAACCAGGCCTTTTTCCGATCCCATTTCAGTTGATGAAGAAATCCGCAGGATCATCCCGGTCATCAAAGCCTTGGTCAAAAAGGTCTCCATTCCCATTTCCGTCGATACTACTAAAGCCGAAGTGGCCAGGGAGGCCTTGGAGACCGGGGCGGCCTTGGTTAATGATATCAGCGCCCTCAGTTTTGATCCCAATTTAGCCAAGGTTGTAGCCGAATATCGGGTGCCTGTCATTTTAATGCATATAAAGGGGACTCCGAGAAATATGCAGGAGCAACCCCATTATGATCATCTCTTAAAGGAGATCAAAAATTTTTTCATCGAGAGGCTTTCCAAGGCCCAAGAACAAGGGATTCCCTTGGAAAAGATTTTGATCGATCCGGGAATCGGTTTTGGAAAAACCTTTGAGCACAACCTGACTTTAATCAAACGGTTGGATTTTTTTCAGGACCTGGACCGGCCGATTGTTCTGGGAACCTCTCGAAAGGCCTTTATCGGTAAATTAACCGGGCAAGAACCTTTAAATCGGGACTGGGGCACGGCAGCCACCTTGGCGATCGGCGTTTGGCAGGGGGCTCATCTGGTCCGGGTCCATAATGCCGAGGCGGCCAAGCAGGTTTTGGCCGTAATCGATGCCCTTTGTAAGTCGAGGGAAGAATGAACAATCCCTGGTTAATTTTTTTAAATATTCGCTGGCAGGATATCATTGATATTCTGGTGGTAGCCTTTATCATCTATCAGGTTTTTATCTTTATTAAAGGCACTCGGGCGGTTCAGATCTTAATCGGTTTGTCGGTAATTTTTGTAGCTTTTTTAATCGCCCGCAAGGTTGAATTGCTTACCGTGAATTGGCTGTTAAGCAATTTCCTCAGTTCGGTCATTTTAGTTGTCATTATTCTTTTCAAAACCGAGATTCGTCGAGTCCTGGCCCAAGTGGGGCGAAGTCCATTCGTGCGCACTCCCGCCGAGACCCTTCAGACGATTGAAGAAGTTATTAAGGCCTGCATATATCTCTCCAGTCGTTTGACCGGGGCGCTCATTGTTTTGGAGAGGCAGACCGGGTTAAATGATTATGTAAAGACCGGGACCCCCATCGACGGACGGGTAAGCTGGGAATTATTGGTCACCATTTTCCATGCCCAATCTCCTATTCACGATGGGGCCGTTATTATCCAAAACAGCAAAGTAACCGCCGCCGGCTGTTATTTCCCCTTGAGTCGAAGCACTAAAGTCAGCAAAAGTTATGGCTCCCGCCATCGGGCGGCCCTTGGATTATCGGAAGAGGCGGATGCCGCCGTGGTGGTGGTATCCGAAGAGACCGGACGAATATCCGTAGCCATCAACGGACGGTTTACAAGAGGACTGGATTCGACGACTTTAAAAAGGGTGTTACAGACCCTGTTTGAAAAAGAAAAAGGTCGTCGGGCCTATTGGTTGTTCGGGCCAAGAACGTCAAGTGCAGGGAAGACGAAAAAATAATGAGAAACCTGTCCTATAAAATTTTAGCGGTCCTGCTGGCGATCATTGTCTGGTATTTCGTGGTTGGTGAAGAACGGGCCGAGGTAGGGTTGACGGTACCCTTGGAATTGGTCAATATCCCCGGGGATCTGATCGTAGTTAATAACGTGACGCATGGGATCGATCTGCGGGTAAACGGCCCTAGAAGTCTGGTCCGCTCCCTATCTACGGAAAATTTGAGCAAAAGTCTGGATCTTTCCAATACCCGGCCCGGAAGCGTGAGCTTTTCCATCTCCTCCGAAGGAATTCCTTTGCCTCGGGGGGTCAAAATTACACGTATCAATCCGACTCAGGTGGTTGTGGTGCTTCAAAAACTGTCCATGAAAAAGGTGAAAATAAAGCCAAGGCTATCAGGTAAACCGGCTTCGGGATGGGAGATCGATTCGGTTCAGATCAATATTGAACAGGTTGAAATCGCCGGCCCGGAAGAGGTGGTGGCCAATCTGGAAAATCTTTACACCAAACCAGTGGAGATTCAAGGAATAAAAGCCAGCCTTAAACAGCGGACTTCTTTGGATTTTCGAAACCAACAAATCTATTTGGTTAAGGAAATACCCATCGAGGTTCAGGTCAATCTGAAAAAAACGAACGGCAGGTAAGGAGAGGTTATGCGGAAGCTCTTTGGCACCGACGGTATAAGAGGGGTCGCCAATGTCTACCCCATGACGGTGGAAGTAGCCCTCAAACTGGGCAAAGGCTGTGCCGCCGTATTTAAAGATAAAGGACGACGCCATAAGATTGTTGTGGGGAAAGATACCCGTCTTTCCGGTTATATGATCGAAACGGCTATTACGTCCGGGATATGCTCGATGGGCGGTGATGTGTTACTGGTCGGCCCTTTGCCTACACCGGGGATTGCTTTTTTGACGGCCAGTATGCGGGCTGATGCCGGGATCGTTATCTCCGCTTCCCACAATCCTTATCAGGATAACGGGATCAAAGTTTTTTCCCGTAACGGGTTTAAGCTTCCTGATCCGGTGGAAGAACAGATCGAAGCGTTGATGTTTTCCGATGATCTCCCCACCTCGGGAGTGACGGCCAATCAGGTCGGCAAGGCTTTTCGCATAGATGATGCCATCGGCCGGTATATTGTTTTTTTGAAAAATACGTTCCCGCAGGAATTGACCCTGGAAGGACTCCATATTGTCATAGACTGCGCCAATGGAGCGACCTATAAGGTGGCCCCGATTGTCTTTGAGGAACTGGGGGCCCAGGTGACCGTATTGGGGAATAGACCCAACGGCGAAAATATCAATAAAAACTGCGGGGCCTTGTTTCCCGGTTTGGTGGGAGCCATGGTCCGGAAAAAGAAGGCCGATTTGGGGATCAGTTTCGATGGGGACGGAGACCGGGTTATTTTCGTTGATGAAAACGGAGAAGTTATCGACGGGGACCAGATTATGGCCATCTGCGCCTCCAGGATGATGAAAGAACGGCGGTTGAAAAAGAACACCCTGGTCAGCACGGTGATGAGCAATATGGGCCTGGATGTGGCCATGCGGGAGCGAGGCATTCGTTTACTGCGGACTAAGGTGGGGGACCGTTATGTAGTGGAAGAGATGGTCAAAAGAGGGTGTAACTTCGGCGGTGAACAATCGGGTCATTTAATCTTCCTGGAGCACAATCCTACGGGAGACGGGATTTTGAGTGCCCTGCAGCTCTTGGCAGTTATGTTGAAAGAGGAGAAGAGCCTTTCCGATCTTTCGGATATTATGGACCGCTATCCTCAAGAATTGGTGAATGTCCGGATAAAGGAACGGAGGCGGCTGGAGGAATTTCCGACAGTGATTCAACAAATGAAAAAGGTGGAGAAAAAGCTGGGGCAAAAAGGCCGCCTTTTGGTGCGTTTTTCAGGTACGGAACCGTTGGTCCGGATCATGGTCGAAGGAGAAGATGAACAGGAAATCCGGACTCTGGCTGAGGAGACGGCCCGGATCATTGAGAGGGAATTCAATGCCTAATAAAGGAAAAGATCTTCTGTTGGTCATGGATGTAGGAAACACCAACATCGTTTTGGGTGTTTATGAAGGTCCGGTCCGTTTATGCGATTGGCGTATTCGTACTGAACGGGATGTAACGCTCGATGAACTGGGTGTTTCCACTCGAAACCTTTTCGACACCAAGAATTTGATGATGGAACAAATCGGTCAGATGATCATTTCCTGCGTGGTCCCTCCTATGGTAAATACTTTGGAGGCTTATGCCAAACGCTATTTTAATCTGCGCCCCCTGATGGTTGGTCCGGGCATTAAGACCGGTATGCCCATCTTTTATGATAACCCCAAAGAAGTGGGGGCCGACCGGATCGTCAATGCCGTGGCGGCTTACGAGAAATATAAAACCAATCTGATCGTGGTAGATTTCGGAACGGCAACGACCTTTGACTATGTCTCCGAAAAGGGAGAATACATGGGCGGGGCCATTGCTCCAGGCATCCTTATCTCCTGTGAGGCCTTGTTTCAAAAGGCTTCCAAGTTGCCTCGGGTGGAGATATTTACCAAGCCTAAAACTGTCTTGGCCAAGGATACCATCAGCAGTATGAATGTCGGCATTATCTATGGTTATACCGGGTTGGTGGACGGACTGGTCGAACGGATCAGGGCCGCCGTTTCTAAAAAACCACGGGTCATCGCCACCGGAGGATTAGCCCCCTTGATCGCTTCGGAATCGAAAACCATCGAGGAGGTGGACAGCTATTTGACTCTTGAAGGTTTGCGTATAATTTTTGAAAGAAACCGGGTTTGAGTCTCTCCGGTTATCCAAGCCGATAGATGGACCAGCCAGTTCATATCTCACCAAAAGGTCCTATCTAATGACGCCTTCTTCGATCAGTCGTTTTATCTTCTCATCATTGTATCCGAGCCATCCGCTGAGAATCTCCAGGTTATGTTCTCCCAGATCCGGTGCCGGTCTGCTGATGTTGCCCGGGCTTTTGGAGAACCGGTATGGGATTCCCGGGATTTCAATAGGCCCAAGGGTTTTGTGCTGAACGGATTCAAACATCCCGCGGGCATCTAGATTGGCATCCCGGTTGACTTCTTCAATGCCGTAGGCAATGCCGCAGGGAATTTTTTTCCTTTCCAGGAGGTCCAGGATCTCTTTGGAGGACCGATTCGCGGTCCAATCTTCAATGATAACCACAGCCTCTTGGTGATGATGAATCTGGGCCAGGATATTGGAAAACCGGGGATCGATGGCCAAATCCGGGCGTCCGACCGTTTCGCTTAGATCTTTCCATTGCCTGGGCGTCATGGCCACAATGGCCACTTTGCCGTCGGCAGATTTAAAGAAGCCGTAAAAGGGCATTCGGTCGGCGGAATTCAGGACATCCTCCGGACGCCGGCCCAGGGTCTTTTCCAGATCGGCCCTCCCGGCTTGACCCAGGGCCTTGTTGGTCATGGCCCGATAATTATTAAAATAGAGCACATCCTGCATGGAGACATCCACGAATTGTCCCTGGCCCGTATGCAGGCGGTGAATCAAAGCGAGAAGTGCCGCTAAGGCCCCGTAGGCCCCGCTCATAAAATCGGCCCAATGGTTGGTCGGGGGAGAAAGGTTTTCCAGATCGTTCCAGAACTGGCCGGAAGTGGCCTGGGCGATGATATCAAAGGCCGCCCGTTCCGGATTCGGACTACTGGTCCCGAATCCGGATATGGCCACATAGATGATATCCTCTTTAACCATCCTGATATCCTTATAACCCAAGCCGTATTTTTCCAGATTTCCCGGGATAAGATTATGGACAAAAATATCCGTTCCGGCCAGGAGGTCTTTGATCACCTTTTGACCCTCCGGACGCCGCCAGTCCACAGCTAACCCAAATTTATTTCGATTGAGGACGGAATAATTTTTTTCTCCCGATCCGACCAGTCTAAAGATGAGACGGAGGATCTCTCCTTCCGGCGGCTCCACATGGACCACCTGAGCACCCATATCCCCGAGGATCTGGGTGCATCTGGAACCGGCAATAAACTGGGCCATATCCACCACTCTGTATTGATCCAATATTCCCATAGTTTTTCTCCTTTTTAATCCTCGGACAAACGTCTAACCCTATTGCCGGAAAGGTTTCGGGGGCTGCAGATCCAAGGCGGCCTGTTTTTAGGTAACTCTAAGGTTAGCATAGTAAAACAACACGGATCGGCCAAGGCCCTAGCCGCCGGTTCCGGAGGAGAGAAGACCGGATGGGACGGA
>Ga0233425_10002340_pt1 | contig 37734 bp, 36 predicted proteins | sample Watercolumn_Towu_2_FD_181712 | JGI IMG/M metagenome (GOLD analysis project Ga0233425, IMG submission 181712) | Freshwater microbial communities from Lake Towuti, South Sulawesi, Indonesia - Watercolumn_Towuti2014_140_MG | ecosystem: Environmental > Aquatic > Freshwater > Lake | place... | reverse complement strand
GGTCCGGAAAGGCGGCGCAGACGGCCTTCAGGCCAGAAAGAAGCGACGGCAAAAGCTTCATCCCCACGGTGAATCATTTTTTCAATGATTTGGGAATCCTGAAAATTCGCTACTTTTAGAATTGCTGCATTGACGGTCCCAAGCCTCCGCGAGCTTGTCGCCTTTGGCAGCAATAAGCCGGGCTTGGCCAACATTCCCATCGGAATCGACGTTTACATCTACGCGTCCCAATCAAACGAAACTCCTTACGCCAAAGCCCCGCACCCGCTTTGGAAAGTAGGACACGTCACGTGGGGCGGCGCGCTCGGCGCGATAGTCCCGGCAGTCGAACATGGCCGTAGATCTGGAAAACATCCTAATCCGGATGTCCGGCCTCCATTCGCTGAAGAAGGCGACACCCCTGTGATCCATTTTTGGGAAGTAAGAAATCTTCACCGTCTCAAGCAGCCGATTCCGTTTTCAAGGTTCGAGAACGCGAACGGGAGCAAGGCTTTTGGCGGTTCCGCGCCAGAATGGCCAATAGCGGCGTTTTTGCGGGATAAAGAATAGGGACTCGATACGAGCGCACGAGTCGGGCGCCCTGAAAGCCTTTCACCTCCCCTTCCCCTTGAACGTCCTTGTCCCCGGCTTGCCGGAGGTCGAGCGCGGGGCGGGGCGCGGCGGAAGCGGGCGGCCGAGAGGCCGCGCCTCCCCGCCGCCGAAATTGTGCGGACCCATGTCGGCGTCGGTGGGTTTGCGGGCGCGAGTTCCGGGAACGCCCCCTCCCCGGCCCTCCCCCGCTGTGCGGGGGAGGGTGGGACGCCGCAGCGGATTCGCTTCAGCCAAGAGCTCCGCGCGTTGCAACCGCTGAATCTCGTCGCGCAGGCGCGCAGCCTCTTCGAAGGCGAGGTCGGCCGCCGCCTCCTTCATGCGCTTTTCCAAATCTGCGACGATCGCCGCGAGATTATGCCCCGGCGCGATGTCGAAGCCGGTGTCGACGGTGACGTGATCCTGCTCGGCGACGGAACCGAGAATGTCGGCGATGCCGCGCTTGATGCTCGCCGGCGTGATGTTGTTTTCCTTGTTGAACGCCTCCTGCTTGGCGCGGCGCCGGTCGGTCTCGTCCATCGCGCGCTTCATCGAGCCGGTGACGCGATCCGCGTATAAAATCACGCGGCCGTCGATATTGCGCGCGGCGCGGCCGATGGTCTGCACCAGCGACGTTTCGCTGCGCAGAAATCCCTCCTTGTCCGCGTCGAGAATAGCCACCAGCCCGCATTCGGGAATATCGAGCCCTTCGCGCAAAAGGTTGATGCCGACCAGCACGTCGAAGGCGCCGAGCCGCAGATCGCGGATGATCTCAATACGCTCCAGCGTGTCGATGTCGGAATGCATGTAGCGGACGCGCACGCCGTTCTCGTGCAGATATTCGGTGAGGTCTTCGGCCATGCGCTTCGTCAGCACGGTGACGAGCGAGCGGTAACCCGCCTGCGCCGTGTCCTTGACTTCGCCGAGCAGGTCGTCGACCTGCGTGCGCGCGCCGCGCACTTCCACCGGCGGGTCGATCAGCCCCGTCGGGCGGATGACCTGCTCGACGAAGACGCCGCTTGTGCGCTCCAATTCCCAATTGCCGGGCGTCGCCGAAACACACACGGTCTGCGGCCGCATGGCGTCCCATTCCTCGAAGCGCAGCGGGCGGTTGTCGAGACAGGACGGCAGGCGGAAGCCGTATTCGGCGAGCGTCGCCTTGCGGCGAAAGTCGCCCTTGTACATGGCGCCGATCTGCGGCACGCTGACATGGCTCTCGTCGGCGAAGACGATGGCGTTGTCGGGCAGATATTCGAACAAGGTCGGCGGCGGCTCGCCGGGCCGGCGCCCGGTGAGATAGCGCGAATAGTTCTCGACGCCGGCGCAGGAGCCGGTCGCCTCCAGCATTTCGAGATCGAAACGCGTGCGCTGTTCGAGCCGCTGCGCCTCCAGAAGGCGCCCGGCGCGATTGAGCTCGTCCAGCCGCTCGCGCAGTTCGTCCTTGATGCCCTTGAGCGACTGTAGCAGCGTCGGCCGCGGCGTGACGTAATGCGAATTGGCGTAGACCTTCACGAATTCGAGATCGACGGTCTTCCTGCCCGTCAGCGGATCGAATTCGCAAATCGACTCTGCCTCGTCGCCGAAGAAACTCACGCGCCAGGCGCGATCTTCGTAATGCGCCGGAAAGATGTCGACCGTGTCGCCGCGCACGCGAAACGTCCCGCGCGTAAAATCGGCCTGCACGCGGCGGTATTGCAAAGCGACGAGATCGGCGACGAGCTGGCGCTGTTCGAGTTTCTCGTTCAGCGCAATCGAGAAGGTCATCGCCGTATAGGTCTCGACCGAACCGATGCCGTAGATGCATGACACGGACGCGACGATAATCACGTCGTCGCGCTCCAGCAGGGCGCGCGTCGCGGCGTGGCGCATCCGGTCGATCTGCTCGTTCACGCTCGACTCTTTTTCGATATAGGTGTCGGAGCGCGGCACATAGGCTTCGGGCTGATAGTAGTCGTAATAGGACACGAAATATTCGACGGCGTTGCTGGGGAAGAAGCTCTTGAACTCGCCATAGAGCTGCGCGGCGAGCGTCTTGTTGGGCGCCAGCACCAGCGCCGGGCGCTGCGTGCGCGCGACGACGCTGGCCATGGTGAAGGTCTTGCCCGAGCCGGTGACGCCGAGCAGCACCTGATCGCGCTCCTGCGCCGCTAGGCCCTTCACGAGTTCGTCGATCGCCGCGGGCTGATCGCCCTTGGGCGTGTAGTCGGAGACGAGTTCGAACTTGACGCCGCCCTCGGATTTCTCCGGCCGTTCGGGCCGATGCGGCGTCCACGGCGCCTTGTCGCGAATGTTGGGATCGCCCAGGCGCAGCAGATCGGCGAGGCTGTCGGCGGTGGCCTGCACGCCGCCGCCCTCCTGAGGCGGCGGCCCGAGAACGATCTTTGCATACTCGTCGTCCTCGGCGCCGTTCCCGCCGTTCGCGTCGTAGGCGGCCTGCCGCATGTCGGAAAAGCCCGGCGCCAGCGCCGGATTGAGCAGCGCGGCGAGATGCGGCGCCAGCGGCGCGACTTCAGGCTTGGCGGCTTTCGCGCGCGTCGGGCGCGCGGGGTCTTTCGGCTTTTTCGGGGCATTGGCCATGGCGGCACTATGGGGGAACGCAATGCGGGAGGGAAGCGCCCCCTCGCCGCATTCCGAATCTACCCGCTTTCCCGCAAGCGAAGCGAGTGAGGGTTGGGGAGGGGGCAAGAAAGCCAGGCGGCGTCACCCTCGCCCCTCGACCCGCGCCAGTATCGTCTCGCAGACGCCGTCGAGATTGCGATACACATCGTCGTTCGTCACGCGCAGCACGCGATAACCGTTCGCGGCGAACCACGCGTCGCGTCGTCTGTCGTATTCGAGTTCTTCGCCGCTCGAATGCGTCGCCCCGTCGACTTCGACGACGAGCCGCGCCGCGGCGCAGAGAAAATCCGCGATGAACGGCCCGCACGGTGCCTGCCGGCGAAAGGAAAGACCCGCAAGGCGATGCGCGCGCAGCGCGTGCCAGAGTTTTCGCTCCGCGGCGGTGAGGTCGCGCCGCAGACGGCGAGCGCGCTGCGTCAGGACGCGGGTCTGTCGCATGTTGTCGCCCCCTCCCGGCCCCCTCCGGCTCGCTTCGCTCGCCACCTCCCCCGCATCGCAGCCAAGTTTACGCAGGCTGCGTAAACTTGCCTGCGGCGGGAGAGGGGACGCCAACGCCCATCGTTTCGCGAACCCCCGCCGCCTCCCGAATCTGCTCCCTCTCCCGCGAGCGCAGCGAAGCGGGGGAGGGTTGGGGAGGGGGCGATCACAACAGCAGACTCGACAGCTTCGCTATTGCATCGCGAACCGCCTCCATGAGCGCCGCTCCCTGTGGAGTTGTCGCGATGGAGGCCGTCGATCCGAGCACATTGTACAGCGCCACGAGAAAACCAAGCGCGCCGAGAACGAAACGGCGCTTCAACGTCACGCGCCGCGAGCCCGGCACGAACGAGGAGGGATCTGGCGGTAACGGCGTAATGTCTTTCGCGAATTGCGCTTCGTTGGCGACAATCTTCCCGATTTCCGGCGTCGCCTGCCCCTTTTCGACAAGCGGCGCCATCGTTTCGGCGACCTTTTCGAGCGGTTTTTCAACCGTGGTCGGACTGACTTCCGCCTCGTCAATCTGAACGTCGGCGAAGTTTTCTTCGTTCTTGAGCGGAAAGTGCGTCTTGAACTTGTCGTCGTTGGCGAAAAAGTTCTCGAAGAGTTTTGTCGGTCCTGCTCCCCAGAAGTCCGGCCCTTTCTCGCGGAATTCCGCCTCGACGGCGCTCCGCTGATCGCCAAGCAATCCGATGAACGGCTGAGAGCCATATTGCTCGAGGTGTTCGGCGTAAGCGCGCAAGGCCGTGCGCAGCCAAGGCGGCGTCTGCCGCACTGTTTGCAACGCGCTGAGCAGCGTCTTGATTAGTGTGCGCTGCCGATATGGAAGCTCGACGAGGTCTTGATCCGAATAGGGGCGGTCGACCAAACTGTTTGCGGTTACATCCAAACGCCCGTCTTTCGCCACGGGCTTCGGGCTCGCGGTCTCCGCGAGGATCGACTGCGCCTCCTGCAAGCTCCGCTTTGGCGGAGGAGGCGCGATCGCCGCAAGGATCGCCGCTTTTCTTTGCTCCTTGGTCAATCCGACAAGCGATTTGTAGACGACCTGCCGCGCCAGGGAATTCAGCGTCGTCGGGCGCAGCATGAAGGGGACGAGCTTGCGGTCCTTGCCCGAAGGGTCGGCGTTGTAGGCGGCGGACCACTCGGCCCGGCAGTGATCGGAGCTTTCGTAATCCGGCGAATAGAGCGCGACGACGCGCCCGGAAGCAGTGAGCCCGCGCTGCATTTCGCGCACGAAATTGGCGCCCGGCGCGATGTCTTGGTATTGCGCGAAAGTCGTGTGGCCCGCCTTTTCCAGCACCTCGACGACTTCGCGGGCGAAGGCTTCGTCCTCGTTGGCGTAGCTGATGAAAAAGTCCCAGTCCGGCGGGCGCCGAGGTTTCCTCGCCGCCTCCAGCCGCCGGGCGATTTCGGCGTTGGCGGCGGCGGGGTTTTCCCACAGGTCGAGAGCGTCGTCGAGGAGGAAGGCGAGTTCGACTTCTTCCGGGTCGGCGACGCCGTCGAGGCGGCGCTGATACCAGTCGATCCAGACCCGCCAGCCTTCGTCGCGATGGTCCGGCCCGACGAGCGCGTCTTGCAGGCGGCGCCAGTAGTCCGTCGCCCAATCGGGCGCGCCGCCGGGCCACAGCGCCACCGATCCCAGCGCGCTCGCCGATCCGCTATTGTCGATGAAGGAGGCGTCGCGCGAAGTGGCGCGCCAGATGGCGGCACGCGCGACACCAACGGGAGCGGCGGCGCGGGCAGCTTCGATGGCGGTGCCGAAGTCCGAACCGGCGGCGTGAGCGGCCCGGCCGGCGGCATCGACGGCGTCGGCGCTGACGACATTTCCGGCAGCGAACCCAGCGTGTACCACTGCCGTGCAGGCGTAGCCAGCCGCGTCGGTGTAAATTTTATCAATAGGCACATACATGGCGGCCCGTAGCGCCCCCACTGTGCTGTCAAGCGCATCGCGCGGACCGTCGGGGTGACTTGGAACGAGACCAAGGACAGCGTTGAACGCTGGCCCGAAACCCGAGCGGAAGTTTTCGACGCGCGACGGAATTACGGCTTTGGATCGCGCCAATGCGGTAGCTCGGAAATCGGCCGATATGGAACTCAGGAAACGCCGCCACTCCGACAGGCGAACAAACTCGGGATTGCCAGCGCCGGACAAAATTCGAACCAACACCGGCGCCACGCGCAGCGCCGCCCGCGCCGCGAGGACGACCGCGACCTCGTGCGGCTTGTCCTCCAGCCACGCTTCGAGCTCTTCGTGGTTTTCGATCTCGAGTCCCGGCCCTTGCGGCGGCGCCACTGAAAACTCCCGTTCAAAAAACTCTCGCCGCGATCAGGCTAACATGGCGCGGCCCGGGCGCAAGGGCGGGCGAACCCTTCTCAGGGCGATTCGGTAAAGGCCCGTGTCATTCCCGCGAATGCGGGAATCCAGGGGCAATCACCGCCATTTGCGCCCTTGGCTCCTGGATGCCCGCTTTCGCGGGCATGACAGGGGGTTGCGAGTCTTCGGCAAATGGCCCTGAACCCTTCTCAGGGCGATTCAGCAATAGCCGGTGTCATGCCCGCTTTCGCGGGCATGACAGGGAGTTGCGGGCCTTCGGCAAATGGCCCTGACAGGCCGCTACGTCCCGCCCTGCTCCCGCCGCTCGACATATTCGCGCAGCGCCCGGTTTACGCTCGTCTGGTAGCCTTCGCCGGGAAAAGGATGCCGCCGGAACCAGTCAATGAGGTCCGCGTCGAGCCGCAAGGTGATCTGCCGCTTGACGGGACGAAAGAACACGCCGCGCCGCGCTCCGCTCCAGTCGCGCTGCTCGGGGATCGCGGCGGTGTCGATCCTGTCGTCGGGCAGCGCGGCCAGGGCCTCGAGTTCGGCCTTCTGCTCGGGCGTCAGGTCAGAAGTCGCCTTCTTCATATGCCCTCCTTCTCCGCCTCGGCGAGCCGCGCACGCGCCTCGGCGGCTTCGCGCTGGCGGTTCCACATCGCCGCGTAGTGGCCGCCCTGCGCCAAGAGCGCGGCGTGCGAACCGCGCTCGACGATGCGGCCGTGATCGAGGAACAGGATTTCGTCGGCGTCGACCACCGTCGACAAGCGATGCGCGATGACGAGCGTCGTGCGCCCCTGCGCGACGCGGCGCAACGCCTCCTGGATTTCGTGCTCGGTGAAACTGTCGAGCGCCGAGGTCGCCTCGTCGAGAATGAGGATCGGCGGGCCCTTCAAAATCGTGCGCGCGATGGCGACGCGCTGCTTCTCGCCGCCCGAGAGTTTCAAGCCGCGCTCGCCGACCTGCGCGTCGTAGCCGCCGGGCGCGCTCACGATGAAGGCGTCGATCTGCGCAAGGCGCGCGGCGTCGCGCACGTCTTCGTCGCTGGCGTCCCAGCGGCCGTAGCGGATATTGTAGCCGATGGTGTCGTTGAACAGCACCGTGTCCTGCGGCACCATGCCGATGGCGGCGCGCAGACTCGTCTGCGTGACGGCGAGAATGTCCTGGCCGTCGATGGCGATGCGACCGCCCTGCGGCTCGTAGAAACGAAACAGCAGACGCGAGATCGTGGATTTGCCGGCGCCGGAGGGACCGACGATGGCGACGGTCTTGCCCGGCGCAACCTCAAAGCTCACGCCGCGCAGAATCGGCCGCGCTTCGTCGTAATGGAAGTCGACGCTGTCGAAGACGATGCGCCCTTCGCGCACGGCGAGCGGCGCCGCCCCCGGCCGGTCGGCGATTTCGGGACTCTGCGAGAGGATCGCGAACATGCGCTCGATGTCGACGATGGCCTGGCGCACCTCGCGGTAGAAGGTGCCGATGAAGTTCAGCGGCTGGTAAAGCTGAATCATCATGGCGTTGGCGAGCACGAAGTCGCCGACGGTGTTTTTCCCAGCGCGAACGCCGTAGGCGCACATAATCATCGTCGCGGCGAGGCCGAGCGTGAAGATCACCGCCTGTCCGGCGTTGAGCACGGCGAGTGAAATGTAGGACTGGACGCTCGCCGCCTGATAGCGCTGCATGGATTTGTCGTAGCGCTCGGCTTCGCGCGCCTCGGCGCCGAAATATTTTACGGTTTCGTAATTGAGGAGACTGTCGATCGCTTTGACGTTGGCGTCGACGTCGCTTTCGTTCATCGTGCGGCGAATGCCGATGCGCCAGTTGGTGGCGATGGTCGTATAGGCGAGATAGGCGAAGATGGTGATCGCCGTGACAAGCGCGTAACTCCAGTCGAACTGCCAGACGAAGACGGCGAGCACGAGCAGGAACTCGACCAGCGTCGGCGCGCCGGAAGACATGACGAGCCGCGACAGCGTCTCGATGGCGTCGCGCCCGCGCTCCAGCACGCGCGTGAGGCCGCCGGTCTTGCGCGAGATGTGATAGCGCATGGAGAGTTCGTGCATGTGCACGAAGACGTCATAGGCGAGGCGCTTGACGGCGTGCATGGCGACGGCGGCGAACAGCCCGTCGCGCCATTGCGTGAGCAGCGCATAGACGATGCGCAGAAAGGCATAGAGCAGCGTGAGGCCGACGGCGCCCGCGGCGAGATCGGACGCCGCCGCCGCGCCCCTTTGGTCGAGCGTGTCGGCCGCCCATTTGAACGCATAGGGCACGGCTGCGTTCACGAGCTTGCCGACAAACAGCAGGACAAAGGTGAGCGCGACGCGCCGCTCCAGATCCGGCCGCCCCTTCGGCCAGATGTACGGCCACAGGTGGCGGATGACGGCGAGCAGCGTGGCGTTGGTCAAAGGCGCTTCGGGGCCGTCCTGCGCGCCGCGCGAGTGCGAGGCGCGTTGGCCGAGTCTGAGCATGATGGGATTCCGTGGCGGTGAAGGCGGGGCGCCGGCGCGCGGCTTGCGCGTCATATAAGGGCTTTAAGCGCCAAACGCATCCCGGCGCTTGCCACCCCGCGCTTGACCGGGACGCGTCGGCGCGCGACAAGGCGCTGCGAAAACGAGACGGATCATGAACGAAATAAGAAATGTCTGCGTTTACTGCGGCTCCTCGCGCGGCGACGATCCGCGTTACGCCGCGGCGGCGGAGGCGCTCGGCAAGGCGCTCGCGCGCGCGGATGTCGGCCTCGTGTTCGGCGGCGGCTCCTGCGGGCTGATGGGCGTTGTCGCGCGCGCGGCGCTGGCGGCGGGCGGACGCGTCACCGGAATTATCCCGGGCTTTCTCGACGAGCGGGAGATCGCCCTGCCCGGCCTCAGCGAACTTGTCGTCGTCCCCGACATGCATACGCGCAAGCGGCTGATGTTCGAGAAGTCGGACGCTTTCGTGGCGCTGCCGGGCGGAATCGGCACGCTCGAAGAACTCGCCGAACAGCTCACCTGGATTCAGCTCGGCCGCCATGGCAAGCCGCTGGTCATTGCGGATGTCGGCGGGTTCTGGCGCCCGCTGCTCGATCTTTTCGCGCATATGCGCAACGAGGGTTTTATCCGCACGGAATATGAAGTGCGCTATCAGGTGGCCGAGCGCGTCGAAGATGTCCTGCCGATGATTTTCGCCGCGACGCGCCACGCCCCTGCGGAGCGGGAGACGGCGGGCGCGACGGAGCGGCTGTAACGATCGGGAGCGGATCTGCGATCATGGATCTCGTCGTCGCGCACACCATCGCTTTGCTCGGCGTCGCGCTTCTCGTGGCGATCGCGGCGCGGCGGCTGCGCCTGCCTTACACCGTCGGCCTGGCGATCGCCGGCGTCGCGCTGGCGATCGCCAAGGTGGAAACGGGCGAGACGCTCACGCACGATTTCATTTTCGACATCATCCTGCCGCCGCTGCTGTTCGAGGCGGCGCTGAGCATTCACTGGCGGGAATTGAAGCGCGATCTTGCGCCGGTGCTGGTTCTCTCGACTCTCGGCGTCGTGGTCTCGGCGGCCGTCGTGGCGGTCGGGATGACGCGTCTGCTGGGCTGGCCGTTCGGCTCAGCGCTGGTGTTCGGCGCATTGATCGCCGCGACCGATCCCGTCGCCGTGATCGCCATGTTTAAGGACGCGAGGGTCAAGGGCCGCCTGCGCCTCGTCGTCGAAACGGAAAGCCTGTTCAACGACGGCGTCGCGGCGGTGATGTTTGCGCTGGTTCTGACATGGGCGCAGGCGACGACCGCCGGCGCGCCGACGGCGGCCGAGACGGCGCGCGCGCTCGCCGTCATGACGGGCGGGGGCCTCGCCGTCGGCCTGCTGTGCGGCGCGGGCGGCATCGCCATCGCCGGACGCAGCTTCGACCATCTTGTCGAGACCGGCCTGACCGTGGTCGTCGCCTACGGGTCGTTTCTGATCGCCGAGCGTTTTCGCTTTTCGGGCGTCTTGGCGACCGTCGCCGCCGGAATGCTGATGGGCAACCGGGGGCTCCTGCGGGAAGACCCCCGCTGGGGATTTTCCCCGCACGGGCGAACCTTCATCGTCGCCTTCTGGGACTTCGCGGCTTTCGTCGCTAATTCGCTGATCTTTCTGCTGATCGGATCGGCGGTGGCGGACATTCCCTTTTCGACGGTCGGCGCGACCGGACTCGCCGCCGCCATCGCGCTGGTGCTGGCGGGGCGGCTGTTGACGGTCTATCCGCTGTGTCTGCTGTTTCTCTGGTCGCGCTGGGCGATTCCGCTCGGCGAGCAGCATGTGCTGTGGTGGGGCGGGCTGCGCGGCGCGCTGGCGCTGGCGCTCGCTCTGGCGCTTCCGCCCGACCTGCCGCTGCGCGACGAAATCCTCGTCGCGGCCTTCGGCGTCGTGGCCTTCTCCGTGATCGCGCAGGGGCTGACCATGCCCCTGCTCCTGCGCCGGCTCGGTTTCCTGTAGGAGAATCCCGCGCCGCCGGTTTCACAGAACTTGCGACAGACCGGGAATGGAGTTGGCGATTTCCTCAACGCTGTCCTTGCCGATCAGCCCCTCGGCGTAGGACAGCACTTCGCGCGCGAGCGTCCGGATCTGGCTCATATCGAGCCCGGCGGCGTTGAGCTTGGCGGCGAGGCCCATCAAGCCGCCGGCCGATCCCATGAGGCCGCCGAGCAGCCCGCCGGCGCCTTCGGAGGCGGTCGCCGCCTCGATCGTCTCGGCGGCGCCGGGCAGCTTTCCGAGGAGTTCGGCGACAGGCCCTTCCGGAAACTCCTGTTGCAGAAAGCCAAGAACATGGCCCACGGCCGTTCTTGCGACGCTTGCGTCAACGCCGATCGCCCCGGCGACGCGTTCGATCAGTTCGTCCATTGCAGCCTCCATTGCTTCGGCGCTCTACGCCGCATCCAACCCATACAGCGAATGCAGCGTGCGCACGGCCAGCTCGGTGTACGCCTCGTCGATCAGCACCGACACTTTAATCTCCGACGTGGTGATGGCGCGGATGTTGACGCCCTTCTCGGCCAGGGCGCGGAAGGCGCGCGCGGCGACGCCGGCATGGCTTCTCATGCCGATGCCGATCGCCGACACCTTGGCCACATCGTCGGCGCCGGTCATGCTGGCGAAGCCGACATCGTCCTTGACCTTTTCGAGGATCGCGCGGGCGCGGGCGAAATCCGCCTTGCCGACGGTGAAGGTCATGTCCGTCATATTGTCCTCGGAGACGACCTGCACGATCATGTCGACATTGATGCCGGCTTCGGCGAGCGGCATGAACACCGCCGCAGCGACGCCTGGCTTGTCGGCGACGCGGCGCAGCGTGATCTGCGCCTCGTCGCGCGTGAAAGCGATGCCTGTGACGACCTGGGCTTCCACGATGTCCTCCTCGTTGCAGATGAGCGTGCCGCTGTTGGGCACCTCGGGATCGTCGAAGCTGGAGCGCACATAGGTCGGCACCTTGTGCACCAGCGCGACCTCCACCGAGCGCACCTGCAGCACCTTGGCGCCGAGCGACGCCATTTCCAGCATTTCTTCGAAGGAGACGCGCTCCATGCGGCGCGCCTTGGGCACGACACGCGGATCGGTGGTGTAGACGCCGTCCACGTCCGTATAGATGTCGCAGCGGTCGGCCTTGATCGCGGCGGCGAGCGCCACGGCGCTGGTGTCGGAGCCGCCGCGCCCGAGCGTCGTGACGCGGCCCGTTTCCTTGTGCACGCCCTGAAAGCCAGCGACGACGGCCACTTCGCGGCGCTTGGCGAAGCCGTCCAGAATGCCGGCGCCGTCGATGTCTTCGATGCGCGCGGCGCCGTGCACGGCGGTGGTGAAGATCGGGATCTGCCAGCCCTGCCAGGAGCGGGCCGGCACGCCCATCTCCTGCAGCGCAATCGCCAGGAGCCCCGACGTCACCTGCTCGCCGGAGGCGACGACGGCGTCATATTCCGACTGGTCGAAAAGCGGGGCCGCCTCCTTGCACCAGCCGACAAGCTCGTTGGTCTTGCCGGCCATGGCGGAGACGACCACGGCCACCTCGCAGCCCGCGTCGTATTCGCGCTTCACATGCCGCGCCACGTTGCGGATGCGTTCGACAGTGGCGACGGAGGTGCCGCCGAATTTCATGACGAGGCGTGACATAATTTCCGTGCGGTCGCCAATTGGCGAGGGACGGTCATTCGCCATTCGCCGAAAGCGCGCGTATATGTGACGCAGGCTCCGGCCCTGTCAACGGCGGCCCAGTCCGCGCTCACGAGGATCACGTGTCTCAGGAACCTCATTCCCACTCCGCCAGCGTCAACCCCGACGACGTCGAACGCTTCAACCGCCTCGGCGAACTGTGGTGGGACAAGACGGGCAAGATGGGAATCCTGCACGACATCAACCCCATTCGCGTCAAATATGTCGTCGATCACGCCTGCCGCTTCCTGCCGCAGGAGGGCGCGCCCAGGGATCGCCACGCTGAACGCCCGCTCGAAGGGCTCGCGATCGCCGACATCGGCTGCGGCGGCGGCATATTGAGCGAGGCGCTGGCCGAACTCGGCGCAAAGGTCACGGGGATCGACCCCGCCCCCAAGAACATCGCCGTGGCGCGCGGCCACGCCGAAAAATCCGGCCTCGCCATCGACTACCGCAACATTACCGCCGAGGCGCTGGCGGCGACCGGCGAACAGTTCGACGCCGTCGCGGCGCTCGAAGTGATCGAGCATGTCGAGGGGCCTCGGGAATTCGTCGCCCTGCTGAGCCGACTGGTGAGGCCCGGCGGCCTCCTTTTCCTTGCGACGATCGACCGCACGCTCAAAAGCTACGCCCTCGCCATAATCGGCGCCGAATATGTGCTCGGCTGGGTGCCGCGCGGCACGCACAGCCACGACAAATTCATCCGCCCGGACGAACTGTCGGCTTGGCTCCGCCAGGCGGGTCTGCGCGAGATCGACCGGGCCGGGATGAGCTACCAGCCGTTTACGCGGCAGTGGCGCAAGAGCCACGACACCGATGTCAACTACTTGATGGCCGCAAAAAAGCATTCGTAAAGGATTTCGTAACGGTTCATCGGGAAACGTGGTGGAATGACGCCTCCAGAGCACGTTCCGAAAAAGTTCGCAGACTTTTTCGAGAGGAACTTGCTCCAACATTTTGAATTGGCGCGATTTCTTGTCGATCGCGCGATTTCGCGCGATCGGAAAGCGCGCCAGGCTTACGGGACGCCGCATGAAACTTCTCGCCGACTTCCTCGCCCAGATCGTCCGGGCCGTAATCTTCGCGCTCGCCGCCGCCGCTCTTTTCGTCGAGGGCGCGCCCGCCCCGGCCTTCGCCAAGGACAAGCCGGCGGCGGCCGACAAGACTGCGGCCAAGGGCAAAGACGCCAAGGACGCCAAAGGCGGCGACGCCAAGAGCAAGGAGGCCGGCAAGGACAAAACCAAGGCGAAGACCAAGGAGGACGCCGCGGCCCCCGACGAAGGAGTGGATCAGGGCGACTCCAAATCCGGCAAGAAGAAGGACGCCAAGAACCAGAAAGGCGGCAAGCCGGAGCAGCTTGGAACGCACGAGGACTGGGGCGCCTTCGCGACCTCGGGCAAGGACAAGACCTGCTACGCGTTGGGCGCGCCCAAGGATCGCTCGCCTAAGGTCAAACTCAAGGACACGTCGGCCTACGTCTTCATCTCGACGCGGCCGGGCGAAGGCGTGAAGAACGAGGTGGCGATCAATCTCGGCTATCCCACGAAGGACGGCAGCGCCGCCAGCGCCGTCATCGACGGCGACGATTTCGAACTCGTGACCAAGGGCGAGAACGCCTGGCTCAAGAACGCCGCCGAGGAGCCGAAATTCGTCGCCGCGCTCAAGGGCGGATCGAAGCTCGTCGTCAAGGCCGCCTCGGCCAAGGGAACGGCGACGGTCGACACTTACTCCCTCAAGGGCCTCTCCGACGCGCTGACCCAGGTCGCGCAGGAGTGTAAGTAGGGCGCGGCGCGCGCCCATAGCGAGAGGAGAGAATTAGCTCTATATTGCATCCAGCAGGCGCGCCATGCGCCGGAGGCGGTGCGATGAGCAACGTGACTTTTGACAAGCTGGCCTATCTCGAAAGGCTCAAGGACGCGGGCGTCGACGAAAAAATAGCGCGCGCGCAAACCGAGGCGCTCGACATCGCCCTTCGCGAGACAATCGTGACCAAGGCCGACCTGAAAATCGCCAAGAATGAGATTTTGCGCTGGATGTTCACGAGCCAGCTTGCTGTCGCCGGCCTGTTGTTCGCGGCGTTGAAGCTGACGCGCGGCTGAGCGCGAAGGCGCCCCAAAGTCCTCAATTTTCGCGTCTAATTCCCGGACACGGCCTTGCCGCCCGAAAGCTTTCCCCAGCCGCCGCGCGGCTTTATTACAACCTATTGATTTTGCATGGCCATTGTTTTGCCCGCCACCTGGCGTCCACGGCCCGAATCCCCTATACGAAAGCCAGGACTTAACGCCCGATTCGGACCCCTCCGCCCTTGGCCGACGACAGCAAAAAAGACGATCCGCCGCCGCCCGGCGGCTCCGACATCAAGCCGGTCTCCATCGCCGACGAGATGAAGCGCAGCTATCTCGATTACGCCATGAGCGTGATCGTCAGCCGCGCTCTGCCCGACGTGCGCGACGGGTTGAAACCCGTGCACCGGCGCATCCTGTTTTCGATGCACGAGAACGGGCACACGCCCGACAAGGCTTACGTCAAGTCGGCGCGCATCGTCGGCGACGTGATGGGCAAATATCACCCGCACGGCGACGCCGCGATCTACGATGCGCTGGTGCGCATGGCGCAGCCCTTCTCGATGCGGCTCATGCTCGTCGACGGCCAGGGCAATTTCGGCTCGGTCGACAACGATCCGCCGGCGGCGATGCGCTACACCGAGTCGCGGCTGGCCAAGCCCGCCCTCGCTTTGCTCGAGGACATCGACGAAGGCACGGTCGACTTTCAGCCGAACTACGACGGCAAGGAGAGCGAGCCGACTGTCCTCCCCGCGCGCTTCCCGAATCTTCTCGTCAACGGCGCCGGCGGCATCGCCGTCGGCATGGCGACCAACATTCCGCCGCATAATCTCGGCGAGGTGATCGACGCTGCCGTCGCGCTGATCGACAAGGCCGACACGAGCGTCGCCGAGCTGATGGAGATCGTGCCGGGGCCGGACTTCCCCACTGCGGCGACGATTCTCGGCCGCGGCGGCGTGCGCAACGCCTACGCGACGGGGCGCGGTTCGATCATCATGCGCGCTAAGGCGGAGGTCGAGACGATCCGCAAGGATCGTGAAGCGATCATCGTCACCGAAATTCCCTATCAGGTGAACAAGGCGGCGCTGGTCGAGCGCATCGCCGAACTCGTCAAGGAAAAGAAGATCGAGGGCATCGGCGATCTGCGCGACGAATCCGACCGCGACGGGATGCGCATCGTCATCGAACTCAAGCGCGAGGCCGTCGCCGACGTGGTGCTCAATCAGTTGTGGCGCTACACAGCGATGCAGACGAGTTTCCCCGTCAACATGATCGCGCTCAACGGCGGCCGGCCGGAGCTCTTGACGCTCAAGGACGTGCTGCGCGCCTTCGTCGATTTCCGCGAAACGGTCGTTACGCGGCGCACGAAATTCCGCCTCGCCAAGGCGCGCGACGGCGCCCATGTGCAGGTCGGCCTCGCCATCGCCGTCGCCAATATCGACGAAGTGATCCGCCTTATCCGCACTTCGCCGGACGCGGCGGCGGCGCGCGAAGCGCTGATGGCGCGCGACTGGCCGGCCAAGGACATGGCGCCGCTCGTTGCGCTGATCGCCGACCCACGCCACAGCCTTACCGAAGACGGCATGTGCCGCCTCTCCGAAGCGCAGACGCGCGCCATTCTCGATCTGCGCCTGCAGCGCCTCACCGCGCTCGGCCGCGAAGAGATTGCCGAGGCGCTGAACAAGCTCGCGGCGGAAATCGCCGAATATCTCGAAATCCTGCGCTCGCGCGAAAAACTGTTCGGCATCGTCAAGGACGAACTCGCCTCGGTAAAGGCGGCCTATGCGACGCCGCGCCGCACGCAGATCGTCGAAGCCGACGGCGAAGTCGAGGACGAAGACCTCATCGCGCGCGAGGACATGGTCGTCACCGTCTCGCACGCCGGCTACATCAAGCGCGTGCCGCTCAGCACGTACCGCGCGCAGCGGCGCGGCGGCAAAGGCCGCTCCGGAATGCAGACGAAGGAGGAGGATTTCGTCCATCGCCTCTTCGTCGCCAACACACATACGCCGGTGCTGTTCTTCTCCTCGCTCGGCAAGGCCTACAAGGAGAAGGTGTGGCGCCTCCCACTCGCGGCGCCGCAGGCGCGCGGCAAGGCGCTGGTCAACATGCTGCCGCTCGAAGCCAGTGAGCGCATCACGACCATCATGCCGCTGCCCGAAGACGAAACAAGCTGGGCGACGCTCGACGCGATTTTCGCGACGACGCGCGGCACGGTTCGGCGCAACAAGCTCTCCGATTTCGTCGACGTGCGCCGCAACGGCCTCATCGCCATGAAGTTAGATGAAGGCGAGGCCATCGTCGACGTCGCCACCGCCACCGAGCACGACGACGTGCTGCTGACGACGCGCGAAGGTCAGTGCATCCGCTTCGCCGTGCCGGAAGTGCGCGTGTTCCAGGGCCGCACGTCGATGGGCGTGCGCGGCGTCGCGCTCGCCGATGGCGATCGTGTGATCTCGCTCTCCATCCTCAAGCATTTCGAGGCGACGGGCGACGAGCGCGCCGCCTATTTGAAGCGCGCCAACGCCTTGCGGCGCGGGGCGGGCGAAGAAGTCGCGCCGGAGGCGGGCGCCGAGGCGGAGGACGCGGCCGGCGCGATCGAATTGTCCGACGCGCGTTTCGCCGAGATGCAGGGCGCCGAGCAAATCATTCTGACAGTCTCGGAGAACGGCTACGGCAAGCGCACCTCCTCCTACGAATATCGCATCACCGGGCGCGGCGGCAAAGGCATCGTCGCCATGGCGGTCAATGCGCGCAACGGCAAGCTCGTGGCGTCTTTCCCCGTCGAGCACGGCGACGAGATCATGCTGGTGACCGACGGCGGCCAACTCATCCGCTGCCCGGTCGACGGCATCCGCATCGCGGGGCGCAGCGCGCAGGGCGTGATCGTGTTCAACACCGCAGACGACGAGCGGGTGGTGTCGGTGGAGCATATCGGGGATGTGGGCGAGGGGGAGAGTGGCGACGAGGCGCCGCTTGGCGATAAATAGGCCGAAAAGGGCGTTTTCCCTCTCCCGCTTGCGGGAGAGGGTGGCCCGGCGGAGCCGGGTCGGGTGAGGGCCCAATTGGCGTTGGCGCCGGCGCCGGCCCTCATCCGACCCTCGCTAACGCGAGGGCCACCTTCTCCCGCAAGCGGGAGAAGGATGCGCGTCCCTAAAGGAGCGGTCTATGAGCGACATCGACGCGACGCAGGCGTTTCTGATTGAAGGCCGGATGTATATCCGCCAGAGCGGCGGCAGTTTGCGGCCGAGCATGGGCGAGACCGACTGGAAAATGCTTGCCGTAAAGACGGAAGAAGAGATTGAAGCCGCCGCCATGAGCGATCCCGACGCTTTACCGCTTTCGGACGAGGATTGGGCGCGCGCCATCGAGCCGGCGCGCAAGAAATACATCCATCTCGGCGTCGATGAGGACGTGCTTGGCTGGTACAAGGCGCGCGGCCGCGGCTATCAGACGCGCATCAACGCGGTCGTGCGCCGATATGTCGAGGCGCAAAGGAGGGCGGGGTGATCGTCCGCCGGGGACGAACGCGTCGCAGCGGCCGAGCATATCGGCGAGGTGGGCGAGGGGGAGGATGCGGCGGAGGGGTAGTATCGGGTCCAACCCTTGATCAGGCTTTCGGAGCAACGAGATGTTGTGCGAACACTGCAACAACCATTTTCACGGCGAGTGGCAAATCGAAGTAGTCGGTCAAAATGCTCGGCATTTGGGAATAGCCAGAGTCCGGTTCGTTCGTTGCGCTGCATGTAAAAGGTTCACGGTCGACGCGACAGTTTTTGACACCGCCGGGGCTAGTTCGAAGGACTGGTTTCGTTTAAGTCCGCTTCCAACCAACGCTGCTCACAAGGCACCTCCCGAGGTTCCACAAGAAATCGGTGAGGTCCATGTTGAAGCCCACGCGGTGCTGCCTGTGAGCGCCCGAGCTTCAGCGGCGCTCTCGCGCAGATGTCTGCAACAAATTTTGAGGGAGCGCGGGTACTACGCGAATGACCTGAAAGCCGAAATCGAGCAACTGCTCAATGAAACGGACGCTACCAGGGCTTTGCCGGCGTCATTGCGCGAGACGATCGACGCAATCAGGAATTTCGGCAATTTTTCCGCTCACCCGATCACGGAGACAACGAGTTTGCAGGTCATAGATGTTGAGCCGCACGAAGCAGAATGGTGCCTGGACATCCTTGACGATCTTTTTGAGCATTTCTATGTGAAGCTGGCAGAAGCTCGGAAGCGGAAAGAGGCTCTGAACGCGAAATTGGAGGCCGCCGGGAAACCTCCCGCGCTGTAGTCGCGTCGCTTGTGTCGCCGTCACCACGCCCCCTTCTTCGGTCGTCCGCCCTTCGTCCCGTCCGCCCGCGCGGCGGCTTTGGCGGAGCCCGCTACATCTGCGACAACAGCTTGTCGTAATCCGCGTGGGAACCGATCCAAAACCACACAACGCCGACTTCGTCTCGTCGCCCGAGCGCGCGAAAACCCTTGCCGACGCGCGCCGAGTAGATCGGCAGCGCGGGATGCACGGGCTTGAACCGCAGGCTCGAACGCCAAGGGTCTTTCTGGAAACGGCGGTACGCGTCTCGCGCCTGGTCCTGAATCTCTTTTGGGAGGTCGGCGTACGCCTTGCGAAATCTCGCCGTGGTGCGGGATTTCACAGCTTTTCGGGGTCGAGCGGCTTGGTCTTGCCGGCGCGATCTTCCGCCGCCGCCTCATCGGCGAGCCTGGCCAATGCGTCGCCGCTCGCGGCCAAGGCGCGGTCCCACTGCGCGTCATCCTCCAATTCGTCGAGGATCACTGCCGCGATTGCGTTCTGCTCGCGCTCGGGCAGTTTTCGCGCCTTGTCGAACGCGCGGTCGAGCAACTTCGTCATGTGTCAGTCCGCCTTCCATGGAAGAGCCATGCAACAAAATAAGCGCATTCCTGGGCGACGCAATGCGAATCTCACCCCGCCCCCTTCCTCGGCCTTCCGCCCTTCGCGCCGTTCGCCCGCGCGGCGGCGGCTTTGGCGCCGCGCAGTTGAAATCCCGCCCCGGCGCGGCTAACCCGGTGACGGCCCTTTCGGCCCGCGAGGCTTCATGCGCTCCATCGCCGCTGTTTTCCGAGACGCCTACCGTCGCTTCGACGACGACGACGGCTGGGCGATCGCCAGCCACATCGCGCTGTCCGCCGTGATGTCGATGTTTCCGTTTCTGATCTTCGTCACGGCGGTCGCGAGCTTTCTCGGCACGGAAAAGATCGCGGACCAGGCGGCGGAGATGCTGTTCGACGCCTGGCCGAAGGAGGTCGCGGGCCCGATCGCCGCGGAAATCCATCGCGTGCTGACGCGGCCGCGCGGCGGCCTGCTGACCATCGGCGCGCTGCTCTACATCCACTTCTCGGCGCGGGGCGTCGAGGCGTTGCGCGTGGCGCTCGACCGCGCCTATGACCTCGACGATCGGCGGCCGTGGTGGCTCTTGCGCATCGAAGCGGTTCTCTTCGTTCTGCTCGGCGCCTTCGGCTTGCTGGCCTTCGCCTTTCTCGTCGTCCTGGCGCCGCTCGCCTGGGCCTTCGCCGAGCGGTTGGCGCCGCCGCTGGCGCACGCCCTGTCGCCTTTGTTCGCGCCGGTGCGCTTCGGGGTCACGACCTTGATCCTGCTGTTCGTGCTGACCGTCTGCCACAAATATCTTCCCGCGGGCCGGCGTTCCCTGCGCATGATCGCTCCGGGCGTTCTGCTGACGCTCGTCGCCTGGATCGGCTTCGGCGCGGCCTTCGGCGCCTATCTCGCCAATTTCGCCGGCAACTATGTCTCGACCTATGCCGGCCTCGCCTCGATCATGATCGCGCTGATCTTTCTCAACGCCCTCGGCGCGATCTTCATTTTCGGAGCGGAGCTCAATCAGGCCGTCGCCCTCGCGCCGCGACGCGAGCCGCCGCCAGGGTTAATCGACCCTTAACCCCTTGTTCCATACCCTCGCGCCATGGGCGGCGCGCTTCGCGCGCGCCGGACGATTGCCGGCCGCCGCCGGCCAAACCTCGGGTCTTTTCGAAAATGGCGCGCGCCGGCTCCGGTCACTTTTCGGACAATTTTCGCGACTTCGCCTTGCGACGGGCCGCCGAAATCGCCGGCGCGCTGCTGCTCGCCGGGGCCGCGGCGCTCGCGCTCGCGCTTGTGAGCTGGTCTGCGCGCGACCCCTCCTTCAACCATGCGACGGACGGGCGCGTGCGCAATCTGCTCGGGGCGCCGGGCGCGATCGTCGCCGATCTCATGATGCAGCTCGTCGGCGTCGCCACTATCGCCCTGCTGCTGCCGCTCGCCGCGCAGGGGTGGCGGCTCATGACCCGGCGCGCGCTCGATCGCTGGCGGACGCGGTTCTTTCTGCTGTTCCTCGGCGCGCTGTTCGCTGCGGCGACGGCGGCGCTGCTGCCCGTCACCGACCGCTGGCCGCTGCCCACCGGCCTGGGCGGCGTCGTCGGCGACGCCATGCTGGCGCTGCCCCGCCACGCGACGAACGGCTCGGCCCTGGCGATGGCCGCAGTCGGCCTGCTGTATGCGGGCGCCGCGATTATTACGCTGTCGGCAGCGGTCGGACTCGCCTTCGAGAGCGAGGACGACATCCGCGACGAGTCCTTCGAGCGCGCGCAGCGCGGCGACGCACGCCACTTTGCGGACGACGAATCCGATTTCGAGCCCGGGCTGGCGCTGACCGCGCTCGGCGCGCTCTATCACTGCGGCCGGGCGCTTAAGAACGGCTTCGTTCGGGGCGTCGCCGTGGCCTTCCGCCGCAAGGAGGCCGAGGACGCCGGCGAGGACGCTACGAGCGCGGCGCCGCCCGCCGCCCGGCGGCGCGAGCCGATCTTCGACGAATTCGAGGATTTCAGCCCCGTCCAAGCCGGGTCCGGTCAAGCCGCGCACGATCCAGCGCGCGCAACGCCGGCGGCCCCGCGCCCCGCGAGCGACGCCGCCCGCCGTCCGGCGCGCGAACGTCCGCAGCCGGCGCCCGCAACCCGCCGCCCGGCCGCGCAGGGCTATGCGCCGCCCGCGCTCGCTTTGCTCGCCGAAGCGAAGAAACCGGCGATCAATCCCAAGCTCTCCGAGGACGCCGCCGAACAGAACGCCCGCATTCTCGAAGGCGTGCTCGACGACTTTTCCGTGCGCGGCGAGATCATCAACGTGCGCCCGGGGCCGGTCGTCACGCTCTACGAACTCGAGCCGGCGCCGGGCATCAAGAGTTCGCGCGTCATCGGCCTCGCCGACGACATTGCGCGCTCCATGTCCGCCGTGTCGGCGCGCGTCGCCGTCGTCCCCGGCCGCAACGCCATCGGCATCGAACTGCCGAACCAGCGCCGCGAAATGGTCTATCTGCGCGAGCTTCTCGCCTGCGAGGACTTTGCGGCGAGCAAGCACAAGCTCGCCATCGCGCTCGGCAAGACCATCGGCGGCGAGCCCGTCATCGTCGATCTCGCGCGGATGCCGCATCTGCTGGTCGCCGGCACCACCGGCTCCGGCAAGTCGGTCGCCATCAACACCATGATCCTGTCGCTGCTCTATCGCCTGAAGCCCGAAGAGTGCCGCCTCATCATGGTCGATCCCAAGATGCTGGAGCTTTCGGTCTACGACAACATTCCGCATCTGCTCACGCCCGTCGTCACCGATCCGAAGAAGGCGGTAGTGGCCTTGAAATGGGCGGTGCGCGAGATGGAGGACCGCTACAAGAAAATGTCCAAGGTCGGCGTGCGCAACATCGACGGTTTTAACACGCGCGTTGCGGAAGCGCAGGCCAAGGGCGAGGTCATCACCCGCACGGTGCAGACCGGCTTCGATCCCGATACGGGCGAAGCGGTGTTCGAGCACGAAGAAATGGACCTCGCGCCCCTGCCCTATATCGTCGTCATCGTCGACGAGATGGCGGACCTGATGCTCGTCGCCGGCAAGGACATCGAAGGCGCCATTCAGCGCCTCGCGCAGATGGCGCGCGCCGCCGGCATCCACCTCATCATGGCGACGCAGCGGCCCTCGGTCGACGTCATCACTGGCACGATCAAGGCGAATTTCCCCACCCGCATCTCGTTCCAGGTGACGAGCAAGATCGACAGCCGCACCATCTTGGGAGAGCAAGGAGCCGAGCAGCTGCTCGGCCAGGGCGACATGCTCTACATGGCCGGCGGCGGACGCATTTCGCGCGTGCACGGGCCGTTCGTGTCGGACGGCGAGGTGGAGCGCGTCGTCGCGCATCTCAAGACCCAAGGGCAGCCGCAATATCTCGACGCGATCACTTCGGACGACGAGGCCGAGGAGGGCGACGACGGCGAAGCGCCGGCGCCGGGCTCGATGGATTTCGAGGAAGGCGCCGATCTCTACGACCGCGCCGTCGCTATCGTGCTGCGCGATCGAAAGTGCTCGACGAGCTACATCCAGCGTCGCCTCTCGGTCGGCTACAACAAGGCGGCGTCGCTGGTCGAGCGCATGGAGAAGGAGGGCGTCGTCGGCGCCCCGAACCATGCCGGCAAGCGCGAGATTCTGGTCGGCGGCGGCGTGGACAGAGGGGCGTTTGATATCGAGGCGGCGGAGTAGCAATAAAGGAAGACCCAAGCGACGCTGAACAGCACTATTGTCCACTATAACGTCATGCGTTATATGAAGGAATGATCCTTGATTTTGCGGACCCCGAAGCGGCTTTGATCTGGTCGGGGCGCCGAAGTCGGAAGCTGCCCTCGGACATTCAACGGGTTGCCTTGCGAAAACTGCGAATGCTCAATCAGGCCCGCATCCTTGAGGACTTGCGCGCGCCGCCGGGCAACTGGCTCGAGGCGTTGAAAGCCGATCGCGCCGGGCAGCATTCGATCCGCATCAACGATCAGTGGCGCATTTGCTTCGTCTGGCGGGAAGGAGGGCCATCTCATGTCGAAATCGTCGATTACCATGGCTGACGCCGAACTCCTCCCGAACCCGACGCCGGGCGAAATCCTGCTCAAGGAATTCCTCGAACCCATGGGGCTGAGCCAGAACGCGCTCGCCCGCGCCGTGCACGTGCCGCCGCGCCGCATCAACGAGATCGTGCTCGGCAAGCGCGACATCACCGCCGACACGGACCTGCGGCTCGCGCGCTATTTCGGTGTGTCGGAGGGCTTTTTTCTCGGCCTACAGGCCGACTTCGACCTTATGGAACGGCGCCGCGAAATCGAAGCCGATCTTGCGGCGATAGAGCCGCGAGCGGCTTGAAAATCTCCGGCGCGCGGCGATCGCGGATACGCCGCCCCAACTGAATCATTTGCGGCGCGACTTTCGGCGACACGGCGTACATCGCATGATCGCGCCACGCGCGAGGAAATCCGGTAATTGGTATCCTGTCACCGTAATTCCGGTAATTGATATCTGGTCACCGTAATTCCCTGTCACCGTAATTCCGCAACGCGCTGATGAGACTTAACCAGCAATCTTTTTGAACTCGGTTTCCATGGCCGCGTAGGCTTTCTTATAAAAAGTCTCATGCCATTTGGATGGATGATAGGTTCCAATGACGCGCATTGGACGAAGACCCGGAATGGAGACGTTTCCCGTGCAGAAATATAAAGCTTCGTGCGTTCCATTCGGCCCCAGGATGATGCTGTCTTCATCAAGACGGAAGCTGCCACCCATCACACGGGCAAAATCATTTATTTCACGGCCACGGATTCCTGCTCCGCCCACGACAAGCAGCTTTGGTTCGATATACGCGAGAATTCTTTTCAGATAGGGCGCGGCTTCGCGCATCCCGGCTTTTTTATCGGCGCCGGCGCCTCTCCTGAAGTAGCGGTTTATCTTTTGTATTTTTCGCAAACCGTCAGGGGTACTGCTTCTCGTCAGGCGCATCAGAAGCTGTGCCTGTTTCCGCGTGGTTGGACCCGAATTGCGCCCCTCGACCAGTTCATGCTGCCCGTTCATCACATCAACAATCCGATATCCATCAGGGACGGGATTCCCGCCGGGATTCTGGTCAACGACGGCAAAGCTGGATTTTAGCAGCGGGCCGTAAAAGATACTGTAATCCTTACGGTCGTTCAGGCGCGTTTCTTTCTGATAGTCCTGTTCGATTTGCCGCATCAGATCATATGCCGATGTTTCGGATATCATGTCTGAGAGTCCTAAGTAAGAATTACGGTGACGAATTACGGTGACAGGATACGAATTGCACGAAATTCAATTTCGGCAGCCCCCTACCCCCGCCCGTTCTGCGCATCCACATACGCCCGCAGCACCGCGTTCATGCGCGTGAGACGCCCCTTGCCGCGCGTCTCGAACCACTCGACAATTCGCCGCGCTCACGCCAGATGCGTCCCCGCATAGGCCTGCGCAAGGGGGAGATCGAACCCGATGGAGGCCAGTCGAACGGCGCCGCCCGCCTCGACGACTTCGGGATCGGCGGGCCAGGCGCCGTCGCCGTCGCGGCAAAGCATCTCGGCCTTCACGCGGGTCGAATGGACAACCAGAATTTCCAAAACCGAGGGCAGCGTCGTGTAGGCGATGACGTTTTCCCAGGTTTCGCCGGCGTTTCCCGGAGAGAGAACCTCGACCAGCAGAATGGGATCAGGCGTCATGACGTCTGACGCGCGGGCGGGCGCGCAGGTGACGCCGAGATCCGGAATGCGGAAATTCCATGTCGCGCGGACACGCGGTTGCACCCCCGGAGCGACGACGACGCGGCATCCCGGTCGATTCGCGTCGATGTGGCGTGTGAGCAGAAAGGCGAGCCGATTGACGATCGTATTATGCACGTCGCTTCCCGGCGCCATGGCGCGCGGAACGCCATCGATCAACTCGTATTTCACGCCCGGCTCGTCGCCGGGCCAGGCGATGAAGTCGGCCACGTCCATGAACGGCGTGGATTTGCGTTGGGTGAAGGTCATGCGAGCCTTCCTCGAAGCGGCGCGGCTTTACCTATAGCACGCGCCGTCGCGGCTTGGAAAATTACGCCGTCGCGAAGACTGCGCTGCACGCCGCTTTGGACTTTGCAAACGCCTCGACCGGCAATCGAGCGAACACGGGAGGTTCGCGCCTCCCTCCCCTTGACGGGGAGGGTCGGCGCGAAGCGCCGGGGTGGGGTGAAAAAGCACAAGAGTCGTGCATTTGCCCCCCACCCGGCGGCCCGCAGCCAAGTTTACGCAGGCTGCGTAAACATGCCTGCGCCCGCCGACCTCCCCGCAAGGGGGGTGGTAGGCGCGCCCATCAATGTTCTGCGCTATTCACCGCGCCGCGAGCGGCGCCAAGGGCTGGCTTTCGACGCCGCGGGCGACCGGAGGAGGAGGCGCGGGTGCAGCCTGCATGTCGCCGCGGAAATCCGGATTGGCCTGCTTCTCGGCGTCGCCTTCGCGCGGGGCCGTCAATTGCGCGCCGATCTGGCGCACGACGTCCGGCGCCTCGGCGAAGGCGCCGTGGCCGACGAAATCGGTCGAGAAAGACGAAATGTCGTAGACCGCGACGCCGAGCCGGTCGAGTTCGGCCTTCTCCTCGGACTTGCCGGGATCGAGCGCGCCGAGGCGCGGCCGGTCGCCGGCGATGCGCGAGGAGAGCGAGAGCGCGCGGTCGTTGCCGGCGACGAAGATCGACACATGGCTGGGGTCGAGCCGCGCGACCTGCTGGCGGAAGACGGTGAAGTCGATGTCCGGCGCCGCCAGCATGATCTGGCCGAGCCGTCCGTCGAGATCGGGATGGCCGGAGATGGCGATCGAGCGCATCGCCTCCATGGTCAGCCACGCGCCCATGGAATGGGCGAGAATATGCACGCGCCCGACGCCCGGCGTATGCGAAAGGTCGACGATCAGCTTCTCCAGCGCGTCGCGCGAGACGGTGGCGGCCTCCTTGTCCTGCTCGTAGGCGAAAAGGCCGCCGCGCGAGTTCCACGTAAACGCCGCCGCGACGCCCGGATACCGCCCGTCGGCGACGATCTGGGCGAGCCGGAAGCGCGCTTCGTCGAGGCTGGTGTTGAAGCCGTGCACGTAAAGCAGAATATCGCGCGCGACGCCGATGCGGCCGGAAACGTGCGAGGCGACCTCGGCGCCAAATTCGTCCTCGTCGAGAGCGCTGCGCGAAAGCAGCGTGAAGTGGCGGTGGCGGTCCGGCGCGCCGAAGCTTGGGCGTTCGACGACGCCGGCGCGATGGCCCTGCGGCACGCCGACGGCGATCAGCGAGAAATGGGCGCGGCCGTCGCCCTGCCCTCCGTCGCCGCGCCGGGTCGAGGCGACGAAAAGCGGCACGCGCCGCGGTTCGGCCTTCGGCGCCGAAACCATCGAGACGGCATTGCCGACATGGCCGTCGATGACCTCGAAGCCGTTGGTCAGGCATCCGGACAGCGGCGCCGCTCCCGTCGCCGCCATGACGGCCATCGAAAGGCGAAGAGCGCGCGTGCGGCGCGCGTCGCGGTTCTTGAGGAATTCCGTCACGGGATCGATCAAAGCGTCCAGGGAGCAGCGTTCGTTATGGCGCGGGCGTTAAGGCGCGGTTGCGCGCCTGCCGTCCCACTTTTCTTGCCTCGCGAAAGCGTCGAAAGCAGGGCGCCGTCGGCGCGCGTGTCCGCATACGTCGCCTTAGCGGTTTGTCAGGCATTTTCGCTTAGTGCTGGGCCGCCGGGCCGAAAGTTGCGGCGCCCGGCGAGTGGAGTTTTCCTCATGACGCACAGCGACGCGGCGGCTCTCGGCGCGAGCGGCGGCGCGCACGGCCTGGGCCGCCTGTGGCGGCGGGCGTCGAGCCTCGGTCTCGCCGCTCTGGGCGTGCGCGTGCTGGCGGCGGGCCTCGCTTATGTCGCGCAGGTTCTGCTCGCCCGCTGGCTCGGCCCCGCCGAATATGGCGTGCTGGCCTTCACGCAGACGCTTGTCGCGATTGCGGCGCTGCTCGCCTGCCTTGGCTTCGGCCACGCCGTGATCCGCTTTCTCGCGCTCTACCACGAGCAGGGCGATGGCGGCCTCGCCCGCGGCTTCCTGCTGTATTCCGGCGCGGTCACCCTCGCCGGCGCGGCCGGCGCGGGCGTGGTGCTGTGGGCGATCGCGCCGCTGTTGGCGAACGGGCCGCTCGCCTGCGGTTGCCTGTGGCTCGCCGTCGCGGCCCTGCCCGCCTTCGCGCTCGGCGATCTCGTCGAAGGCGTCGCCCGCAGCCAGGGTTGGACCGTGCGCGCCCTCGCCCCGCCCTATGTCTTCCGTCAGGCGGCGTTCCTCGGCGGCGTGGCGCTCGCCGGCGGCGCGGGCTTCGCCTTCGACGCCAGGCTCGGAATGCAGGCCTTTACGGTCGCGACCTATGCGGCGGCGGCGGGCGCCTTTCTCCTGGTTGTTCCCTCCGCCCTCGGCCTCTTCGCGAAAGCGAGTCCCCGTTTCGCGACGAAGACATGGAGCAAGGCCGCGGCGCCGTTGTTCCTCACCGATCTCAGCCAGCTTGCGCAGCAATATCTCGACGTTGTCGTCGTCGGCGTCTTGACCTCCCCGGCGGAGGCCGGCGTCTATTTCGCCGCGAGCCGCATCGCCGGTCTTCTCGGCTTCATCCAGTTCGCCGTCGGCGCCGCCTTCGGCCATCGTTTCGCCCGCGCGGCGCACGAGGGGCCGGGCGCGCTCGAGGCGCTCTATTCGCGCCTCGCCCGCAATGTCGCGGCGATCGGCGCCGCCGCGGCGCTGGTTCTCGCCGCGCTTGCGCCCCCGCTGCTGTCGCTGTTCGGGCCGGGCTTCGACGAGGCGCGCGCGATCGCGCCGATCCTGATCGGCGCCGCCGCCTTGCGGCTGGCCGCCGGGCCGGCCGAGGAGGCGCTCGCCATGACCGACCGCGCGCCGCTGGTGTGGCGGGCGAACATGGCCGGCGCCGTGACAGCGGCGGGGCTCGCTGTGGCGCTGACCCCTCACTGGCGCGGCCTGGGCGCGGCCTGGGCCATGGCCGCGGGCGCGGCGTTCGGCGCGGCGCTTCTCCTCGCCTTCGCCAGTACGGCGATCCGCCAGCCGGCGCGGGCGGGCGCGCCGCACGACGCCGAAGAACACGGATCACGGCAATGACGAGCCCTTCCCCGCAGCGCTACGCGTTCGAGTGGACCACGGCCGGCCGGCTGGCGGGCGAGACGGCCGCGTGGCGCGATCTTTCCGAAAGCGCGGTCGAACCCAATCCCGCCTATGGCGCCAATGTGCTGGCCGCAGCCGAGAGGCATCTTCGGCGGGGGCGGCCGATCCCGCTGCTCGTCGCACGCGACGCCGCCCGGGGCGGCGCGCTCGCCGCGCTGTGGCCGCTCGAAGCGCGCGACTGGCGCCAGGGCTTTCCCGGCCGCGCGACGCGGCTCTTCGAAAACGAATATACGACGCTGACGCATCCGCTCCTGCGCGCCGATGACGCCGCCGAAATTCTCGCGCAGTCGCTGGCGTTCCTCGCCGCCGCGCCGGCGGCCGATCCGCTGGTCTTCTCTTATCTGTGCGAAGCGCGCGGCTTCTCCGCTTTGCTCGGCGAGACCTGCGCGCGGGCCGGCCTCGCCACGGCGCGGGTCGACGGAGCCGCCCGCGCGGCGGTCGATCCCGAGCCCGGCAAGAGCGGCGTCCGGTACGCCCGCGAATATTTGAGCAAGAGCCGGCGCGCGGGCGTCGAGCGGCGGCTGAAACGACTGAAGGAGCTCGGCGCGGTCGACTTCTCCAGCATCTTCGCGGATGCGCCAGGCGGAGCGGCGGCGCTTCGCAGTTTCCTCGATCTCGAAGCGAAAAGCTGGAAGGGGCGCGCCGGCACGGCGCTCGCCAACGCGGCGAGGACGCGCGCCTTCGCGCTTGAAGCCTTCAGCGGCGAAAACGGCGCGCCGCGCGTGCGCCTGCGTTCGCTGACGCTGGAGAAGCGCCCCGTCGCCATGGCGCTCGATCTTGAATCGCAAGGCGTCGCCTATGCGTTCAAGGCCGCCTACGACGAAGACTTCGCGCGCTTTTCGCCGGGTCTCCTCCTCGACGCCGACACGGCGGGCCGCGTCGGCAAGGGAGGCGAAATCGCGCGGCTCGACTCCTTCGCGCAGACCGAGCTGGCGCAGGACAGCGTCTGGCGTCAGCGCGAGCCGGTGGGGCGCCATGTCGTCGCGCTTTCCGGCGGGCGCAGCGAGGCCGAGGCCCTCGCCGCCCGCCTGCGCGCGGCGACTGTCGCAAGCGACTACGCGAAGCAGATCGCCCATCGCGGCCGCGCCGCCGCCGCGGTTATCGCCGGCGCCGGCCTGATCTGGGCGCTGTCGCGCCCCTTTGCGTGAGGGCGGGCGGGTAGCCTCATATCCGGTTCTTGTCGATCAGGTTGCGGTTTCGCTCCACGCTTCCTTCAGACCCCGCCTCACGACGACGCCCTTGCGCTAGCACGGCCACAGGTGCGAGGTTTACCGATGACCGGCGCCGGAACCGACCATACGAAGGCCGAACGCGCGGGCGGGCCGGCGATCGTGCTGGTGCGCTCGCAGCTTGCCGTCAATATCGGCATGTGCGCGCGCGCCATGGCGAATTTCGGCCTGTCCGATTTGCGGCTCGTCGCCCCGCGCGAAGGCTGGCCGCGCGCGGGGGCCTATCGCAAGGGCGCCTACGCCGCAGCCGCCGGCGCCGCGCATCTGCTGGAAAGCGCCGAGGTCTATGATAGCGTGCGCGAGGCGGTCGCGGACCTCAGCTTCGTCTACGCCGCCACGGCGCGCGGGCGCGGGCAGGTCAAGCCGGTGTTTACTCCCGCTCGGGCCATGCCGGACATGGCGGCGCGCGTCGCGGCGGGCGAAAAGCACGGCGTACTGTTCGGCCCCGAGCGCACCGGCCTCGACAATGACGAAGTGGCGCTCGCCGACGCCATTCTCACCTTTCCGGTCAATCCGGCTTACGCTTCGCTCAATCTGGCGCAGGCGGTGCTGCTGACGGGCTATGAGTGGTTCCGCGCCGCGCATGGCGACGTCATCCCCTTCGAGCCGCTGGAGCGCTCGCCGCAGGCCTCGCGCGAGATGACGCTGGCCTTTTTCGACTTTCTCGAAGGCGAACTGGATAAGCGCGGCTTCTTCCGCCCCGAGAGCAAGAAGCCGGTGATGGCGCGCAACCTGCGCAACATGTTCCACCGCATGAATTTGACCGAACAGGACGTGCGCACGCTCTGGGGCGTGGTGGTGCGGCTGGTCGAGGGGCCGAGGCGCACGCCCAAGAAGGAGAGCCGGCGGAAGCGGGCGGAGGGGGACTAGTCTCGTGTCCGAATGGCGAAAGTTGCGGCGTTTGCGTTGTCCCGCATATCGACCAAGCCGAGATGCAGGAGGCGCCCGACAATCCCGCCTTTTGTTCGCCCGAAGCGCCGCGCGAGTTCGGCAAGCGCGCTCCCGGACCGCCACAGAGAGGCCAGTTCCCTGTCCTGCGCCTCGAACCACGGCCGGCCGGCGTTGGGCGCCGCGGGATCGATCTTCTTGGCGGTTTTCTTGAGCGGGGGTGAATTCACGGCAGTGTAAAACGCGTCCCAATCCTCAAGCGACAATGCGACGATTTCTCCATCCGGCGCGCGCAATTCCCCGCGTTCGTTGAAAATATTGAACGCAAACGCCCGGCCGTCGCTCACCCATTCGATTGTCGTCTTGCAAAAAGCATTCACGACTCCCTCCAACGCTCTCGACATTCACGCTGCTCCTTGCAATGCAGCGCCACGCGCCGCCTCAAGGCGCTGTGAGATGCAGCACTTCTTCGATCCGCAACAACCGCCCCGCGTTCTCAAGCTGATCTCGCTGCAATGCGGACAAATCGTGGTGCACCGCCGCCATTTCGCCGGGCGTGACGTTTTCGCGCGCATGATCGTTGATGGCGGAGCGCAGCATTCGGATTTCACCCTCCATCTCGATGATCTTGTCGTGCGTCAGCTTGCTGTTGACGAGCATGAGCCGCAAATCCGGCTGCGTCTTGCGCCATTCGTCGATCTCCTCGACGCGCGCCTCCAACGCGTCCAACCGCGTCTCGATTTTGTCGAGGCGCGCCTCAATCTTGTCGAGGCGCGCGTCCAGGCGCGTTTCGATCTGGTCGAGACGCGCGCCAAGGCGCGTTTCGATCCCCTGGATCGCCGCCATCACGTCCGCAATCGTCGGCTTCGTCGTCAACGCGTCCCTCCCGGGCTTGCGCCCCGACACGAACTCTGGAACAATTAGCGAACATCGACAGGGATGTCCAGCCCCAAAATTCACGATGGACGAAAAGACCAGCCGCATCCAGCGCCTCTCGCCCGCCTACGCCGAACTCGCGGCGGCGACGAATTTCTCCTTCCTGCGCGGGGCCTCCCACCCGGAGGAGATGGTCGCGCAAGCGCTGGCGCTCGGCCACGCCGGCATAGGGATCGCCGACAGGAACTCGCTCGCCGGCGTCGTGCGCGCCTTTTCCTATCTGCGCGCCAATGGCGTCGAGGCGAGAGACTTCAAGCTCGCCATCGGCGCGCGGCTCGTCTTCAAGGACGAGACGCCGGACATTCTTTGCTATCCGCAGAACCGCGTCGCCTACGGGCGCCTCTGCCGCCTGCTGACGCGCGGCAATATGCGCGCGCAAAAGGGCGACTGTATTTTGACGCTCGACGATCTTCTCGACTTCGGCGAGGGCCAGCAGATCATCGTGATGGAGAACGGCGCGCCCTCTCCCCGGCTTGTCGAGGCGTTCGAAGGCCGCGTCTGGCTTGTGGCCACCGCCCTTTACGGCGCCGACATACGCGCGCGGCTCGCCCGCCGCGTCGGCCTCGCGCGCGAACTGAACCTTCCCCTCGTCGCCGTCAACGACGTGCTGATGCATGTCCCGGAGCGGCGCCCGCTCGCAGACGTTCTCGCCTGCATTCGCGAGAAGACGACGCTCGACGAAGCGGGTTTTCTCCTTGAGGCCAACGCCGAACGGCGCTTGAAGAGCGGCGCGGAAATGGCGCGTCTCTTTTCCGCCGCGCCGCAGGCGACCGCGGAAACGAAGCGCTTTCTTGATGAACTCGACTTTCGCCTCTCCGACCTCGCCTATCAATATCCGAGCGAACTGCGCGAAGGCTGCGCCAGCGAACACGAGGCGCTCGAAGTTCTTGCGCGCGAAGGCGCGAAAGATCGTTACCCGCAAGGCGTTCCTGCGCAAGTCGCCGCTCTGCTCGACCACGAATTGAAACTCATCGGCGAATTGAACTACGCCGCCTATTTTCTCACCGTGCACGACATCGTGCGCTTTGCGCGTTCGCGCGGCATCCTCGCGCAGGGGCGTGGTTCGGCGGCCAATTCCGCCGTGTGCTTCTGCCTGGGGATCACCGAGGTCGATCCGACGAAGCACGATCTGCTGTTCGAGCGCTTCGTCTCCGCCGAGCGCAACGAGCCGCCCGACATCGACGTGGATTTCGAGCACGAACGGCGCGAGGAGGTGATCCAATATATCTACGAACGTTTCGGACGCGAGCACGCCGGCCTCGCCGCGGCGGTGACGACCTATCGTTCGCGCAGCGCCATTCGCGAAGTCGGGAAAGTCTTCGGCCTGTCGAATGATCTCGTCGGGCGACTCGCGACCTCGGCCTGGGGCCGCTCCGGCGACGGCTCGCGCCGCCAGGACGTCGAGCGGCTCGGCCTCGACCCGGACGAACCGCGCTTTTCCAAGGCGTTGGCGCTCGCCGAGGAACTCATGGGCTTTCCGCGTCACCTCACGCAGCACACGGGCGGCTTCGTCATCACGCGCGACCGGCTCGACGAAATCGCGCCGCTCGCGCCCGCCGCCATGGAGGGCCGCAGCACGATCGAATGGGACAAGGACGATCTCGACGCGCTCGGCCTCCTCAAGATCGACGTGCTGGCGCTGGGGATGCTCACCTGCCTGCGCAAGGGGCTCGACCTCCTCTATCGCCACTACGGCGTCGCGCATCGTCTCTCGACGATCCCGGCCGAAGACCCGCGCGTTTACGAGATGATTTCGCGCGGCGATACGGTGGGCGTGTTTCAGATCGAAAGCCGCGCGCAGATGTCGATGCTGCCGCGTTTGAAGCCGCGCTGCTTTTACGATCTCGTCATCGAGGTCGCCATCGTGCGGCCGGGCCCCATTCAGGGCGACATGGTGCATCCTTACTTGCGCCGTCGCATGGGCAGGGAACCGGTCTCCTTTCCTTCGCAAGAACTCGAACAGGTTCTCGGCAAGACGCTGGGCGTGCCGCTGTTTCAGGAACAGGCGATGAAGATCGCCATCGTTGCGGCGGGCTTCACCGGCGCCGAGGCGGACCAGCTGCGCCGAGCCATGGCGACCTTCAAACGCGCCGGGCTCGTCGGCGCTTTTCGCGAAAAAATGATTATGGGCATGGTCGCCAAGGGCTACGCGCGCGATTTCGCCGAGCGCTGCTTCAAGCAGATCGAGGGCTTCGGCTCTTACGGGTTTCCCGAGAGCCACGCCGCCTCCTTCGCCCTGCTCGTCTATGCCTCGGCCTGGATGAAATGCCGCTATCCCGACGTCTTCGCCTGCGCGCTGTTGAATTCGCAGCCGATGGGCTTTTACGCGCCCGCGCAGATCGTCCGCGACGCGCGCGAACACGGGATCGAGACGCGCGCCGTCGACGTGAACGCGTCCTTCTGGGAGACGACGCTGGAGCCCACCTCCCCCCTCAAAGGGGAGGGTGTGTCCACCCCTCCCCTCCACCCCAGCCACGCGTCGATGCGGGGCGACATCATCGGAAATCATGCCATCCGCCTCGGCTTCCATCAGGTCGCGGGGCTTTCCGAAGACGACATGCGCCGCCTCGTCGCCCGGCGCGGCAAGGGCTACGATTCCGTGCACGACGCATGGCTGCGCGGCGGGATTTCGCCGGCTGCGCTGGAGCGCCTCGCGCAGGCCGACGCCTTCGCCTCGCTGGGCCTGTCGCGCCGCGAGGCGCTGTGGGCGGTGGCGGGCCTCAACCGCGCCGGCGACAAGGACGATCTGCCGCTCTTGCGCGATCTCGCCTTCGCGCCCTTGGAGCCCGACGCGCATCTGCCGCCCATGCCCTTGGGCGAGGAGGTGGTCGAGGACTATCGCGCGCTGTCGCTGTCGCTGAAGGGGCACCCGGTCGCCTTTCTGCGCGCACGTCTCGACGCCAAGGGCGTCCTGCCATGCGCGGCGCTTGCGCGCTTTCGGCCCGGCGCCGCGCGACGCGTCACGATCGCCGGCCTGGTGTTGCTGCGCCAGCGGCCCGGCACGGCCAAGGGCGTCGTGTTCATGACCGTCGAGGACGAGACCGGCCAGGCCAACGTCGTCGTCTGGCCGAAGGTCTTCGAAAAGCAGCGCGCGGAAGTGATCGGCGCGCGCTATGTCGCGGTGACGGGCCGCGTGCAGAGCGAATCCGGCGTCGTTCACGTGATCGCACAGCGGATCGAAGATCTCTCCGCCGATCTGCGGCTGCTGGAGACGGCGCGCGGCGCAAAACGCGAGGGCTGGCGCGAGGGCCGGCGCGACGCCTTGCCCAAAGCTCGGCATTTTCGTTGAGCGGACCGGGGCTCGAAACGCCGCGGCGGCGCCTCTGACGCCGCGCGCAGACAGGAGAGCCTCCCCCTGCGTATTATAGCCGGAGCCATGACAAAACAGCCCGCCTCCGCCGCCCGCCTCTCGCCGCTCATCCGCCGCGTGATCGCGCCCAACCCCGGCCCGTTCACCGACAAGGGCACGTGCAGCTACATCGTCGAAGAGGGCGAGGTCGCGATCGTCGACCCCGGGCCGGACGATGCGCGTCACGTCGCGGCGCTGCTCGACGCCGTCGCGGGCGAGACGCTGCGCTACGTCCTCGTCACCCACACCCACCGCGACCACTCGCCGGCCGCCGCGATTTTGCGGGAAAGAACCGGAGCGCTCGTCGTCGGCTGCGCGCCTTACGCCGAGCCGCCCGATCTCGCCTATACCGGCCCCGGCCTCGACGCCGCGCACGACCGCGCCTATGCGCCGGACCGCATCCTCGAAGACGGCGAAACGCTCGCTCTCGGCGGCGCCACAATAGAAACAGTGGCGACGCCCGGCCATACCGCGAACCATCTCTGCTTCGCGTTGCGCGAAGAAAAGGCGCTCTTCACCGGCGATCACGTCATGGCCTGGTCCACGAGCGTCGTGGCGCCGCCGGACGGCTCCATGCGCGACTACATGGCGTCGGTCGAACGGATGCGCGCGCGCGACGACATTGTCTTCTGGCCGGGGCACGGCGGCCCGATCCGCCACACGCAGCGCTATCTGCGCGCCCTCGTCCATCATCGCCGCGCGCGGGAAGCCGCGATCCTGCAACGGCTCGAAGCCGGCGACGACACGATCGCGGCCATCGTCGCGCGCGTCTACGAGAACACCGACCGCCGCCTGCACGGCGCAGCGGCGCTCACCGTCTTCGCGCATCTCGAACATCTGATCGAGCGCGGCCTTGTCGCCGCCCGGGAGCGTCCGACGCTCTTTGCCCGCTACGTGCGCGTCTAAGGCGGCGGTCAGCGGCTCGCCATCGGCGGCGTCAGGATCACGACATCGTCGGCGCGGACGCGCCCGAGAAGCGCGCGGGCCTGATCCTCCAGGAGATCGGCGTCCACCGCTTCGCCGCGTATGAGGGCGATGCGGCGCTCCCACTGCGCGCGTTCGAGCCTGAGAAGGTCTCGCTCCAGACGAAGCTGCGCGAGGCGCTGCTCGTATTCTTCGCCCGCCCTGAGGCCGCGCTGACCGTTGACGCCGTGCCAGACAAAATAGACCGCCACGAGACCGGCGAGCCCGTAAAGGCCGAGCGGAACTGCGAGGGAGCGGACGATGGCGCGCAAGCGATACATGGCGCCAAAATAACGCGAACAGGGTGTAGACGGCGTTAACGCGCGCTCGTCAGAGCAAGTTCCGAAAAAGTTGACAGACTTTTTCGATAAGAACTTGCTCAAACTTCTCGAGTTGGCGCGATTTCTTATCGATCGAACGATTCCTTTCGATCGGAAAGCGCGCTAGCGGCGCCCGCGCGCGACGCGCTCGATCTCCGCCCGCACCAGCCGCTCGACGATCACGGGCAGATTGTCGTCGAGCCACTGCTTGAGCATCGGCCGCAGCATTTCCTTCGCGTAGTCGTGCAGCAGCCCAGAGTCGTTGATGACCATGCTCGCCGCCAGAGCCTGAAAATGCGAGGCAATCGAGGCGGCGGCGTCCTGCGACACCAGCGCCGGCGCCTCCTCGCTCGGCGGTGCGACCGCCGTTGCCGGCGCCGTCCCGTCGTCGAGGCCGTCCGCGCCCCAATCCGCGTCGTCGACGCGCTCTTCGTCGCCCGCCTCCTCGGCGTCGTCGAAGGACGCCAAGGCCTCGTCCGCTTCGTCGATCGGAGCCGGCTCCTCGCTTGCGGCCTCGGAGTCGACAGTCTCGGGCGGCGGCGTGAACCAGTCGCGACGCGGCGGCGTCTCCTGCGCGGCGTCCCGGCGCTCCAGCGCCGGACCGGGATAGGCCGCCGTCGCGGCGGGCGCCGGCGGTTCGCGGCCCTCGCCCGGATCGCGCAGCCGGTCGAGCCGTTCGCGGCGCGACACGGGAAGACCGTCGTCGTCCGCGATGATCTTGCGGATGGACGCGAGAATCTCCTCCATCGACGGTTCGTGCGCGCGGCGCTCCTCGTCGAGAGAGGAGGACTTTGCGGGGGCGTTCACGGCGCTCATGGAGGCTCGTTCCGTTCGAGGTTGCGCCGACGCGCGGCGGATCGCGCCCTGGCTACAACACTTGTCATGACCGCGCGGCCGTTGCGAATCAACGGACCACAGCGGGAATTCCACACCTTTCGTGCAATCTTGTCACGCGGGGAAAGCGGGGAAAGCGCTATCGTAGTGTCGGCCCGTGCGTCGGCGAGGGAACGGAATCCGGCCCCGGCGGCGCGCAAGCCCTTTGTCAAAGCGTCAACGCTCCAGCCGTCCGTCGAGACGCGGGCATACCCGTCGATCATTCGGCCTTACCCCCCTTAGCCGTGCGCGGGGGGTTCCGGGACAAAGCGCTTCACCGGGATTTGGTCGGAACGGTCGCGCATGGCGCAGGCGTCAAACCACGCCTGCATCTTCAACAGCGTTTCCATGCTCATGCCGAAAGCCTTCTCGATGCGCAGCGCCATTTCGGGCGACAAGGCCGCCTTGCTGTTGACGAGGTCGGACAGCGTGGCGCGGCGCACCCCCAACACGTCGGCGGCCTACGCAACCGAAAGGTTGAGCGGCTCAAGAATTTCTTCGCGGATGAAAGCGCCGGGGTGCGGCGGCCTCATGCCTATGGTCACGGGCGCCTCGGTCATCAGTGATAATCCTCCAAGTCGAGGTTTGTGATTTCGCCGCCATCAAGCTCGAAGGTGATGCGCCAGTTCCCGGAAACGGACATGCTCCACGTTCCGGCCCTGTCCCCCGAAAGCTGGTGTATCCGCCGGCCCGGCGGGCCTTGCACGCCGTCCAGGTTCGCCGCCGTTATCAGCGCGGCGAGGATGTTGCGTGTTCGGTTCACCAGATCGGGCCGCAATTCCCTCGGGTCGTCGTTTCGAGGAAGCGCTTCAAGCCTCGATGTTTGATGGCAGCAATTCTAAAAGTAGGCTGCGGGCGAGCGTTACGGGCTATCGCGGTTTTTGACGAGGTCCGGCGGGATCGTGAAAGTCGCGAGAGATTCGAGGAAGACCTGCCAGGACGGG
>Ga0233425_10002339_pt1 | contig 37750 bp, 34 predicted proteins | sample Watercolumn_Towu_2_FD_181712 | JGI IMG/M metagenome (GOLD analysis project Ga0233425, IMG submission 181712) | Freshwater microbial communities from Lake Towuti, South Sulawesi, Indonesia - Watercolumn_Towuti2014_140_MG | ecosystem: Environmental > Aquatic > Freshwater > Lake | place... | reverse complement strand
CCTTCACGTGCGGGCCGCCGGTCGGACCGGGCGTCGTAATGATATCGGGTGTGCCATTGCCATTCCAGTCACCCACCGCCAAGCGAACTCCACCATGAAACTTCGCCGGATAAGCCAAGAAGGATGTAATAACCTTTTCATCATAACTCAAAATCTTCACCAAGGGTTCGAAACCAAAACCTGAGCCAACCGCCATTTCCAATTTCGCCGTATCATCAACATTGGCCAGAGTAATATTAACACCACCAAGAAATTTCTTATCAAACACTGTAATTTCTTTTAATAATGTTCCTTGATCATCAAATACTTTTACCACCGGCAAGGAACCGGCCGGCGCCCCGACGACAATCTCCGCCTTATCATCACCGGTCACATCACCGACGGCCACCGTCAGACCCTTAGTAAATTTTTTATCAAACGCCAGAAACTCTTTCAATAATTTTCCGTCGCTGTTAAACATCCTCACCACTGGCGCGCGGTTGGATTGAGGGACGACCGCGTATTCGATCTGACCATCGCCATTGACATCACCGGCCGCCGCGCGCACACCGCCGATAAATTTATCTTCAAAGGCCACGAAACTGCTGAGCAATTTACCTTCCACCGTCAACCCGCGAACAAATGATTCACTGCCGACGGCCGCGCCGGCGACAATATCGTTAGATTGATCATGGTCTAAATCAGCCGCTGTGATGTTTAACCCGGAAAAACCTTTCCCGAAAACCGACATCTCGCCCGTACGACTAAAGTTTGAATCAAATTGAAAAACATTGGCCGGCCAATCACTATCAGCGCTGATCATAATTCGATCATTCATGGTCGAACCAAATTCACTATAAGCCATAGCGACAGCGGCCTGCAAATCCAATAAACCGTCGCCCACACCATTCGGTTTGTCAGTATTTTTGGAACTAATGTCAATGCTTGTTTGTTTTAGAATCGCTAAAATTTGTTGAGTGGTTAATTCTTTATTGACTGTTTTCAACAAGGCCGCGGCGCCAGACACTAACCCGGAAGAAAAAGATGTGCCCACATAACGAAAGCCATAATATTCGGCAAAATCAGTGTTGCCGGCCAGTTGGAACAGCAAACCGATAAATCCTTCACCTGGAGCTGAAATATCCACACATACACCATAGTTGGAAAAGACAGACAACTGATCAGCCCGATTGAGAGCCGCCACCCCAATCACAGCATTGATATCCCATTGCGTATCATAACAAACCGGATAAACTTTTTTTTCCGCCAAATTCACGCCGGTCATCAAACCATTACCCGAAGCCGCCACCACCACCACATGATGATCATAGGCTCTTTTGATCGCGATCTTAAGGCGGTCATCGCTTTCATCACCGGCAAAACTTAAATTAATTACATCAGCTCCATTATTCACAGCATAATCAACTGCCCGAGCCACCGCGCCAGATTCGCCCGAACCATCAGAATTCAACACCACCAAAGGCATGACTTTGATATTGGGACCAACACCTCGAATACCCTGATTATTGTCAGCCACCGCCGCGATAATTCCGGAAACAAAAGTGCCATGTTTTACTGCCAGAGGCGCGTAGGTCGAAGAAATATTTGGTTCTACTTTATTACTATTACCGACAAAATTCCAACCATCATAATCATCCACAAAGCCATTATGATCATTATCAATCCCATCATTGGGAATTTCTTTTTCATTCTTCCACAAATTCCCTTGCAAATCAGGGTGATCCAAATCCACTCCAGTATCCAACACCGCCACGACCGCAGGAGTAGTAGTCTGCAACTCTGTCCAGGCTTCAGGCGCATGGATATGATCCAAGTACCATTGCTGATCAGCATAGGTATCATACGCCATGACAGTAAACCCTTGAACCATAATTATAATTGTAATAATAACAAAAACTCCGACACGATTAAGAGGGAAATCCATATTTATAATATTTTATTTAATACCTATATTTTATCAAAAAATAGCTCCAAAATCCAACTTCCCACCTCTAAATCCTGGGGAAAACTAATAGGCTGTTGACAATTTTTTAAAATAATGTTATATTTTAGCGTAAACTCTTTTTTAAGTGTTCATTATTAACCATCAAGAAAATGAGGTAGAAATCATGGGAACCCTGACTCTCGTCGACGCTCGAAATATGCGTCATGTGAATCCCGAACAGGCCGCCTCCAACGCCCCTCAGCGCCGCCAACTTCGAGCCATCGAAATGTTGCATACCCAATCACCTCTGGCCTTGTTCATTCAAGGTCTCTTTGAAGAGGAATTGCTGTCAGAATTTGATCGCGACACTCTCCTGATCTGGAGTCATCATTTGACCTCTGTACTCAGTATCAGTATCACTCCGGAAACCATGGCCATGATCAAGCATGAGATTCGTCGTCATGGTCTCGAAGCCATCCGTGGACATGAACAGATGGCCTGGAATGATATGACCGAAAAGCAGCTGGACGAGTGGCAGAACATGACTCTCCAGCGATTTCTGTCCAAGCTGGCCAAAGACTTTCCCGCTCCCGCGATTCACGTTCTGAACCCCGAACACCAGGCGACTGTCAACGATCAAACCGCTGATGCCGTCGACGATGGCATGTGGAACTTCCGCAGCTATCTGGTCATCGTCTTCCGCGCCGTCCGGGTGCAGAAGTTGAAAAACGCCACCCTGAAGGGAAAAATCGGGCAACTCTTTGCCACCACGAAATTCTAAGTCAATAAAAAGAACGCTAAACCGCGTCCTTTTTCATTTAATCAAAAGAAATTTGTAACAAGTAATTGGGGGAAGTAATCTGTAATCAGTAATCGGTAATAATAATATACTATTTTCGTAGCAATAATTCGTAGTATTGGTAATCATTCGTAGATTAGTAATCACTACTTTCGATCTTTTGTCTTGATAATGATCTCCGTCGCGAAATCTTCCACTGAATATTCAGTCTGGCCTTCGATGCCCTTCACGCGCACCGTCAACTTACCAGACTCCACTTCCTTATCCCCGATCACCACCATGTACGGAACTTTTTCTTTTTCTGCCTGACGAATCTTGTACCCGACGGTTTCATCGGTGACATTGGCTTCTACGCGAACGCCTTGGGCCTTCAAGGATTCTACGACCTCAACCACGCGAGTCGCGTGAGCCGCGCCAACGGCGATGACCTTGACTTGTACCGGAGCCAACCAGACCGGGAAGTTTCCGGCATAATGTTCGATTAAGACTCCAATAAATCTTTCAAACGACCCAAACAAGGCTCGATGTAACATATACGGTTTCTCGTCTTGCCCCTCAGAATTCCTAAAAGCCATATTGAAACGATTTGGCAAATTAAAATCAAATTGCAAAGTAGAACACTGCCATTCGCGACCAATGCAATCCTTAATTTTAAAATCCAATTTTGGTCCATAAAATGCCGCCTCCCCTTCTTCCTTAGTATAATTCAAACCATTATCAATCGCCACCTTTTCCAATACTGCTTGAGTGAATTCCCAACCTTCGTCATTCCCCGCATATTTATCTGAATTTTTTGGATCTCTTAAAGATAAATAAACATTATATTCATTAAATCCAAACGTTGATAACATATGAATAATAAAATCAACTACCCGACCTAATTCCTCTTCCACTTGATCTTTACGACAAATAATATGAGCATCATCCTGAGTAAAACCACGCACGCGAGTCAGACCAGATACTTCTCCTGATTTTTCATAACGATAAACGGTTCCGCACTCTGCATAACGAATTGGGAAATCTCTATAAGATTTTGGGGAACTTTGGTACAGGACAACATGAAATGGACAATTCATTGGTTTCAATAAATACTCTTCTTTTGCATCTGTCTTTGTTCCCTGTTTAATAGATTCCAAAGATTGACCAATTTCCAAAGGTGGATACATGCTATTGCTATAAAACCCCCAGTGTCCGGATGTTTCCCATAAACTACGGGAACCGATATGAGGACTACGAACCAAATCATATCCGTTTTTCAAATGCTCTTGATACCAAAAATCTTCCATAACTCTCCACAGCAAAGCGCCTTTGGGCAACCAAAGCGGCAACCCCATACCAACTTGTTGATCCAGTATAAATAATTGTTGTTCTTTTCCAATTTTTCGGTGGTCGCGCTTTTCAGCTTCTTCTCTCATTTTCAAATATTGAAACAATTCATCTTTGGTGGCAAATGCCAAACCATAAATGCGTTGCAACATTTTATTTTCTTCTTTACCTCGCCAATACGCGCCAGCAATTTTGTCCAGCTTAAACGCGCCAATTTCTCGTGTATTTTCCGCATGCGGACCGATACACATATCTTCGAAAGTTACTTCACCTTTATTATTAACATTACGATAAAAACTTATCGTCGTTTCGCCTTCTTTAACTAATTCTTCAATTAACTCTAGCTTGTATGGATTATTGGCTAATCTTTCCTTAGCTTCATCCACAGACAAATCAAATTGCTCAAACTTTTGTTTGTCTTTGATAATTTTCTCCATTTCCTTTTGAAAATTTTTCAAATCCTCTTCAGAAAATGATTTGTCTCCCAGATCAAAATCATAATAAAAACCATTATCCACGGCCGGACCGATGGTTAATTTTGCTTCCGGGTAAAACTTTAGCACCGCCTGAGCAAGAATATGGCTCAAGGAGTGTCTCATGGAACTTAATTCTTGTTCGTTCATATTTTTTTAGAATGAAGAATAATGAATTATGAATAAAGGAAAGGATTAAATAGCTTTATCTTCATAAGCACAATTCTTCGTACTTTTTATTAAACCATTGATTAATTTATGAATAATTATAGTCTGCTTATATAGCTCGGCATAAACAACTTCAACGATAAAGCTAACATCTCTTGCGATCTCAATCTGATTTTGGACTTCGGTTAACGATCCCAAGGCGATGATATAACAATAAGCCTTATCTTTCGATGACACCCGACTGAACCCTTCAGCAATGTTCGACGTTACTGACACTATCGCTCGTCTGAGTTGCATAGTTAATCCAAATGCTTCACTTTTAGGGAACGCTTCCGTTATTTTGTAAATAGACAAAACTAATTTATGCCACTCGCTCCAGGCCACCAGATCTTTGAACGATGTTATCTTATTTTTTCCCTCCATATATACCTTACCCCTTAATTCTTTATTCGTTATTCTCAAGTATAAAACTCGCCGGCCCGTCATTTTCCAAATTTACTTTCATATCCGCCTGAAATATTCCGGTTTGAATATTTAAATTTGTTTTTTTCAACTCAGTCACAAATTGTTCATATAAAACTTTCGCCGTATCTGCTTTGGCCGCTTGAATAAAATCCGGACGACGACCGCTGGCGGTATTACCGTATAGAGTAAACTGAGAAACAACTAAAATTTCACCTTTTATATCTTGGATTGATAAATCAAATTCTTTTTCACCCTGTGGGAATAAGCGCAGATTAACCAGCTTATCAATCATCTTGGGGATTAGACTGTCACTATCAGTATTATTAATCCCGAGAAACACCAACAAACCGCGGCTGATCTGACCGATAATTTGATTCTCTACCGTAACGAAGGCTTTGTTGACTCTTTGAATCAGTAACTTCATAACAAAAAAGACTAAGACACTTCTTAGCCTTGGGGTCCAATGGACAGCAGTCAATCCTTCACTTTTATCAAGCGAAGATGGCCTGCCGGCCGTAGCTCCGAACGAACGTGAGGAGCGAAGGACGGTTCCACCCAAGTTTTCAGTTAGAACAACCGAACACTCAATGATTTGTCTTCACTTTTGGCTTTTAGAGATGACTGACGTCATGGTCGGTTGGTGGCCGACCCGATCAAGTGATAAATTTATTATATCAGAACTGAGAAGTACTGCAAGTAAAAATGAAAAATCAGCCTAATTAAGCTGATTATATTTTACATTGACATGACAAATTCGCAACTACCACAATCGCCATTATGAGTGGTCGTAGTCACGACATCGATCTTTATCACCAACAGATCTGTCTGTCGCAGATCGCAATCTTCGACGTACAGCACAAACTGATTTTGATCACCCAGCCAGTAACTAGTCTCGAAGAAGCGAGCAATACTGCCGGTTGATTCGACTTCGAAACATTGAGACTCAAAGTAGCCGGAAGCCGGATTGAACACGCGATCACCGCCGAGCAGACAGTCCCAGGTGGGCGCCACGGTCGCGTAGATAGTTGTATCCGGTACGACAGAAGGCTGAGGCACAACCGCCGGTTCACGAGGAGTCTTGACCACGACTTCGTCATTCTCCACCGCCACTTCGGCCAAGAGAATCCTGTCCTGGTCAGGCTGATGCAGAACAACCTTGTTGGCTACCAGTGCCCCGAAGATGTGAGCCTGAGCCGACGAAGCCATCATGAACAGCAATCCGAGCACCACGAGCAACTTGCGCATGATCGCCTCCTCACTGTTTAAAGTACAGATCATCATCAAAGCTCAAGTCCGTTCTAACTTCAGCCAAGAATAGTTTCGGTTCACAAAGACAATTACCCATACGACAAGCCTGAACCATTGAATACAATACAGGCCGATCACCATCCATAATGCCTATGAATGTCCTCAAAATAATCCAGCCAGCACGAACTTTGTATAGAGGTATGACATTGGCAGTTGTAGCAGTATCGCTATCATACAAACTGCTGAAAACGACACTCCACTCATTATGGGCAAAATCGGTCAACAGATGAACCTCATCGACACACCCACCATCATTGGAACGAACTTCCGGCTGAACATCAAGATCATCGACATCTTCCGCGTTCAACGAAGGACCAAGCAAGAGCATGCCAAAAAACACCACGAGCAACTTGCGCATGATCGCCTCCTAACGTGCCTGTTTCTCGTCCCAGATCCGGAGCTGCTGCTCCATATCTTTTTGCCTCCCAGAAGCACCCAGATCGACCGCGGTTTCAAATGCCTGCAACCATACGGCCACACCATTTTCACGAGAATGCAGACTATACGAAAACTGGAATTCCACCACTCCACGTTCGAGCATATTCATAACAATCAGATAAACATTGACCCGCTGTTTTGCGTAATCAATCTGAAATTGCCGACCCACCACTTCCTGTCCATGAATATAATTTTCGACTTCTTGATCCACCCGATCCATCATGCGTTCGATCAATTCATTAGGCAACGACTCACTTGGGGGGTTGGGTTTGGTTTGGGTCTGAGCTGACACCGACGAGAACATGATCATGAGAATGAACAGAACCGCTTGCCGTCGCATCGCCACCTCCGAGTTAATGTAAGGAACCGGAAACAATATATTATCGCGATTCATGATAATTGTCAATCTTTCTATCAAGAAAGGTATAGCGGATTACACCGCCTGCCTGCTCCTCGAATCTGCCTTCGATTTCACTCAGGCTCTGAGCTTGTCGAACGAGAGCCTCGGAGTCGAAGACCGGAGCCAAAGGCTCTCCGTTGGAGTAGGCAGGTGGTCCGATGTCGCTTGAAATTCTTTTACCAAATAAAAAATAGCCGTATTTCAGGCTATTTTTCTATATTCTATTGATTATTAATCACAATCGTGACATGATCAGCCAAAGTCGGAACCTTGGTCACCCAGAATGGAGTGAGGCTTACCTTCACTGATTCAATCTCATCAAAACTGGTCAAATACAATTCTACCGCGCGCACATTCAACCCGGCCAATCGGGCTTTGTCCAAAATCTTACTATCCGACCGTAACACCGTTTCGCCCTCAGCATGAATTTTTACGTTCGCGGTTTTCGTTTCACTATTATAATTCTGTACCACGTAAGTTAAATTTTCCATTTTAATCGCTCGCAACTCGCGCTCGCCGGAAACCAACTGTTTCAATCGACTGGCCGACGTTTCCATGACATCCCCCTGCTTAACGCCCACCAAGGTTACGTTAAACTTTTGATCCAAAGTAAACTTATCAGCAATATCATCCACCTTGACCGGCAATTTTTCTTCTACCAATTTCTTGTCCACGACGACCGCGGCATAATCCGGCCCAAACTCTGTTTTAAATTTATTCATGGCTTCGTCATACGCTTTCTTCATCAGATCGTCCTTTGCTCGGACCAAATCTACCGCCTTCACCACCTTCAAACTGCCCGGTTTACTCTGCAAAGTAACCAAGCTCTCACCATATATTTGAGTTTGCAAATTTTCAGCTAAGCCGGGAATGGTAAACTTACTTGGCGCCAATGTTTCGAAAGCCGAAGGATCGTCGGCATAGACATCAACGGTCACACTACCACCGGCCGGCACATCCACGCGATTTTTTATACGTAATAGAACTTTGTCGACGGTCAACAATCTGGTGGTCGCCACCAAGGGTTGATTGTAACTGGTGGTATTACTTAACTTCACCTGACCAATGACATTCCCTTCGACATCCTTGCTCCCTGAAGCCTCATAGCTGCCGGTCAAAGAAACATCAGTCGTAAATAACGTGCCCTTGAGAATGCCGGGCGCGGGAGTCGCATTCTGGGTATCAATGTCAGCAATAAAATCAGATGTCACGGCCGCCACGCGCGGTGTCACCTCGATCATCGCCCGGCCAAACGAGTAATAAGAAATAATTACAATCAAGACGATGGTAAGAATGACAAAAACCGTAATAAATTTCACATACATGCTTGCCACTCCCACACGTTCTGGGCCTCGTGTCATACAATTTTTATTTTTAGATAGTTATAACTCCGACCAATATCAATGGCCAGATTCAATCTGTATCAATTATAACATCTTTTTGACAAACACGCTACTTTTTCCTCATTCTGACCGGCGCGGCATTGCTTTTCACGCTATGAGGACCCAATACTTTCTCCACCGCTTCGTTGAAACTCAAACAAACACGCACTTTAAAATTAGTTTTCACGATTTGATTTTTCACTGACAAGAAAATCGGTATTTCACCCGGATACTTCAAAAATACGGCCTTTAGGCTGTCAGCCAAGTCGCGGGTCGCATCCGGCGGATAAGTGACCGTGAGACTTTTTGGCAATCGACTTTGCGGCTGGAAACTTTTCACCTGAAGAATAATGTCATCAATATTGGCCGGCGTCACCTCCCAGATCATATTGGCCAGCACTTTGGGCTCAGAATCTTTATCACTCAGAGTCCCCTGAACAATGACGCTGCGTTCGATCTGCATCAGCTGTTCAAATTCTTTGAACAGTTTGGGAAAGACTAATACTTCCACGCCGGTCAAGCAGTCTTCGATCTTGGCAAACAGCATCGGCTCACCCTTGGCGGTAATGATTTTCTTCATAGAACTGATCACTCCAGCCGTAATAACCGAACTATTTTCAGATAACTCATTTTTCTTAATTTCCGTCACTGTCGTTACCAAGGATTCCAGCTTGGCGCTTATTTCTGAATAAGGATGCTCTGACACATACAAGCCTAAAAATTCTTTTTCCCAAGACAATCTCTGCCGCTTCGAGGCACTCTGATATTCAATCAGACCCAAAGTCGGAATATTCTGAGCTCCGCCCACGGAAAACAAATTGGCTTGTTTGTTGTTCGCCTCTTCATCTACAGCCTTGATAAACCGTAAAATACGATCAATATTTTCAAGTGCTTTGTTACGCTCGATCATGTTATCGAGGGCGCCGCACTTGGCCAAGCCTTCTAATGATTTTTTATTCAAATCTCGTGATTTCACCCGAATTAAAAAATCTTCCAGGCTTTCATAACGGCCGAACTCCTTTCGTTCATGAATAATAGCTTTGACCACCCCTTCACCGAGATTGCGCACGGCTTGCAATCCAAACCGAATGGTCGGCCGATCAGATTGCAAAGTTTTCGCCACCACCGTGAACGTCGAAAAACTTTCGTTGATGTCCGGCGGAAACACGGCAATCCCCATTTGTTTACACTCATCAATTTCAATCGCCACGCGCTCCAGATCCTGTTGGTCACTGGTCAACAACGATGCCATGAATTCCGCCGGGTAGTTAGCTTTCAAATAAGCGGTCTGATAAGCGATCAAGGCATAACACGCCGCATGAGACTTATTAAAGCCGTATTCCGCGAATTTCTCCATGCTCGCGAACGTATCTTCCGCCAAACTCTTGGGTAAATTATTTTTAATACAACCTTCAACGAAATCTTTCCGCATTTTTTCCATCAGATCGGCAATTTTTTTGCCCATGGCTTTGCGCAGGGTATCAGCCTGACCGCCGGTAAAGCCGGCCATATCTTTTGACAATTGCATGACTTGCTCCTGATAAACGATCACGCCGTAAGTATTTTTCAACGCGCTTTCCATGATCGGGTGAGGATAGGTCAACGCTTTCCTTCCCTGTTTACGATCAATAAATTCTTCCACCATGCCCGAGTTGAGCGGCCCCGGACGATACAGAGCCACCATAGCGATAATATCTTCGAAAACCGTGGGCTTCAACTGGCGCAAATAACGTTTCATGCCTCCGGATTCAAACTGGAACACGCCGGTGGTTTTCCCCTCTTGAAACAATTTATAGGCATTGACATCGTCTAAAGGAATTTTATCAACATCAATCTTGATACCGTGAATTTTCTCAATCACCTCGGTGGCATGCTGCATGATGGTCAAGTTCTTCAAGCCGAGAAAATCCATTTTCAACAGACCCAAATCCTCTACTGGATGCAACGAGTATTGAGAAACCGTATCTTCATTGCTGGTCGCCGAATATTGCACCGGAGTATATTCGATTAATGGCTGCGGTGTAATCAAAATACCGCAAGCATGCGTGGATGAGTGCCGCGCCACCCCTTCTAACTTTCGCGCAAAATCCAACAACCGCTTGGCATCAGAGCTGGTATCATACAAATCTTTCAACTCCACGTTCTGATTGATCGCCTGATCGAGATCCATACCCATGGGTACCAATTTCGCTACTTTATCACAAAAAGCATAGGGTACATCCAACACGCGGCCAACATCACGCACTGCCGCCCGAGCCGCCATGGTTCCAAATGTAATAATTTGCGATACTTTATCTTTACCATATTTACTTTCCACATAACGAATGACATCCGGACGTCGCACATCAGCAAAGTCCGTATCAATATCAGGCATGGATATACGATCCGGGTTCAGGAACCGTTCAAAAAGCAGATCATAAGGCAGGGGGTCCAAATTGGTGATTTGCGTCAGATACGCGACCAAACTGCCGGCCGCCGAACCGCGTCCCGGCCCCACCACGATGCCGTTACTCTTCGCCCACACGATAAAATCTTGCACGATTAAAAAATACGCTGAGTAGCCGGTCTTTTCAATAACACCCAACTCATAGTTCAACCGATCGACAATCTTTTGTTGTTCAGATGTCAAATCACCCCGGGGATCAAAACCATAACGCAAGGGCACGCCTTCAAAACACTTTTGTGATAAATATTGAAACGGGGTCTGCCCCTCGGGGACAGCAAACGTGGGCAATTGCAATTTGCCTAATTCAATATCTATGTCACATTGCTCCGCCACCTGCAAAGTATTGTCGATCACCTCAGGATTACCCCGAAAATAATTACTGATCTGCTGCGTGGAATACAATGAAAAATCTTCCCCGAGATAGCTCATGCGATCTGTATCCGTGACCTTTTTCTTTGTTTGCAAACAAATCAAGATATCATGAGCCTCGGCGTCTTCAGTGTTTAGATAATGAACATCGTTAGTCGCCACCACCGGTATCCCCAATTTTTTACCGAGAATAAATACCTGATCATTAACAATCTTTTGTTTTGGCAAGTTCGGATGATATTGCACTTCCAGATAATAATTCCCCTGACCGAAAAGCTCCAAGTAGCGCAACGCCACCTTTTCCGCTTCTTCAGGTGTTTTATTTAAAATCGCCTGAGCCACCTCTCCCTGTTGACAGGCCGACAAACAAATAATCCCTTCATGATATTGCCGCAAAACCTCCCAATCAATGCGCGGCTTGTAATAAAAGCCTTCCAAGTGAGCAATCGTCGTCAATTTAATCAAATTTTTATAACCAATATTATTTTTCGCCAATAAAATCACATGGTAGCGTTTTTCTCGACCAACTTCTTTCGTCAACCGACCGTTCTCGGCGATATAAGCTTCAACACCAATAATCGGTTTAATTCCAGCCTTCTTGCACTTTTGATAAAATTCCACCGCGCCATACATCACGCCATGGTCAGTCAAAGCCAAAGCCGGCATGCCATCGGCTGCCGCCTTTTGCACCAAGTCCTCGAGCTTCGCCAAACCATCCAGCAATGAGTAGTGGCTATGCACGTGAAGATGGACAAATTTTCGATCTTTATTTTCCATAGAGTCTGACCATAGTTTAGCAATTTTTTCACCAACCGACAATCATGAAAACATTAGACTTTTCAACAGACAAAAAATGAGGGAGATCCCCCTCATTTTTCTGGTATTATATTGCTATTGAAAAACCACAGTATAAGTTTCATCTTTCATAATCGTATCGCTTGACTTTAAATTATGAACAGGCGACCCCTGACTGAACAATTTTATAGTTCGGTTAAAATTTAAATCCAAAGTAATCGGTAAGTCAATCAAACCGGCTTGTTTCTGGACAGTCAAAACATAATCACCGGCCTTCAATGATTGAGCCAAACTATTCGGCAATTGATACTTATAAGTTATGACCACTGTTTGTTGCGGCTCCACTTCAAAAAAATAGCCAAACGCAGTTTTGCCTGACTCCTCAGTCACGGCAATCTCATTGACTGCCATCTCCTGGCCGTTGATCGTCGCTGAACGCAAAACACTGCCCTGCGGTACATAAACTCGATTGTAAGTGCGGTAACGCGTGGTTTTCCAATCAAACTGTCCCTCATTTTTATAAGATAACCGCACTTCTGCCTGTAATCCAGTGGCGTCTTCCTTCAATCTATACGCCACTGACCGCTTCATTACTCGATCAGTTTTTAACGCCGCCAAATTGGCATCTACGACCTGTAAATAGTCACCGGGCGCCTGACTAACCTCACCGGCCCATTGATGTTCCTGATAAAAAGCCTGCAATAATGGGTTAGCGCTATTTAATAAGATAAACTTCCCATCTAAATTCTTTTGCAAAATGCCAAACAGTACCGACCACTGGTTGCTGGGCAAAGCATAAATTCTGGTTTGCAATTCATTGGACAGTTCACCGATAATATCCTTACGCGCTTCCCGACTGATACCCCGGCGATAAAAACCTGATTCCACCTGATATTGAAGCTCATCGGTAAAATTATCTTTATTGAATTTAATACCCTCAATCTGAATTTCACCAAAATATCCGAGTAAATCAGCAATAACGTTTGGATTAATGGCGATCACGCCGTCAATTTTCTCGCGACCACCCTCCAAATGATACAATTCTTCCACTTTCTTGACGCTGGTGGGAAAATCCGGCCACCAATTGGCATCGCGCATAAACCATTTACCAATACCCAAATATTTTTTAATCGGTTCTGGGGGCACAGTGCTCAGGCCTTTTTCCGCCGGGCCATCAATATTGTAGATGTTATCGGTAAAAAACGAGACAATCTCGCCATTGCGCCACTTTAAAATGCCATAGGTGCCAATAAACCCACCGGACGGCCGCAGCTCATCATTATTTTGCATTAGGAATAAATAAGTTTTCTCGTTATCATAGCCCAACAACTCCGGCACCACCAATGAGGCGGTTTGCAAATTATCAAAACCTTGAAACACTTCCGGCAGGGTGACATCCAGCTGACCAACCACCGAACTCCAAATGGCTGAATTCTTGTATTTTTGCAATCTGACTAACGCTTCTTTGGTGCTATCAATTTGAAATTGCGATGTTTTTAAGTCTTCCCCCATTTTCACCAACAAACCGAGTAAATGCTTTCGTTGCGCTTCATCCAAGCCGGATAAATTGATTTTGTCGCTCTTGAGGGTCAACAAAACTTCTTCGCCAACCACGGAAACGTCAGTCAACAAATTAGAGACACCTTCCCCAATATACAAGATATCATTTAACGCCTGCACCTGATCATTGATAAAGGGTAATTTGGCTACCGGCTTTTCCTTCAACACCATCGCCTTCTCATAAGCTGAACCAAAAGCTTGATTCGCCGCCCGCAAATTCAGACTGGCATCATGAAACCGTTCAGCCCGCAGATCACTTTCAGCGGCTGATAAATAACTCTTGGCTTGATTGGCATCGGCCGCGATCGCTTTTACCTGCCGCGAGTATGGCAAGGTAATGGCCAGCGCCCCCACAACCAATAATAAACCGATAACCAACACACTCAATAAAAAAACCGGCAAAGCACGCAAAATTGCCAACGCTCCCCGGCCAACAGTTGATCCCCAGGAAAAATTATTTTTATTTTCTGGTAACATTCCCTCCATATGTTTTATTTTTTACTCCAATGATGCTTGCGTAAATATTTCATCCAACTCTTCACATGGGCTCTGGTTAACGGGTTGAACAATAATTGTTTCAAACCGCCGCCGCTCATCTTCGCATGCAGATGGATAGCCGTATCCGTACCATCATACACTACCTTATAATTATGATCCCAGATTCGACGGCACAAATCAGTATCTTCAAAATACATGAAAAAACTTTCATCAAACAAGCCGACTTGATCAAACACAGTTCGAGGCACCATAAAACACGAGCCCTGAATCCAATTCACTTCCCCGATGGTCTCATGATCAAAGTCCTTCATCAAAAACTGATCCAAATGCTTTTTCGCCGCCGGCCATTGTCCAAAAGAACTCCGGCGCAATAACGGTGTAATTGGTTTGTACCATCGATAACAAGTCTCTTGCAAACTGCCATCTGGATTGAGCAACCGCGGGGCGATCAGCCCTACCGATCGATGAGTAGCCAGATAATCATACATCTTTTTGATCACATCGCCCTTAATGTAAATATCCGGGTTAAGAATCAAAATATAATTACCATTGGCCGCTCGAATGCCAATATTATTGCCACCGCCCATACCCAGATTCCGGTCGGATAGAATAAATTTGACCGATGGAAACTGCGTGGACATCATGTCTCTGATCTCATCACGTGAGTCATTGTCCACGACAATAATCTCGGACGGGATATCTAAAGGATGTTCTTGCAAATAACGCAAACAATTACCCACCAACCGTTTCATCTTGTAACTCAGTATAATAATTGAAATCTCCATATTAAGTATACCACTTTTTTCTCTCCGCCTCCGTCGCCCTACTATTACTCATGATAACCTGTCTTTTTTCCAGCATTTTTTTTCGATTAATCCACACCTCACGCCAGATTTTCCAATGATACGGCTCGCAAAACAAAACATAACCAAATTTAAACAGCTCATAGCTCAACACCGGTAAAAGATAGGCCATTTGCTTGGGTAAATTCTTCATTAGCAGATATAAATGATTACGATATGAATAAAAATTGGCAAATCGCGATTTACCGCGTCGATGCCAGAAAGTTTTTGATAAAGTCATTTCATTCTGAGGGGCCACGACGCTACGATTGTGATACGCGACCGCTAATGGGACTTTGTATATTTTCCAGCCGGCATAACGCAAACGGTAAGACAAATCCACGTCTTCTTTGTAAGAGAAAAAATCTTCATCAAAAAACTCATTTTTATATTGCACACTTTTCAAAGCCGAACGTCGATACATCGGCGCGGCGCCCGAAACACCGAAAACTTCCTCGATCGCGTCATACTGAGCCTCGTCCATTTCCCCGGCACCTATATCCACCACTTGATGCTTGGTGGAAATCTTCAATCCGAGAGAATCAATATAATTGGTTTTTTGCTTATCTTGTAACTTTAACAATTTACCGGACACGGCCCCCACCTCCGGGTTAGTATCGAGAAAATAAACCAAGTTGTTTAAAAATTCCGGCTCCAAAACTATATCTTGATTCAAAACCAAGACATAATCCCCTTCGGTCCAATGAATCGCTTGATTGTGCGCTTTGGCAAAACCGAGATTGGTTTTATGCTTCACCACTCGTAATTGCGGATACCGTTCACTAATAATCTGCACTGTATCATCAGTGGAACCATTGTCAATAATTAAAACCGAAAAATCCTTATACGTTTGCGCGAATAATGAATCCAAACAATCGCGAATAAAATTCGCCCCATTCCACGTGACCAAAGAGACAGCGATTTTCATAACATTTTATTAGTTGGCAAGTTTGTCAGTCTGTCAGTAAAAAATTTTATTCCGCTAACTTACAAACTTACTTACTTACCAACTTACTCACTAACTTAACGCGGTTTCGGCGTCACCCAGAATCCCAAATGATACTTCTTTCCCAACATCAACCGAGTCTGCGCGTCAATGGCTGGAATCGAACCGAATATAACTAAAGTAAATGGCAACAACACCCATTGTAAAATCATAATCAACCAGCGATGACGAGCCGCATGCTTCGGTCTCTGAGGCAAGACCAAGAAACTGAAGATAGCGGAAACAAACATACCAAGCATGGCCAGAGTCATCAACCATTCGAGGACATAGGGGGTATTCTGAACAATGACTGACGTGGATTGCGAACCATGACCAGCCACCCATAAAGGTAAACGGCCAAGAATAAAAATCAAAATTGGCGCCGTCGCCCAGGAAAACATTCCCTCCATTAAATTAAAGACATATTTAAACTTCACCCCAAATTTTATTTCCTTGTGTTGTCTAAATTGTTCCATGATATACGGAAAATGCTCCACGCCCCATGCCCAACGACGTTGCTGCTTGTACAAATTTCGCGCGCTCTGCCGCAGAGTATCAGCCATCACACTATCCATTGATACCGGGATATAAATCGGTACAACGCGAAAATTACCATTGAAACGGAAAAACCCCTGTAGGAATATGCGAGAATCATCGGTTACGATATCTTTCTGCCAGAACCCGATCTCCACCAAGGCTTGGTAAGGCATGGCATGTGAAGAAAAAGTGTACATGCGCTCCGGTCGGATCAACTCCGCCATCAACCAGAATACCGTACCAAATGCGGTAATACGCGTAATAGCCGGTGACTCCCAAACATTATTATTATAAACCACCGCCGGCTGGTAAGCCTTGTGCACGCGATCCGGAGTGGTTAGATATCGGTAAGTTAAATTCGGAAAATATTGCGGATGCACGCAAGTATCAGAATCAAAGTAAGAACAAATAATATTTTCATAATTCAAACCAAGCTCATCGACAATCTTCTTTCCTTCCCAACCGGCATAATGGGCATTAGCGCCCTTGCCCCGCATCTCTCCCTCGACACCATCCGGATGCACGGTATAAATTAATTTGAAAAATTGTTTTTCATATTTCGCTTTCAAGGTTTCCACTAATGGTAAGAAATTATCTTTGCAACGTTCTTCCCCAGCCAAATGAACGATAATCAAATGACTGGGATAATTACTTTGCAGCAAGCTATTCAACGTGGCGTCCAACACTTCTACTGGTTCAATTGAAGTCGGTAAAATTACATAATGGTAAATACCACGCCAATCCAACTTATCGTCATCCAACCGCTTCATCCAATCAACCTTGGTCTCTCGACTGTATATTCTCCACGAAAAAAACAACATAATGGAAAAATAGCACACCCGTAAAAACCAAAACAAATCATAAACGATAATAAAGTAAATTACCCACAAGGGCTGAAACAATGATAAAATCAAAGAAGCGATCATGACGGTCCAAACGATCGCTCCGGGTAAAATCTCGTAAAAACGATGACGAGTAAGCATAAAACTGGTAATTACAATTTATTCAATTTTAGCCAAATACAGTCAAAAAGTCAATCTAGGCCTTCCAGGTGACCAAAGAATAAATTATTCCCAAGACAAACATCAATATAATCAGGCCGCCGATCGAGTAAAATTTCGGTAACGAAAAAGCCGGGCTCTTGTCCCCATGTTTCTTGCTCCGCCAGTAAGCGGCCACAATCAACACTCCGGACAAGCCAAAAGTCACCGCGCCGGCCAGACCGATCACCTTGATAAAATCCGGTGATACCAAAAAGAATATTATTGGCGGTACAGAAATGACTAATATCCAGGCCAACCAGGCCGGCAAGCCATAGTCATGATAATACATTTGCTTCAGCGATAAACCAATCGCGCAAAAGCTAGTAAACATCGTGATAGCCGCGAATAAATTACACAAGATTATCATTCGCGACCCTAAAGCCGATCCCAAGCCAATCGTCGCGATTTCGGTTGTCGCTGAGCCAGTCACGCCCACAACAGCCACCGCGAACAACGCATACAAAAACATGGGGAGCAAACTGCCGGTAATAATCGCTGGCTTAATCATTTTTTCTCGATTTTTCAACACTTCTCGGACCGAAAAAATCGCATTGGTGCCACTAAGAGCAAACAACAATACGCCATAACCGATAAAGGAATTAGACCAATTAACTGTTTGATAATTAATCGGATTCACCGCCGGCCAACATAAGACAGCGATCACGACAATAATTATCACTACCAACGCCAACAACCACTCATCAATCAACTTCACCAGTTTTAATCCGAAGAAAAGCACCAGAACACCGATCAACACAAACAAACCGCTATATAACCACGGGCGGCTTTGATCACCCAATAGCGTGGCCCAGACCTGCCCCTCCCCGATTATATAAGCAGTCAAAGCACCATATGCGCCGAAGATAATACCGGCCGCATCGATAAACTTGTATATCTTACCGAGATACCGGTTAATCAATCCCGGAATTTGATGTCGTTCTCTGGTCCGCAACATCATTTCCGCGATCATCAGATGGACCAACATGACCGCCAAACCTAAAACCAGTAAAATCGACAAACCAGGCAACAACCCAACCTTGGCCACCACATATGGAATCCCCATGATACCGGCGCCAATAATCGTACCCATCATCACTGAGACTGCCTGCCAAAAAACTTTTATCCTTGATGACTCCATGTTATTTCTGAATGTCTTTAATTTCAATTAAATTTACATTTCCACTAATGCCGACCGGTTCGCCAGTAATAATAATCACCTTATCTTTGGCTTTAATACTTTTACTTTTTTTCAAATAATCCACCGCCCCCTCAATCAATTCTTCCACATTGTCACACAAAGGCATGACAAACGGTCTCACCCCCCATGATAATTGGAGTTGACGTTGAACCCGTAATTCACTACAAGCCACAAAGATCGGTAATTCAGGTCGATATCGACTGACTATCCGACCGCTTTCTCCGGATAACGAAGACACGATAATCGCTCGGGCCTTGATAGACGACGCCAAAATATTCGCGATGCGTCCAATCGCCTCACTGGTCGGTTCAATTTTTTTCGTATAATTTTTTACAACCAAATTATCATACGCTGATGACTCTGTTTTCTCTATTACCCGTCTCATGATTGCCACTGAGTCCACCGGATACTTACCATTGGCAGTTTCACCTGAAAGCATCAAAGCATCAGCGTGATCAATGACCGCGTTGGCTACGTCGCTGACCTCCGCTCGTGTCGGTCTCGGGTTAACAATCATGGAATCCAACATCTGCGTGGCGACAATTACCGGCTTGGCCTTGGCCAAGCATCGATCTATGATCATTTTTTGCATCAAAGGAACATCTTCTGGTGGCAATTCAATCCCCAGGTCTCCGCGCGCCACCATCACCCCATCAGCCGCCTCAATAATTTCTTCCAGATTGTCAATCGCTTCCTTGCGTTCAATTTTCACAATAATGCCAATCGACCGCCACGCATGCACGCGGAGGCGCTTTTCATATTGATGGATCAAGTTTCTCAATTCAATTACATCCTTGGCGCAGCGAACAAATGACAAAGCGCAATAATCAACATTATTTTTCACACCAAACAATAAGTCTTCTTTATCCTTCGCCGTCAATGCCGGAATGGTCACGGCCGTATCTGGCAAGTTCACCCCTTTATGAGTATTAATTTCCCCACCGCTCATCACCCGACAATGCAAATCACGGCCAGTGACCTTCTCCACCATCAGCGAAATCAAACCATCGACCATCAAAATCCGATGTCCGGCTTTGGCTTCTTGGTGCAGTTTGTCATAAGTAATGGGAATTTTTAATCCGCGAGCATCAACCTTGCCGGTGGTAATAATCACGGCCTCATCATTTTTTAACATTCTTGGCTTCTTCCCGATATCACCGACTCGAATCCGCGGCCCTTGTAAGTCTTGCAAAATGGCTACCACTTTTTGACATTTAGATGCAGTCGTGCGGATATTGTCCAACAACAATTGATGTTCTTCGTGCGTGCCATGAGAAAAATTTAACCGCGCCATATTAAGTCCGGCCTCAATCATTTCGTGCAACACCTTTTTATTTTTTGATGATGGACCAATAGTACACACTATTTTTGTTCTTGCCATAAAGATAAATTATAAATCAATTTTATCAACATATTTTTCGAGCCAAGGCATTTCCCATTTTTCTCCGTGCCAGGCTTTAATCATGCCGGTGATGCTCATCACGGAAAAGAAAATAATCGCCAAAAACCAAATCATTTGCCCGAGAATCGGAATAATATTAACAAACGACAACGCCATTTCTGCGATAAATAATACCAAACCACGTTTGGCATGATATTGAGCAAAAGGACTTTTCTTCACCAAGAACAACGGCACCAAACACAAAACCCCCAGGTAACTGATAATCGCAAACAGCTTATGCTCTTTCACGTCTTGGGCTTCAAACATATGATTTTATATTTTTGCAATTCATAAAACTAAATGCGTAATAGCTAAATTTAAAAACATTTTTTGGTGTTTGTTTGGAATTTATAAATTGGTTATTGGTCAATAATTTCAACAATATTATAGCATTTTTTATCGACCTTCACCATCAAATTTCAACGGCTTCGTAGTGAATAAATTGCGGATGACTGCCAAAGATTTCCACAATCACCACGTCGAACCGTGGAGACAGCGGTGTGTCATGCCCCACTAAATAATAATCAATCGCTTTTTTCACTCTTTTCATTTTCCTGAAATTTAAAGATTCCTCACTCCCGCCGGCCGTTGGCTTGGTTCTGGTTTTGACTTCGACGAAGACCAAATATTCATCCTTAGTCATAATCAAATCCACTTCCCCACCTCGACAATGAAAATTTTTATCAATCGGCTGGTAACCTTTTTTCTGCAAAAAAAGGGACGCCAACTCTTCGCCCCATTTGCCGACCCGCTGATTGTAATTTTTGTCCATTCACGTTACATTAAAATTTTCCCCAAAGTCGCGTCCAAAAAACCATTTTCCTGACCAGTAAGAATCAAGGCTCCAATGAAAATAATAAAAATTCCCATCAGTTTATAAAACAACCGACTGCCGCCGGAAAAATTTCTCTCGGCAAATTCAATGGGACCAATCATGGAATATGGAATTTCGGTCTTCCAGACACACACAAAACCGACTCCGATAACCACGGCCCCCAATAATATTCTAGCGATCATATTTCAGTCATATTATATCAAAATTTCGTTCAAACTGAAAGATCATTATCAACATAAAATCAACATTGACTAAGTTTGAATTATATCATAAACTCAAATATCAGTTCCTTATCTTAGGAGGTATAATGGAAACAGTTTATTGTCCGAAATGCGGCGCGCCGATGACAATCCTACCCAATGACAGCTCGAGCCACTTTACCAAAGTTTATGGTTGCCTGGAATGCGGCCACCTAAAAAAAATCAACGCCGGTTATCAGTGCGAATCTTGCCCGACAGTTAACGACTATCTCGCTGATCTGGCGCAAAAAGGCGAGCTCCCAATGGATTTCTACGCCGTGCCCGGAGTTTACTCCTATCATTAGACCTTGAAAACTCAAGGTCTTTTCTAATTCACAACCTTGACAATCATAATCATCTCTGCTAATATATAATTTCGCTGTTCATAAACAACTGCCAAAAGGAGCCACCATGGATCTCGAGTTTTACTTCAATCGTGTAAAAGTTCAAAGTCAGATCGACCGCCTCAAGCGCCTGGTTCTGTGCCTACGCAACGAAAATGTTCACAATCATCAAGGGTTCAAGGCTTGGGTGAAGCGCTCAGAGCTCTTCATGAACAACGTCTTCGAATACGAAAAGCTACCCGGTATGCCTTCCATCACCACCTTGGTCGATTGTGATTTTCACCCGACCCTGCCGCTGGTGATCATCAACTACACCTCAGCCGCCCACAACACCCTGCACGCGTTTCCACTCGGCTGGACGCATGTCCTGCGATGGTGCCGCGGTATTGTCTTCGACTGGGAAACCGTCGACCTGGTGGCCATTCCGTTCAAAAAGTTCTTCAACTACGGCAAACACCCGGAGACCGCTCACCTGCCTGATGACTGCACGTTTGAAGCCACGGTGAAGCAAGATGGCCATCTGGGCATCATGTTCGCCTACCGGGGACAGGTGATCATCACCACTCGCGGTCGCTTCTCCAGCAAGACCACGAAGCTGGCTCAGGAAATGGTGAATGATTACCCGAAGCTGATTGCTCTGCCGCCTGAAGGATCCACCCTGTTGGTGGAAATTATCCATCCGGATACCAGGGTCTTTACCAATTACGACGGCCAAAAGAAATTCATCCTCATCGGCGCCATTAACAATACCACGTTCGAAGATTACTGGCATGCGTCTCTCGAAGTTTTCGGCCAGGAATATGGGATCGAAGTCACGCCCATTATGACCGGAAAGAGCATCCAAGATCTGATTGATCTGATGGCTTCAGACGTCGAGAACATGGAAGGCGTCGTAGTCCGCTATCCCGGCGGCCGCGTCAAGCTCAAGACGCGTAACCACATCGGCAAGATGGTGGCCGCCAAGCTGTCCTACACCTATCTGCTAAACCGCATGAAAGATGGCAACGTCCAGCGCATGATCGATACCTTGCCAGAAGAGATCTACGACGAGGCCCTGCGCATGCTCGGCCGGATCGCCATCGCGCTTTCTCAAAGCACCGTGCGCCAAGACAAGAAGCGCCGGATGAAGGAACAGTGGACGGCGCTTTACTCACTCGAGCAGGGAGAGAACGCCACCGCCTACTTCAAATCCGTCTGTCGCGACTACGTCAAATCGCTTCATGAGTAACTGAACCACAAAACACCGACAATCGGTGTTTTTTCAATACAAAAAACCACAATTTCTTGTGATTTTCATAATAAACATATCAGTGTCCGCCCTCGCTAAAGCTACAGAGAACAGCCTTTGCCAAATCTTAATTACTTCACGTTCCATCGCTATAGATGGCTGGCCAGCCGAAGCCTTGGCGAAGGCTGGTGCCCAGGAGAAGACTTCCCTCGACAAGCTCGGGACAGGCTTATCGTCTTCTCGAGTGTCAATCTTACTGTTACAAAGTAAAAAACCGATCAAATCGGTTTTTTACTGGTGCCCAGGAGAAGACTCGAACTTCCATACCCTTGCGGGTGCTACCACCTCAAGGTAGTGCGTCTACCAATTTCGCCACCTGGGCAAACACAACGGAATTGAGTATATGAAATTCCGCTGCTTTTGTCAATTATTCCACGGAAATAGCCATGGCCGGGCAGGCATCCTTGGCTTCATTTACCTTGCCGGCATACTGTTCGCAATCAACGCCGGCCTTTGCGCCGGCCTTACCATCAGTTTCAATTTCATAAACTTCAGGACAAATGGCCACGCAAGATCCACAACCAATACACTTTTCTTTGTCAACTTTGGTGATCATATTTTTTTATAAACCTTTATTAGTTAATATGCGCATGAGACGATTTTCCCACAATCACTCTGATTTTTTTATTACCGAGCTTTACGGCAATCGGGGTTTTTATCACCTTATAATCATCGAGCATGACCGGTAAATATTCAAAACTTTTGATTTCAAAATTCACTCCTTGAATCACACTATCAATTACTTTTTCCTTTTCTTTGGTGAAATACTTATTCCACCCGGTATTAGGCAATGAACTTTTAAATACGAGATCGAGTTTCCCATCTTGAGCGGAAATATTTTCCAGTAAGCCTTCAATCTTCTTTTCCGCCAATGGCGCATTATAGACTGCCACTTCACTACACTGGCCACGAGGTGTTACGCGATAGCCCTGATGATTGATAGTCAGCCGATCAATGTTTTTGCTGATTTTCAAGGTGGAAAAAAAGAAATTTTCACCGACTTGCCCCAGATCAAAATCCACAATTTTTCGCGCGGCCAGGACTTCACAAGCTCGTTCTTCATGCGGTACCCCGAGGTTATCAGCTATGCTGTTTTCTTCACCGATAGGAATAATCCCGAGTGTCGCGCCGCCTTTGACCACAGCATCCACGGCTTTCAAAAAGGTATTATCATTACCAACCACGATTACGGTTTTAATCCCTCTTTTAATTTCATCGCTGATCAGAGTATCCATGCTTTTTAGCAATGACAACCGTTCGTGCTTGCCCTGGATATCCAAATCCAAAAGTCCGGCTTTGATGCGATCCAAAACCTTCTCATACTTTCGATCATTCAAAAAGTTATCGTAGAGATAATAATACATAAATGATAGGCCAGATTGCCATCACTGTCGATTAAGCTTCTGATTCTTCCACGGCCTCGACTGGCTTGGCACCGGCTCCGGGAGTTTCATTCATTGAGCAACGACCATTGAATAACGCTCCGGATTGAATGGATATCACGCGCGCGGAAATATCACCGGACACGCGCGCGGTTTCCGTCAATTCCAGGGTATCATCGATCACAACGTTACCGGCCACTTCCCCGGCAATCAACGCCTGTGCGGCTTTAACATCAGCTTTCACCTTGGCATTAGCCCCGACACGCAAACCACGATCTGTTTTTAAACTACCGACTACTTCACCCTCGACGACGATATTTCCATTGGACACCAAATCACCCTCAATCTTGATCGTGCTGCCGATAATCGTGTCTTGCGCTTGTTCCCCGGTTTTATTAAGTTCTTCGAGTTCCTTGCTTCCAAACATATTTTTTTTGGTTATTTCTTCCCCCCCGTATTTAATAACTATATATTATGATTGTTTATAATAACCGTCAATTACATTTCATCCAGACCTTCAATATTGAGCAATGCCAACCCCTGAAGCATAACTGTTTTCACCTTCTTTACCAATGCCAAACGACTGGCTTGCAACTTTGAAGCTGACTTCAATATCGGCTGAGCATGATAAAAGCCATTAAACCGTTGAGCTAAATCCAGCAAAAAGGTGCAAAGAATCGATGGCTGATACTTCAAAGCACTGGTCTTGATCGCTTCTTCAAACTGACTAATATGTTTAATTAATTCCCTTTCTTCCACTGAACTCAACAACAAATAATCCTTTGGCAACCATCGCGTCCACCAACGCGCCTTCCGTTCCAGGGAGTTCATTCTGGCCAAACAATACATCAAATATGGTCCGGACGCGCCATCAATGGCCGTGGCCTTCACCATATCGAAAACAATTACCGAATTATTTTCATACTTGAGCATAAAAAACTTAACAGCCGCCAAGGCAATCTTCTCGGATATGGCTGAACATTTTTCTTCTGGCCAATCAGAATGGCGTTTAACGGTTTCTTCCAAAACCTTGGATTTAACCGCATCAAGAAAATCTTCCAGGGCCACCACATTCCCCTTGCGAGAGGCCATAGCACCATCCGGCAAAGTTACAAAGTCATAACTGACATGCACTTTTTCTTTATTTTCATAACCAAGCAAATCCAACAATTTAAAAATTTGTTTCACATACAATGACTGTCGATTATCAATAACATAAATCGATTTATCCACTCCGAATTGATCAAATTTTTTCTTGCCCAGCGGCAAATCCTTTGTCCCATACAGGACATTTCCATCAGACTTGATCAACACCAATACTTCCAACCCGAATTCTCGTAAATCAGCGATGATCGCACCTTCACTTTCCTTGATTTGCGACACTGATTTCTTGGCCATTATGTCCCGCAAGCATTCTCGACCAGCGACTTCTTCTTCACTTTCCCAAAACCATTCATCGAATTTGATGTCCAATCGTTTGTAAATATTCAAAAACGCGTCAAAACTTTTAGCTTTAGAAGATTGCCACAATGGATAGAAATGATCATCATGACTCTCAATTTTCTTTTGGACCGCTGACACCTCAGCCATCAACTCCGGTTGTTCATCAATCATTTTCACAGCCGAGGAATACATCCGACCATAAAACTTGGCTTCAGATTCGTTTTCTTCATGAATCAACTCCGGATTGAATTTATCGACATACCACAAACACTTCGCCACGTGCACGCCAGCATCTCCGATATAATTGGCGGCCACCACTTCATTACCCAAAGTTCGAAAAATATTCACCAAACTGGCGCCGAGAAACGCGGTTCTCAAATGCCCGACGTGAAATTCCTTATGCGTGTTGGGCTGAGAAAATTCAATCATCAATTTCTTTCCGGTCTTGGGAAAATTCAGATCACCGGTCAACACCAGGTGATTCCATTTACCCAAATCCAAATAAAAATTCACATAAGGCCCGATGGCTTCCACCCGTTGCCAACTTTGACCCGAGGTTTTATTCAAAGTCTGAGCCAACTCTTGCGCCACTTCATTGACCGCCTGCTTTCGCTCTTTAGCCAACACAAAGCACGACCAAGAAAAATCCCCCATTTCCACCTTGGGCGGAGTGCTCAAATCCTTGGCGATAACCGATATCTTTAAGACTCGCGCAATCTCTCCAGCCAATTTTTCTTTCATCGTCTCCATATATTATTCTGTCCCCTTTTTATTTTCCTTATCAGCATGAATTTTGTCCAATTTACTCAAAATACTTTCTTCATGACTCAAAATTTTATCTTGCTTGGACAATATTTCGGCCTCCAAATTTTCCGTCACCTCCAATTCACCGAGCAAATCATCTTCTTCTCGATCCAAATCTTTTTCCAATCTGCGAAAATCTTTCTTGATGCGTCCAGCGGTCACGATCGCCACCAACTGCGCCGCGAACACTACCAGCATCAAGATAGAAATTATCAGAGTGGCCAGAGCGGTAATCTGTCCACCGATGGATAACGGATTAATGGCCCGTTCACCGAACAAAGAATAGATCGATCCCACCGCCCGAAAGGCGTCATTGAGAGAGGTGATTTGCGGATTGACGCGGTACTCGAAAATATAAATTAAAAAGTCAGAAATCACCAACATGAACACAAACAGAAAAATTACGATCCCCAGTACCAATAACCCCTGACGACGCTTCGTGAGCGCGGCCTCGTTCATATTTTTTTATTTTAAGATTGAGAGTTGTTCACGCAACTTTTCCAGTTTGGTTTGCGCCTCAGCCAGCTTTTGTCTTTCAACCTCCACCACGACGGCCGGGGCATGATTTACAAAGTCGGCATTACCCAGTTTAACGTTCATGCCTTTACAATATTTATCCACGTTTTCAATTTCTTTGTTCAATCGTTCAGTTTCTTTGGTTACGTCAATCACTCCTTGCAGTGGCACAAACAATTCCAGCCCCCCGGCCACCAGAGCCGCGGATTTCTCCGGTTTGTCACTGGCTGATGAAACATTGGCCACCCGTGACAAGAATTTAACCACTTCCAAATTAGCTTCAATCAGATTATTTGGCTGGGCATTTTTTATGACCACGTCCAACTTCTGCACCGGATCAATATGATATTCACCGCGAATATTGCGAATCTTCACCACAATATCAGCCAAGGATGCAAAGTCTGCGATTGCTTGATTGTCCAAATGCTTTTCTTCCTCTGCCGGCCACTTAGTCACGATCAATATTTCCGGTTCACCCAAAGATTGCCAAATTGTTTCTGTCACGTATGGCAAGAATGGGTGCCACAGTTTCAACACTTCGCGCAATAAATACGACAACATTTTTTCTTTGCCTTTTTCCGCTTTGGCCGCCTCGAGATACCAATCCGCCAGATCGCTCCAAGTAAACTCTCGCAAACTCTCAGCCGCGATCGAAAAATCATAACTTTCGAGCGAGCGATTGACCGCCTGTTTGGTCATTTCCAATTTGGCTAAAATCCAGCGATCCACCAACGTGGCGGGTTCGACATCAGTCAAACCAACGATATATTCATTCGTGCTGAGAATATAACGAGAAATGTTCCAGAGTTTATTAACAAAATTTCTCGTGCCTTCCACTTTTTCTTCGTAGAAGCGAGCATCATTACCAGGAGTAATGCCCGTAATTAAACTCAAACGCAACGCGTCGGTACCATATTTATCAATCATTTCAATCGGATCAATGCCATTTCCCAATGATTTGGAGAATTTCTGGCCTTTTTCATCACGAAGAATGCCATGAATATACACATCACGAAATGGCACTTCATCCATTATATAAGTCGTCATGAGAATCATGCGCGCCATCCAGAATGGGATCAATTCATGGCCCATTTGCATCCAAGTGGTCGGATGATAAGTTTGCAAATCCGAGGTTTGTTGCGGCCAGCCCAAGGTTGAAAACGTCCACAGACCGGAACTGAACCATGTATCGAGAGTATCTTCATCTTGATAAATATTGTTCGACCCGCATTTGCATTTCACATCATAGATCGACTTGGTGATAATTTTACCGGTATCCGGATAACCAAAATCAAAAAACAGTTGTTCATCAGTCAAATTCTCATGATAATTTTGCATCAAGCGCAACACATCGCCATGAGTAACGATCAAGACTTTCTCTCCCTGATGCTTGGCGGCGATATCTGACAGGAAGGAATACACTCGCTCTTTCAAATGATCAAAAGACTCAATCCCTTTCGGACTGTCATGTTGCCAAGCCTCAAAGTTCTCTTTGCGGAAGTTGGTAAAATCAGTATTGGATTGGCCTTCGTACTCACCCACGCCGACTTCACGCAACCGTTCATCATATTGCACCGTCAAACCAAACTTGGCGGCCACCATGGCCGCGGTTTCTTTAGTTCGTAATAAATCAGATGAATAAATAACGCTGACGCCGTTCACCTCATTGGCAACAGATTCAATTTCTTTCTGACCTTCGGCCGTTAAATGATTTTCCAAGTTTTCAACACTGGAATTCAACCTGTCATCATGATTTCCATTAGCTTGACCATGACGCATGCCAATAATCTGCACTGGTTTAATATCAGTGGACACAATCTCCTTACAATCACGGCAATACCAGGCCGGAACACGATGGCCCCACCATATCTGGCGAGACACGCACCAATCACGAAGATGCTCAATCCAATTCAAATATGTTTTTTGATATCGATCAGGGGTGATAGTAATTTTGGATTCTGGTCGGCCATCCAAACCGGTCGTCACGGCTTCACGCATCAGATCTTTTAACGTTTTATTTCGACCGGGAATTTCTTGATTTACGTTCACAAACCATTGCGTCATTGGCAGTGATTCAATCATGTCGCCAAACCGATCAGAGGTGCCGACGTTCTGCATGATTGTTTCTTCTTTTTCCAACAAACCTAACGCCCGCAGACTTTCCACCACCTTTTCGCGCGCGTCTTCGACCGTCAAACCGACGTAATCTTTACCGGCGGCGTCAGTCATCAAACCGTCAGGACCGATAACCGGGATAATGTCGATCGGATCTTCTTTGGCTTTTTGTTTGACATACATTTCATAGTCCACCATGCTATGAGCCGGAGTCACGCCGAGTGCGCCCGTTCCGAACGCCGGATCCACATTGTCATCGGCGATCACCTTCAATTTCAAAGTTTGCGATCCGACAAAGTTCACTTCAAAAGTTTTACCAATATAATCTTTGTAACGTTCATCTTTCGGATTCACCGCCACCGCCGTATCTCCCAGCTTGGTTTCCGGTCGAGTAGTGGCGATACTGAATGGAAAATCTTTACTGTATTTAAAAGTATAGAATTTCGCTTCACGTTCCACGTGAACCAGTTCATCATCAGAACAAGTGGATTGACCTTTAACCGACCAATTAATCACTCTGTAACCACGATATATCAGACCATCATCATACATTTTTTTGAACACGGTATTGACGGCCACGCTACGCGATTCATCAAAAGTATAAGCCAAGCGACTCCAGTCGCAACTGGTGCCCATTTTTTTGATCTGATTGAGAATCGTGCTCTTGCTATTTTCCGCGTACTCGCGAACTAAGCCTAATAACTTCTCTCGGCCATACAATTGGCGAGGATTTTCAATCCCCTGCGCCTGCAAATTTTTCTCCACTCTAGCCTGAGTGGCAATGGCCGCATGGTCAGTACCTGGAAGTAACAGTAACCTTCGGCCCTTCATTCTCTGGTACCGAGACATGGCATCCATCAAGCTATCTTCAAGGGCATGGCCCAAATGTAAGATGCCGGTGACGTTTGGGGGTGGCATCATGATGGAATACGGCTCGCCGTCAGCCGGTAAATTGTCCGGATTGAAATAGCCGCTGTCTTCCCACAGTTTATAAATCTTATCTTCGTTTTCTTTTGGATTATACGCGCTTGATAGGTTTATCATATGGAATAATTTTATCAGATTTCATCATGAAATACAATCTTTTTGCCCTCACTTTGACAGTTCAGACCAAATATTGCCCAGTGCATATCACGGTTGACAGTCCGGAAAATATTGGGTAAGATTCATAACTCACTACTTAAACATAATCTCAGATCGCATGGCTCTGACCGAAACCCAACAACTCTACGAAGCGCTAAAAAACGCCAAAAGTCCGCTTGTCACTTTTCAAAAAGATCACGATGGAGACATCGTGAGCGCCAGTTTGGCTCTATCGTTATTACTCAGCAAGCTCGACAAGGAACACCGTGTCGCCAGCCATGGGTTCAAATTGCCTAAAAATTATGACTTTTTGCCCAAAAATGAAGTAATTAAACCTGAGCTCTCCGGCTTGCGAAAATTCATAATCAACCTCAACACCTCGAAAACCAAACCACAAAAAATCGATTATGAACACCTGGATAATGAACTCCGAATCGTGATTGAACCGGAAAAGGGCGTTTATCAAACCGATGATTTGACCTCCATTCACGCGGAATATCGTCACGATTTGATCATCACTCTAGGCACTCCAGATCTCGATGCTTTGCATGGCATTTATGAGAATCATACTGATTTCTTCTATCACACTCCGATATTGAACATTGATCATTCGACTGAAAATGAGAATTATGGCCATTACAATTATGTTAAAGTCACGGCCACTTCCATTTCCGAGTTAATCTTTGACTTAATTGAATCCATTGATTTGGCTTTGATCGATGAAAAAATCGCCACCTGTCTTCTAACCGGCATGATCGTCAAAACCAAGAGTTTCAAGACTCCACGCGTGACACCAAAAAGTTTGAACATTGCCAGTCAGCTGTTGGCCATGGGCGCGGATCGTGAGGCCATTATTCGCAACTTGTATCAAACAAAGTCGGTTAATATTTTGAAACTTTGGGGCAAAGTGCTCCAACGCGTGCAGACTGATGAATCCAAACGGTTGGCGTGGTCGGAGATTACCAGCGCTGAATTTACGGAAACTGCCACCACCCCGGAAGATATTCACGACATTGTCGATGAGATGATCACCAATATTCCCACCATTCAGATTACCGCGATTTTTTATCATCTCGCGAACAGCCGTCATTGCTTGATTAAAACTGAAAATAACCATAATCTATTATCACTGCTCAGCGACTATTCACCGCAAGGGAATAAGAACACGGTAAATATTCAACTAAATGAGAGCACCACCGAAGACCTACTCAAGCACCTCTCCACTCTCGTTAAATAATCTTCCATACAAAAAAGCGCCAGGAATGGTGCTTTTTTGGTGGGCGGCACAGGGATCGAACCTGTGACCTCACGGATGTGAACCGTGCGCTCTAACCAACTGAGCTAGCTGCCCTTAAATTACTTATTGTTAGTCCCGCATAGGAACGCAGTGACTTGTGCGGGGTCGCCCTTAAATAAATTCCAAATTACAACTACTAAATTCCAAACATGCAATAATCTATTATTCGTAGATTTGTAGAATATTCGCAATTAGCAGAAGCAATCGAAATTTTAATTTAATGATTGATTGATATTATAACAAGAACTGGATAATTTGCAACTATCTCATACTCCCATCATTGACAAAATCATTTTCAAGTGCTAAAGTATCATTTCCGCAGTTCCTTTCATTACCATCGGCCAAAGGAGGAAATCATGGCCAAGAATGAGCTGACAGCGATCGAAAGTGCCATTGCTCGAGCGGAGAAAACCATTGCCAAGTTGAACAAGGAGAAACTGGAAATCCAAGAAAAATGGAAGAGGCTTTTTCGCCGTGATCGTGAGACCGGCAGTGCCTTTCATGCACTTCAGGCTGAGGTCGTGGCCAATCCTACCGTTCGTGCGCTCAAGAGACTGATCAGCAAAAAGGCCACCAGCATGCTCGAGACTCTCTCTTCCTGGGATCAAACCACGAAGGATCTTACCGAGGCTCGAAATGCCAAGGCCAACGCGGTCCAGGCCGAGGAAGCCAAGCTGGCCGATCTGCGAATGCAGAAGAAGCTTCTCGAGGAACGACTGCTACGCGATGCTCGCGAGAACGATGATATCGTCCACCAGATCTTCAGCCTGACCGATTCTGTCGTCACTGCTCTGCGCGCTCGCAATCAGTACCTGGTGCAGCACGTCTTCCGGAAGCTGGCGCAACCCGATGGCACGACTCTGAGTCAGTTGACCCTCCAGAGCACGGATGGTCTGCAGAAGGTCCAGGTCAGGACCAACTACATCTCACGACTCGACTCAGCACTGGCCGCCGAGGCTCTGGCCGAGATTCGGAAGTTCTTCGGTCGTTTCCAGCAGGAAACGGAAATGGACGAGACCACTCGCGCTCTAGCCAAGCTGCTCGACAGCATCCTGATCGAGAAGATCAAGTTCGATATCGGTCCGACCCTCTACCTGTTCCTGGGCTCGGACATTGATGCGGCCGCCTTCCCCGAGCTGCATCGCGCTCAGAGCCTTCTGAGCCAGAGCTTGCGCAGTGATCGCAGCAATCATTACATTCGCCTCTGGCAGAAAGCTACCACTGACGGCAACTGGGAAGAAGTGAAACTCAGCTAGAGAAAACTCGAAATATCGCAGAAAACCTGCGATTTTTTCATTATTATTCAGCTCTTCACAAAACCATTTTTTTTTGTTATTATACTGGCAGACTTGTTCTTTGACTGTTCCACTTTATATAGAGTACATTCACATGTTGATAATGAACATTGTCTCGGGTTTACCCTAAACCCGAACATAGTGAGTGGTTTAGGGCCTGTAGCTCAGTTGGTAAGAGCACCACTCTTATAAAGTGGGGGTCCTGGGTTCGACTCCCAGCAGGCCCACCATGTACCAGTCACTCCGTTCCGGTACATGGCGCGGCCAGTCATTATTTGTAATTTGTATATATGGGCAATTAGCTCAGTTGGTTAGAGCGACTCGTTGACGTCGAGTAGGTCAAAAGTTCGAATCTTTTATTGCCCACCACAAAAAACGCATATTAATGCGTTTTTTGTTATAAATAAGCAAATTATATTTACATAAATCTTCCATTGACATAATTATTTAACTATGATATCATATATTGTTCACTGTTCTTTTACCTCTAGTCACTAAAATCAAACACGGAGGATGACATGGGACGAACCGTGAAGCGAGTGCCGCTGAATTTCGGTTGGCCACTGGGCAAAATCTGGAAGGGGTACATCAATCCTCATGCTGGCCCGAAGAAGTGCAAAAATTGCAATGGCACGGGCTACAATGAAAAGACTCTGATCCTCGCCAACGCCCACGATGATTTCGCCAATCTGGGTGTCCAATGGTGCCACAACATCACCCAGGACGAAGTCATGGCGCTGGTTATCAAAGGCCGACTCATGGAATTCACGCACTTCATCGACCCGACCACTCGTCGCTGGGTTCAGAAGACATGGGAACATGGCGGATATCTCTGCGAGTGCAATATCCCCGTCCCTCGTCTTTCCGCTGATCATGACAAGACTGCTTTCTGCCATAGATGTAATAGGAACATGCAGTTCCTCGACGGAAATGACATTCGTCTGCAGGCTCCGTTCGCCGAAGAAGTGAATGTCTGGAGTCGACACGATATGGGTCATGATGCCATGGTCAAAGCTCGAGCCAAGCGGCTGGGTGTCTATGGCCATTGTCCTCATTGCCATGGAACAGGAGAACGTAAACTCTCGCGTCGCAAGAAGAAGGCCTACAACGGTTGGTCGGTATACGAACCCCCGACTGGTATCGGCTGGCAGCTCTGGGAAACGACCAGCAAAGGCAGTCCTGACAGCCCGGTCTTCGAAACCGCGGAAGAACTGGCTGCGTGGTGTGAACAGTATGCCACAACATTCGCCAGCTACAAAGCTTCAAAAGCTCAATGGTTCAAGATGTTCACCGACAAGGACATGCCGGTCGAGCTGGGAACCACCCTCGCCATCGTGGACGGCCAAAGGGACGCCATCGTCAATATCATGAATTAGACACCAAGCTCCTAAAAATAGGAGCTTTTCTAATTCAACCCTGCATTAAATTTTTTGCCAAATAAATCACCGTAACGTAAAATATATATACTTATATGTGCCTCACCCTCCCGGCAAAAATCATCTCCATCAAAAACACTAAGGCCATCGTGGTTGATTTTCGTAATAACCAAAAGGAAGTAATTATTGCCGCTTTGCCGGAAATAAAAGTTAACAGCTGGGTACTCATCAGTGCCAATTTGGCTATCAAAGAAATCCCGGAAACCGAAGCGCTCGAACTAATCGACATTTTACGATCATGATAAAGTCTAACTTCAAGCAAAAAAGCGACGGGCTTCTCCTGTGTACTCGGTATGCCTTCATGCCCAATCGTTTGAAATATTGCGGTGGTGATCACAATCAAGAACTGTTTCATTATGAAGTAGCCGGGCAGACCGACCCCGGACTCGCTCATCTGCTTCAGGAATTTGAGACCCTATTCCCCTATTTAAAAATGATCGCCCAGAGCAATCATATTGATGATCCTTTTGATCGTCGAGTGGTCGAGGCTTACTGGATTGGGAATGAACTCTTAGAAAAAATCCATCAGCAAAATTTGTACACTCATCTTTCTGAAGGCTTGAAACTGAAAAAAAAATTATCTCTCCCACAGTTTCAATCATTGATGGGCGCCGTAAATCCCAATTCACTACCTCATCACAACTTTCATGTTTTTAATATTTGGCTGAATAATAAAAATCTTCCTCTTACTTCAATCATCCAAACGCTTGATAGTTGTCGCATCTCATCAGGTAAAATTATTTCTATTGCCGATACTGAGCTGGAAGTGACCACTTCCACTTTGGCCGTTGAAAATGAAAAAATCGTCATTCAATCGCCCATAACTAAAAAAATTACTTATAAACTTCTGGGACAATCTTTTATCCCAACGCCAAAAATCAATGACATCATCACTATCCATTGGAATTTCGCCTGCGACATTATCTCCGAAACTCGACAACGCCAACTTGATTTCTATACTCGCCAAAGTCTTTCTCGTTAACAATATATCATTACGGACGTTCCATGTACTCCCTGGGGGCTTGGGGGTGCGTTTATGCGTCGAGAACAATGCGCAAACGATAAATCAACGTGATAGCATTTATAGCACCCCCAAAAATCTTTGGTTACTTTCTGTTTCCAGAAAGTGACAAATCACTCCATAGGGCATGCCTACTCCAATGAAGAGCCTTTGGCTCCGGCAGGCAGGGATCCCCTGGTGCCTGGGCATCGCAGTCTCCAAATCTATATATAAAATCGTCTCACCCAGAGACGATTTTATATATACTTCAATGAATTAATTTCTTTCTCAAACACATAAGATATCCACCGTCGCAAAAAATCTCCCCCTTCATCCACCATCCACTTCTTCAACACCAGCCGATCAATCACTTTCCAATCATTGGCGATAATCAATCGTAACAATTTTATTAAATCTTTTGATATGGCAATCTTTTCAGATTCTTCTCGTTCGCAGACTATGCCATTGTTCTGCCAATGAAAATACACATGATTTTCCACCGGCCGCTGACACTGAGTGCAGCGGGACAACTCTGGAGCATAGCCTAGCATTTTCAACAGCTGCACACCAAAGATTATAACAATGCTCTTTTTTTGATGATAATTTTTTGCCAATTTCAGCCAATTTATAGTCATGTTTAACCACGACCAAATTTTTTCATCCGGAATTCCAGCTGGTAGAGACGCTGATACTATTTCAAAAATACTGGATAAAAAATAGTAGTTTTCTTCAATATCCAAATCAAATTTGTCCACCAATCTCGCCGTCGCCAATTTATCTATGCTTTTGGTTTTCACGATCATGACATCAATCACCCCCCAAGTGGTCAAATGACCGATCACTTTGCTTTTAATTTTTTTCGTGCCAATCCCCACGGCCTCAATCTTCCCGAAATCTTTGGTAAACAAAGTAAAAAAACTGTCGTTTTCACGCCAGTCCCTCCTCTGCAAAACTATTGCTTGTGATCGATATGTCCCACTCATAATTTTCGATCAAAAAATGATTGCAAAATCGCCACCGCCGCCAAATCATCATCAGCCTGCCCTTTTTTTGAGGGCGACATATGTTGCCAGACCTGAGCCATCTTGGTTGACAGCCTTTCGTCTTCAATTTCCACTTTAACTTTCAAAGTGTTCAAAAATGTTATAAACACATGCCATTCATCGGACAAGCTATCATTACCGGCCAAGCTTTTCGGATGACCGACCACGATCATCTCCACTTTTTCATCAGTGACAATCTTCATTACTTGATCATTAAGTTCTGCAATTTCTTTATAATATAAAATTCCAAACGGACTGGCGATTTTCAGTTCATCATTGCCGATCGCTACGCCCACTTTTGATTTTCCCCAATCCAATCCCAAAATTGTCATATTATTCGCCGGTCAAAATTTCCGCGCCGTTACTCGTCACCGCGATACTATTCTCAAAATGGGCAGACAAACTGCCATCAGTCGTCGCAAAAGTCCATTCATCATCCAAAACATCCACTTGATAACTTCCAGCCGTCACCATTGGTTCACAAGCCAGAACCATACCCTCTTTTAATATCAAATGATAATCTTTAATCACGTAATTTGGTAACTGCGGTTCTTCGTGAATATCCTTGCCCACTCCATGCCCGACCAAAGAGCGCACCATGCCAAAACCATGTTTCTCTACATGTTGCTGCGCCAAACGACTGATATATTGCCAATCTACACCCGGAGCGATGTTTTCTTCTATTATACGTAATGATTGCTGGGCGACATCCATCAATCTCTGCGCCTCCTTACTGACCTTTCCCACGCCAACGGTAATCGCCATATCAGTATGAAAGCCATTATACAACATGCCAATATCGAGTCCGACAATATCCCCTTCTTCAAATATTTGACTGGCCAAAGGAATACCATGGACGACTTCTTCATTTACAGAAACACACAAAGTCGCTGGGTATGGTGGTGAACCATAATCTTTAAAAGACGGGACACCGCCCGCGGCTCGAATCATTTTTTCGGCTTCACGATCCAAGTCTAAGCCAGAGATTCCAGGCTTCACCATCGCCGCTACTGTATATAAAACATGATGAAGGATTTTGCCACCTTCTCTCATAATTTTTATTTGCTCGGGTGTCTTTATTCTTATCATTTTATTCCTTTCATGATCTCCTTTGTGACAGTTTCGATTGATTGATCACCATTCACGAAAACAAATTTAATCAATTTATTATTATGCTGTTTAAAATATTGGACGACTGGCGCGGTTTGTTCATAGTAAACTTTAATTCGACGT
>Ga0233425_10002338_pt1 | contig 37781 bp, 24 predicted proteins | sample Watercolumn_Towu_2_FD_181712 | JGI IMG/M metagenome (GOLD analysis project Ga0233425, IMG submission 181712) | Freshwater microbial communities from Lake Towuti, South Sulawesi, Indonesia - Watercolumn_Towuti2014_140_MG | ecosystem: Environmental > Aquatic > Freshwater > Lake | place... | reverse complement strand
GAGCGGGCGTTCCACGTCGGGCCGTCCGGGGCGGGCGCGCGGGCGAAGCTCGTGGTGAACCTCGTTCTCGGGCTGAACCGCGCTGCGCTCGCCGAGGGTCTGGCGTTTGCCGAGGCTATCGGGCTCGATCCCGCCGGTGTGCTGCCCCTGCTACAGTCCACAATGGCGTACTCCCGCATCATGGAGACCAAGGGCCGCAGGATGGTCGAAGGCGATTTCGCCCCGGAAGCCCGCCTCGCGCAGCACCGGAAGGACGTCGCCCTCATCCTCGATGCCGCCGCCCGCGCCAGCCAGGCGCTGCCGCTATCCCAAGCTCACCTCGACCTCCTCGACGCCGCCATCGAGGCGGGCGACGGCGACCTGGACAACTCCGCGATCATCCGCGAGCTCGCGCGCCGGCGACCTGACCGTCACTGAAGCGCCGCCCCCAGCCTCTGCATCTGTGCGATGCTCCCGTCGGGCACGTGGCCGTCCGGTCCGATGGGGAGGTTCAGCGTGACCGCGCCCTTGACCGACGTGCAGGCCTTCACGAAGCCGACCAGCTCCTCATCGGAGTAGTGGTAGGGCTGGCCGCCCTCGAAGGTGCTGTCGACCGGGACCAGCGCGTGCCACTGCACGCCGTCGATGTACTGGGCATCGGGCAGGTACAGCGGCGAGTCGGGGTCGTGCCCGAGCTTGATCTTCCCACCCACGAGCTGGTGCACTTCCCCGGCGTGGTAGTCCTCGAGCGGCGTGACGGGCGGCACCTTATTGATGCAGAAGGCCCCGTCGTTGAAGCACACAATGGCCTGCGGGTTGCCCGCGCGCGCCGCCGCGAACCAGTTCGGCCAATCGTAGAGGCTGTTGTGGAAGGGCTCCCAGGTGTAGCACCCGTCGAACCACCAGCCGTCGCAGAGCGCCCCGAACTTCAGCGCGTACGCGCACGAACTCCTGGTACCGCCGTTGGAACTCGCTCTGGTCCGCCGGGTTCCAGGCGAAGGCCTCGTGCACTTCCTCCGTCTGCCCATAGACCTCGCTGGGAAGGTAGGCAATGAACCGCTTGCCCAAGGTCTCCAGGCGCGTCGCGATTTCCCGCGGGAGATCGCGCTTCGATGTGTGCCCCGGCAGCCGCGCGTCAAGCCACTCGTTCGGGCTGCAGTAGTAGCCCGTGTTCTGTCCGATGGTGAAGATCAGCCAGTCCGCGCCGGTGCTCGCGAACTGCTCGATGAACCCGTCGACACCGAAGCCATCTACGATCCGGTCGAACTCGGCTGCCCTCGCCTCCGGTGTCTCGCCCGGCGGCGAGATGAGATAGTGGACCATGATCCCGTACGAGCCTTCCGCCAGCCAGGCGGCCCGATGCTCAGTGCTCACAGGTTGTGCCTCCGATGAGAGGGCGCCGGTCACGAACGCGACGCCAATGAGTGCCGTGCGCATCACACGTCCTCCCCGATGATCCCCGCCAGCCGAATCGCCTCCTCACACATCCCCACCACGTGGTAGTCCACCTTCCACTCGCTCCCCTTGTTCAGGTTGGTTGGGCTGTGGTACCACCCGCCGAACTCGGGATCGATGTAGTTCGCCTGGAAGTACGCGATGGTCTTCGCGAGCGGCTCCCACAGCTCCTCGCGCCCATGTTCCACGGCGAAGTGCATCATCGCCCGCGCCGCCTCGCACTGCTGCCACCACCCCTTCGAGCGGTCGATGACCTCGCCCTCCAGGCTCGCGTTCGCGAAGATGCCGCCCGCTTCCGGATCGTAGCCGACGCGCATCCCGTAGTCGAGCAGCTCGTGCGCCCAGTCGAGGTACTGCTCGGGGTGTCCCAGTTGGCCCGCGCGGCTCAGCAGGTACGCCCACTCGAACTGATGCCCCAGGTCCACCCGCCCGCCCTGCTCCGTGGGCAGCGGCTCCCAGTCCTCCGTGTAGAGCTCTGGAAGGCCTCGGTCGGGCCCTGGGTCTCGCCCCTCGAACAGGGCCTCGGCGAGGGCCTCCGCCAGCAGCCGGATCGAGCTACTCTGAAGCGCTGCGGCGCTGAGACACGCCTCGAAGGCGTGCATGACCGGGTTCTGGGAGTTCGGGGGGCGCTGCTCGGCGGATGGCGGCTCCCACTCGCGCGTTAGGCGCGGGGCTAGCCCCTCTGGCTCGCTCTGCCCAAAGCGCGACAGCGCAATGAAGGACCTCAGCAACCGCGAGTCGGCGGACTGGGCCCCCTCAGCCCGCGCCGCGTGTGCCAGCCCGAACACGGCGAACGCGTGTCCGTACGCGTCCTTGAAGTCCTCGGTGGGCTTGCCGTTCCAGTCGCAGCGGTAGTGGAAGCCCCCGTGCTCCTCGTCGCCGAACCGCTGCGCCAGGAAGGTCGCCCCGGCCCCCACAGCCTCCAGATACTTGGGGTCTCCCGTCAGCCGGTACCCAACCGCGAAGTTGTAGATCAGCCGCCCCTGCGAGACCAGCGTGCCGGTCACATCGCCTGTCCGCCGCCACTCGCGGTCCAGGTGCGGCAGGAAGAGCCCGGACGCGGTGCAGGCCCCCTTCAGCCAGCGAGGGAGGATCTCGTCGAGGAGGTGTGTGCGGAACCACGACCAATCAACGCGGGACACGCGGGCATCCTCTCAGCCCAAGGGGGCGCGCCACCTGTTCGCGTCCCCAACAGGAGAACCCTTGTGACCCGCCGCGAGCTTGTGCGGGCCGCCATCGAGCACCGCGAGGCGCCCCGCGTGCCCTACATCATCGACCTCTGCCCCGACGCCTGGGAGGCCCTCCGGCCTCTCGCGGGCGATCAGGACGCGGCAGCCTTCATCGACAACGACGTGCTGGACATCGCCGTCCCCTGGTGGCAATGGCACGTCCTCCAGCCCGACTGGCACGGGATGGACTCGCCGACCTCTTGCCCGCGCGTGATCGGCACCGGAAGCTACGTCGACCTCCCCGACACCCTGAAGCGCCTCCGGGAGACCTCGGACAAGTACTTCCTCGTCCGCCTCTACGGGATCCACTTTGAGAAGGCCTACTTCGCGCGCGGCTTCGAGAACTTCCTATCGGACATGCTCAGCGATCCCGCCTTCGCTCAGCGGCTCCTCCGAAGCATCGTCGACCGGAACCTCGCGCTGATGGAGTGCTTCCTCGCGCTGGAGGAGATCGACGGGGTACTGCTGGGGAGCGACTGGGGCTCGCAGCTCGACCTACTGATGTCGCCGGAGACCTGGGACGCGATGATCGCCCCCGGCGAGCAGCGGATGTTCGACCTGATTCACGACCACGGGAAGGACGTCTGGGTCCACTCCTGCGGGAGAATCGAGAAGCTCATCCCGCGCCTCATCGACATGGGGCTGCAAGTGCTCAACCCCGTCCAGCCCGAGGCGATGGACCTCGCGCAGCTCAAGCGCGACTTCGAGGATCGACTGACCTTCTGGGGCGGGATCAGCACCCAGCGCACGCTGCCCTACGGCACGCCGGACGAAGTCCGCGCCGAAGCCCGCGCCGTCCGTGAACTCCTCTCTCACGGCGGCGGCTACATCTTCTCTCCGGCCCAGTCCATCCAGGGCGACGTCCCCGTCCCCAACATCCTCGCCCTCCTCGAAGTCGCCCGGGAAGGGCGCTGACGGGACGGACGTGTGGGCATGGCCTTCATCCCCTCCCGCTGAGTGCGTCGAACCCCTCCACCCGGTGGAACGTGAGGTGGTTGGCGTCGTGGAAGTTGCGGGCGCCGCGGTAGGCCAGACGGCAGGCCGCGAGGAGGTCGCGGCCGTCGAAGAGCCAGTCCACGTACTGGAAGCCCGTGTACTGGACCGCCCAGGGCGAGTCGTCCCGCAGGACATCGCGATGCACGGTCCAGTGGCGGAGATCCGTTGACGAGGCCAAGCTGAGGACGCTGCGCATGTTCGGCTTGTCGAGGATCGTGACCGGGTTCACGAGCGACCAATACACGCCGGTCTCAAGGCGCCGCTGGACGGTGAACTTCGTCATGCCGCCGGGGAAGTCGATGACTCGCTCGAACCGCTGCGAACGACCGTCCTCAGCGATCTCCAGCACGATGGCCTTGTTCGCGTAGGGCACGGTGTTGTACCGAAGGAGGTTCAGCAAGCGCCCATCCGGGGCTACCACCGCGTTGCCCTCGAGGAAGCCCTGGTCCTTGCGCGCTACCTCCCAGCCCTCCGGCAGCCAGGCCGGGTCGTACGCCAGCGGCGCGCTGACCGTCCAGCTTGCCGCGCGCATCAGGTCCGCCTCCACCGGCGCTGAGCACACGACCGACTGGAACCCCTCGGGCCAGCCGCCGGTCTGCAGCTCTGCGCACGTCCAGAGCCTTCCCCGGTGTTCGATCACCGGGACCGGCGCCTTGTGGTATGTCCCTGGCGCGATCACGGCCGGTCCCGCCCACGATGAGCCCTCATCCTCGGCACGGTACAGCAGTAGGTCGCCGTACTCCGTCCGTGTCGCCAGCAGATGTAGCGCTCCGCGGTGCACGAACAGTTTGCCCCAGAACGCCGGGTGCAGGTCCGTGAGGTGCCGCCAACTTGCGCCCTCGTCCTCCGAGCGGAACACGCGGGTCAGGCATTGTGGCCCCGGGCCAAAGAGGTCGTGACTCGCGACCAGCGCCGCGCTCGGCAGCCGACAGACCGACGGACTGCCGATGTATCTCCCCCATTCCCCGAAGGCCGTGTCGTCGCGGTGGAGGTAGTCGATGACCGTGCCCGGCACCCAACCCGGCGTCGCCAGCCGCTCGCCGCTCACCGCGAGCACCTTCCCCTCCGTGTCCAGCGCAGTCACCCGCAGCACATGGTCCGCATCGTTCATCAGCCCCGGCACGGTCACCGTACCCAGCCCCGCGGGGCACCGAACGCAGCGCGCACTGTCCCATCCGGCGCCGCGGAGCTTCACCTCGACGCACTGGTAGACGGCGCCGTCGACCGGCGTCCACTCGACCGCCACTTGCTGGTGACCCGGGGCGATGCGTGTGATGATGATGGTCGAACTCCTTCCCGGCAAGAAGGGATTCCCTCGGGGTGTGACGCAACCCGCCGCCGCCTGTCGGGCAACCACACGTTCAATCCGAAGGGGGCTGTTACCTTGCGACCCTGGATCATGTTCACTAAGCACCTCGAGGGCTGGGACCTCGGGCAGATCATCGCCGGGCTGAAGAGCGCGGGCGTCGAGGGCGCGGATCTCTGCGTCCGACCGGGCTACCCCGTGGATCCCGAGAACGCGAAGACCGAGCTCCCGGCGGCGGCGAAGCGCTTCGCCGATGAGGGCCTCTGCATCCCGCTCATCACGACCCCCGGCGACTTCACCGAGGCAGGGCTGGACTACGCGGAGTCGCTCTTCGAGGCGTGCGCCGAGGCCGGCGTGAAGCTCGTGAAGCTGGGCTACTGGAGCATGGAGGAGGGCGGCTACTGGGCCACGGTGGACCGCTGCCGGTCTCGCCTCGAGGGCTTCGCGAAGCTCGCCGAGAAGACCGGTGTGAAGCCCATCGTCCACAACCACTCGGGCAGCACGATGGGGCTGAACTCCTGCTCGGTGATGAACCTCGTGAAGGGGTTCGATCCGAGCCTCGTGGGCGTCTTCGCCGACGTCGGGCACCTCTCCATCGTGGGCGAGCCGTATCCGATGGCCTTCGACATCGTGAAGGACTACCTCTCGGCCTGCGCGTTCAAGGACCTGGTCCGCAAGAAGAACCCGGACGGCAGCTGGTCCATCGACGTCTGGCCGCTGGGCATGGGCTTCGGCAACTTCCCGCAGGTGATGCGGCTCCTGAAGGACATGGCCTTCGGCGGCCCGATCAGCCTCCACTGCGAGTACAGCCAGCACCCGCCCGACTCGGTCATCGACCAGTGCCGCATCGACGTCCGCTTCCTGCAAGCCGTCGTCGACAGCCTTGACGTCTGAAGCGCCGAGCGGCATGACCTGGCCGCGGAGGGCGAGTTCGGTGGCCGGCAACCACCCCGCAAGCGTGGGATTGGCGGGAGTTCACTAGAGGGTCACGAGTTCGACGTCCATGAGGGCTGCAGCCTTCTCGACGCGCGGGAGGCCGTGGCCCTCGACGATGGCGAGGTGATGGGAGCCGCCCGCCTCCAGGTAGCCGGTGAGGAAGGCGTTCAGCGGCAGGCCAGGCCGAGCCTTGAAGTGGGGCATCACGAAGGTCGGGTGCGCGTAGTTGAGCACCTCCGTCCCGGCGGCGATCAGCCGGAAGCGGCCCTGAGCGCCGACGGTGAGGTTGAGCAGCGTCGCGGGGCCCGGCTGGTTTGAGAAGGCCAGCGAGGCCGACGGGCCACCGCAGCCGACCCAGCCATCGCGCAGGACGAGGCGGATCGGCTGGTCCTCGCGCGCCAGGGCCGGATTGGCCTCAGCGAAGTGGGCGTGGAAGACCGCGCCGCCCTCGAAGTCGATGGTGAACATCTCCGTGAAACTCGCCTCGCCGTACAGCAGCCCGGCGAGGTGCACCAGCGCCGCGGATGTGACATCCCCCTCCCCGCCGAAGCCGATCCCCTCCTGCATCAGCTTCGCCGCCCCGAGGAAGGGCAGCACGCCGCCGGGACTTGCCGCGGCCAGTGGCGGGTAATGGAGCGCGATCGCCCCGAGGCCGCGCTCCCGCACGAGGTCGCGCAGGGCCCACTCGACGCGGCTGGAGGCCTCGTGCACCTCGGGCATCACGTCCTCGGCGATGGCGAACGCCTGGCGGTCGCCCTCCATGAGGGCCTGGACCGCTTCGACAGGCGCGGCCGCCGCGCGCCGGGGTAGCTCGCTCGGGTCCACGCGGTCCACCTCGGGGCCGATGTCGGCCAGGAACGTGGTCTCATCCACGCCGAAATCGCCCATTCCGGTGAAGGGATGGCCGAAGAGGCCGATTCGGAGCGACTGCAGCTCTCGCACGGCGTAGGCCGCGCAACACCAGTCTGCGAGCTCGCGCCGAACGGCCGGGTCGGCGACGTGCCCGGTGACTACGTGGAAGGGCACCCCGCTGCGGTTGAGCACGTTCGCGAGGTCGTGCAGCCCGTGCATCCCGTGGTTGCGGAGGAGCTCATCGTACCCGAAGCCCTCCCCCACCCCGGCCAGCTCCTGCGTGTTCAGCAGGATGATCGGGACCGACAGGCCGCGCAGGGCTGGGAGGGCGATGAGGCTCGGCGCGTAGGAGAGGCAGGTCACGACTACCGCGTCCACGTCCTCGGCGGCGAACTGCCGACAGGCCGCTTCGACCCCGGAGCGCGTGTTGGCGATTCCACCGTAGGTGACGTCCGCGCACTCCCCCAGCAGGGCCCCGAGCCGCTCCGCGAAGCCCTCGCGGTCAGGCCGCAGCTCGGGGTTCGACTGGTCGTACAGCTCCAGCATCAACGCCAGCAGTCCGACCTTCGGCGAGCGTTCCGGTGACATGGAAGCCTCCTGCGTGAGAGCGTGGCTTCCTGTTCGGCCTCGGCGCCGTTGTCCCCTGCCGAGGAGCGCGGAGGGAAACGTCGCCGCGCGGCGGAACGAGCGCCGAACGAGAACCTCGGCCAGAGAGGAGAGCGCCGTGCAGTACACCACGTTGGGACGCACCGGGATCACCGTGTCGCGGCTGTGCATGGGAACCATGACCTTCGGTCGCGAGGCCGATGAGGCGACCTCGGCGGCGTTGTTCGCGCGCTGCCGGGAGGCGGGGATCAACTTCTTCGACTGCGCCGACCTGTACGCGCAGGGCGCGTCGGAGGAGATCCTGAGCCGATTGGCCCGCGAGTGCCGCGACGAGTTGGTCCTCACCAGCAAGGTGGGCTTCGAGGCAGGCATGGCGCCGCCGAACAACCAGGGCCTGTCGCGCCGGCACATCCTGCGCGCCGTGGAGGCCTCGCTGCGGCGGATGGGGACGGAGTGGCTGGACGTGTACTTCTGCCACCGGTGGGACGGCCTGACGCCCGTGGAGGAGACGCTGCGGGCGCTGGACGACCTCGTGCGGCAGGGCAAGGTGCGGTATGTGGGGGTGAGCAACTGGATGGCCTGGCAGGTGGCGCGGACGCTGGGGGAGGCGGAGCGCCTGGGGACGACGCCGATCCATGTGCTCCAGCCGATGTACAGCCTCGTGAAGCGCACGGCGGAGGTGGAACTGCTCCCGATGGCTCAGGCCGAGGGGCTGGGTGTCATCAGCTACAGCCCCCTCGGTGCCGGGCTCCTGACGGGCAAGTACGCCGCCGGAGTCGGCCCATCCGAGGGGCGGTTGAACGTGCACGACATGTACACCCGTCGGTATGCCCCGGTGCGGGACCAGGGGATCGCGGAGCGCTTCACGGCCCACGCGCAGGCGCAGGGCGTGCATCCGGTGACGCTGGCGATTGCGTGGGTGAAGGCGCACCCGGCCGTGACGGCGCCCATTATCGGGGCGCGAAGCCTCGAGCAGCTCGAGCCCGCCCTGGCGGCGGCCGACTACGCGATGAGCGCCGAGGAACGGCAGGCCATCAGCGACCTCACGCCCCCCGTGCCGATCGCGACCGACCGGGATGAGGAGCGAAGCTAGCCGGGAGGACCCGCATGGCTTCAACGCCGCTGCCGTGGCGCGAGAGCGCCCTGGGGGTGTGGACGGCGGAGGTGTCGGAGCAGTCGTCGCTGCGGCTCCTGCAGCTGGCGGCCGCGCCGCCGCGGGTGGAGGCGCTGGAGCGGATGCCGCAAACCGACTTCCCCTTCGCGGCGGAGACGGTCGCCTGCGAGCGGGTCGGGGGGCGGATCGTGCTGCGCTTCCCGCTGGGGGCGGAGGAGAGGCTGTTTGGCCTGGGGTTGCAGTTCCGCACGCTGAACGCGCGCAACAGCGTGCGGCGGCTGCGGATGGACCACTACGGCAGCGACGACAACGGCCATACCCACGCGCCCTGTCCGCTGTACGTGTCGAGCGCGGGGTACGCGGTGCTGATCGACACGGCTCGCCCGGTCACGGTGTACGCGGGCACGGCAGTGCGGGCGGACTCGCCCCACCCGCCGCCGGTGAAGGACCGGAACCGCGACGCGGATTGGACGCCGAACCCGCTGTCGGAGGCGGTGGAGATCGCGCTCGACGGCCCCGCGGTGCGGATCGTGGTCTTCGGCGGGCCGACGCCCCTGGACGCCGTGCGGCGGTACGTGCTGTACAGCGGCGGGGGCTGCCTGCCGCCGCGGTGGGGACTCGGGTTCTGGCACCGCGTGCCGCTCGGGTTCAGCGATGAGGACGTGCGGCGGGAGGTGGTAGCGTTCCGGGAGCACGACTTCCCCCTCGATGTGCTGGGCCTGGAGCCGGGTTGGCACAGCCACTCGTACCCCTGCACCTACGAGTGGGACCCGGGGCGCTTCCCCGAGCCGGAGACGCTTTGCCGCGAGCTACTGGACCAGGGCATCCGCCTGAACCTGTGGGAGAACCCGTACGTCTCACCCGAGGCGGGGCTGTACGAGGCGCTGAAGCCCTTCGCCGGCTCGCACACGGTGTGGTGCGGCCTCGTGCCGGACTACTCACTGCCGGAGGCGCAGGAGATCCTGGGCCGCCAGCATGACCGGGAGCACCTGGCGCGGGGCGTCAGCGGCTACAAGATCGACGAGGTGGACGGGATCGACGCGTGGCTCTGGCCCGACCACGCCACCTTTCCCTCCGGTCACTCGGGCGAGGAGCTACGGCAGACGTACGGGCTGTGGCTGCAGCGGCTGCTGACCGGCCTCTTCCGCGCACGCAACCGGCGGACATACGGCCTCGTGCGCGGCACGAATGCGGGCGGCGCGGGTTACCCGTACGCGATCTACAGCGACTGCTACGATCACCGGCAGTTCATCGCGGCGCTCTGCAACAGCGGCTTCCTGGGCGTGCTGTGGACCCCCGAGGTGCGCGGCGCCGGCTCAGCCGAGGAGTGGGTGCGGCGCATTCAGTCGGTATGCCTCTCGCCCCTGGCGATGATCAACGCCTGGGCCGACGGCACCAAGCCGTGGTCGTTCCCGGAGGTTGAGGCGGCCGTGCGCGAGGCGATCCTGCTCCGCCGGCGGCTCCTCCCCTATCTGTACTCGGCCTACGCGCGCTACCACTTCGACGGCACCCCGCCCTTCCGGGCGATGGCACTGGAAGACCCGACCTGTGAGGCCCTCGATCAGTACCTGATGGGCGATGCGCTGCTGGTGGCGCCAATGTTCGCAGGGCAGGAATCGCGCGTCGTGCGGCTGCCGGGCGGCGAGTGGTTCGACTTCTACACCGGGGCGTCGGTGGGAAGCGGAACCGAGGCGCTCGCATGTCCGGGGCTGGAGCGCATCCCCCTCTACGTGCGAGACGGGGGCATCGTGCCGCTGGTGGCGGAGGACGACGCAGGCGCGTTGCAGGTGCGGCACTATGGGCGGCAGGCGGGGTCATTCGTGCTCTACGACGACGACGGCGAGACGTACGACTACGAGCAGGGCGCGTACAGCCTGACGGAGTTGCGGGTGACCGCCGAGCAAGGGGCGGCGGCCGCCCCGCTGCGGGAGGGCGCATCACCGACGTACCGTCGGCTCGAGTGGCGGTTCATGACCGAGGCGTAGTCGGATCGAGGAGGCCTCCATGCGGCATTCCACGCGGGCTTTCACGCTCATCGAGCTGCTGGTGGTGATCGCCATCATCGCAGTCCTCGCCTCGATCCTGTTCCCCGTGTTCGCCCACGCTCGGGAGAAGGCGCGCCAGACGAGCTGCCAGTCGAATGTGCGACAGATCGGCATGGCGATGCTGATGTATGCCTCCGACCACGACAACGCGCTCCCGCTGGTCGGCTGCCCGGCTCCGAGCAACCTGTTCGTCGCGTCCTGGATGGACACGCTGCAGCCGTACGTGAGCAGCCTGCAGGTCCTCATCTGCCCGAGCGGGTCGCGCACCAGCGTCGACTTCCGCTCGAACGACGACCTGCAGCGCAACTACGGCTACCCGCCGGCCGCGGGCTCGATGGGCCTGGGGACCCCGGCGGTGCATCAGCTCGTGAGCTTCCACGGCATGGCGCTGTACGACGGTCTCGGTGGGTATGTGGGCGGGCCGCTGGGGATGTACCGGTGGCCCTGCCCCAGCAAGCGCCTCACGGACCTGGCGCGCGCCGACGAGCTGGTGCTGGTCAGCGACCATAGCTACTTCGACTGGGGCCTCAGCCGGGGCGCCTTCTTCTACCCCGCCATGCGGCACGCGCCAAGCCGCTCTCCGTCGGGGATCACCATGGGCCAGGTCTCGTGCGCTTTCGCCGACGGCCACGGCAAGCTGCTGCAGCACCAGCAGTACTGGGAAGTGCGCCGGATCAACTCCGAGAAGCTGGGCACGGTCGACGTGTACTGGCACTTCTGGCCGCACGACTGAGGAAGGAACCCCCGTCGCTGTTGTCGAACATTCATTCGCAATCCATCCACCGGACCCCGTCAGGAGCCGAGCCCTGTGATCACCGTCGTCCCCACGCGCCAGCGCAGATCTCCGCGCTTCGCCCCCGTGGTGGCGGAGTGGATGCGGCGGAACTTCGCCGCGCCGACGGAGGCGCAGCGGCGGGCGTGGCCCGTGATCGCCGAGGGGCAGAGCACGCTGGTCTTCTCCCCCACCGGCTCAGGGAAGACGTTGGCGGCCTTCCTGTGGGCGATCAACGAGCTGATCGAGCGCGGCGAGGCAGGCGAACTGCCGCAGAAGCCGTACATCGTGTATGTCTCGCCACTCCGCGCACTGGCCAACGATGTCGAGCGCAACCTGCTGAAGCCCCTGGAGGAGATGCAGGCCATCGCCGCGGAGCTGGGGGCGGAGTTCCCCGACCTGCGGGTGGCGGTGCGCACGGGCGACACGCTGCCCAAGGAGCGGCAGCGGATGCGGCGCCGCCCGCCGCAGATCCTCATCACAACCCCGGAGTCCTTCTACCTGCTGCTGACCAGCGGCTTCCGTGAGCACCTCGACGCAGTGCGGTACGTGATCGTCGACGAGATCCACCATCTCTGCGGCGATAAGCGCGGGGCGCACCTGTCCATCAGCCTGGAACGCCTGGATGAGCTGATTACCAGCGGGGCCTCCGCGACCGATGAGGGCCCCGGCTGGGACCCTCGCCTGCTGTCGCTGACCGGGCGCTGGCGCGACATCCGCGGGGGACTGACGACGGAACCCGCTCCGTCGCGAGCTTCGTCGTCCGTCCCCGAGGCCGCCGTCCGACCACCACCCCCGGTCCGCATCGGGCTGTCTGCCACGCAGTCGCCCGTGGAGGAGGTGGCGCGGTTCCTGGTGGGGCGCGACGACTCGGGCACGGAGCGGGACTGCGCCGTCGTCGATCTGGGGGCGCGCCGTGACCTGGATGTACAGGTCGTCACCGCCGTCCCCAACCTCGCAGAGGCCAAGCCCGAGGAGGTCCTGGAGGCGATCTACGAGCGGCTCCTAGAGCTCATTGCGGAGCATCGCACGACACTCGTCTTCTGCAACTCGAAGTACTGGACCGAGCGGGTCGCGGCGAAGCTAAACCAGCTCTCCGATGACCGCGGCCTGGGCTTGCGGATCGGCGCGCACCACGGGAGCATGGCGCGGCCCTTCAGGCTGGAGATGGAGGAGGCGCTCAAGCAGGGGGAGTTGCGGGCGATCGTCGCCACCTCCACGCTCGAACTGGGCATCGACATCGGTCACCTGGACCTCGTGTGCCAGATCGAGAGCCCGAAGAGCGTCGCGGCCGGGCTGCAGCGCATCGGCCGCGCGGGGCACTTGCTCGGTCTGACGAGCAAGGGGCGGCTCTTCCCGACCAGCCGCGATGATCTGGTCGAACTGGCGGTGCTGGCGCGGGCCATGCTCGCCGGCGACCTGGAGCCGGTCCGCATCCCCCGCAACTGCCTGGATGTGCTCGCCCAGCAGATGTGCGCCATGGCCGCCATCGAGCCCGGTTCGCCCGAGGGGATGCTGGGGCTGGTGCGGCGGGCCTACGGCTACGCGGACCTCACAGATGACGACTTCTACGGCGTGTTGGAGCAGCTCTCGGGCAACTTCGGCGGGCAGGAACTCTACGAGACCCGCTCCCGCGTGCACTGGGACCGCGCGGCAAACCGTGTCTCGGCGGCACGCAGCGGCCTGACGATCGCGCAGCAGAACGCGGGCACGATCCCCGAGTATGCTGAGTACGCGCTGCAGGCGGAGGACTACGACAAGAAGCTCGGGACCCTCGACGAGGCCTTCGTCCAACGCCTGCGCCCGGGGCAGCGCTTCGTGTTTGGGACACGTACCTGGGAGTACTCGCGTGTGGACCGGAACGTCGTCCTGGTGCGCGACGCCCGCGGGCGCGCGCCGACGATCCCCTACTGGTTCGGCCCGGATGTGATTCCGCGCTCCTTCCGCCTGGGGGAGCAGGTCGCGCTCTTCCGCAGCGAGATGTTCGGGCGGCTCTTCGACGAGCCGGCGGCGCTGACCGAGTGGCTGGGGCGCGAGTTCTGCGTCGACGAGTCCGGGGTACGGCAGATCACGGAGTACTTCCTCGAAGAGGCGCACTCGCTCGATACGTGGCCCGGTCGCGACGCGCTGGTGGTGGAGACCTCGCGCAACCCCCTCGGGCATGTGCAGCACCTCGTGCACTCGCCCTACGGCGGCCGGCTGAACGAGGCCTGGGCCGAGGCGCTGGTGCAGGCGGCGCGCGAGGAGCGGGCGCTGGACGTGCAGGTCTCCTACAGCGATGACGCGCTGGTGGTTCACCTGCCGGCCGAGTCGGACGCACCTGCCGAAGACCTGCTGAGCCTCGTGACGGAGGACAACCTCACCCAGTGGGTCGAGGGGTATGTCGCGACCTCGGCGATGTTCGCGATCCGCTTCCGGCACGCCGCGGTGCGGGCGCTGGCGGTCCTACGGATGAGCCGGGGCAAGAAGCGGGCCGTCTGGCTGCAGGAGGCCGCGGCGCGGAGGCTGGAGCGCGAGGTCACGACGCTCGCGCGCTTCCCGCTGATGGCGGAGACCTCGCGCGAGTGCCTGGAGGATTACCTCGACCTCGCGGGGCTCCGCGCGCTGCTGGAGGAGATCACGACCGGCCGGATGCGCGTCGTCTACGCCGACGTGGCGGTCCCCAGCCCCTTCGGCCACGGGCTGCTTCTCGCCGGGCAGTACGGGGCAGTGACCGAGGTTGAGCGGCGGGAGCGCCGATCCGAGCTTCTCGCGCTCCATCGCGAGGTTCTGAAGCAGATCCTCGACGAGGACAGCATCCGCGACCTGCTGGATCCCAAGGTCGTGGCGGACTTCGAGGGTCGGCGTCAGGGGCTTCACGAGTCCTCCCAGGCCCGCGACGCCGAGGAGCTGCTCGCCCTCATCCGGCGCTGCGGCGAACTCGGTGATGAGCGCGAATCCGCGCTCTTCGTCGGCAACCGCGCAACGGGGGACTGGCGCGCGTGGCTGCAGGCCCTCTGGGCCGAGCGTCGCGCGGTGCCCGTCGTGTTCCCGCAGACCGCCGCGCGCGCCGTGCGCTGGATCGCCGCGGAGGATCTCCCCCGCTACGCTGTCGCCTTCGGCAGCCAGTCGAAGGAAGACCATCGCCAGACGCGGCTTCTCAGCGCGCTGCGCTCCGCCGGGCAGGCGACGGCGGGCGAGCTCAGCGAGGTGCTCGGACAAGACGCCGCACCCCTGTTGCGCAAGCTGCAGGACGCGTACCGGGTCCTCATGTGCGGCGAGGAGGAAGGGCAAGCTCTCTGGGCCGACCTCGCGACGTGGCTGCCGGACGTCCCGCGCCGAACCCTCAGCCGCGTCACCGCTCGACGAGAGGTGCTGCTGGGCGTCCTCCGTGGCTGGGGTCCCGTCCCCGTGGCCGATCTCTGCGCGCGCTACGGTCTCGCCGAACAGACGCTGCTGGGGGTACTGCGGGAGCTGCTCGATTCGGGCGAGGTGCAGCGCGGGCACTTCGTGAACGGCCGCGCCGCGCCACAGCTGTGCACCCGCGCGAACCTCGAGGAGCTCCACCGGCTGGCGCTCGCCGCGCTGCGCAAGACGGTTGAGCCCGTCTCAGTCGAGCGGTACGCCGACTACCTGCTGAAGTGGCAACACGTGCACCCGCGCACGAAGGTCGAGGGCGATGAAGCGATCCCCTCGATCCTGCACCAACTCGCCGGATGCCGGGCCTACCCGCGACTGTGGGAGCGCGACTTGATCGGCCTTCGGCTGCGGAGTGGCGAGCCGCGTGAGGTTGGGGTGAGCGTCTTCCATCGCGAGGCGCTGGTCGGGCAGTTCGGCCTCGGTGAGGAGCGTCCGCGGCCCCTGCTGCGCGGGCTGACCTTCGTCCCGGCCACGCGTTTCGCAGAGCTGGCCGAGGCGCCTGGCACCCAGGGCCTCACGCGGGAGCAGCTGGCGGTGCTGAAGCCCCTACGCGACGGCGGCGAGCTCGCGCTGACCGACCTGCAGGCCGCACAGGCCCTCTCCGGGGAAGCGCTCGAGCGGGTGCTCTGGGGCTTGTACCGCACCGGGCACGTGGCGAACACGGACTACGGCGCAATCGCGCGATGCGGATGGGTCAACCCGCCCCGCTGGGAGCGCGAGGTGCTCGGGCCAGTGCAGGGCGGTGCCGACGAGGAGCCCCCTGATCGCGCGGCCGAGGCCGAGGAGGCCGACTTGGAGGCGGCGGCCGACCTGCGCCAGGCCGGGCTGCGTTCCGAGGCGGGAAGGTGGTACGCGGTCTCGGCCCTTGCCGACCCCGACCCGAGCGAGGCAGCCGTCGGTCGACGCTGCCGGGCGCGGGTCATGGCCCTGATGCAGCGGTACGGCATCGCGGCCCGCGAGGTGCTGTTGGCTAAGTCGGACCTCTCCCCGCGGGAGGTCTCGCGCGGCCTGCGAGAGCTGTTCCTCCGGGGGCAGCTGCTGCGGGGCTACTTCATCCGCAGCCTCTCCGGCGACCAGTTCGCCCTCCCCGAGGCTCTGGAGCGGTTGCGCGCCGAGCAAGCGGTCGACGACGAGCCCGCGCTCATGGTGAACAGCCTTGACCCCGTCGCCATTCACCTCTCGGTGGTGAAGTTGGACGAGGCGCAGAACCGGCCCCTGGCGACGCGCTACCTCGTCCTGCGGCACGGCGCGCTGGCCGCGATCGTGGACACCAGCCCGAACGACGAGCGCTTCCTCCGCGTGCGGGATGTGCGGGTGCTGCCCGACGGGGGCGACCTCTCGGCCCGGACGCGGGCGGTCGCACTGGCCATCGTCGATTACGCGGCCCGCTGGGGTCAGTGGGAGGCGATCCGCCTCAGCCACCTGTGCGGCGAGTCCGTCGAGCGCGAGTCGCCGCGCCGCGCGGACTTCGAGGCGGTCGGCTACCACTTCCGCCACGGCCTCCTGCGCTACCGACTGCGAAGACGGGTGGGCGCCGTCCGCGAGGAGCCGGCCCGCCGGATCGTCCGACCCACGGAGACCAAACGCGAGGACATCCACCCGACGAGCAAGCCGGTCCTCGACTTCTTCAACTACGTCATCGCGCGCTATCAGCCGCCGCCGAGCAAGGACATGCTCGTCTTCCTGCAGTGCTCGGTGAGCCGACCGTACTCGAAGTCGCCCAGCCATGCGTCGATGCGAAAGGGGATCCGCCTCGCTGTGGGCAAGGACCCGCGGGCGGACTTCGACGAGTGCCGCTGTCACGTGGTCGTCCTGAGCAGCGTCATCGGGCCGGTGCCCTACGAGCTGGAGGACGTCTACCCGGCCGACGAGCGCGGCGGCGGGGTGAAGCACATGGGCCCTGAGGAGTACGACTTCGCGCGCCCCATCCTTGCCGAGCGCCTCGCGGCGTACCTTCGCCGCTGGCACGACCGGTACCGAGTCATCACCACCTTCACCCACGACCGGTATGGTTCGGTGATGGACTCCGCGAAGCGCATCGCCGGGCTCGACTTCCCGGTGCTGCCCGATGCGCGAGGCCCCCGCCTCAAGGGAGGCGGCACGTACTGGGGGAAGTTCTGGGTCCAGATCTTCCTGGAGCTGCTCAAGGGCATGACCGAGGCGGAACAGGCCGCGGCCTGGAAGCGCTTCCATGAGGACGGGGCGGAGCTCGACCCGCGGTTCGCCGAGGTCGGCCCGCCATCGAGGGCCGGAGGATAGCATCATGCGGAGTCGGTTGCAGGTCGTGGCCCTCGCTGTGCTGCTTGGGGCGCCGCCGGCGGCGCGGGGCGACGAGTTCGAGGAGCTGCTCAACAAGATGCGCGACTTCAACGCAGTCCAGTCCGTGTACCGATCCGGCGTGCCGCACACCGACCGGAGCGGCAACGTGCTGACCCAGTACGACCCGGAGCGCTCGTTCCTGCAGATCGGCGTGTGGGGCAACCCGTGGGGGGAGATCTACGGCTACAACTACGACCTCGCCATGCTCGCAGCCTCCGGGTTCAACACCATGTGGCCCTGGTACGGTCGGGGCTTGGAGGCGGAGCTGGAGGCCGGCGCGGCGGCGGGGCTACAGGTGGTGCACATGGGCGCTCTGGAGCCGGCCGACGCCGCAGCCCACCGGGCCCACCCGAACTGGCTCGGAAATGTGTGGCACGACGAGCCCACGGGCGGCTTCTGGGGCCCGGACATGGAGGGCAAGTTCGCGGAGTTCCAGGCCTACAAGCAGCAGATCAACGGCGCGGCTCCCGGGCGGCCGGTGTTCATCAACGATGTGCCCTGGATCACGCCCCCGGCCACGAGCTGGTGGGTGAAGTGGAACACGGCGGGGGACGTGGCCTGCCACGACAACTACCCGGTCCTGCACCGCCAGGCGCGCACGCGGACCCTGGGCGACGCCGAGAACGTGACCGGCATCCCCACCTCCACGGCCTTCGCGGCCGCGGTGAACGCGGAGCAGAAGCCCGTGTGGGTGATCGTCGGGGCCTTCACGACGCGGGCGCACGGCGCCTTTCCGTTCCGCTTCGCGACCCCGAGTCAGCTTCGTGCGCAGGTCTACGCCGCCCTCATCCACGGCGCGACGGGCATCGTGTACTTCTGCTGGGACACGTATGTCTGCCGCGACGGAGACGTGATCGGCATGTCCCCCGACCCCCGGGTCGCCTACCTCGAGGGCGGGCCGAACATGCCGAAGCCCTCGCCCGCGAAGCCAATGCAGCTCGCGGAGTCGAAGGCTCTCTGGATGGCGGCCGAGCAGATCAACGCGGAGCTGCGCGAACTGACCCCCTCGATCCTCTCCCCGACCGTCGGGGAGGAGGTGAAGTACACCGTGAGGATCGAGGGCCAGGCGGTGAGCGACGCGCCGATGCGCTGCCTGCTCAAGCCGCACCCAGAGGGCGGGTACGTGCTGCTGACGGTGAACCTCGATGATGCCGTCCTGAAGGTCACCTACGACTTCGAGGGCGGACTGACTGCCGTCGAGCCGCTCTTCGAGAACCGCCCGCCCGTCGAGCCGGCCGAGGGCAGCCGAGCCTTCACCGACCTCTACGAGCCCTTCGACGTGCACGTCTACCGCCTCACACCGAGTGCGTGACGCTGGGCGAGGGCCCAAGAAGGGACCGCTGATGACGTCTCGCGAGATCGTCCGCCGCGCTGTCGAGTTCGCCGACCCTCCCCGCACCCCGGTCCATTACTGCAACCGGGACTTCGAGCACTCCGACACCGCCGGGACAGGCTGGGCCCCGGCCGCGGGGTTCGTGCCCTCGGAGCCGGGGATGACCGAGTGGGGCTATGTGTGGCAGTCGCTGGACCGGACGATGGGCCAGCCGCACGTACACCCGCTGGCGGACTGGGCCGCCGTGGAGAGCTACCGCCCGCCCGAACCGCACGGCCCCGGGCGGCTGGATCACCTGCCGGCATTCCTGGACGCGAACCGCGACCGGTACACCGTCTGTGGCATCGGGATCTCGGGCTTCAACTGTGCCATGTTCATGCGCGGGGTCGAGCAGTTCCTCATGGACTTGCACCTCGACCGCGCGAAGGCCGAGCGCGTGCTGGACATGGTCTTCGAGGTCGAGAACGCGATCATCGAGCAGCTCGCGCCCTACCCGCTGGACAGCGTGAAGTTCGGGGACGACTGGGGCTCGCAGGACGGGCTGATGGTCAACCCGCAGGTCTGGCGCGAGGTCTTCAAGCCGCGCTACGCGGAGCAGTACGAACTCATCCACCGCCAGGGGAAGCACGTCTGGCTGCACACCTGTGGCGATGTGTGGGAGATCATCCCCGATCTGCTGGAGATCGGCCTGGACATCCTCGAACTCCTGCAGCCCGACCTCTTCGGCATCGAGCGACTCGCGCAGGAGTTCGGTGGGCAGGCGTGCTTCTGCTGCTCAGTGGACCATCAACGCCGGGCGTGCCACGGCTCACGCGAGGAGATCTTCGACTACGCCCGCCGCCTCCGCGCGAACCTCGGGGCCTTCCACGGGGGCTTCATCGCCTACATCGAGGACTACGCCTCGCTCGGCATGAGCGAGCAGAACTACCAGTGGATTCGGGAGGCGTTCCACCAGGGCTAACCGCCGCCGCGCATCCACGCCTCGGCTTCTTCCCAGCGGGCGAACTTGCGCTCCTCGCGGCGGAACTCGGCGGTGTGAGACCGCATCCGCGAGCCGCTCCACTTCGACCCCAGGGCACGGTGCAGGAGCTCGTGGTAGACGATGTACTCAACCACGAAGCGGGGCGCCGAGGGGTCATCGAGCCTGCGGTTGAGGACCACGCGGTCCCGCTGGGGCTCGAAGTAGCCGAGACGGCGCGCCGTGGCCCAGCGGCTCCAGCTAAGCCGCGGCGGCGAGAGGGCGCCGCCGAAGTAGGCGGCGTTCACGACCCCGAAGACCTCCCGGAGATCGTACGTCGTCCCCATCGACTGGTCCGCGTCGACGTCGGCCGCGAGGTCGACCTCCAGCACGATGTCACGATAGGCGTCGGTCTCCGTGAAGCCCACGTAGGCCCGGCGATACTCCGCCCGGTCACCGGTGAGCGCGGCCCGCAGCACGGCGTCCCACACCGCGTCGTCGGCCGCGATGAGCCCCTCCGCCATCATCACCCGCACCAGGCTACCCTGCCGGGTGCGCCGCCACAGGGCCGACTGGCCCGCGAACTGGACTACCAGCTCGGCGCCCACCCAGGCCTCGGCGAGCGGCTGTGCAAGCGCGGCTGCCCGGCGGGTGGCGTCCAGGTGGCGCTCCAGGTTGGCGGGAACCGTCAGGAACTTCAGCCAACCGTAGGCCCGGCGCGTGGGCGCCTTCAGTGAGGAGGGCGCGGCCTCGTGCTCGGCACAGATGCGCTCCACGGCGGTGACGGCACGCTCGATCCGCTGCGCGATCTCCGCGCGACGCGCCGGGTCGGGCTGCGGGTCCGCCCCGAGAGCGGCGAGCGCCTCCGATGCCCACCGGGCGGCGGCCGTCACGTTGGAGATGCCGCCCAACTTCGGGCCCGATGCGGGCGGCGGGTCCTGCGCGGTCAGCTGGTCCAGGTCGAGGCCCTTCAGGAAGGCGTAGGAGCGCCGGGTCGCCGCGGAAAGGGCATCCAACCGCAGTCCGTGCCGCGCAAGGGCGCCTTCGATGTGCGCCACGGCCCCCGCGATGGTGCGCTTCAGGCGCGCCACTTCCGCGCGCGGGACGCCGGTCCGCAGTCGTTCGCGAACCCGCCGTTCCAGGGCGACCAGACCCGTGACCTTCAGCATCCCTTGCCCTCGTCAAGCCGGGCCGCCGTGACAAGGACTCGGCCCTGCGCGTACCGAATGGCCCGCTGTCCCGATTGAGGCCGTCCCGACGCACCTGAGGAACGCTTGATGGAGACCTCCGACTCCCCGGCGGGCTCGGCGCGGTTGCGTGCGCGCGGCTTCGTGCTGGGCGCGGCGCTGATCCCGCTGGTGAGCCTCTGGGTCGCCGGGATGGAGAACGTCTACGGCGGCCGGCCGACCTATCTGTCCGTCTTCTTCCACGCCATCATCGTGCTGGCGGCGCTCTTCGGCCTGAACGCCGTCGTGCGGCTGCTGCTGCCCCGATTCTCGTTCACCCGCGCCGAGCTGCTGCTGGTCTACATCATGATCGGGGTCAGCAGCGGGATCGTGGGCGACCAGTTCATGGCCATCCTCACCCCCTCGCTCCCCTACCCCTTCCGCTACGCCAACGAAGTGAACCGGTGGGAGACCACGCTGCTCCCCTATGTCCCGAAGTTCGCGATGGTCTCCGAGCCCCAGGCGGTGCGTACCTTCTACGAGGGCGGTTCCTCGCTGTACGCCCTCGGGAACCTCAAAGCCTGGATGCAGCCCGGGCTGCTATGGGCCGGGTTCATCGCCACCACACAGCTGATGTGCCTGGGCCTCAACGTGATCATGCGGCAGCAGTGGACGCAGTACGAGAAGCTGAGCTTCCCGCTGATCTCGCTGCCGATGGAGCTGACCGCGCCGGGCCAGGACTCGATCTGGCGCAAGCAGGCCATGTGGTGGGGCTTCGCGGTCTCGGCGGGCATCGACCTCGTCAACGGGCTGGGCACGTACTGGCCCAGCGTGCCGAAGATCCCCGTCAAGGTCCAGTGGCTCGAGTTCGGGCCGAAGTGGGGCGGCGCCCTCACCACCACGGGCCTGGCCTTCTACCCCTTCGTGATCGGGACCGCGTTCCTGCTGCCCTCCGACCTGACCTTCAGCACGTGGTTCTTCCTGCTGTTCTTCCGCCTGCAGCGGTTCATCTTCTGCGCTCTGGGCTATCCCACGCCCTACCCCTGGCAGTCCACCGGGCACAGCCAGTGGCCGGCGATGCTGGAGCAGGGCATCGGGAGCTACATCGCGGTCGTCGTATTCGCGGTCTGGGCCGCACGCAAGCACCTCGCCGTCGTCGGGCAGGCTCTGCGCGGCGCCGGGCTCGCGGGGTCCTCACGCGAGTACCGCTCGGCGGCCGGGATGATCCTGGTCGGTCTCGCCGCGACCACCTGGTTCGGCTCCGCGCTGGGGATGCCGACGGCGACCGCGCTGGTGTACATGGTCCTATACCTGGTGGTGAACATGGCCATCGCGAAGGTGCGGGCGGAGGCCGGCGCTCCCACCCACGGCTTCCACTTCGCCGGGCCCGATCACATCCTCCTCACCGTGCTGGGCACGAGCCGGATGCGGACCACGGAGATGAGCGCCTGGGGGCTGTTCTGGGGCTTCAACCGCGCGTACACGGGCGTCCCCATGCCGCACCAGCTGGAGGGCATGAAGATCGGCGAGCTCCTCGGGGCGCGGCGCGAGAGCATCACGGGCGCCGCCGCCCTCGCGACGGTGATCGGCTCCCTGGCGGCGGTCTGGGCGCTGCTGCACTTCTGCTACCGGGAGGGCGTCGAGCAGGCCGGGCACCCCGTGCGCGATCTGGCCCCGCAAGGGTGGATGCTGGTGAACTCGTGGATCAATGACCCGAAGGGGCCGAACCTCGTCGGGCTTGGAGGCATCCTCGTCGGGTTCGCCTTCGCGGCGTTCCTGATGGAGATGCGGTTCCGCTTCGTCTGGTGGCCCTTCCACCCGATCGCCTACGCCATCGCCGCGGACTGGACGACCGGCCTCATCTGGCTACCGCTGCTGATCGGCTGGGCAATCAAGGGGCTCATCCTGCGGTACTCCAGCCCCAAGGCGTACCGGGGCGCCCGACCGTTCTTCCTGGGCCTGATCCTCGGGGAGTTCGCGGTCGGCGGATTCTGGTCCGTCCTCGCTCAGTTGACCCGCCGCCCGCAGTACACGTTCTGGACATGAGTAACGGCAACGAAAGCGGGAAGAACGGCGCTTAGTCCTTCTTGGCCGTTCTCCGCCGTTCTTCCCGTCTTCGTTGGCCCTACCGTCCCCAGCGCAGCTGGAGCCGCAGCAGCTCGGGGAAGGCCCCGTGGGGTTCGCGCTGGTACCAGTAGCCCACGGAGGCGATGTCATCGGTGAGGGGCTGGAACTGGCCGCTGGGCCACCAGCCCAGCTCCTGCATCGTGACCTTCAGCGACTCATCGAAACGGATCGGGTCCATGATGTGCCAGCGGTACAGCCCGTGCTTGGGCACCCGGCCCGGCTCGCGTTGCCAGAGCGGATAGCCCAGGAAGGGCGTTGAGAACGTGTCCCCGAAGGCCCAGGCTCCCCCGAAGTAGTCCTCGGTGCCCGTGCCGCAGATGGTCGGGTACTCCGTGTCCCCGTCCATGTAGAACTTGATCTCCCCCTCGCCCCACCAGCCGTCGGAGAGCTGCGTCCAGGCCATGTAGGTCCCGACATACTGCCCGATGCCTGTGATATCGTCGAGGATCACGTGCTCCGGGTACTCCCGCGTGCCCAGCGACTTGCGCCACTGCGCGTGGAAGTAGGCTGCGTCGGCGGGCACGTCGGTCAGGGCATAGGTGATCTGGTAGAAGAACCCGTCGATCTCCTCCCAGCGCTGGTTCTCGATGGTGATCTTCGCGCTCTTCCGGAACGGCTTGGGCCAGTACGTGTTGAAGCCGCCCGAGGGATTCACGGCGATGGGCAGCGAGTTCACCTTGACCCGGGTCGAGTGCCCGCAGCAGAAGAAGTCCCCGAGCGGCACCTCCACCGAGGGCGTCTCCTCGCCGTCCCAGTACATCCGCAGGATCGTGTCGCGATAGGCCATCTCGCTGACGGTGATCCAGATGTGCTGGATGACGCCCGGTCCCTCGATGTCGGCCAGCGTGGTGAGCGACTCCTTGGGCAGGGTGATGCACGGCCGGACCTTCCAGCCCTTCCCCAGCTCCCCCGCTGCGCCGCCCTGCGGCACTTCCTGCGCGCCCGCCCCCTTCGCGCCATCCGGGTTTTCAGCACAGATCGATCGCGTCTTCGCGTCCGCCAGGTACGGCAGGCCCCCCAGTCCGAAGTTCATGCCGGGAGAGATCATCGCGCATCGTCCTTTCCGGGAACGGCAGTCTCAAGTGCCAAGTGGCAAGTTCCAAGTCACGACGGCCGCCACCTTTCCGACCGGGCAGGAGTTTCTCGGCGGATGCGTCGGCCTGGTGCGCCGTCACTCGTCATTGTAGGTGTTCTGCCGCCCCTACGGGGCTTGAGCAAGAGGGGTCGTCGGGTTCCGTGGTCCCGCAAGCGGGACCACGGCTAGCCATCGGTCGCCCCTTCGGGGCTGACGGCTCACCACGCCGAGTTGACGGCGTAGGCCGTCCCACGACCCCCGGTGCGGATTGCGGGCCTGTGCCTTCCGTGGCCTGCAGTCGGCCGTGAGCCCCGAAGGGGCGACCGATGAGTAGCCGCGGGCGCAAGCCCGTGGAACCACCACAGCCCATCATCTCAAGCCCCGTAGGGGCGGCGGAGCCAATCTCATCACGAGTGACGGCGCGCCAGGTACTGAAGCCAGGCGACGCCACGGCGGCCCTTCGGGGACGATGGGCGAGTCCAATGGGCTCGAAGTAAGCTCAGGGAGAGAACGGACCGCCGGCGCGGAAGGACAGCCAGAGGGTCACGCCCGCCATTCCGGCGGCGATGAGGGTCTTGAGCAGCGATCCCGCCGCCCGACCCAGGAAGGCGCCCCAACCGGCGCGGCGCGCTTCCTCGTCGGGGCGGCCCTGACGCAGCTCGTACCAGTAACCGCCCAGGTACCCGCCCAGCATCCCGCCGGCCAGGGGCGCGATCACCGCCCCGATGACCGAGCCCACCGGGCCGCCCAGGCCGCCGATCAGTGGGCCCACCCAGCCGAACAGCAGGGCCCCGGCAAGCCCTCCGATGAGCGCCCAGAAGGCGCCCTTCGAGGAGCCGCCATAGCGCTTCGTCCCCCAAGCGCCGAGCACGTTGTCTCCGGTCTCGGCGAGCACGGTGAGTGCCGCGAAGATGAGCACCACCCACCACGGCGGTCGCGCCCAACCGGTGCAGGCCGACAGCACCAGAGCCACGACCAACACGGCGGCGCTACCCGGCAACCCGAGTAGGCAGGCCAGCACGCCGGCGACCATGACGACGATCGCCAGCACGATTCCGGCCCAGAGGAGCACGGTCACCATGGCGCGTCATTTCGGGGCGCGGGGCAGCGGCTCCTGGCCGCCTCACGCCCGCGCCGCGGCGAGGATCGTGGCGATCTCAGCCACGCGCTTGCCGAGGACCCGGCAGATGTGCAGCTCCGTGTCATCGGGCGGACGGTCGGCATAGGGCTGCGCGACGTGGGACGGGCCATAGGGCGTGCCGCCGGTCGTGGTCGTGAGCAGCTCGACGGTCGAGTACGGCACCCCCACCACGATGAACCCCAGGTGGATCAGCGGCGCGTACATGGTGAAGGCGGTCGTCTCCTGCCCACCGTGCAGGCTCGCGGTCGAGGTGAAGACCCCGGCCGGCTTGCCGATGGTGGCCCCACTGAGCCACACACCGGCCAGGGAGTCGAGGTAGTTCTTCAGCTGAGCCGCCATGTTCCCAAAGCGCGTCGGCGAGCCAAGGATCGCCCCATCGGCCTGGGCCAGTTCGTCGGCCGACGCCGGGGCGTACTCCTGCGTCAGGCGCTGATGCGTGGCCAGCCAGCGCTCGTCCTTCTGCATCACCTCGGCCGGGGTCATCACGTCCCCGGTGAACCGCAGCTGCGGCTCGGCTCCGGCCTCGTGCACCCCCTCCGCCACGGCCTTCGCCATCGTCTCGGTGTTCCCATAGCGGCTGTAGAACGGGATGTAGATCGTCGCCATGTGGGGTCACTTCCTTCCAAGGCATCTGATCGGACGTTCACTGGCAAGAACACCCGGGCAGGCAAGGCGGCTCCAGCGCAGCGCCCCAAGACCACGCCAGGCAGGACTCCGTCCCGTTCGAGGTCAACCATCCCGCCGACACCCTCGTTCCGGAGACCCGCCATGCGAACCGCCGGCCTGCTCGCGCTCCTCGCCTCTTGCACCGTGGCCCAGCCCCGGCTCCCCAACCCCGGCTTCGAGGAGGGCGCCGACGGCGCACCCCTCGGGTGGACCCTCAGCGAGGGCGTAGGCGCCTGGGAGTCCCCCGGCCGCGACAGCGACCGCTGCCTCAGCGTCACCTCCGAGACCGGGTCAAACTCCTGGCGCACCGCCGAGTTCGGTTTCCAGCCGGGCGGCCTCTACCGGATCTCGATGTGGCTCAAGACCCTTCCCGGTACGAGCGGCGGGTGCATTGTCACCGGGCCCCTCTTCGCGAACCGCGACTACAGCGCCGGGGCCGAGTGGGAGGCGCATGGCTTCGTGTTCGCCGCGCCGGAGGCGCCGCGCAACCTGGCCTTCCTGCGTTTTGGCCAGTGGGAGGTCCGCGGGACGGTGCTCTTCGATGACTTGGCCCTCGTGCCCGTGCAGGCGCTCCATCGCCGCGTCGGGGAGGTCGAACTAGGCGCGGGTGAGAGCCTCAGCGATGGGACCTACCGCGCGCGGCCGCGCTTTGACGATGAAGGCTCAAACTACTCCCGGTGTCTCTTCCGCAACGAGGCCGGGTTCAACTCGAACCGCTGGGTCTTCGGGGCGGCCGACTCCGTGGTCTACCGCCATCAGATCGGCGAGTATGAGCAGCGCTCCGCACGCGTCAGCGTTAGCTGCGGCTGGCACGCGTCGGGCGTCCTGGTCGCGGAGGCCGGCGTGACCGGCGCCGACTGGACGGAGGTCGGCCGGGTCGACGCCGTCGGCCGGATCGACGCCCCGTTGCCCGAGGCGCTCTTCCCGGCGCGCGAGGTGTTCGTGCGCTTGCGCTGCGAGGGCGAGGCAAACCTGCAGGTCCACGGTTACGAGTACGAAGCCCCCCTGGCCGGCGATCCCCCCGACCTCCAGGGGCAGACCAGCTACCTCGAGCTCACCCGTCCGCATCCCGGGTTCACTGTCGCCTCCGTGGGCGATCTCCTGCCCGGTGGCGGCAACGAGGTCGCCCTCCAGGCCGCCGAACCGCTGGACCCAGGCCTGCGCCTCGCCGTGGAGGTCACCCCCGACTCCGGCGAGCCCTACCGCAACGAGGTGCCGCTCCAGACGGGCACGACCACGCTGCCCTACGCGGTTCGCAGCACAGGGGGCCATGCCCTGAGGCTCTCCGTCCTTCCGGCCGCCGGGGGACCGCCGCTCTTCGAGGCCGCCACGCGCTTCACCGTGCCCGCGCTCTACGCCGCCGACTATGGCTACCTCGTTTCCGAGGGCGACGCCGCGACGGTCTGGTGGTGTGAGAGCCCCTACAAGGTCAGCCGCGAGCGCCCGGCGCCTGAGGACCGTCGCCCCACGGTGCTCATCGAGGCGGCCCGCAACGAGTACGAGGCGGCTCAGGTCGTCATCCGCCCAGCGCAGGACCTCCGCGGCTTGTCCGCCGAGGTCGGCGACCTCACCGGCCCGCGCGGCGCGAAGCTCCCGGCCGCGGCGCTGACCATCGACGAAGTCGCCTACGTGAACGTCCGCGTCCCGACGGACGAGACCGGCTGTGAGGGCTGGTGGCCCGATCCCCTCCCGCCGCTTACAGCGCCGCTGGACCTCGTCGCCGGGCGCAACCAGCCCCTCTGGGTCACCGCCCATGTGCCGAAGGACGTCCCACCGGGCGACTACCGGGGCACGCTCACACTCTCGGCGGAGGGGTGGAGGCAGCCGGTCGACCTGCAGGTCCACGTCTTCGGCTTCACACTTCCGGATGAGACCCACGTCGAGAGCGGTTTTGGGCTCGACCACGGCTCCCTGCGCCAGTACCACAACCTGGAGACGAATGAGGAGGTCCGGCAGGTCTACGACCTCTACCTCCGCAACTTCGCGGCGCACCGGATCAGCCCGTACAATCCGACCCCCTTCGATCCCATCCGCGTCAGCTTCACCGGCGTCACCTGGGAGGGCGGTCGCTTCGTCACCGATGTCCACGCCGGGGGCGCCGCCTCGCTGCACGTCGTCGATGACAGCCCCACCAACGCTGTGGATGCGCACACCCGCGAGCTGCTCCCCGTTGAACCCGGGCAGTCCTACACCCTCCGCTGGTCCTGTCGCACGGGGGAACCCGGTCAGGGCTACCTCGTCACCCTCCAAACCTACGACGCCGACCGCCAGTGGATCTCCGGGAATAACAAGGACTTCCCCGCCACCGGTTCGGGCGACTGGCAAGCCCTGGAGCAGAGCCTGGCCGGCCGCCTCGACGACCGCGTCCGCTTCGTGAACCTGGTCCTCCGACCCGCGACATGGACGGAGGACGGCGCCCACACGGGCAGCGCGTGGTTCGATGACTGCGAGCTAGCGGCCGACGACGGCCGCAACCTCCTCCCGAATCCGGGCTTCGAGCAGACCGACGAGCAGCTGGACGTGGAGGTCGACTTCACCGACTGGGACCGCGCCGCCCAGTACGCCTTCGAGGAGCTGCATCTCCGCGACTTCTCCCTCCCGGTGCAGGGCATGGGCGGCGGCACCTTCCACAGCCGCTACCTCGGCCGCATCGGCCCCTACGAGCAGGGCTCGCCCGAGTACGAGCGCCTCATGGCCACGTACCTGCGCACCATCCAGGACCACCTGGAGGCGAAGGGCTGGCTCGACAAGCAGTACATCTACTGGTTCGACGAGCCCGATGCGAAGGACTACGACTTCGTGCGGGAGGGGATGGCGCTCCTCGAGCGCTGCGCGCCGAAGCTCCGGCGGATGCTCACCGAGGAGCCGACTCCGCCCCTGTTCGGCGCAGTCGACCTCTGGTGCCCCATTCTGCCCAACATGGACCCCACCGTCTGCGCTGAGCGTCAGGCTCAGGGCGAGGACCTCTGGTGGTATGTCTGCACCGGCCCCAAGGCGCCGTTCCCGACCCTCTTCATCGATCACAGCGCCCTCGAGATGCGCATCTGGCTCTGGATGACCTGGAAGTGGCAGCTCGACGGCGTCCTGATCTGGGCCACGAACTACTGGCACAGCCCGGCGGCCTACCACGAGGGCAAGCTCCAGAACCCCTGGACCGACCCGATGAGCTACGTGAGCGGGTACGACTTCAAGGCGGGGCAGATCGGCTACTGGGGCAACGGCGACGGGCGGTTCCTGTATCCGCCGAACCGGGCCGTCGGCGAAGACGGGACCAAGCGCCTGGAGGGGCCGGTGAACTGCATCCGCTGGGAGCTGCTGCGCGACGGCATGGAGGACTACGAGTGCTTCTACCTCCTGAACACGCTCACCCAGGAGCGCGGCCCGCGCGCCCGCGAAGCCGCCGAGCTGCTGACCATCCCGGACGCCCTGATTCCCGACCTGACCCACTTCGCGCGCGATCCGCAGCCGCTCCTGGAGCATCGCCGCCAGCTCGCTCGCGCCATCGAGAAGCTCACCGACTAACGGGGACCGACGCCGAAACTGAGCCTTACTGAGTTTCGGTGTCTGTCACCGCAGTCCCGGGACCGCGGTGGCAGCGCGTCCACTCACTACCACGAGGCGCCCTCATGCTCGCACTGATCGGGTTGTGCATCCTCGCTGCAGTGGCCGCCCTCGCGGCGGAGGGCGACCTCCGGCCCGCCCGGCTGTCTGAGCACCGTACGCCGTACCACGACCCCGCAGTCTACCGGGCCGCCCGCCTGCACGGTGAGATCACCGGCAAGCCCCGCGCGGTCTTCCGGGAGTCCCTCGGCTCGAGCCAGGGCGGCGGCAGCCTCCGCGTCGCCGACCTCAATGGCGATGGCGTGGCGGAGGTGCTGCATCTCGATTCGGGCGCCGTGCGCGCCTACGACCTCGACGGTCGGCTGCTGTGGGACGCGGGAATGCTCGGCGTGGACGAGGTGGTGAGCATCGCCAACCTCAACGACAGCGACGACGGTAGCCGGGAGATCGTCTTGGGCCGCCGAGCGCCGACCGACGCCCGACTGGTCATCCTCTCCGGGGCCACGGGGGAGGTGCTGTGGCGCAAGCAGTTCCCGGCGGTGTGGTTCTTCGGCGGCTTCGCGGCGGGGCAGTTCGACCTCCCGCAGGCCGATTGGTCCGGCAAAGACCGCCGACCCACGCAGATCCTCGCCTTCTACTCCGGCGGGCCCATCGGCAACCGCTCCTACGCCGAGTGCTTCAACTTCCTCTACGGAGTCGAGCACCCGACCTTCTGGATCAAGCAGCTGCACGAGGGCTCCGTGGCCGGCCAGGTCAACTGGCTGATGCGCGACTACGACGGCGATGGCGCCGTGGAGGTCGTCGCCTGCCAACAGTACAGCGTCATCGCCCTCGACGTCCGCTCCGGCGACGACAAGTTCCGGGCGACTTGGCGTACCGGCACCGGGCGCAACTACGGTCGCTGCTACCTATCGGACCTGGACGGCGACGGCCGACTCGACTTCACCATCTACGCCACCGCCACCGATCAGCACGTGACCGCCGTGCGCAACCTGGGCCGGACGGGCGAGGTGCTCTACCGGGAGTTGCTGGGCTTCGTGTGGGCCGAGGGCGGGGATGAGGTCCAGCTCATCGCTCCGCCCCAGCCGCCCCTCGACTTCGACGGCGACGGTCGGCAAGAACTGCTCTTCTCGGTCCGCAACTACAAGGGTGACCACCAGACGCACCTACTGGTGGTCGGTCCGGACCCGGCCAACGGCGGCGTGAAGCTCGATCTTGTCAAGGACTGCACCGTCGCCGGAGTCGCCGATGTGGACGGTGACGGGCTGCCCGAGGCGCTCATCCATGAGGGGGGCGCGCTGGTGGCCTACCGCCTCCTGCCCCGGGAGCCCGGCGCCGGGATCGAGATCGAGCCCCAGGAAGTCTGGCAGGCTCCAGGCCTGTCAGCGCTCATCCGCAAGACCGGACCGGAGCTCTCCCACCTCAAGGGCGGTGAGGCTGAGGTCTGGGCCTTGGACCTCGGCCGCACGCCCCGCCCGCTCTTCATGCGCACCCCGGACGGACTCGCACTGATGAGCACCCTCGACGGGCGGCTCACGGAGCTGTGGCGGGCCGCCGGGGTCGAGCCGCTCGACGGCTGGTCGGGCCTCCCCTGGCAGGCTGACATGGACGGCGACGGCGCGCCCGAGTGCCTGATGCGCGTGGGAGATACGGTCGAGGCGTGGCGGTGGACCTGGCACGACGGCCCTCCCCCCACGCTGACTCCGGAGCGCGTCTGGCCCGCCGCAGGCGTCACGGTGCCCGCCTCCGCAGTGCTACAGGACGTGAACGCGGACGGCGTCCAGGAACTGGTCACCACGAACGGTGGGGCGTTCACGGTGACGACCTTGGCCGGTCAGGAACTCCACGCCGCGACGCTGCCCTCGGCCTGGGCGCCCGCCATCGTCGGCCTGGAAGCCGTCGAGGGGGCACCGACCCGGCGACTGGTGGTGCGGGGAGTCGACGGCGAGACCCATCAGCTCGTCCCCGCCGACGGCCGTTTCAGCCTCCAGCCGGCCCAGGCCGTGAACCCTGGCCCGACTGCAGTCCGGGACGCCTTCGCTTGTGTCGCCTGCGACCTCGATGGTGATGCGGCGGACGAGTACGTGTACGTTGACGCCACGCGGCGCCGCCTCGCGGCGGTGCGGGAGGATGGCGCGGAGCTGTGGGCCGTCGCCCTGGCGAACGACTGCTACCGGCTGCTGGCGGGGCGCTTCCTCGGCCGTCCAGGCCACGACGTGGCGGTCACCTACAACGCCGCCGAGGGCCGCGCGGGCTGGCTGGTCTGCTACAACGGGCAGACCGGCGAGGAGGCCTGGGCAATCGACCGGGTCCGCTTCGGCGTGAACCCGGAGGACTGGCGCGGCCTCCTCGGTTGGCCGATCGTCTGGGACCTCACCGGCGACGGCGCCGATGATATCGCCATCCAGTGCAACGACTACTACGCCCCGATTCGGGGCCGTGACGGAACGCTCCTTGCCACCCCGCGCAGCTGGGGCACATGCTGGGGCGGCGGCATCCATCTGGTGGACGTGGACGGCGACGATGTGCCGGAGGTGCTGCACGCGGACCCCATCGGGGCGACCGCCGTGGTGGTGGCGCGCCTGGACGGCACGCCTTTGTGGGTGCGCAACCTGACCCTGGAGGCCCTCGGCGGCTGGGTCGTGCCCGCCGATACCGCCGGCGACGGGAAGCGCGCCCTGGGCTGCGTGCTGCACGACGGCACGCTGCAATGCTGGGATGGCCTGACGGGCCAGACGCGCTGGACCGTCCCCCTCGATGGGCCGGCCCGGCCCGCGACGGTGCTGGCCGCCGATCTGGACGGCGACGGGTGCGAGGAGTTCCTGCTCCTCAGCGGCGGCGGGCTGCTGTGCTGCATCAAAGAGGTCGACGGCCGGGGCGAGGTGATCTGGACTCTCCGCGATCCCGCCGGATGGGCCGCCGTCCAGGTGCTGGACTGCGACGGCGACGGCCTCCTGGAGCTCGTCGTCACCGCCCTCGACGGCACGCTCTCGGTGCTGCGATAGAAGCAGGCACGAGCCTCCTCAGTCGCGACCGGTCGTCCTGCGGCGGTACGCCCCAACTGCCCATAGGACGCCGACCGAACCGCCGCGCATCGGGACAAGGAGAGGAAAGGCCGAATGCGAGTTCTAGTCACCGGAGCCGCCGGGCGCCTGGGGCGCAGGCTTGCTCCCACCCTTGAGAGAGACCACGAGCTGGTGCTGGGGGATACCAGCCCCCTGGATGATCAGCGGTTCCTGCCCCTGGACGTCTGCGACCTGGAGGCCGCCCGGGTTGCGGTGCGGGGGTGTGACGCCGTCGTGCACATGGCCATCCTGGATTGGCGCGCCTGCGGTACGGAGGACACCCTGCGCCAATCGGTCCCGGCCATCCGGGTGCACGTGGTCGGTCTCCACAACATGCTGCACGCGGCCTGGGAAGTGGGCGTCCGCAAGTTCATCTACATCAGCACGGTCAGCGCCGTGGACGGACTGCCCCCCGGCACGGTGGTTGGCTCGGACACCCGCCACTACAGCAACACGATCTACGGCATGACGAAGGGCTTTGGCGAGGATCTCTGCCGCATGTTCCACTGCAGCCTGGGCCTGTCGATCGCGGTCCTCCGACTGGGCACCCTGTTCATCCCGGAAGCAGACGGGACGTGGGTGGCCAACGTGTTCGTGCCGAACTCGGGCAAACAGCCCTCTATCACACCGGGCGCTTCCGGCGTGCACGTGGACGACGTCACCCGGGCGGTCTCCCTCGCTCTGGAGGCGTCGGACCCCGGGTACTGTCTGGTCCATGTGGTCGGGGCCGATTCCGGCGCCCACTGGGACCTGAAGGCTGCGCGGGAGGCCTTCGGCTGGGAGCCGCGGTACGCCTTCGGCTCCGACGGTCTGCCGCACCCCCGGTCGGTAGACCCACCGTAGGGGGAGCACGGGCCGCGCTTCCGAGGAGCGCAGGGCGCCGCGTCGCGGACAGCGAATGGCCTCGTTCGGAGCAGAGACGCATGGCAGTGTCGATGAGGTCCAGGGCGGCGACGGTGGGCTGGCGCGCGGCCGGATTGGTCCGCGCGTTCTTCCTGTTGGTGGCGCCGTGGCGGGTCATCCTGGCCACGACGACGGGCGTGCTGCTCGCGCTGGCCTGTCCACCGCTGGATGCGGGCTGGCTGGCGTGGGGGGGGCTGGTCCCGCTGCTGGTGGCGGTGCGGGGGATGCGGCCGGGGGGCGGATGGGTGGCCGGGCAGATCGCGGGGACCGTGTTCTTCGCGCTGCTGATGCCGTACATCGGGCAGTTCGGAGCGCTACCGTGGCTGGCGCTGGCGGTGTTTCAGGGCGGGTTCCTGGCGCTGTACGGGTACCTCGCGGCGTTGATGTGGCGGTGCCCGTGTGCGTGGGTGCGGGTGCCGGCGCTGGCGGCGTGCTGGAGCGCGGCGGAGCTGCTGCGCGGGCACTTCGGGGCGCTGCAGTTCACCTTCGGCGCGCTCGGGCACACTCAACACGCCTACGTCCCGGTGCTGCAGCTAGCCGGCCTCGCGGGACAGTATGGCATCGGGTTCACGATCGCGCTGCTCGCGGCGGCCCTGGTGGAGGGCGTGCCACAGCTGGACCCGCGCGCCCGGCCGGCGACGGGCGGGCCCCTGGTCATCGTGGCGGCGTTGCTGATGGCGGGGCTGGTCTGGGGCGGCTTCCGGGCGAAGGCGTTGCAGCGCAATACGCCGGGACCGGGGCTGGAGGCCCTGGCGGTGCAGGGCGATGTGACCACGCAGCCGATCACCCACGACTTCCTGGACATGACGACCGACCTGTATGTCGGGATGAGCCTCGCGGGAGGGCGCGGCGCAGACCTGATCGTCTGGCCGGAGACCGCGATCCCTACCCGGCTGAACGACTCGCCGCGGCTGTACGAGGAAGTCCGGTCCGTGTCGCGGCGCCTGGGCTGCACGCTGTTGGCCGGGGCGGCGGAGGCGGGACGCACGGACAGCACCTACAACACCCTGTGGGCCTTCGATCGGCGCGGGGAGCTGGTTGCGCTCTACCGAAAGCAGCGGCTGGTCATCTTCGGGGAGTACCTCCCGTGGCGGGACAAGCTCGGTTTCCTGCGCAACTCGTACCCCATCCGCGCCTTCGACTACTCCCCGGGCGAGGAGGACGTGCTCATCGGCGTTGACGGGGCCACGCTGGCGCCGATGATCTGTTTCGAGTCGATCTTCCCCGATGTGTCCCGGCGGCTGGTGCGCCAGGGGGCGCAACTCCTGGTCGTCAGCACGAGCGATGCCTGGGTGGGACGTTCGCCGGCGGAGTTGCGGCAGCACTCGCAGGCCTCGGTCCTGCGAGCGGTGGAGACGGGCCGGTGGCTCATCCGCGCAGGCGGGACCGGAGTGACGTGCATCATCGACCCCAGCGGGCGGGTCGTGGGGACGACGCCGATCTTCCAGGACGGGACCGTCCGCGCGCGTGTGTGGCCGGAGAGCCGCTGGACGCCGTATGTGGTGCTCGGAGACTGGCCGCTGACGCTCATCTCGTGCCTGTGGCTGCTGGCCGGGGCGGCAGACATCCACAGCGCCGACCGGGAGCGGGGAGGCCGCCGATGAGGCCGGTGATCGCCCTGACCTGCAGCACCGAGGCCGGGAGGGATGCGGCGAACCGCAGCTACTCAGAGGCCGTCCGGCGAGCCGGAGGCGTGCCCGTGCTGCTGCCGCTCGGAGGCGATGAGGTGGAGGTGCGCACCGCGATGGCGGCCGCGCAAGGGCTGCTCCTCACTGGGGGCGTGGACCTCGACCCCGGCGTATACGGGGCAGAGCGGCAACCGGAGTGTGGAGAGGTCGACCGACCGAGGGATGAGCTGGATCGGCTCGCCCTGGCGGAGGCGCTGAGACGGGACCTGCCGGTGCTGGGCATCTGCCGGGGAGCCCAGGCGCTCGCTGCGTTTCTCGGCGGGACGCTGCACCAGGACATCCCCCGACACCGCCAGACCGAAGCGCGGAACGTGCCGACCCACGACGTTCAGGTCGAGGAAGGCACCCGGCTGGCGCAGATCGTGGGCGCGGGGATCGTGAGGGTCAACTCGTTCCACCACCAGGCCGTGAGGGACGTGCCGCCGGGCTACCGCGTCGCGGCGCAAGCGGCGGACGGGACGATAGAGGCCGTTGAGGCTGAAGACGGGAGGTTCCGGGTCGGGGTGCAGTGGCACCCCGAAGACATGGCGGCGGAGTGCGCGAGGCAGCACGCCTTGTTCGAGGCGATGGTCCGGGAGGCGGGGTGAGGGCCTGGGAGACCCCGGGCAGAGCCGCCGGAACTCGGTGAGACTGAGCTCCCGCGGCCCCGCCCGGTGGACACCGCAACGTCACTTCTCCGTCTTGCGCCAGGGGTCGTGGCCGATGAGGACGTGGCCGGCGCCGAGGAGCTGCTCGGGCTTGCCCGTGAACTTCAGCTCGATGACGGTGCTCAGCGGGTCGGGGGCCTGCTCGGGCAGGCCGGAGAGCACCAGGCGATCCCGGACCTGACGGAACCTCACCCTCGGACCACCGAAGATGCGCGCCTCGGTGACGTTGCAGACGAGGCCGCCGATCGCCAGCTCCTTCCCCGGCCAGCGGTTGCAGTGGAAGTAGAGCGAATCGCCGTTGCGGGTGAACGCGCCGGTGATGCCCCACTCCTGCACGACGGGGTCCGTCGCGTCATAGACCGTCGGGCCCCAGCGGTCGAGCCACTGGCCGACCTGCTTCAGGATCTTGGGCATGGGCTGAATGACGCCGCCCGCGGGGTCGGGACCGATGTTCAGCAGTAGGTTCCCGTTCCCCGCCGCGACCTGACGCAACATGCCGACCACGTTCCAGGCGCTCTTGTAGTTCGTGTCGATGGGCGTGTAGCCCCAGGAGTCGTTGAAGGTCATGCACGATTCCCAGGCGCGGTTTTCTGGGGTGATGTGGCCCTCGGGCGTGCCGAAATCGCCGGGGAGCTGATTGCGGTTGTTGATGATGATGTCCGGCTGCAGCTCCAGCACCATGCGGTTCATCCGCTCGGATTCCCACCCTTCGGCGTCCAGCGGCCACGACACGTCGTACCACATGATGTCGATCTTCCCGTAGTTGGTCAGCAGCTCGGCGATCTGGCCGTGGATGAAGTCGACGAAGCGGCGGCGGCTCTTCTCATTGGTCTTGCACTTCGCCCCGTCGGGATGATGCCAGTCCATCAGCGAGTAGTAGAACCCGACCCGCAGGCCCTGCTCGCGCGCGGCTTCGACGTACTCGGCGACGAGATCGCGCTTCGGCCCGCGCTTCACGGCGTTGTACTCGGTCAACTCGCTGCCGAACAGGCAGAAGCCCTCATGGTGCTTGGTGGTCATCACCATGTACCGCTGCCCCGTGGCCTTGGCGAGCTTCGCCCATGTGCGCGCCGGCCGCGGGCCCGGCCTGAAGGCGTCGGCGAGCTTCTCGTACTCGTCGAGCGGAATGCGCTCGCGGTTCATCACCCACTCATGCCGCCCCAGCCGCGAGTACAGCCCCCAGTGGATGAACATCCCAAAGCGCGCGTCTCTGAACCACTCCAGACGACGAACCTGATCCTGCTCCTCGGCGGACAGCTTCGGCTTGGCGGGCATGGTGAGGACCCCCCTGATCGTGGCGTACAGGTAGCGCGGTCTCGCGCCGAGACACGTTCGCCGAGGAGACGGTCGAGACCTCATCTGATGGGCAGGTCACTGGCAGGGCCCTGGAGAAGCGTGCCCCGCCAGTTGGGGCGCTTGCCGAAAGGAGATTGTTGACCCATGGGCATTGTCGATCCGAAGACCGGACAGGAGACGAAGCTGGAGGTTCCCGAGCTGCAGGAGAGGGCGAAGTGGATGCGCGCGGCCGCGTTGTGCGCCATTCACTCGGGCAAGTCGGGGCATCCGGGCGGCTCGCTGTCCATCATGGACATCGTGGCGGCGCTGTACCACAATGTTGCGCGCCATGCGCCGACGCGGGCGAACTGGCCCCAGCGCGACCTGATCTTCTTCTCGGCGGGCCATAAGGCCCCGGCGCTCTATGCGGCGCTGGCCTCGACCGGCTACTACAAGCTCAGCGAGATCATGACCTTCCGGCGCTTCGGCAGCACCTTCCAGGGCCACCCGCACCGGCTGAAGACGAAGGGCGTCGAGGTCTCGAGCGGTTCCCTCGGGCAGGGCCTGGGCATCGCGGTGGGCGCGGCGCTCGCCATCCGCCTGCAGGGGGAGGACCGACGCGTCTACTGCATCATGGGCGACGGTGAGCAGCAGGAGGGGAGCGTCTGGGAGGCGGCGATGTCGGCCGCGAACTTCGGCATCGACAACCTCTGCGCCGTCGTGGACCTCAACCGGCTGCAGATCGATGGCTGGACGAAGGACGTCATGGACATCGAATCCATCGACGCGAAGTACGCCGCCTTCGGGTGGCACGTGATCCACTGCAACGGGCACGACATGGGGGAGGTCGTCGCCGCCTTCGAGGAGGCGAAGACGATCAAGGGCAGGCCGACGGTGATCGTGGCCGACACCGTGAAGGGCAAGGGCGTGTCGTTCATGGAGGACCAGGCGGGCTGGCACGGCGTGCCCACGAAGACGCGCGAGGAACTCGCGAAGGCGCTGGAGGACATCGGCGCCCCCGACTTCCCGGCGGCGCTGGTGGACCAGTTCATCGCGGATTCCCAGACCTTCGCCGATCGCATGGCTGAGGCGACCGATGACCTCGTCCCGACGTTCGGGCGGGACTACTGGTGGAACGCCGGCGACACGATGAAGGTCGGGATGGACC
>Ga0233425_10002337_pt1 | contig 37790 bp, 36 predicted proteins | sample Watercolumn_Towu_2_FD_181712 | JGI IMG/M metagenome (GOLD analysis project Ga0233425, IMG submission 181712) | Freshwater microbial communities from Lake Towuti, South Sulawesi, Indonesia - Watercolumn_Towuti2014_140_MG | ecosystem: Environmental > Aquatic > Freshwater > Lake | place... | reverse complement strand
CCTCTCTCGCCCATTTGACTAATAGAAGCTTGAGGACTTGAAGCGAGTGAGCGCCGCCTAAACGGCGGAAAAGGACTTAGCCAGTCCGTCAGCGAGCGAGGTGGGGTCGCGCAGTGAGCTCTGCGAACGTAGTGACCAAGTCCTCTCTCGCCCATTTGACTAATAGAAGCTTGAGGACGATCTCTTTTTTTATGAATCTACGACAATTCCAAAAAATCATTAAAGACACCTACTTCGAAAAAGACAGCAAACGCGGTACTTGGCAGACCTTCGGCTGGCTGGTCGAAGAAATCGGTGAATTATCTAAAGACATAAAAAGAAAGGACAAAAAAGCCCAAGAATACGAACTCGGTGATTGCCTCGCCTGGCTTGTATCCTTAGCCAACCTTTTAGAAATTGACGCCTCCGCGGCTATAGAAAAATACGCCAAAGGCTGTCCAAAATGTAAGAAAATGCCTTGCGCGTGCCCCGAACCAAAGAAATAGAACTATCTAGATATTTAGATTAAAATTCTCACCCAAAAAAGTGTTTCTATCATCATCCGACGGAGCGTCCTGTATCCAGCCGTTTTCCAGGCCGTACTGCTCCATCGCGTCGATCGCCTCTTCGTATTCATTTTTCGTTATCTGCCTATTTATCTCCGGGTGCACAGAGGCGTTATAAACCGGATAATATTGCGACATGAGAGACATATGAACATTTGGCGAAAGTTCGCGGCTGATAAATTCCATAATCCCCCGCGTTCCACTAAGACCATTTGGAAGAATAAGATGCCTTATTATAATCCCTCTTTTCGCGATACCGTCCTCACACACCAACTCTCCAACTTGCTCGTACATGCGTTTTACGGAAGCGCGATTATAAGAAACATATCCCGGCATAGAGGAATACTTCACTGCGGATTCTTCGCTATTATATTTCATGTCCGGAAGGTATATATCCACGATCCCATTCAACAAGTCTATCATCTCCGACAATTCATATCCGTTCGTATTATACACAATAGGGATTTTAAGCCCCTTCTCTTTAGCAATTTTAACCGCCTGAATAATCTGAATAGAATAATGGGTCGGTGTAACAAGATTTATGTTGTGCGCGCCTTTATTTTGCAATCCCAGCATCGCATCCGCGAGAAAATCTATCGAATTTTCCACTCCCTCGCCCAATTGGCTAAACATATAATTCTGACAGAATACGCACCGGCTATTGCAATGACTAAAAAAAATCGTCCCTGAACCTTTAGTACCGGAAATAATTGGTTCCTCGCCATGATGAAGGTGTAAATTATAGATTTTAATTTCTGTGCCCGCTTGACAAAAACCTTTCTCGTCCTTAAGTCGGTTTACACCGCACTTCCTCGGGCATATCTTGCAGGAAGAAAGAAGATCAAGTATTTTAATATTCTTATAGCTCATCACTAACCCAAAAACACAATACATATACGAGTACGGGCCGGTACAACATATTATGTCAGAGCATACGCGACAAATTTTATTTACCGATCAGCTCCCTATATGTTTCTTCCAGAAGCTGCGCAATCACTTTCGTCTCACCGATTATCGGCATAAAATTCGTGTCGCCATCCCAACGCGGAACTATATGGAAATGCAAATGCCCCACGACACCCGCGCCGGCCACTCTACCTGAGTTTATACCAATATTAAATCCATGTGGTTTACATTTTTTCTCCAGCAAACTTTGAGTTTCTGAAACAAGCTCAATCAAATCAGTCCTTTCTTCTGCAGATAGTAGATTTAGTCTGGCAATATGGCGTTTTGGGGCTACCATCACGTGCCCGTTGTTGTAAGGATATATATTCAGCATGGAAAAAGAATATTTTGTTTTCTTAACCACATATGCCACACTATCTTTTTCTTTTAACTTTTTACAAAAAATACACGCTTTGGTCTTCACAGCGTTCTTAATGTACTGCATTCTCCATGGAGTCCACAATCTCTCTAATTTTTTCATAACTCTATAATCTCCGCGTCGGCCTTGCCGTTCGTAATTGTAAGTATAGCTACGGCGTTTGTTTTTGCAAACCGTTTATCCGTAGAAGAGCCTGGATTTAAGAATAGAATTCCATTCTCTATAGTTTTTTCCGGTTGGTGCGTATGCCCAAAAATAATAACATCAGGCTTTTCATCCTTAAAGACCTCCGCTATTCTTTGCCTAATATCATCCGGCGGGCCCCATCCGTGCGTAATGCCGATTTTTACGCCGTCAATCATAAATATTTTTTTCTGTCGTAAAGCAGTTCTATTCTCCGGGGAATCCATATTGCCAGATACAGCTTCCACGTTAGGTGTTATCGCGCGTAATTCATCCAATACGGAAAGGTCAACCAAATCTCCAGCGTGAAGAATCATATCAACATCTTTAAAATGTTTGAATACACTTTGAGGAAGCTGTTTCGCATTTATTGGAATGTGCGTGTCAGAAATAACGCCAATTTTCATATTAACCGCATGTACTACAATGATGTGTACCGCATGAATGGCAACCGGATTTTGAACCGCTGGTCACAGTCTTCCCGCCGGAACTAAAACCGAAAGAAGAAAACTGTTTCTTTACTTTCTTATTCCCGCACTTTGGACATTCGGGAATATCGCCCTTCCCTCTTATCAGTTCTTCGAAATTCTTCTCACATTTGTCGCAAAAAAACTCATATATCGGCATGTCGTTATCACACAATATTCTTGTTCCCCTATAACCTAAATTCAAGCGAGCGAGGAGAATCGAACTCCCATAACCAGCTTGGGAAGCTGGTGTTCTACCACTGAACTACGCTCGCAGAAATTTTGTTTTTGTTTCTATCTGCCCCAACAGAGTTGACATTCTACATTAAATGAGAAGAAAAATAAAGTAATTTATGAGATAATACATTGTTTTTTTGACAAAAACTTTATATTTTCACACTTATGCTAACGTCTCGTTTAAAAACTTTTCTTTTTTTTATAATAGCATGTTTCTCGTGGGCTATCTGGTGGTGGCTCTACTCTTCACACTGCTATTATCCCTTCGCGCTTGGCGATAAAAATGTTTTTTTGTGGATAATACAAAACTACAAATTTCTTGCACTAAAATGCGGAATATCGTTTTTTGTCGGCTCTGTTATTATCGTTCTACCAGCATTACTCAAAAAGAGACCAATAGATATCTCGCCTTTTAAGCCTAGCCTTATTTTATTAGCAGCGCCTCTTCAGCTGATCCCTCCGGCAAATAGACTCCTTGGATTTCCACTTTTTTTATTTCAAGACCTTGGGCCGCTTATACCGCTAACGACAGCATTTGCCATTTTCTTTCTGAAATTTAGGAAGCAACTTATAAAGATAGGTAATAATATTACCGCACGGATAGAAACTGCTACGATTCCGCGTCTCTCGCTAACATTATTTATTGTCTCTGTTTTGATCTATGTCTTTTTTAGCTTATTACTCATTCACCCCTACGCGACTCAGCAAGAGAAAAATTATTTAATGACCGGCGATGAACCTCAATATCTTTTAATAACCCACAGCCTGGTTTTTGACAGGGATTTTAATCTTCACAACAATATCGCGAATAGCGATAGCCTCAATTTCTGCGGCAGTGTACTAGGGGGATTTTCTGACTGCACGGAGCAATATAGCAAATGGGGAAAAGAATATTGGAAAGATAGAAGCTACTCCAATTTAAATCTTGGACTGCCTATCTTAATAGCCCCTTTTTACGCCTTGGGGACCCTCTGGGACAATCAAATAAGATTATGCGTCATAATATTTATAAATCTATTAGCGTCACTGTTCATCGTGAATATTTTTTTACTTTGTTGTGATTTTGTAAAAAACAAGTCTGCCTCACTTTTTATCACCACTTTTTTGTCCTTAAGTATGCCTATCGTTTTTTATTCACGGAATGTCTTCCCTGACCTCCCTGCCGCTCTAATACTTTTATACGGATTCCGTAAAATATATGAAAAGAGTTTTCACTGTTTTTATCAAATATTTTTTATCGCTTTGTGCATAAGCTATTTACCCTGGATCCACACAAAATATGTAATCACTTCTTTCCTTTTGCTTGGATATTTTATTTGGCAGTGGAGAAAAGAAAATTACAAATTGTGGCCACTTTTATTCCTACTGTTTCCTCTAATTCTTTCGGCCTTTTTTCAAGCAAAATATTATTACGCACTTTACGGCGTACCTTATCCTATTAACGCCCATCCTAATTTTTCTTTATCAAGATTGTTCTCCGGCGCGTCGGGATTACTTTTTGATGAAGCACACGGCATTATCCCATATGCTCCTATTTATATTATTTCTTTAGTCGGCATAATCATTTTTGTTCAAGACAGGAAGAGTGTTGATCAAAACAAAATGAGTAATATTTTCTGGCTATTATTATTCCCTACAACCTTTTTCCTAGGAACCGCTTGCTTCAAAGAATGGTGGGCGGGACTATGCCCCGCGGGAAGATATTTACTGCCTGTTGTTCCATTTCTAACGCCCTTTATTGCCTACGCTTACTCAAGGATAAATATCGGTTTTTTTAGGGGGAGCGTAATCATTCTTGGATTTTTGAGCGCTGCAATCGGCATTGAAGGCATGTTGTTCCCTGGAAGACTATACAGACACATGCATCCTTTTATTTCGTACGCGACATCAATGAATATTAGCGGCATATTTCCATCCATGTTTAATCCCAGTGTCCAACAGTATAAATCTGTCTTTGCATGGACCGTATCCATCGCTGTATTCGCCGCATATTTTGCCGCAAACACGTCCAGGAAAACCCCTTTCAAAAACAATCTCTTGATTATTTGTTCTGTGCCATTTTTTTCCTTATTTCTTCTGTCCTTAACTGGTACGATTATTCCAGCTCCTATAGACAGATCGGAGAAATTAAATATTTACAATAAGCTTTTTAACAGTAAGGATCACGCTTTATTTTATTCCGATGAAAAATATAATCTCATAAAAAATACTAACTTTCTCCTTCCTTCATTAACCATATGTTATGAGGCGGAAGAACTATTGAGCCCAGAAGATAATAAAATTTCAGATAATGCCGCCGGAAATAAAATCGCCGTAGCCGGAAAAGCGGGAATTGCTTCCGAAGGGTATATCTTGTACGGCCCTTACGTAAATTTTCCTAAAGGGATATATAAAATAGCATTTAACCTAAAAACGAACAATAACACTACTAGTAGTACTGTTGCCGTTCTGGACGTTGTATCACATAAAGGAAAAAAGGAGCACGGCAAATTAAATATTCTAGGCACCGATTTTAAAACCAGCGGCGAATATGAAGATTTCACTTTTACTTTCACCATTAAGCATGCGGCATCAGATATAGAATTCAGGCTATATTACACCGCGAAAGCCGATGTATATTTAGACAAATTTATCGTTGAACCAATGGAGGGTTGATTGAAATATAAGATCTTATTCTGGCTTATTCTTCTTTCAGGACTAGCACTACGCCTATATCACGTCTGGACAGCGCCATACGCGTACGCCAACTGTGACAACGCAACAATATGGCTAATGGCGAAACATATTTTAAACGGCGAGTTCCCACTTTTTTTCTATGGACAATATTACCTTGGTCCCATGGAACCGCTTACAGTAGCGTTTTTTTGGATTTTGTTCGGTAAAAGTATTTACACGCTATATTTCGGAACCATTTTTTATAGTGTCTTGTTCGGGATCTCAGCATATTTTTTAGGAAGAATAATTCAGAATAGGACAATCGGGATTCTTTCTATGCTCTATTCTGTCTTCCCGGCGTCTTTCTTTTTCTGGGAAAGCGTTTCGCCCCTCGGATACCACATCGAGATTCCATTCCTAGGCAATCTCATTTTTATCTATACGCTAAAGATATGCAGTGAAAAAAAGATGCGCTTAAAACTTCTTTATTATATACTCATAGGCGCAATAGCGGGAACTGGGATTTGGACACATTATATAATGATCTACTACTTACTCCCGGTTGCCTTATATCTTTTATTTAACGAAAAATGGAAAAGCTTATTACTGTATTCCATAACTTCAATTGCAAGCCTTATTCTTTCCGCTCTACCTTTCTGGATATTTACTTTTAAATACAATTTCGCGTCCTTCAATTTTCCGCCCCATGAGGGCGTCCCGACAAAACTAGGAGTTATACTAAAAACCCTTCTTCATCATGTGTGCGATATGTTTAGCATTGACTACGTCTATCATCCGGGCTATGGGGCAGTCAAATTGGTTGTTTTTGTTTTATACGCGCTTTGCGCTTTCTGGATAATTATCCCATTTTTATTATCTTTTATCCGCCGAGAGAATAAACTTATGTATCTTCGCTCGAAATCTTCTATTCTTTTCCATCTATTTTTCTCCATTATCCTACTTTATGCCATTTATCGAAGACGTCAGTCCGCAGGAGAGGGATATAACTACATTATGCCTATTCTAAATTTCGTGAGCTTATCCTTCGCGATCTTTGGGGAGTTTCTACTGCGCCGCGCCAGATATCTCGGGTACTGTTTCATTATTTTCATAATTGGTTTTAATGTGAATACGACCCTTGATTTAATTCGCGAAAAAAAGGCCGAATCAATAATAAATATTACCAACATAAACACAAAGATAAAGTTTTACGATGATAACAATATTTGTCACTTTATAGGCCATGACAGAAATGCCCGCGTCCCCGCTTTCTACAGTGATGAGCGCATAATAGGCACCGATTGTATAGAACCGCAGTATTATCCCTACGAAGATAAGGTTGCGTCTTGCGATTCAATAGCCTTTGAAGGGTATCCCCGCGACTGGATCTCCGCATTAAATAACGTCTGCCAACAATATAAGTATAAAAACAGAATGTTTTTCGATTTTAAGCCATTTAACTATAAAATGAGATCCATAGACTCTTCTAATTGGCAAGGACATTCTCGTGTAAATTCCTGGGGCATGAAATATGCTTTTGACCGGAATATCGATACCGTATGGTACAATTATATTAACAATAGAACCTGCGACAGCTTTATTGTCGACCTTCAGAAAAAATACACACTATGTAAAATAGCTTTTTTCGGGACGTCCATTCATGACTCTATTTGTATTTTCAAAATACAGACATCACTTGACGGTAAGACATGGCGTGACTGCTTATACGTTCGTAACTTCCAGCCCCTTTGTTGGTCTGGCCCTAGATTGTACTGGCATCTTGTGGACGGCAGAAATGAATGGTATTTTAAACCTATTGAGGCAAAATATTTACGCATCACCCAAATAGCAAATAACGGCAAAACGCTTTGGGACATTAACGAATTATTTCTATATGAGTACGAAGGAGAAGAGATTCCGTCATTAAATGAATATCATGCCGATACTTCCGCATTACTGGACTTTTTAAAACTCAACAATGTCAGCTTTATTTATGCCGACTTTTGGCTATCCGCCAAGATCAGAAACATCTCAAATGGAAAAATAGACGCGCTTGTCCAGTTTAATCCTTATCTACCCCCGCGTAAAAATATGTCGCGCAATGTGTCACTTGGAAAAGAAAAGGCCTTCGTCGTTTCAAAAAGTGACTGTACTGATTTGGAAAACATTTTGCTGGAATTTGATTTGCCGTATCAGAAAAAAGATTTTTGTTATTTTTCGTGCTACTATTTTCCTAACTTAGATAAAATGTATAGCTCAATACCTTCACTTTACTGGATAGGAATAGGCGTCGCAAAAACATCTCTACGGGACTACAGCAGGTGGCTTAGTTCTAACGGCATGGAATTAAAAGCCCTCAAATACGATCAAGATAACTATCTCGCCTTTAAAAAGTACAAAGCGGCTCCCAAAACAAGATTTATTCCTTCAAATGGATGTCTCCTGAAATTTAGTAATGGAGTGGACTTTCTGGGTTACAGCGTACGTTCGCAGAATCTAAAGCGCGGACGATTTGTCCGAATAGAATATTTCTGGGAGATGGGCGTTAATCCGATAGACAATATTTCTGTTTTTGTTTACTTTATGAAGGATGGTAATATTATTTTTCAGGACGACCACAACTTTCTATTTAATTATAGGAGGCCTTTAAAATTGTACGCCGGAGATAGATATCGCGAAGCTACTAAGCTAAAACTCCCAGAAAATATTGAGCCCGGAACATACAAAATCGTAATAGGACTTTGGGACAAAACAAACAATAAAAGAATTGCATTTAAAGATATGAATGGCAAAAAAGACACAAAAGCTTATATCGGCGAGATAAAAATTTATTAAACATATAGGCGTGCATCAAAAGTTAATGCTATTGAATTCCATTTTGTATTTTATTTTTTATCTGCTTTAATCCGCGCGTATGCGTCACGTCCTGTTTCGTTTTTCCGCGCATTGCTCCATTATCTTCATACTGCAGAAATTATTACACATGGAGCATACGTCATCTTTGTCGGGCATTCTCGTTTTACGGTATTCTTTTGCTTTGACAGGATCTATTGATAATTCAATCTGCCTTTTCCAATCCCTCTTTGCGCGAGCCTTAGAAATCTCTAAATCTCTCGAACCTGCCCCAGAAACCCCCTTTGCTATATCCGCCGCATGCGCCGATATTTTACTGGCGATAAGCCCTTCCTTCACATCATCTGCCGTAGGAAGCCGCAAATGTTCCGCGGGTGTCACATAGCATAAAAAATCAGCACCGTAATACGCGGCCAATGTACCGCCTATAGCGGATGTAATATGGTCATATCCAGGAGCTATATCTGTCACTAATGGACCCAAAACATAAAAAGGAGCACCACCACATAATTTTTTCTGAAGTTTAATGTTTTTCTCAATTTGATTCAAGGGAACATGGCCCGGCCCTTCAATCATTACCTGGACACCGCGCTTAAGTGCCTTTTCCGCAAGCAAAGCAAGAGTCTTTAGCTCTCCAAATTGAGCCTTGTCGGAGGCATCTTGTATACATCCCGGACGCATGCCGTCTCCCAAGCTCAAAACAATATCGTATTTTTCCGCAATATCCAATACTCTATCATATCTCGCGTACAAAGGATTTTCTTTGCCTGTCCTTTTCATCCAGCTATAAAGAATGGCACCACCCCTGCTTACAATTCCCGTAACTCGCGGATATTTCTCAAGCACCTTTACACTTTCTAACGTCACACCGCAGTGGAGAGTCATGAAATCAACGCCCTCTCTCGCCTGCTCTTCGATAACTTTAAAAACGTTTTCTTCGTCAATACCTGTAATATCTTTTCCGCTACTTAATGATTCCATAGCGGCCTGATAGACAGGAACCGTCCCAACAGGTAATTTTGTATATTCTAGAATTTTCCTACGGATATCCACAATATTACCGCCCGTGCTTAAATCCATAATAGCGTCAGCACCGTATTTTTCTGAAATGTTGATTTTCAAGAACTCTTCCTTTAGGTCTACTACATCCGAGGAAGTGCCGATATTCACATTTACTTTCGTTGTCAGCCCCTTCCCTACTGCGCAGAAATTAGCAGTTTTTCTTTTATTATTTCTTAAAACTACGGTGTGCCCCTTTGCGATATCGTTCATTATTCTATCAACAGAGACGCACTCTTTTTTAGAAATGATTTTTACTTCTTTGGTCAGAATACCTTTTCTTGCGGCTTTAATCTGATTCATTTTATTTACAACCTTTCACAAACCTTCTTTTCTAATTGGTATATTTTAAAACGTATTTTTTTATAAACAGCGGTTTTTTCTGGTAAAACTATTTTCGAAACATCCTCCAACACGCGCAGTGACTCTTCGACTCTTTTAAAATTGGCAACAGCTAATTCTTTAATATTTCTTTTTCTTCCTTCTATCTTCTCCCTATATTCTTTACCGACGTCACCCGTAGAATATCGGCTTTCGAGTAGCAGTTCGACATTTTTAACAGACCTTGATATTTTGTGTCTGATTAATTTTAATTCAGCCGTTATTTTCTTATCATTAAGCAAAAATCTGACTATGTCTTCAACAACGCGCAAACCCTCTCGCGAGCGGTTAAGATTTGCGTCTACTATTCGATACATATTCTGAAATGAGCCGCTTTTATCACTTCTCATTTTTTATCTTCGCGATAATAACACTAGTAGATTTTCCCTTAACTAACGATACAGCAACCACTTTTCCGCCATTTTCAGTCACCGTATCATTACCCACAATATCCTCAATTTTATAGTCGGCGCCTTTTACCAAAACATCCGGCAGTATATACTTTATTATTTCCGCCGGTGTGTCTTCGTTAAAAATTGTCACATAACTCACACACTCTAGTTCGGACAAAATCTCTGCTCTGTCTTTTTGATTTAAAATAGGCCGACTGTTTCCTTTAAGCCTTTTTACCGATCTATCTGAATTCAGAGCTACAACAAGTGCGTCCCCATAGCTTCTCGCCTTTTTTAAATACCTTGTATGCCCTACGTGCAAAAGATCAAAACAACCATTTGTAAAGACTATTCTTTTGCCCTTACTTTTCAACCCAGAAATAATCCTTTTTAGTTTTTCTTTAGATACAACTTTAGCATTCATCTTTTTTCAAAAATCATTTTTTCGACAAGATCGCAAATTAAATGCTCAATTAGGAGACTTGCTTCCTGTATTCGCGGAGTATCGTGAGAAGGCACACACGCACACAAATCAGCTATTTTTTTCAATTTTCCGCTTCCGTCACCTGTAATTGCCGCACAATACAATCCCTTTTTCTTTGCTGTTTTTACCGCTTCAATAATATTATCCGAATTCCCGCTTGTAGTTAGCGCCAAAAGAACATCGCCTTTCTCTCCTAATGCCTCCACTTGCTTACTAAAAACTAATTTAAAATCACTATCATTGCCTACACTAGTTAGGATTGATGAATCTGTCGTCAGCGCTATGGCAGGCAAAGGCTGCCTATTCATCTTGAACCTATTTACAAACTCCGCCGCTACATGCTGCGCATCCGCAGCGCTTCCTCCGTTTCCACAAATAAGAAGTTTATTCCCTTTTTTGAAAGCCGCTGATATTATCTCGCAACATCTATAAACATCTTTCAAGTCGTTTTCAAACAAAGAGCGACTGGTATCAATGTTGTCTTGAATCTGCGCTCTTAAATAATCTATGGCTGTTTGTGCCTTCATAATAAATAATAGGGGACAGGATTAACCCTGTCCCCTCTCTCAACTACTGATTGATTTATAAATGTTATCCGAAAAATATCTTCGCGAAATCGTACATCTCTTTAGGAACTGTACGAAGTTTTGACACCGCTTCTTGCAGGGGTACGGCCTTTATCTCTGTCCCTCTCAAGCTGACCATTTTTCCAAAATCTTTAGCCAGGACCAACTCAATCGCCTTCACTCCAAAACGAAGCCCAAGAAACCTGTCAAACGCCGTCGGAGTTCCGCCTCTTTGTACGTGCCCAAGTACAGTCACTCTGGTTTCAAATCCCGTCCTTTTCTCGATTTCGTCCGCGAGTTTTTGTCCAATACCGCCTAAACGAACATGGCCAAACGCGTCAAGCTCTTGTGTCTGCAGAATTTCTTTGTCTCCAAACTGCGCGCCTTCGGCAACAGCGATAATGCTAAAATCTTTTCCAATTTCGTGCCTCTTTTTTATAATAGCACATACCTCTTCAATATTTATGGGGACTTCCGGTATAAGCACAATATCGGCTCCGCCGGCCAAACCAGATTGCAACGCTATCCATCCGGCATGACGGCCCATCAGTTCGACAACCATTACCCTGTTATGGGACTCCGCCGTGGTGTGAAGCCTGTCAATCGCCTCAACACAGATATTAGTCGCCGTATCAAAGCCAAACGTGCAGTCTGTCCCCGACAGGTCGTTATCAATAGTTTTAGGAACTCCGACAATATTCAATCCATCTTTATGCAGTTTACTAGCCACCCCTAATGTATCTTCTCCGCCGATTGCAATAAGAGCGTCTAATCCCATTTTCTTAAAATTCTCAATCGCTTTCTTTCTGTCGTCTTCTTTTTTGTAAGGATTTGTTCTGGATGTCCTAAGTATTGTGCCACCTCTGTGAAGTATGCCGGAAACCGATTTTCTAGTTAAAGGCATTGTCTTGTTGTCTATTAGACCCGCCCAACCGCTAGTTATACCTACGAATTCACAATCGTGCAAAAGCCCCTTTCTCACAATCGCGGCTATTACCGGATTTAGTCCCGGACAGTCGCCGCCACCAGTCAGTACGCCAACTCGCATAACATCCTCCTTCGTTCAATTTTGTTTATTCACCGACCTAAGCAACGTCTATCGGCTGTTGGGTAATCTCCTCGCCCTTTGCGTTTTTATTCACTAACTTAGTCACATGCACTTCCACTAAATTCACATTTTCTATACCCAATATATTTTGCATCCTGTTTTTAATCGTATGTTGAATACTCTCCGTCAACCTTGGGACATTTGCACCTGCCGACAAATTCACCCTCACTTTAACTTTTATCCCTTCCCGTGTTGAATGCACAGTAGGAACCATATCAAGGACTTGAGTGTACTCATGCCCTACTTTCTTTACGAAATCCTCTACGGCCTTCAAAGAAAGCGTGACCAATCCCTCTGGGTTATCAAATGAAATACTTTTTTGCTTACGCTTATTTCTTATTCGGACACACGCAAATAATAATCCTACAAGAAACACCTTAGCGCCGGTCCAAATACCGATTTTTGTCGACAATTGCTCTTTTACTATCGCTTCCAGCCGAAGACTTAAATCGCTGTACCCCAAGGCGGATGAAATAATGATCATACCCAACGCTATAGTCCCCAAAATATACAGCCATGCAATCATACTGTTTAGGCTTTTCATTTTTCCCCTCCCTTGCCAGCAACTTCACCTATTAATTGAACACCTTCCACATTCACATTCACGTTGCTAACGTGAAGGCCCGTCATTTCTTCAACGGCTTTTCTTACGTTTTTCTGAATGTGCCACGCTACTTCCGGAATTTTCACTCCGTATTTTACAATAACGGCAATGTCTACCTTCACATCTTCGCCGTTAACTTCTGTTTTTACACCTTTATCGGGCACGGCCTTTCCCAATTTCTCCGTAATATCTTCCACTATTGACCCACTCATCCTCACCACACCGTCAATAGTACTAACCGCTTGCCTAGCTATCGCTGATATGGCTTCATGATGGATTTTTACACTGCCCAAATCAGACCCTGTTTTATAATCCGCCATTTTTCTCCTCCATTAATACTATCCTTCGGCTTCTGCTTCGAGCGTAGCCATTTGTTCGACAAAATTCGTCGAATATTGGCCGTTTTGGAAATATGGATTATTCAATAATTTTATATGAAACGGGATAGTAGTTTTAATTCCTTCGATAACATATTCGTTTAGCGCTCGATGCATCCTTCGTATAGCTTCCGACCTGTCTCTAGCGTGAACGATAAGTTTAGCCACCATAGAGTCATAATACGGAGATATGAACCCACCCGCATAGACATGAGAATCCACTCTAACACCGGGACCACCGGGAACATGATATTTTGTTATTTTGCCTGGTGAAGGAATAAAACCTTTCGCCGGGTCTTCCGCGTTTATTCTGCACTCTATCGCACAGCCTCTTATCTCTATATCACTCTGGCCGTAACCAAGATCCTCTCCGGCAGCTATCCTTAATTGTTCTTTCACAATATCGATACCTGTCACTGTTTCAGTAACGGGGTGCTCAACCTGAATCCTCGTATTCATTTCCATAAAATAGAAATGTCCGGATTTGTCCATTAAAAATTCTATCGTACCCGCGTTTATATAACCTATTTCTTTCGCGATCTTTACCGCCACCTGACCGATTTCTTTTCTAGTCTTGTGATTTAAAACAGGTGACGGACTTTCTTCCAGCAGTTTTTGATGACGTCTCTGAATAGTACAATCTCTCTCTCCCAAATAAACTATGTGCCCCTTCTTGTCGCCTAGTAGTTGAATTTCTATATGACGAGGATTTTCAATATATTTTTCAATATAAAGTTTAGGATTATCAAACGCCTTTTCTGCTTCAGACTGTGCCGTATAGAATGCATTGGCAAGACTAATATCGTTATGCGCTACCCTAATACCTCTCCCGCCGCCTCCGGCTACAGCTTTCAATACGACAGGATATCCGATTTTTTTCGCGATCTTCAATGCCTCTTCTTTATTAGCCACAGGTCCGTCTGATCCCGGGACAATCGGAGCGCCTGCCCTCTGAGCTATCTGTCTTGCCGAGGCCTTATCACCCATGTCACGCATATTACTCGGAGTTGGACCAATAAATCTTATATTACAATCTTCGCATATTTCGGCAAAATACGGATTCTCCGCTAAAAAACCATAACCTGGATGTATGGCATCCACGTCGGTAATTTCAGCCGCGCTAATAATACTTGGGATATGAAGGTAACTATTAACACTTGGTGGCATGCCAATACAAATCGCCTCATCCGCTAGTTTCACGTGTAACGATTCCCTATCGGCCTGGGAATAGACCGCAACCGTTGCGATTCCGAGTTCTTTACACGCCTGAATAACCCGAAGTGCTATCTCTCCACGATTTGCAATTAATATTTTTTCAAACATACAGCCTCACAAATAATTATTTTTCTACGGCAAATAACGGCTGGCCAAATTCGACCGCTTCTCCGTTCTTAACCAAAACTTCTTTTATTTTTCCTCTAATCTCAGATTTTATTTCGTTCATTACCTTCATCGCCTCTACGATACAAACAGGCGAGTTTTCTTCGACATTTGATCCTATTCCCACAAAAGGAGCGGCGTCGGGCGACGAGGCGACATAAAACGTTCCTACCATGGGAGAAGTTATGTATGCTATATTTTCTTTAGGTTGGGTCGCAGTTTCAGTTTCTTTCGTTTGCGACTGCGCTGGCACATGCCGTACCTCCTGTGTAATCACCGGCTGAAACTCTCCGGACAAGCCACGTTTAAGAGAAATTTTTAAACCATCGCGCTCGATCATAAACTCATTGATATTATTTTCCTTCATCAGCTCAATGATTTCCCTAATTTCTTTTATGTTCATTATTACCTCCACAGATTACGCCCTTTGTATATACTCCCCAGTCCTTGTGTCAATTTTCAACACATCCCCTACCTTAATGAATAACGGCGTTTGCACAATAAGACCTGTTTCCATAGTGCATGGTTTGTAGCTACCGCTCACAGTATCCCCTTTCACGCCGGGCTCGGTCTCAACTACCTTAAGCTCTACAAAATTTGGCATCTCTACGCCGACAATTTTGTTCTCATAAAAAACCGCTTGTACCTGCATATTTTCCTTCAAATACTGCATACTATCTCCGATAATCTCTGAAGGCAAGGGAATTTGCTCATAAGAGGCAGTGTCCATAAACCAAAAATTATTTCCGTCATGGTATAGATACTCCATAACCTTTTCATCAAGCATTATTTGTTCAACTGACTCATTTGATCTAAAGGTTTTTTCTAGCACCGCTCCCGTCTTAAGGTTTTTTAGTTTTGTTTTCACAAAACCTCCGCCTTTACCGGGCTTAACATACTGAAACCATTGCACTAAATATAACGATGAATCTATACTCAACGTCATACCATTTTTAATGTTATTCACAGGAATCATAATTTATACTCCTCCAATTTCTTTGGGCTTTTAGACAAAACCTCACACCCGTCATCCGTAACCAACACTAGATCCTCTATCCTTATACCGCCCCATCGGGGGATATAAATGCCGGGCTCTACTGAAAAAATCATTCCTTTTTCTAAAACCCCTTGACTAGTCCCGCTTATGCGAGGAAGCTCATGAATCGTCAAGCCTATACCATGTCCCAATGCATGCCCGAAATTATTTTGATAGCCTTTTTTCGCTATATATTTTCGCGCGGCAGTGTCAACATCACAAAAGCGAACCCCGGGCCTAATTGACGCGATCGCCAAATGCTGAGCCTCCAAAACTACGGAGTATACTTGGCTAAATTTGCGGGTAATTTTACCCGTCAAAAACGTCCTTGTCAAGTCCGAACTATACCCCTCATTAATAACCCCCATATCCAGAAGTACTATATCGCCTCTGCGCAATTTCTTCTTCCCAGGCAAGGCGTGTGGCATACTTGTATTTTCACCAAACGCGGTAATAACGGAGAAAGACGGTTTTAATTTATACTTCTCTAACATTATATCCTCAATCTGACCGAAGAGATCAAACTCCGTCATACCTATCTTTAACTTAATGTCTTCCACTAAAGAATCGGTAATATCAACCGCCTCTTTTATTATCTTTATCTCCTTATCATCTTTAACCTGTCGGACTTCTTCAATAATATGCCTCGTCGGGACCAATTTCATGCGGCCCAATTTCTTTCGCCAATCTTTGTAGATACTATAATATACCGAGTCGGCCTCAAATCCGAGCGTCTTAATCTTATATTTTTTTAAATCAAGCGGCCAACTTTGTTTTATAAGCTCGATTTTAACCCCGCTTGTTTCCTTCTGGGCCCGCTCGAAATATCTCGAATCTGTAAAAAAAACTCTATGACGATGCGTCAGCAAAACAAATCCGAAAGTCCCCGTAAAACCGGTGAGATATTTAACATTTACAGGATTAGACACAAGGAGAGCAGTGATGTCCCTTTCGTCCATTTTTTGAAGCGCCTTACTAAACCTACTTTCCATTACATACCCCTATAGCGGCCTCAAACGCAAGATAGTAACTTTGATCGCCAAACCCTGATATTTGCCCTTTAGAAACCGCTGACACTAAAGACGTCCGCCTGAACTCTTCACGCGCGGCTATATTGGACAAGTGCACTTCGATCGCAGGGATACCCGACGCCTTAATGGCATCTCTTATCGCCACACTAGTATGTGTATACGCTGCCGGATTAATAATAAGGACATCTATTTTTTCTTCCATGGCCTTCCCTATCCTATCCACAATTTCGCCTTCATGATTTGACTGAAATGTTTCCAGTTTCACCTTTTTCTTTGCCGCGAGTTTTTTTAGCGTGCCATCTATCTCCTTAAGCGTAGTCTTACCGTATATCTCCGGTTCTCTTTTTCCTAACAAATCCAAATTTGGCCCGTGAACAACTAGTATATTCATTCTACCTCCCCGCCGCAAAAGGCAACCTGCGCGGTTACTTCTTTTTCGCGCAAAAAACCGCGTAGGTTAGTTTTTGTTCATTTGCTGTCTTTTACAATCTCATTAAAATACCGCGTGTAAGAATCTGCTAAATTGACCGATTTTATTATAACGCTAGTTTCATTATTTTTTGTTAAAGCGCTATAGCTCCAATTCGTACTGCCAACCACGGTATACATACCGTCAACTATGATCAGCTTTGAATGCGTCGTAATATCGGGATTATCCAAAGTATACGCGATGTTATTTTTCTTCAAAAAATCCATTACTCTGTTGTGCTCTTTGGGATAGATACGATCCTTCTCCGCGGTTTTTCCTTTTTCCGGGAGTTCCTGTTCTAAAATATACTTTACATCCAAGCCGCGCTTTTTGGCGTCCGCAAGATCATTAAATAAAATATTTGATTTACTATCCGGATAGTCATCGTAATATCGAGCGGAAAACATTATAACATAAATACTCTTCTTTGCTTCTGACAATAGCTTATGCACCGTTGGAAAATATTCCAGATTATTTACGACAACAACATCCTCCGCAGGAAAAGGATAAGCCAGCGTGGGATTTAAAATCACCAGGAAAACAACCAAACATTGTAAAATTCTCATGCTAACGCGCCTTGTAATGTGCCTTTTTTAATTTTTTTAGTTCTTCTCGATTCAAGCCTTGCATGCCTACTTTATTTATTTTGTCTAAAATCGGGTCTATCTCTTCAGTCATAAAATTTCGTTTTTCACGCGCTTTGTTATCGGCAACTTTTCTAGTCCAATTATTCCAGATTACACCTAGTTTCCCCTGTACAAATATTTCAAGATAAAGATACCCTACAAACATTCCTCCCAGATGTACCAGCCAATTAATACCCCGGGTACCTTCAAACGCAAAAAGTATCTGAAGTATCGCAAAAACTACTACAAATGTCCTTGCCTTTATCCCGATGGGCGGAAAAATTAGCGATATCACCGCGTTAGGGAACAAAACCGCGAAAGCCACCATTAACCCGAATATGCACCCGCTTGAACCAATAGTAACCGCACTCGAATGCGGATAAAAAAGAACGGTGCACAACGCCCCACCTGCACCGGTCAAAAAATAGTAAAGTAGAAATTTATACGTACCTAGAAACCTCTCAATCTCCGGACCAAACATCCATAAAGCGAACATATTTAAAATGAGATGCCAAAAAATATTCGCGTGGATAAAAGAATATGTAAACAACCGCCATAACTGCGCGTGTTCAGTGATCTCCGAAGGAATGAGGCTAAAAAACGCAACACCCCATCCGTGTAGACGTGAGATAATTAAAAAAATATACACGCCCACATTGGCAATAAGTAAGTTCTTTACTGCCTTGGGCAATGTTCGAGTTTCCAGAAACATATATATTTAGCGTGAACGGTTTTTTATGAATTTCAAGTAGTCCAGCATTAAGGCCTGATTTGCCAAAACCTTATCCAACTTGGCATTAACTTCACTAAGATTGGTGTCCCCAGAATGAGCCGGAACATTACTCAATAAAAAATACACCAAACACATGGCAAGTCCTACCGATAAAACAATTTTCTTCATACAGCCTCCTCGAAATAGTTCTGAAGCCTGAAATAGAAGCAAAAACACTGGTAAAAACCTAGGCTCCTCAGCCCTATGTTATTTAAAAGTCGAGAGTTTTAAAAGTTTGTCCTGCGCCTCTTTATATGATGGGTCGACCTTTAATACCTTAAGATACATCTCCTTCGCATCACTAAACTGCTTATCGGCCTGATACGCCACCGCAAGGTTGTACATTATTTCGGTGTTCTTAGGGTAGTATTCAAGCAGTTTTTTATAAATTTCAATTGCCGCAGGATAATACTCATTTACAAAATAGAACTTCGCTAGAATCATGTGGTTGTCAAGATCCTTGGGGTTTTCTTCAATCGCATTTATTAACTGCTGTTTCCGCTTTTCAATATCTGTTTTTTTATTCTTCATTTTATTTCACCTTCTTAAATTTATCTATATCTGCATCCTCCCCAAGTATCAAGAGGATATCATCTTTCTCTATTTTTGTCGAGGCATCCGGCACTATATTAATTTTCTCCTCCAATACTGACTCTCCCCTGTCATCAATATTGGGCTGCATACTTTTTACGGCTATTATCTGCACGCCGTATTTACCCTTAATGCCGGATTCTTTAATAGTCTTACCGATTATGTCAGCCGGCGGCTGGATTTCGGCAACGCTAAACCCAGGGACAACATCAAGATGATCCATGATTGAAGCTGTGGTAAGGGTATTCGCGAGTCTTATCCCCATATCTCTTTCCGGAAACACGACCTTATCGGCTCCGATTCTGGTTAGGATTTTTCCATGGGCTTCATTAGTCGCCTTCGCTATAACAGTACCTATCCCCATCTCTTTAAGCATCATCGTAACAAGCACGCTATCCTCCATGCTTCTGCGACCGATAGCTACAATAGCCGCGTCATAGTTTTCTATACCTAGAGCATGCATGGACTTTTCATCTGTTGAATCCATCTGAATCGCCTTTGTAACAATGTCACTTAACTCCTGTATTTTTTCCATATCATTATCAATCAAAAGCACCGAATGACCTTTTTGTGAAAGTGTCACCGCAATACTAGCGCCAAAATTCCCTGCACCTATAACCACGAATTGTTTCATAATGCCTCCGTTTAGCACGTCCCACGTCCTACATCCAACGTCCCACATCCTATGTCTTACGTCCTACGTCCCCTTACCCCACCATCACAGACTCCATCGGATATCTAATGACTCCGTATTCTTCCTTTCTCCCGACAACAAGCGCCATTGTAAGAGGGCTAATTCTCCCAACAAACATCAAAATTATGATAAGCGATTTGCCTATATTTGACAAATCGGGTGTTATTCCGGTAGAAAGCCCCACATTCGCAAACGCGCTTACGGCCTCATACGTTATCTTCATAAAATCAAAATCTCTTTCACTGATTAAAAGTCCCATAGTGCAAATAAAAACTATACCGGTAGAAATAGCGAGCACACAAGTAGCCTCCTGCACGACCCTTTTTGGGATTGTCCTATTAAATAACTGCAGGTCAATTTTCCCTTTAATAATGCCGTACGCGTTCACCAGTAACACCATAAAAGTACTGACCTTTATTCCGCCGGCGGTCGATCCTGGCGCGCCACCTACAAACATTAAAAAAAGAGTCAGACAAAGAGCCGCTTGACTCATATCTCCTATAACTAGGGCATTGTAGCCGGCTGTTCGAGGTGTTGTTGATTGAAAGAAACTGTTTGTTAATTTGTCATGCAAAGGAAGGCCCCTCAACGTCCCATTCCATTCCAGCGCTAAAAAACCTATCGCGCCTCCGAAAAGTAGTATTATTGTCATTAACAAGACTATTTTTGTATGTAGACGCAATTTCCCCTTTTTTAATCTATTTTTTTCCCAGAATTTATAGCTGTTCACGTTTAAAAGCACCACAAACCCTAATCCGCCAAAAATTATCAGAAACGCGATGACACAAAGAACAATCCAATCCTGCCTAAAACTACACAGATTATCTGGAAATAGAGCAAACCCCGCGTTACAAAACGCGCTTATACTGTGGAAAAATGCGTAATAGATGGATCTTGCGAGCGGAAAATCATAATGCAGAAAAAATCTTAAAAATAAAACAAGCGCCCCAATAACCTCTATCCCAATAGTAGCGAAGAGGCAATATTTGACAAGCCCCTTAACCCCCTGGACACTCGACTGTCCTAGACTACCTTCAATCACAAACAGATCCTTCATCTGTAATCTTTTACCAAGCAACACAAGAAAAAAAGTAGATAAGGTCATTATTCCAAGACCGCCTATTTGTATTAAACCAAGGATCACAATCTGCCCGAACTTTGTAAAAGCGGTACCGGTATCCACCACCGTAAGCCCTGTGACGCAAACAGCTGAAGTTGAAGTAAATAAGGCGTCCAAAAGCGGCATAGACCCGTCCTGGACTGTACTCATGGGAAGAGACAATAAAATCGCGCCTAAAACTATAACACCAATAAAACTTCCGGCAATAATCGCTGGAGCATTTATCTTTGTGGATTTCATTAGACAATATTCTACATTAAATCAGCGGTTTTTCAATTTAAAAAGAACAGAGAGGCCTCAATCACTAGCCCGCGCATTGGCCAGGAATCATTATCGTCACAGTGGTCCCCTTACCCTCCGTGCTTTCAATGCCTATCTCCCAGCCGTGTTTATCCACTATGTCTTTTACAATGGACATTCCAAAACCAACACCAGTCTCCTTCTTAGAAAAAAGCGGTTCGAAAATCCTGGGCAGGTCTGCTTTGGTTATCCCTTCACCATTATCCTCTATGGTTATTTTAGTACATTCTCCGTCTTTAAATGTGGATATTTTTAGTAGCCCTTCTTTCCTAATCGCCTGCATGCTATTTAATATCAGGTTGTGAAATACTTCTTCCGTAAGAGAAACATCGTGCGATATTTCAGAATCCGCCGCGTAGCATTTTTCGATCTTAATTTCTTTTGGAATACTAATTTTTGACAGTGCTTCGTCAATGGTTTTGTTGATACTACTCCGAATTAAATCAACTTTTTTCTGTTTTGCGAAATTCAAGACATTTGTGATTATTTTATCCGAGATTCCAATATTTCGTTTTATTATGGCCAAATATTCTCTAATTGTAGCAGTGTCTTTTGAGGACTTTGAGTCCATTAGATAATATATCGCGTTTTGCATTACCGCCAAAGGATTCCTTATTTCATGCGCTATTGAACCGGCAAGTTTCCCTAGCGCTGCAAGTTTTTCAGAATCTATAAGTCTCCGCTGACTCTCCATCAATTCTTGGGTTTTTCCCCATACTAACATTTGCAAATGATCTCGATGCTCCTCCATCTCCATTTCCATTTTTTTGCGATCAGTTATATCTATTGCAATTTCCAAAATATCCTCAATATTACCTTTATCGTCTCTCATCGGGATCCCTTTTATAATCCAGCTCCTCCCGTCCGGAGAAGACATTTCCATCTCTTCAGGATTCCCCGTTCTGACTGCTTTTACAACAGGGCATCCTTCGCATGGATATTCCTTATTGTGAAATATTTTATAACATGTACTACCTATCAATTGTTCAACCGTCTTACTAAATGCGCGCGCAGTGCTCTCATTTGCCCACAATATTTTATTTTTCAAGTCCTGATAGACAACAAGTTCAGGTATGTTGAATAGTATTTTCTGTTTTTCTTCTTCGCTTCGTAGGTTTGCATTATACAAACGTCTCAATTCTAATTCACGTTCCCTTAACTCCGCCTGCGTTTTCACTCGCTCTGTAACATCCCTGATTATATGAATGCCTCCAATCATTTTACCGTTGGGATCAAATAATGGATCTACTGAAGCAACTATCCATATATTTCTTTCTTTTAAATATAACTCTGACCGTTCGTGTCTTTTTGTTTTTTTCGCTTTTTCGATAGGACAATTATCAATAGGTTTGTCACTAGAGTGCATTAATTTATAACATGACTTACCAATTATTTCGTTCAGAGGTAGATTGAGAAACTTTACTGTCGCAAGATTGGCATTTACAACTATATTATCACTATCGAGCAACATGATAATATCCTGGATTAGATCAAATGTAGCGCACCACTCAACCTGACGCGGGCTTAAGACTTTATCATTATCGGTTTTTTTGTTTTTGCGCGTTTCCATAAAACAGCACCCTAAAAACAAAACCGCAAGATCAACTATGACTAAAGAGCCTTGTATTATGGTACCACTTAATCGGCAATATTACAGTAACTATTCTAGAACTTCCCTCAAAAACTGCCCTGTATATGATTCCTTGACTTGAGCTATTTTTTCGGGCGTACCTTCAGCAACTATTTGTCCGCCGGCATTACCGCCTTCAGGGCCAAGGTCAATTATATAATCAGCTGTTTTTATGACGTCAAGATTATGCTCAACGACTAGGATTGTATTTCCTGCGTCCCTCAACTTATGCAATACGTCCAACAGCCTTTGAATATCGGCAAAATGAAGACCGGTAGTCGGCTCATCGAGAATATACAATGTATTTCCCGTCGCCTGCCTGCTTAATTCTTTCGCTAGCTTTATCCTCTGCGCCTCTCCGCCGGATAACGTCGTAGCCGGTTGTCCCAAGTGAATATACCCCAGCCCGACATCAGTCAATGTCTGTAGTTTCGCCTTTATATACGGAATGTGTTTAAAATGCTCAAGCGCCTCATCTACCGTGGCCTCTAATACTTCGGAAATACTTTTTCCTTTGTACCTTACCTCCAAAGTTTCTGCGTTAAATCTTTTCCCTTTGCACACCTCGCACTCGACGTAAACATCCGGCAAAAAATGCATTTCAATTTTTATTATCCCGTCGCCGCCGCACGCGTCGCATCTCCCGCCTTTAACATTAAAACTAAACCTTCCTGGCCCGTATCCTCGCATTTTTGCTTCGGGAAGCTGACTGTAAAGATCTCTGATGTGCGCGAATAATCCGGTATATGTCGCGGGATTTGATCTAGGTGTTCTCCCAATCGGAGACTGATCAATTACAATCACTTTGTCTATATTATCCAAACCCTTAAGATCGTCATATTCACCCTGTTTTTCTTTTGACATAAAAAGAAGCTTACTCAACGCGGTAAACAATGTGTCATTCACCAGAGAACTCTTTCCCGACCCGCTGACTCCTGTAATACACACAAATAAACCCAAAGGAATTTTCACATTAACATTTTTTAGATTGTTCGTCCTGACACCCGTAATTTCAAGACAGTAGTTTTCTTTTATATTCGTTCTCTTTTTTGGGATGGCTATTTGCAACTCCCCGCGCATATACTTACCCGTCAGAGAATCTCTCGAATTTAAAATATCCTGCAATGTGCCCTCAGCTACAATATGTCCTCCGTGGATACCGGCACCTATACCAAGGTCCACGATATAATCCGCCTTTTTTATCGTCGCCTCGTCGTGCTCGACAACTATGACCGTATTGCCTAATTGGCGAAGCCTTTCTAGCGTATCTAATAGTCTTTCATTGTCTCTTTGGTGCAGTCCAATACTCGGCTCATCCAAAACATACAGGACACCCGTTAGGCTGGAGCCGACCTGCGTAGCAAGGCGAATCCTCTGCGCCTCTCCCCCTGCCAATGTAGAGCTTTGCCTCTCAAGCGTCAAATAACCTAGTCCGACATTTATCATAAAATCAAGGCGCTCTTTAATTTCCTTTATAATATCCCTGGCTATATGTTTTTCTTTCTCCGTCAATCCGATATTTGTGAAAAAATCCTTCGCGTCGGTTATGGACATCCGGCAAACATCTATAATAGATTTCCCGTGCAGATACACAGACCTGCTTTCAGGCCTTAATCTTGTGCCGCCGCATTCAGCGCACGGCAACTCGTTCATAAATCTTACCAGTCCTTCGCGGATATATTCGCTCTCTGTTTTTAAATATCTTTGTTCTAGATTTTCAATAACTCCGTTAAATTCTTCTGATGTGTAAATCTCTTTTCCTTCTTTCCATGAAGGAACCCTAACCTTCTCGCCCTTTGTACCGTACATGATAAGCTGTTTTATTTTTTGAGAAAGTTTTTTGTACGGCTCATCCAAACTAAATTTATACTGCGATGCCAATGCCTCCAAGAGGCGCCGGTTATAATTTATACTCGGTATGTCCACCTCCTGCCATGGCGTAATAGCGCCTTCTCTTAATGTTTTATTTTTATCCGGCACAACCAATTCAGGATCCGGGGTAAGTTTGGTGCCCAACCCATGGCACATGGAGCAAGCGCCGTAAGGACTGTTAAATGAAAACATCCGCGGGCTGAATTCTCCGTAACTAATACCGCATTTTGTACAGGCGTTTAACTGGCTAAATAATTTGTCTTCACCGCCCTCGACCGCGATCACTACCACGCCACTAGCCAATTTTAGGGCTGTCTCGACAGAATCCGTAAGCCTTGTTTTTATCTCGGGATTTAAAATAAGCCGATCTATAACGACCTCGATGTCGTGCTTAAGCATTTTTTTGAGTGTTATTTTTTCAGATAAGTCCTTTACCACTCCGTCGACGCGAACACGCACAAATCCTTGTTTTTTTATCTGTTCAAACACTTCATGATATTCGCCTTTTCTACCCCTAACAACCGGCGCGAGAACTTGTATCTTCCTGCCGGCAGGTATAATCATGATTTGTTCTATTATTTCTTGAAGAGATTGCCTCTTAATCGGCAGGCCGCATTTATAACAGTGCGGGATTCCTACACGGGAGTATAAAAGCCTCAAATAATCATAAATCTCCGTTGTAGTAGCTACGGTTGATCTAGGATTTGAACTCGCAGTTCTTTGTTCGATCGCGATCGCGGGAGATAGTCCGCCTATATATTCCACGTCGGGTTTTTGCATCTGCTCCATAAATTGGCGGGCATAAGCAGATAGACTTTCTACATACCGGCGCTGTCCTTCCGCGTAAATAGTATCAAAAGCGAGAGAACTTTTCCCCGAACCGCTGAGGCCTGTTATAACGATTAGTTTATTTCTAGGAAGCTCTAAACTGATGTTTTTTAGATTATGTTCTTTAGCGCCTTTTATAATTATTTTGTCCATGTTTTATCCATAAAGAATTTTCTTCAGAGCATCTATCGCCGAGAGTATGGCTAAGTAACTCGTCTTAGGATTATCCGGCGAGGGAACATTTTCCATTCGGCAGAATATTTTTCCAAAATCTCCTTCTACCTCTACTTCGTGAACGTTTCTTTTTATACTCGGAGAGGCTATTATCTGCACCATCACTAAATCTTGCCTCTTAGAAATAAGGGCAAGTGTCGCGCAGACATTAATGTTGGCGGGAAACGCCTTCACCGCCTCAGGAACAGTACCGCTAAAAACGATGGTGTCATTTTCATATTTTGTATTTCCAAGGGATTTTTCAGGTTTTGTCGTAGTTAAAGTAATTTTATTAATTTTTGCCCTGGACACCGCGGACACACCGTCTAGCCCCGCGATAGCACCACTCGGGAAATACACGCCTTTAAATATTTTTTCTCCTATAAGCCCGCCGGTACTCATAACAAATATTTTTTTTCTCCGCGCTTCAACCATAGGGAGCAATTCCTTAACCGCCTTAGGTGAAGCCGCTTCAACAACTATATCGCATCTTTTAACTAATTTATTTAACGGGACATATTCTCCGAGTTTTTTTGCCTTTTCCTCATCAATGTCATACACCGCGAAGATTTCAGCCCTGTCTTTACATTCTTCTCTTATCACTTTCGCCAATTCCGCTCCAATATTGCCGCATCCTACTATGCCTATTTTTTTTATTTTCACCCTTAAATCCTCCTATCACTTATAATTAACAAAAAAGTTAAGGCTACGGAACCCGTTTAGTCAAAGGGTTACGTAATTCGTCTTTTTGCGACAACTCTAACCCTTAAACCATACTGGCATCTTAACCGTAACCCAATCACCACTTCACACTATTATATTGTCAATCAATCTAGTTTTGCCTACTCTGGCGGCAATCGCTAGCAAAGTTCCTTTTTTTATCTTTTTTACGGGTTTAAGCAAATCCTTGTCCATCGCCATAAAATATTCCAACTCCACTCCGTCTATCTTTTTAACAATCTTTTTCCTCTTTAACGCCTGATAGATTCCTAGCGCCTTTTTTCTTTCCTCTTCCGACAAGTACGCGTTTCTAGAGCTCATCGCCAATCCGTCAGCCTCACGCACTGTCTTCGCGATTTCTACTGCCACAGGCATATTTAAGTCTCTTGTGATTCGTTTTACAATCAACGCCTGTTGATAATCTTTTTGTCCAAATATTGCGACATCCGGCTGAATAATATTAAACAACTTCGTCACAACAGTAGCCACACCTCTAAAATGCCCCTCCCTATGCAACCCGCACATCTCTTTAGACAATTCCTCCTCATTAACATAAGTGGAGTATCCTTGAGGGTACATTTCTGCCGCGTCGGGAGCAAACAATATATCAACAGAGGCACTTTTTAGTTTCTGAATGTCTTTTCTTAACTGTCTCGGATATTTACTAAAATCTTCTTTCGGTCCAAACTGCGTTGGGTTTACAAAAATACTCACAACTACCACATCGCATTTTCGCCCAGCTCCCCTCACCAAACTAAGATGCCCCTCATGAAGAGCCCCCATTGTCGGGACAAACCCAACAGTATTCCCTTTGTCTTTTATGTCCTTTATAACCTTTCTGATTTTTTTAACTTTTCTTACTAATATCATTTTTCCATTTTGTTAGCGCGTTAACTATATTATTTTTAATCTCCGCGTGAGGCTTAATAAATTTTGGGGTCAACTGAGGACACAACCCCAAAACATCATGCATAACGGCAACCTGTCCGTCGCAACGATTGCCGGAACCGCAGCTTATTGTCGGAACGTTTACCTTTTCAGTAATTTCGGCCGCTATTTCCTCCGGAACACATTCAATCACTAAACTGAATGCCCCCGCTTCTTGAATACTCAATGCGTCATCTAAAAGTCTCTGGCGATCATCCTGTCTTTTGTATCCCCCTAAGACAAGAACATCCTGCGGGGTAAGCCCAATATGGCCCATCACCGGAATTCCATTATCAACAACCGCTTTAACAATTTCTTTAAATTTTTCTCCGCCCTCTATCTTAACCGCTCCCGCGCCGCCTTCTTTTATAAACCTGCCGGCGTTAATCACCGCGTCTCTGGCCGAAATGTCAGAAATAAACGGCATGTCGCCCACAATAATCGCGTTTTTAGTACCTCGCGCCACGGCCTTTGTGTGATGAATCATCTCGTCCATGGAGACAGGAAGAGTGTTTTTATACCCCAGCATAACCATGCCGAGGGAATCTCCGACAAGGACCAGATCTACCCCTATTTCATCAAGGATAATAGATGTCCAGTAATCATATGCTGTAAGCACTGATATTTTTCTTCGGCCTTTTAATTTTTTAATGTCTTGTACAGTTTGCATAAAAACTCTCTATCCTTAAATTTCACGTGGGGAATTGTTAATCTGTCGGTTTTAATACTCAAATCTTCGTAAGTCAAAATATCCAAATCTATCGTTCTAGACTTGCATTTTCCCTTATCTGTCCTACCCAGCTTCTTTTCTATTCCCTCCAGCACGTCAAGCAATTCTTCAGGCTGTAGATGAGTTCCCAATTCAGCAACCGCATTTAAAAACTTACCGGCATTTTCATCCATTTCCACCGGATCGGTTTCTATGATTTGTGAAACCTTTTTGACAGAACCACCAAGCATTCTCAAAGCCTCATTTATAAAAAAAATTCTATCGCCCAGATTCGAACCAATACTTATATAAACTTTCATTTACCTCTTTCTAGCCGTTTCAGCGCTTCTTTTATTCTATCAAGAGGGCTGGTTATAGAAAACCTTATGTACCCTTCGCCGTATTCGCCAAAACCATTGCCCGGAGTAACGATAATCTGTAATTTTTCCAACATCCACATCGCCATCTCTTTTGAAGTTCTTCCAGGCGGAACTTGAACCCACACGTAAAAGGTTGCTTTCGGTTTCTCAACTTTCCATCCCAATTTATTTAACCCGTCCACTAGGACATCCATCCTCTCTTTGTATATCTTCATCAGATCATTTATCTGTGTGGGCCATTTTTGCAGTGCCGTAGTGGCGGCACACTGTATCGCACGGAAAGCCCCTGAATCAATATTGCTTTTTACCTTCGACAGTCCCTGTATCACATCTTTATTCCCGACGGCAAATCCGATACGCCAACCCGTCATATTATAGGTTTTTGAAAGAGAGTGAAATTCTATTCCGACGTCCTTCGCGCCTCTAATTTGAAGAAAACTTAACGGTTTATAACCGTCATAATTTACCTCTGAATATGCGGCGTCGTGGCAAACTATAATATTATGCTTATTCGCGAATTTAATAACTTTTTCGTAGAATTTCTCGTCGGCAATGGCTCCCGTGGGATTATTCGGATAATTGACAAACATCAATTTCGCCTTGTCGGCTACTTTGGCTGGAATCTCGTCCAAATCCGGGAGAAAATCATTCTCCGCTAATAGCGGCATTTTATACGGTTTCCCGCCGGACAAAATGGTCATCGCGTTATAAACCGGATAACCAGGGTCAGGGACAAGGACTATGTCCCCCTCGTCTACAAATGCCAAAGGAATGTGCGCGATACCTTCTTTTGATCCGATAAGGGCCGTGACCTCTTTCTCCGGGTCTAACTCAACATCAAATCTTTTTTTGTACCAATCGCACACCGCCTCTCTAAACTGAAACATACCGGCACCAAAAGGATACCTATGGTTTTTTGGATCTTCCACAGCTTCTTTCATTTTATCAATGATAAATTTTGGCGTAGGTATATCCGGATCTCCGACGCTTAGATCAATAACATCTTTTCCGTCCGCCACCATCTTCTCCTTACTCGCGTCTATCTCCGCGAACAAATAAGGCGGCAACTCATTAATCTTCCTTGAATATTGTATTTTCATTTTTCTCTCCCAACTCTTAACTCCCAACTCCAAACTCACTCACACTTCAGCTTCTTCCTTCTGCAACTTCTTCGCGTTGGCCACTATGTCTTGCGCGAGCCTAGCCGGCACCTCTTCATAGTGAGAAAATTCAACACTAAAAGAACCTCTACCACCGGTCAGAGACCTTAAATCCGTTGAGTATCTCGACAATTCGGCACTGGGCACCTGCGCCTTTATAACCTGCATATCGCCTACCTGATCCATCCCAAGAATTCTTCCCCTTTTTCCGTTTAAGTCACCCGTGACATCACCCATAAGATCAGGAGAAATATATACTTCGACATTCATGATCGGTTCCAGCAATACCGGCCTAGCCTTTTGGCACGCCTCTTTAAAAGCATTCCTCGCTGCTACCTGAAACGCGATATCTTTTGAATCAACCGGATGAGTTTTCCCGTCGTAAACAACCGCTCTCACATCAACTACCGGAAACCCAGCCAATCCACCCGCGTCCAAGGACGACTTTATGCCTTTCTCGCAACTTACAATAAATGCCTGAGGAATCGCGCCGCCAACTACATCATCAACAAACTCAAACCCTTTTCCTCTTTCAAGAGGCTCAACTCTTAGCCATACTTCCGCAAATTGTCCGGCCCCACCCGACTGCTTCTTGTGCCTATACTGCGCGTCTCCTTTAGCAGTAATCGTTTCTTTGTAGGCAATCTTCGGCGTACTTTTTGTCACCGACACGCCAAATTTCTTTTTTAGCTTATCCAGCATTATTTCCAAATGAAGGTCGCCCATTCCGGATACCACTTCCTCTTTAGTATCCTTGTCTCTATGGACCTCAAATGTGTGATCTTCTTCAGCTAATCTATGAAGTCCGTTGCTTATCTTTTCTTCGTCACCTTTTGCCTGCGGCTGGACAGCAAAGGAGATTGACGGTTTCGGAAATACTATCTGCGGAAATTTAACAGGCGCAGCTGAAAACACATCATTAACGCTGGTGTTTTTTAACTTAGCTACTGCGATAATATCCCCTGGCCCAGCTTCAGGCACGGACTTTTGATCTTTACCCAAAAACAACATTAAACTCGATAATTTTTCTTTAGTCCCCTTGGTGCAATTATTTACTTCCGAATCTGCCTTGATAGTCCCCGAATAAACCCTAAAAAAAGTCAACTGTCCTACAAAAGGATCCGTAACAGTCTTAAACACAAGCGCCGAATAAGGTGCAGTAGCTTCTGGTTTCACCAAATTTTCCGGAACGCCTCTTTCAACCGGCGAAGGCATATCATCCGCAATCGCATTTAAAAGTTCCGTAACCCCAACCTCACTTACAACACTACCACCCATAATGGGAATTAGTTTATCTTCTTTCACCCCTTTCTCAAGGGCATGCATCATTTCATCTTTACCTAAAGTCCCCGTCTCTAAATATTTTTCTAGTAATTTGTCATCTGTCTCTGAAACAGATTCAATCAACATATTTTTGTATTCGTCAGCGACAGTCTCGTCCTTTAGGATATCCTTCATCCCCTTAAAACTCGCCGCCTGCCCTATCGGCTCCTGCACAGGAATACACATTTTCCCGAAGACATTTCGAATACTATTTACTACTTTATAAAAATCGGCATTTTCTTTATCAAGTTTGTTTACAAATATTATGCAAGGAATCTTCTTTTCCTGAATTTTTTTCCAAACTCTTTGAGTACCCACTTCAATTCCGCTGGCTCCGCAAACAACTAAAACAACACCATCGACAACATGCAGAGCGCTTAACGTCTCTCCGAAAAAATCGGCATATCCGGGAGTATCCATCATAAATATGCTTTTTCCGTTATGAGTACAATACAATGGCTTCGCGTAAATCGTCACCTTTCGTTCTTTTTCTTCTGGGTTATAATCACACACGCTTGATCCGTCATCTACTCTCCCTAGTCGCGATGTCGTTCCGGTTTTATGCAGTAAAGCTTCAATTAAACTGGTCTTGCCCGCGCCGCTATGCGCCACAATAGCCAATGTCCTTGTGTCTTCTACTTTAAATCCTTGCATAATTACCTCCTTAAAACAGATGACATATAGTTGATAACAGATAACAAAATTCAACAACCCTTATTCGCTATTTGCCATTATTCTGTACCATTCAACAAAATTCTTTATTCCCTCCTTTATATTGACCTTCGGTTTATACCCCAACAATTTACCAGCTTTTGTTATGTCGGCATATGTGATCGGCACATCTCCTTGTTGAACAGGCAACATGTCGAGTTTAGCCTTTTTACCAATGGCTTCCTCTAAAAGATTTACCATTTCCCTCAATGTAACCGTATTCGAATCTCCCAAATTAACTATTTCAAAATCGTAACTCTTATTGATGCCGGACATAATGCCGTCCACGATGTCCGAATAATATGTATAATCCCTGCTTGATGTGCCGTCTCCATAATACGGCACCAGTTTCTCTTTTGCAATCAAATCCGCGAATTTGTGAATCGCCATTTCAGGCCTCTGTCTCGGGCCGTAAACCGTAAAAAACCTAAGGCATAACATGGAAATACCATACGCGTGGTGATAAACCCTGCACAGATTCTCACCGGCTATTTTTGTCACGGCATAGGGAGACACAGGATGCGTCAGCGGATCTTCTTCATTAAATGGAACTTTACTGTTAGTCCCATACACGGACGATGACGAGCCAAAAATAAATTTCTTCACTCCGTAAGTCTTACTACACTCAAGTACATTGACAGTCCCATCCACATTTACCTTGTGATATAACAACGGATCCACCAAGGACGGCCTTACACCTGCCCTCGCAGCAAGATGCACAATTGTTTCAAAATTATATTTTTTAAAAACCCCATTAAGGTCATCCTGAATATCCATCTCTATAAGCGTAAATTTTGAATTTTTCTGGGCATTTTTAATACTGTTCCGTTTTATTGCAGGAGAATAATAGTCATTGAAATTGTCCATCACAACAACTTCATGTCCCTCAGCCAACAACCTTTCCGTCAAATGCGACCCGATAAAACCGGCACCGCCGGTAACTAAAATCTTCATAAAAAACCCCTTTATTTTATCTTCTCCCAATCCTTTAAAAACCTCTCTATCCCGATATCCGTCAACGGGTGTTTCACCAACTTTTCCAAAGTATCAAATGGTATCGTCGCAACATCCGCTCCTACCATTGCCGACTCAACTACATGCACCGGATGTCTAACGCTTGCCACAATTATCTGGGTCTCGAAACCATAGTTGTCATAAATTGTCTTTATTTGCTTAATTAATTCCATGCCTGTAATACTTATGTCATCCAACCTGCCTATAAAAGGACTGACATATGTCGCCCCTGCCTTCGCGGCGAATAACGCCTGCGTCGGAGAAAAACACAGCGTTACATTTGTTTTTATTCCGTCTTTATGGAGTATCTTTGTCGCCTTTAGTCCTTCTTTTGTAAGAGGAATTTTAATCACTATATTTCTATGCCACTTACTTATTTTATGCGCCTCATCGACCATCCCCTTCACATCGAGACTTATAACCTCCGCGCTTATAGGCCCATCTATAACGGTGCATATTTCCTTTATCAACGATTCAAAATCCTTGCCCTCTTTACTCACGAGAGTAGGATTTGTAGTTACTCCGTCAATCGCTCCCCAGCTCACCGCTTCTTTAATATGACTAATATTCGCCGTATCCAGAAATATTTTCATAAAACCTCCAAAACAAGTGCCGCGGCGCCAAGTATCCCGGCATCATTACCCAATTTTGAAAACTCGATTTTCACCGAATCTCTCGCGACGGAAATCGCGCGATTCTTTACTGTTTTCCTGATACTCTTCATTATTAAATCACCCGCATTGGCTACTCCTCCTCCGATTGATATTAACTCCGGATTCAGAATATTTACAACTCCGGCGAGAACTATCCCTATACATTCGCCCGTCTCTTCCCAAATCTTTTTCGCTTTTTTGTTTCCCTTCATTGCCGCGCTATTTAATTCCTCCAGCGAATTAATCCCGATCGCCTTCGCCCGTGACAAAATCCTTTTATTACCCGCTATAGTTTCAAGACACCCTCTATTGCCGCAATTACATTTCGGGCCGTTCTTATCCACTGTCACATGCCCTACTTCCCCAGCGGTAAAATTCGCCCCTCTGTATATTTTTCCGTCGATAACTATGCCGCCGCCCACACCGGTACCGAGCGTGATCCCAAAGACATTTTTCTTGCCCTTCGCATTACCAAAAATTGCCTCGGCAAATGCCATACAATTTACGTCGTTGTCAATCTTCGCCGGCAGTTTCACCGCCTTTTCTATCAATTTCTGTAAAGGCACATTGTTCCAACCCTTGATATTTGTGATCCTATGCACTACACCTTTCTCCGTATTTATAAGTCCCGGCAATCCAACACCAATTCCCAGTATTTTCCATTTACCCAAATATTCGCGAATTCCTTCAATAATAACTTTATAACCAGCGTTCTTAGGTGTCGGGATTTTTTTCTTTTCGACAATCTCACCCCTCTCGGAAACAACTCCAATCTTAATAAACGTCCCGCCGACGTCAACACCAATAAAATATTTCATAAGCCTAAAGCCTAAACAAATCCTAAACTCAAAACACAAATTTTTTCACTTTAGTGTTTTGTGTTTAGCGTTTTTTATCCTACTTCATCAAACTGCCTCAGCCTAAAACCGACTCCCAACTCACCGGCTATCGCACGGCATTTTTCTATATCCACACCTTTCATATCAAGCGCGGTAACACTGATGTCGGGGATATAACCTTTACATTCTACGATAAAACGCTTCACTTCATCAAATGTTTTTTTGCCGTAAATCGGGCGGCACAATTTTTCATATTTTTCGCCAGATTCTGTGTTTAAACTGACGGATACACTATCAACCAAGCCCTCTAATTCAGCCGCTATAGAACGGCCGTTTATCAGATTTCCATGGCCGTTTGTATCAATCCTAACTTTTAACCCTTTTCCCTTTAACCACCTACTTACCTCTTTTATAACATCCAACCTCAACGTCGGCTCACCATACCCGCAAAATACCACTTCCTTGAATTTAGAAGGATCCTCTATAACGGAAATAATTTCTTCGACAGTTGGCTCTTCGTCAAGGCGCAGACAGTGGCCCTTGACATAATCTTTGTAATTCTTCACACAGAATACACACTCACTCGTACATCTGTTGGTTATATTTAGATAAAGAGAGTCTCTGATCGGATAAGCTATTTTCCCTTTCTCTTTCACGTCACCGATTTTAAATAACTGCCTAAAATTTAACTGCGTAATCCGCGCCACATCATTAAAAGAGAGCCCTTTTATCTTAGCCATTATTTCTGCGGTATATTGAACATGTGCCGGTTGACACCTTTCCCCTCTGACGGCTTGAGGAGCAAGCCAAGGACAATCAGTCTCAATAAGCATGTTTTCAATCGGGATAGCCTTCGCTACTTCCCTTAAATGATCCGCTTTTGGATATGTCAAATTCCCGGCAAATGAAATATAAAACCCCATCTTCACACATTCACGCGCCCAGTAAATGTCTCCGCTAAAACAATGCATAACACCCCTGCAGGGAAACGTCATCTCCTCACGCAAGATTTTCAAAACATCGTCTTGCGCCTCCCTCTGATGAATAAGAACCGGGAGATTCCTTTTCTTCGCCTCTCGCAGAAATAACCTAAATACCTCAATCTGCTTTTCTTTTTGTTCGGCACCACGATAGTAATCCAAGCCGATTTCTCCGATAGCTACAATTTTCGGATGATCGAAAAGCGATCGCATTTTGGCAAATTCTTCCGGAAACGGATTTTGCGGATGCACTCCAGCAGCGGCATAAATAAAATCATGCTTTTCCGCTAGGGCTATTGATTTCTTGAGAGATTCGCAGTCAATGGACACATTAAGAATATACCGAACTCCAGAATTTATAGCATGTGCTATAACCTCTTCCCGGTCACTGTCATACTCCGGCTGGTCAAGATGAGCGTGGCTATCAATTAGCATAAGTTCGTGATTTTAACACAAGAAGAGCCGCACATCAACAAAAGACGTGAACTTATAGGGGATGGAATATTTGTATTTCTTTTTGCGTCTTATTATCAGATAATTCATTGGAGCACAATTACTCGGAGGTGTTATATGAAATTTACAAAAACATTATCCGCCATTACTGCAGTATCTATCTTGCTAATATATACTTCCACATTAACATCATCCCCCCTTTTCAGACTTTGTAACGAAGGAACTGAAGATATTGTAGATTACGCCAAGTATGGAGAGTTCACGGATATGGGAACCCCAGAATATCATTACAGAATAATCAACCCAGACAAACTATCGAATGCGTCCGGCGAAGGTATTTACCCTAATAAAACAGTACTTAATGACCCCGACTACAAGCGTCTCACAAAAGATAAAAAACTCGAAGGGAGTCCGTGGGATTATGTCGCAGGCCCGGATTATAAAGTAAATTTTTATAAATGGGCGTCAATCCCTGTAGACGACGGCACTAAACTTTTTTTCACCGCGCTTGCGTTAAAAGAAGCCGGATTATACAGGCATGCCATTAAGGCCTATTATGCCATCATAGTACATTTTCCAAAAGATACATGCTGGTCGAAAGACGGGTCATTTGTGTGGTATATAGGCCCTGCCGCTATGAATGAGATCATAAATCTCACTCGGTCGCACCCGGAGCTTGGCATCGAATTATTAGATGCGAAAATCGCAGTTATTAACGGAGATGATGCAGACCTAGGCAATGACCAAGTCATTGTAAACCCGGGTAAGCTCCAGCACTTTAGTCCGGAATCTAGAAATATTCCAAAATATGACTTGAATATGACCGCTATAAAACAACATAGAGGTTCCGGTAAAGTAAGGTTCATCCAATATAGTAACCTTGCGTGGCAGTTGTTAGTAGACGACAAAATATTTTTTATCCGAGGAGTCACATACACTCCATCCCCTGTGGGACTGAGTCCAAAAAACACAAGCCTCAATAATTGGATGACTTATGATTCAGACAAAAACGGTATTTTAGATATACCGTACGAAACCTGGATTGATTTAAATAAAAATAGTAAAAAAGATGCCTCCGAAGAGGTCATAGGCGATTTTCAATTATTGAAAAATATGGGGTGCAATACTATCCGTATCTTTTATGATGAGACAATAGATAAAAAAATCCTCCGAGATATGCACGATAATTACGGTATCCATGTAGCAATGTGCAATTTTATAGGCGCCTATACGGTAGGAAGCGGAGCAAGCTGGGAGAAAGGTACCGATTATACTGATCCTTCGCAGAAACAAAGAATGAAAGAAAACGTTACTAAAATGATCAATGAACATAAAAATGAGTCCTATATGCTCATGTGGATCCTTGGCAATGAAAACAATTTACCAGCAGATTATACCGGGATTAATGCAACACGGACTAACGCCGCTAAGTATCCGGAAGAATACGCAATATTTTTAAATGACACCGCAAAAATGATACACGAACTGGATCCTAACCATCCTGTCGCCGTAGGCAATCTTGAAACTAAGCACTTAGATTATTACGCGAAATACGCCCCGGAAATAGACGCCTTGGGTATAAATTCTTACAGAGGGAAAGACGGTTTCGGTAGATTATGGCAGGAAGTACGCGACACATTTGACCGGCCTATTTTTTTGAAAGAATTCGGTTGTGACGCCTACTACGAGAACAAGGGCGAAGATGAAGACTCGCAGGCAATATATCACAAAAACTGCTGGGAAGATATTTACTACAACAGGGCCGGTTGGTGGGGCGAAGGGAACAGCATCGGTGGTATAGTGTTTGAGTGGTTGGATGAATGGTGGAAGGACAACCAAGCTGGGGATTCTTCCTTTAAACATCAGACAGCTTCTCAATGCGATATGGCATTCCCTGACGGCAGGTCACATGAAGAATGGTTCGGAGTATGTTCTCAAGGCAACGGTTCCAAAAGCCCCTTCCTAAGGCAATTAAGAAAAACCTATTATTTATATAAAAAGATGTGGAATAACGCGTAAACACATAAAAAAACCCATCCCTGCTTTCACTTGAAAACAAGGATGGGCCTAATACAGATTAAGACTAAAAAACTATTCTCCCGCGAAATATCCCAGTAGCGCTCC
>Ga0233425_10002336_pt1 | contig 37790 bp, 35 predicted proteins | sample Watercolumn_Towu_2_FD_181712 | JGI IMG/M metagenome (GOLD analysis project Ga0233425, IMG submission 181712) | Freshwater microbial communities from Lake Towuti, South Sulawesi, Indonesia - Watercolumn_Towuti2014_140_MG | ecosystem: Environmental > Aquatic > Freshwater > Lake | place... | reverse complement strand
CAGCGGCTCGATCTCGAAACGCCACGCGCGGGCTTCGCCGATCTGCCGAGCCGCGAAGTCCACCTCTATCGCGACGGCGCCGAGCCCGCGCTTGTCGTCTACTATCTCGGCGCGCCGGACACGACGCCGGAGTTCGCGAGCGTCGAGGCGCTTCGCGCCTATTTCGATCGCGCCGAAACCTTGCCGCGCCGACGCTGAGACGTCGATCTACGGACCGGCCCAGGCCTCGAGCGCCTTGCGCTTGGCGTCGCGCCGTTCGTCCTGCGATTTCTTGAAATCGTGGCCGAAAGGCGCGCTTTCGAAGGAACCGTAGGTCGGGTTGGGCAGCACGATCCATTCGCGGCCCCAGCGCTCGCGATTGGCTTCGAAGACCTTGAGGCGCTCGGCCTCGCCGCCGCGAAATTCGTCGACGAAGTCGCCGAAATTGTCGCCGAGATTGAGCAGCACGCGGTGGTCCTTGGCGATGTGCGCGCGGCGCGTCCCCTTGGCCGAGCCCCAATCGGGCTGTTTGCGGGCGAACAAGAAGACGTCGACATTGCCGCCCATCGGGAAGCCGAGCTTTTCGAGGTTCTGGCGCGAGGCTGCCTCCTCGTCGGCCGTGCGGTTCGAGACGTAGAAAATCTTCACGCCCTTGGATTCCGCGTATTTCATGAAATCGAGGGCGCCCGGAACGGCGAGCGAGGCGACGGATTTGACGTAGGCGTTCCAGGTCTTGGGGTCGAAGGACGTATCCTTCATGACCATCCAGGCCTGATAGCCGGAATTGTCGATCGCCGTTTCGTCGAGATCGACGATGATCGCCGGCGGCAGATTCTGAAAGCTGCCCTTCTGCTCGGCCGGTGCGCCGGTCCAGTTCTTGTCGGCGAGCGCCTGATCGAGGCGGAATTTGGCGAGCGCGTAGGCGGTGAGCGCGGCGCCCTTGTATTCGACCGAGCGCTGCATCCAGAGCGTCGCGTTGAGATTGTCGTTCTGCGGCACGCCCTGGGCGATGGCGGGCGCCGCCATGCCGACGAAGCCGGCCAGCGCCACGGCCGCAAGAATCCGAATGGACGTCATCTGATCCTCCCCCTGTCTCCTTGCCATTATAGCCGTTGGTCCGCGGCTTCGGCGACTCTCGCAAGCAGCCGCGACTTGGTCGCGCGATCGGCGAACGAGCCTTCGATCGCGGTCCGCGTCAAGCTCAGCAACGCGCGACGATCGAGCTCGAAATCCTCGGCGGCGCGACGATATTCGCGGCCGATCGAGGTATCGAAAAAGGGCGGATCGTCCGAACTGACGCTCACGCGGCAACCGGCATCGATCAAGCGCCTCAGCGGATGCGCCGCGGCATCGGGAAAGACCTTGAGCGCCAGATTGCTGCCCGGGCAGACCTCGAGCACGATGCCCTCTCGCGCGATCCGATCGACGAGGCGCCGATCCTCGATCGCCCTGACGCCGTGACCGATGCGCGTGACCGGCAGGCCGTCGAGCGCCGCGCGCACGCTTTCGGCGCCCACGATCTCGCCGGCATGGACGGTGCAGCCGAGACCCATGTCGGCGGCGATGCGATAGGCCGGCGCGAAATCGCGGCAGTGGAACCGCGTCTCATCGCCGCCCATGCCGATGCCGACGACATAGGGGTGCGGCTCGGCCTTCATCCTGCGCGCGAGGGCGAGCGCGCGATCGGGCCCAAGATGGCGCACGCAGATCATCACGATGCGTCCGACGATGCCGAAATCCCGCTCCGCATCGTCGATCCCGTCGATCAGGCCCTGCAGGTGGCCGGCGTAGGAAATCCCGCAATCCGCCGCGTGATCGGGCGAGGCGAAAAACTCGACGTAGATCGCGCCTTCGCGCGCGCAGGCGCCGAGATAGTCGTAGACGAGATCGCGCAGATCGACCGGCTTTCGAAACACGGCGCTCGCCGCGTCGAAGGCCCTGAGAAAGTCCGGGAAGTCGCGCCAAGCATAGGTCGTCTCGCTTGCGAACAACGCCGGATCGATCCGCAAGCCATTGCGTGCAGCCAGGCGGCGGGCCAGCGCCGGCGGCGCGGCGCCGCCGATATGGACATGGATCTCGGCCTTGGGGATGCCCCTATCCGCGCTCACGCGAAGCCTCTTGCCGGCAAAGCGCCGCGCTTGAGCCAGTTGTCCGCGGGATAGACCGCGTCCGCATCGATCGCATGCAACGCATAGGCGTAGCGGGACGCGGTCGTGCGATTGGCTCCGCTCGCATGCGGCAAGAGCCCGTGAATCACGACCAAGGTGCCGCGCGGCGCTTCGATCGCGACGCCCGCGTCCGCGGGCCAGGGCGTCCTATCGAGGGTCTCGAGTTTCAGCGCACCGCCCTGGTCGCGGAAGCGCTCGCGCAGCGGGCCTCGATGGCCGCCGGGAATCGCGCGCAAGCAGCCGTTGTCGAGCCCGGCGTCTTCGAGCGCGAGCCAGAATCCGGTGACCGATTGAGGCTCGGTAAACAGATAGGTCGCGTCCTGGTGCCAGCCGACCTCGTCGCCGATGAAAGGCTGCTTGAGGATGGCCATCGACTGGATCAGGCGCGGTTTGGCCGGCCCGAGCGCCCCGGCCAGCGCGCCGAAGCGCGGATCGCGGGAAAAGCGCTCGAAGACCGGGTCGAGATCGTGAAGCGCATGGCCGATCTTGTTGATCGCCCTGACCTTCGGTCGCACGAGACGCCCGCCGAGATCGAGCGCTTCGGGCTCGAAGAAAAAACGGATCTTGTCGCCCGATTCGCGAAAATAAGCGTCGCGCCCGTGGCGCTGCGCCGCGGTATCGAAGGCGGTTCGAAATTCGGACGGATCGAAGGCGGCGATCAGCTCGTCTATTCGCCCCGCGAGCGCTCGGCACTCGTCCTCGGACGCGAAGCCGTCGAGCACCAGAAAGCCGTCGCGGGCATAGGCCTCGACCATGGCCACGTCGGGTCGGCCGGAAGGCGCTTGAAAACGGATCGGCCCGCCCGCGCTCATGCGATCGCGCAAGCCGTTCCGTGTGCGAGCGGCGCGAGGCCGAGATGGCGGGCGAGCGTCTGGCCCATGTCGGCGAAGCTCTCGCGCCGGCCGAGATCGCTCGGCTTCACGCAGGGCCCGAACCAGACCATGGGAACATGCTCGCGCGTATGGTCGGTGCCGTGCCACGACGGATCGCAGCCGTGATCCGCGGTCAGCAGCGCGAGATCGCCCGGACGGAGCCTCGCCTCGAATTCCGGCAGACGCCGGTCGAACGCCTCGAGCGCCGCGGCATAGCCCGCGACATCCCGCCGATGTCCGAACAGCGTGTCGAAGTCGACGAAATTGACGAAGACCAAGGCGCCGTCCGGCGCGCGTGCCGTCTCGGCGATCAGCGCGTCGAACAGCGCCATGTTGTCCTTGGCCTTCACGGTTCGCGCGATGCCGCGCCCCGCGAAGATGTCCGAGATCTTGCCGACCGAGACCACCTCGCGGCCGGCGTCCACAAGCTTGTCGAGCAGGGTCGGCTCGGGCGGCGGCGTCGTGATGTCCTTGCGGTTGGCGGTGCGGACGAAATTGTCCGCGCGCTCGCCGAGAAACGGCCGAGCGATCACCCGCGCGATGTTGAGGGGCTCGGTCAGGCGCTTGGCCTCGGCGCACATCGCGTAGAGCCGGTCGAGCCCGAAACGCGTCTCGTGCGCCGCGACCTGAAAGACCGAATCGGCCGAGGTGTAGCAGATCGGCTTGCCGGTCCTGAGATGCTCCTCGCCCAGCTCCTTGATGATCTCCGTGCCGCTGGCATGGCAATCGCCGAGTATGCCGGGCAGGCGGCAATTCGCGATCAGAGCCTCGACCAAACTTCGCGGAAACGCCGGGCGCGCGTCGGGGAACGTGCCCCAGTCGAAAGGCACGGGACAGCCGGCGATTTCCCAATGGCCGCTCGGCGTATCCTTGCCGGCCGACTTCTCCGCTGCGTGGCCGTAGGCGCCGGCGCAGGGGCCGTCATGGCCAAGACCGGGCGCGAGGCGCCCGCTGCCGCCGAGCGAGGCGCGACCAAGACCGAGACGGCAGAGATGGGGGACCGCCAACGCGCCTTGTCGGAGCCCCGGCTTGTCGGCCCGACCTTGGGCGCAAGCCTCGGCGATGTGGCCGAGCGTGTCGCTGCCGCTGTCGCCATAGCGCGCGGCATCCGCCGTCGCGCCGACGCCGAGAGAATCGAGAACCAATACGAAAGCGCGGGTCATGGATAGCCGTCCTCGCCGACGAAATCCCGAGGCGACCCGTCCATTCTAGCGCGGATGACGGCGCCGAGCTTGGGCGCTTTGTCTTCGATTGCGATCGCCGCCTGGAGCGCCGTGATGGCGGCGCGGGCGTCGCTTTCGGAGCGAGCATGGACCAAGGCCAGCGGATCGCCCCTGTCGACCCGGGCGCCGAGCGGCAGGATGTCGGTCAGGCCGACGGAAGGATCGATGGCATCGCTCGCCTTGCGGCGCCCGCCGCCGAGCGCGAGGACCGAGACGCCGACGGCCCGCGTCTCGATCGTCGCAACGTGACCCGCCTTCGGCGCTGGACAGGCGAGCGTCACCGGCGCTTTCGGCAAATGGGCGCTTCGCCGTTCGACCAAGTCCTTGGGACCGCCGAGAGCCGCGACCATGCGCGCGAAGACCTCGAGCGCGCGCCCGGCGGCGAGCGCCGCCTCGGCCTTGGCGCGCGCCGCCGCCGCATCGGGCGCGAGGCGCCCGAGCACGAGCATCTCGGCGGCAAGCGCCATCGTGACCTCGTGAAGTCGTGCCTCGCGCGGCCCCGCCCCGGCGAGATAGTCGATCGCCTCGACGACTTCGAGCGCGTTGCCGACGTTTCGTCCGAGCGCCTGATCCATGTCGGTGATCAGAGCGACCGTCGGGAGATTCGCGCCGCGCGCGACCGAGACAATCGCCGCGGCGAGCGCGCGCGCCATGGTCGGTTCGGCCGCGAAGGCGCCCGAGCCGGTCTTGACGTCCATGACCAGACCCTCGAGCCCGGCAGCGAGTTTCTTGGACAGGATCGATGCCGTGATCAGCGGGATCGACTCGACCGTGGCCGTCACGTCGCGAATGGCATAGAGACGCCGGTCGGCCGGCGCGATGTCGTCGGTCTGGCCGATGATGGCGCAGCCGACCTCGCCGACGGTTCGGCGAAACCGCGCCGCGTCCGGCGTCGAGACGTAGCCCGGGATCGCGTCGAGCTTGTCGAGCGTGCCGCCGGTGTGCCCGAGGCCGCGGCCCGAGACCATGGGCACGAAGCCGCCGCAGGCCGCGACGATGGGCGCGAGCATCAGACTGACCTTGTCGCCGACGCCGCCGGTCGAATGCTTGTCCAGCACGGGCCCCGGCAGCGCGAGATCGCGCCAGTCGAGCGTCCGGCCGGAGCGCGCCATCGCGCGGGTGAGCGCGACCGTCTCCGCCATGCTCATGCCGCGAAAGAACACGGCCATGGCGAACGCGGCGGCCTGGCCTTCGCTCAAGGACCTGTCGACCAGGCCGCGCACGACGAAGTCGATTTCGCCGGCGTCGAGCGCGGCGCCGTCGCGCTTCTTGCGAAGGATCTCCTGAGGCAGAAAACTCATGGCGCTTCGGCTGTCGCGGCGAGAAATCGCGCGAGCACGCGGCCGAGCGTCGCCGCCGCGCCGCTCGCCGTCTCGAGCGTCTGACGGTGGCTGATGGCATCGGGCGCGAGCCCGGCCGCCATGTTGGTGACGATCGACAGCGCCGCGACTTTCAGGCCGGCCCGACGCGCGAGGATGGTCTCGGGCACGGTCGACATACCGACGAGGTCGGCACCGAGCGCCTTGGCCGCGCGGATTTCGGCCGGTGTCTCGAATTGCGGGCCGACGAACCACATGTAGACGCCCTCGCCAAGCGCGATCCGCTCGGCCTTCGCCGCCGCGTGAAGTCCGGCGCGCAGACCGGGATCGTAGGCTTCGGTCATGTCGACGAAGCGCTCGGTCCCGGTCTCGCCGAACAAGGGCGAGCGGCCGGTCAGATTGATGTGATCGGAGATCGCGACGATGCTGCCCGGCCCCGTGTCGGCCCGAAGACTTCCTGCGGCATTGGTCAGGATCACCGCCTCGCAGCCCATGGCAGTGAGCGTCCTGATGGGCGCCGCCATGCCGTCGGCCCTTCCGGTCTCGTAGGCATGGACGCGACCCTGCAAGATCGCGACGGCGGTTCCGCCGACCGAACCGAGCAGCAATCGTCCGGCATGGCCGGACACGCTCGGTCGAGGAAATCCCGGAAGATCGTCGTAAGCGATCGCCACGGGTTTCGCGGCCCGCTCGGCGAAACCACCCAGACCCGAGCCGAGCACGATGCCGAATTTCGGGCGAAAGCCCGGCGCTTTTCGGGCGATGACGGCGGCCGCTTCGGTCATCGTCCGCGGACTCGCCTGACATGGCCCGGCCCGAAGGAAAGCGGCAGGAGCTCGCCCAGGCTGACCGTCCGACGATGCCCGGCCGGTCCGCAGATGTGGATCGGCAGATCGTCGGCGGCGAATTCGCGCAGACGCTGACGACAGCCGCCGCAAGGCGTGACCAGACCGCGCCCCTTGCCCATGACCAGGGCCTCGACGATCCGCGTTTCGCCGGCCGCGACCAGCGCGGCAATGGCCGAGGTTTCGGCGCACCAACCCTCGGGATAGGCGGCGTTCTCGACATTGCATCCGGCATAGAGCCGCCCGCTCGCGCTCCTGACGACCGCGCCGACGCGAAATTTCGAATAGGGCGCGTGGGCGCGCTTCATCGCTTCCTTCGCGCGCGCGATCATCGCCGCATCGGGTTTGATCCTGCCGGACATCACTTGCGGTCCTTGCTGTAGGGCACGCCGATCGCCTTGGGCGCGATCGCCTTGCCGATGAAGCCCGCAAGCAGGATCACGGTCAAGGCATAGGGCAAGGCCTGGATGAATTGCACGGGAATTTCGCCGAGGCCTTCGAACTTCACGCCCTGGATGCGAATCGCCACGGCATCGAGCGCACCGAACAGCAAGCAGGCGCCGAAGGCCGGCCAAGGCCGCCACTTGCCGAAAATCATGGCGGCGAGCGCGATGTAGCCCTGCCCGGCCGACATCTCGCGGCTGAAGGCCGCGTTCTGCGCGATCGACAAATAGGTTCCGGCGATGCCGCTGAGCGCGCCGCAGATCAGCACCGCGCGGTAGCGAAGGAGCGCGACCGAAATGCCGGCCGTGTCGACGGCCTGGGGATTCTCGCCGACCGCGCGCAGGCGCAGCCCGAAACGCGTGCGGCCGACGATCCAATGCGTGAGCGGCACCAGCGCGAGCGCGAGATAGACCAACAGATTGTGCCCCGAGACGACCTCCTCGTAGAAGGGCCCGAGCGCCGGGATCCCGACCGCCGCCTTGGCGCCCGGCAGCTCGATCGGCATGAAGCGCGCCTCGGGCGGCAGGGGCGGCGTCTGGCCGCCGCGCTGAAACCAGGCTACGCCCAGCACGATGGTCAAACCCGAGGCCAGGATGTTGATCGCGACGCCGCTCACCACCTGATCGCCGCGCTGGCTGATGCAGGCGAAACCGTGAATGAGGGCGAGCGTGCAGGAGGCGAGGATCGCGGCGCCGAGGGCGATCCAAGCCGATTGCGTGACGGCCGCGACCGCCGCCGCGACGAAGGCGGCGGCCAGCATCTTGCCTTCGAGACCGATGTCGATGATGCCGGAGCGTTCGGAAAACAGCCCGGCCATGGCGCAGAGAATGAGCGGCGTCGCGACGCGAAGCGTCGCATCGAGCGTCAGCAACAAGATGACGTAGAGCTCGCTCATGCCCGGGCCTCGCCGCGCAGCGCGAAGAGGCCTTCGAGCAAGGGTCGCGCCATGTAGGCGAGCGCGCCCGAGAAGAGAATCATCAAGCCCTGGATCACCACGACCATTTCGCGGGTGATATTGGGCACGTCGAAGGAGAGTTCGGCGCCGCCCTGCTGGATCGCGCCGAACAGCAGCGCCGCGAGCACAATTCCGAAAGGATGGTTGCGACCCATCAGCGACACCGCGATCCCGGTAAAGCCTGCGCCGGCGACGAAGTTCAGGAACAAGCGGTGGTGGACGCCCATGATTTCGTTGAGACCGATCAGTCCGGCGAGCGCGCCGGAAAGGCACATGGCCGCCACGATCACGCGCTTCGGCCGGATGCCGGCATAGACCGCGGCTTTTTCGCTCTGACCGACGACCCGAATTTCGTAGCCCCAGGGGGTGTGCCAGAGAAAGCCCCAAACCGCCACGCAGGCGAGGAGCGCGACGCCGAGCGAGAGATTGAGCGGCGTGAAGGGCATCGTGATACCGATCGCGGCCAAAAGATCGTGAACCATGGGCAACGCCGCCGCGTCGGCGAATTTGCGGCTTTCCGGCGTCATCGAGCCCGGCGCAATGAAGACGTTGACCAGGAGGTAGACCATCAAGGCCGCGGCCAAGAAATTGAACATGATGGTCGTGATGACGACGTGACTGCCGCGATGCGCCTGGAGATAGGCCGGAACGAAAGCCCAGGCGGCGCCGAAAGCCATCGAGAGTACGAGGCCCAAGGGAAAGAGCGCGGCGAAAGGCAGATGGCGATCGAGTGCGAGCATCGCGAGCCCGACGCCCAGGCCGCCGATATAGGCTTGGCCTTCGCCGCCGATGTTGAACAGCCCGGCATGAAACGCGACGGCGACGGCAAGGCCGGCGAAGACGAAATTGGTCGCGTAGTAGAGCGTGTAGCCGATGCCTTCGGGACCGCCGAGCGCGCCCGCGACCATGATGCGGATAGCGTTCAGCGGGTTCTCGCCGATGGCCGCCACGATCAGGCCGGCCGCGCCAAGCGCGAGCGTCACGTTGATCAGCGGCAGCAGGCCGATATCGGCCCAGCGCGGCAGGCCGTTCGCGCTCGTCGTCATGCCGCGATCTCCGGGCGGACATTGGCCATGAGCAAGCCGAGCTTGCGCTCGTCGGCTTCCGCCGCCGGCAATTCGCCGACGATCCGTCCCTCGAACATCACCAGGATGCGGTCGGAGAGCGACAGGATTTCGTCGAGTTCCGCCGAGACCAAGAGGACGGCCGCGCCCGCGTCGCGCCGCTCGATCAGGCGCCGATGGACGAACTCGATCGCGCCGATGTCGAGACCGCGCGTCGGCTGGCCGGCCAGCACGATGCGCGGCTCGCGCGCGAGCTCGCGCGCCAGGATGAGCTTTTGCTGATTGCCGCCGGAAAAGGCGGCCGAACGCAGTCCGGGCGCGCGCGGGCGGACGTCGAAGCGCTCCATCAGCAGGCCGGCGCGACGCGCGACCTCCGCGTTGTCGATCGCGACGGCGCCGCAATAGGCGGGATCCCTTTGATAGCCGAGGATCGCCGATTCCGCCGCGGCGAAGGCACCGACCATGCCGAGACGATGGCGGTCTTCGGGAACATGAGCGAGACCGAGCGCGCGCATCGCATCGGGACCGCAAGGCCTGGCCGCGTCGACCTCACGGCCGAGCAGGCGGAGCGTCCCCGACGTCGGCGCGCGAATGCCCGACAGCACTTCGAGGAGCTCGCTTTGGCCGTTGCCCGAGACGCCGGCGACGCCGACGATCTCGCCGGCGCGGAGTTCGAAACTCGCGTGGTCGAGCGTCTTGACGCCGCGCTCGTCGACGACGGTGAGGTCCCTGGCGACGAGCAGCGCTTCGCCGCCCGCTCTCGCGCTCTTTTCGACGGCGAAGCGGACCTTGCGCCCGACCATGAGTTCGGCGAGTTCCTCGGCCGTCGTCTCGGCGGTCTTGCGTTCGGCCACCACCTCGCCGCCCCGCATGACGAAAACCAAATCGGTCGCAGCCATGATTTCGCGAAGCTTGTGGGTGATCAGCAAGATCGTCGTGCCGCGGGCGCGCAAGGTCGCGAGAATGCGAAAGAGCTGGTCGGTTTCCTGGGGCGTGAGCACGCCGGTCGGCTCGTCGAGGATCAGGATTTCGGCGCCGCGGCAAAGCGCCTTGAGGATCTCGACGCGTTGCTGATCGCCGACGGGCAGGTCGCCGACGATCGCGTCGGGATCGACGCGAAGGCCGTATTCGCGGTCGAGCCGCGCGAGTTCGGCGCGCGTCGCCTCGGCGCCCGCGGCGAGCATCGCGCCGCCTTCGGCGCCGAGCATGACGTTTTCGAGCACGCTGAAGGTTTCGACCAGCATGAAATGCTGATGCACCATGCCGATGCCGGCGGCGATGGCGTCCTGGGACGAGGCGATCTCGACCCGGCGTCCGTCGATCCGGATCTCGCCGGCGTCGGCCCGGTAGAAGCCGTAAAGGATCGACATCAGCGTCGACTTGCCGGCGCCGTTTTCGCCGACGATGCCCGTGACCGAGCCGCGCGGCACCCGCATGCTCACGGCGCGGTTCGCCTGCACCGCGCCGAAGCGCTTGTCGATGCCGAGAAGTTCGATCGCCGGAGGGCGCGAACCCTCCGGCGACGAAAGCGCCATGTCGCTTAGGACTGGCAGGCGTTGTTGCTCATGTAGTCGTGGACCTTGAGCTTGCCCGAGACGATGTCGGCCTTGGCCGCTTCGACCTTGGCCTTCATCTCGGCCGAGACGAGCTTGGCGTTGTGCTCGTCGAGCGCCCAATCGACGCCACCCTCGGCCAGGCCGAGGACGCGCATGCCGGATTGCCACTTGCCGGCGGCGGCGGTCTTGAAGCTCTCGTAGGCCGCGAGGTCGACGCGCTTGACCATCGAGGTCAGCATGGTGCCGGGATGGAGATGGTTCTGGTTGGAATCGACCCCGATCGCGAGCTTGCCGCGATCCTTCGCCGCCTGATAGACGCCGATTCCGGTCGCGCCGGCCGCCGCGTAGACCACGTCGGCGCCGCGATCGAACTGGCCCTTGGCGAGTTCGCCGCCGCGCGCCGGATCGTTCCACGCCGCGGGCGTCGTGCCGGTCATGTTGGCGAGCACTTCGGCCTTGGGATTGGCGAACTTCACGCCCTGCTCGTAGCCGCAGGCGAAGCGGCGGATGAGCGGAATGTCCATGCCGCCGACGAAGCCGACCTTGCCGGTCTTGGAGGCCATCGCCGCCGCCATGCCGACCAGGAACGAGCCTTCGTGTTCCTTGAACAGCACCGATTGGACGTTCGGCAGCTTCGAGACCGCATCGATCAAGGTGAAGCGGATGGCCGGGAATTCCTTCGCGACCTTCTCGACCGCGTTGGCCTGCGAGAAGCCGACGCCGACGATCGGATCCTGGCCGCGCTGGGCGAAGCGACGATGCGCCTGCTCGAACTGGGTCTCGTTGTTGACCTCGAAGTCGGCATAGGCGGTGTTCGTCTCCTTCTTGAAGCGCTCGGCGCCGTTCATGACGCCTTCGTTGAAGGATTTGTCGAATTTGCCGCCCATGTCGAAGACCACGGCCGGCTTGATTTCGGCCGCCGAGGCAGCGCCGGCCGCCGCGATCAGCGCGGCAACCGCAGTCATTTTGAACGTCTTCATGGTACCTCCCCGATTTGTCGTTGAGCCGATCCTATTGAACCCTGCAGGCATTGTCGCTCATGTAGTCGTGGACCTTGATCGTGCCGGCGACGATCGCCGCCTTGGCCGCCTCGATCTTGGCCTTCATGTCGGCGCCGATCAGCGCCGCGTTGTGGGCATCGAGCGCCCAGTCGACGCCGCCTTCGGCGAGACCGAGGACTCGGATGCCCGCCTTCCAGGTTCCGGCGCGCGCCGCGGCGAAACTCTCGTAGACCGCGAGATCGACGCGCTTGACCATCGAGGTCAGCACGCTTCCCGGATGCAGGTGGTTCTGGTTCGAGTCGACCCCAATCGACAACCGGCCGCGATCCTTGGCGGCCTGGAGCACGCCGAGGCCCGTCGTCCCGGCAGCGGCATAGACGACCTCGACGCCCCGTTCGAACTGGCCGCGCGCGAGTTCGGCGCCGCGCCCGGGATCGGTCCAGGCGGCCGGCGTGTTGCCCGTCATGTTGACGATCAGCGTCGCCTTGGGATCGGCGTATTTCGCGCCCTGCTCGTAGCCGCAGGCGAAACGACGGATCAGCGGAATGTCCATGCCGCCGACGAAGCCGATCCGTCCGCTTTTCGAGGCGAGGGCCGCGGCCATGCCGACGAGGAACGAACCCTCATGCTCCTTGAACAGGACCGACTGGACATTGGGCAAATCGACCAGCGAGTCGATGACCGTGAAGCGCGTTTTCGCAAACTCGGCGGCGACGATCTTGACCGCGCCGGTCTGCAGGAAGCCGACGCCGACGATCGGGTCCTGACCGCGCTGGGCGAAGCGGCGATGCGCCTGCTCGAATTGCGCCTCGTTGAGAATGACGAAGTCGCGATAGTCGACCCCGGTCTCCATCTTGAAGCGCTCGGCGCCGCGGAAAGCCGCTTCGTTGAAGGAGCCGTCGTGCTTTTCGCCGATGGAATAGACCACCGCCGGCTGGATCTCCGCGCCGGACGCGACGACGGGGATCGCCGCGCCGACCAGCGCGGCCGCCGCGAGTGCCCAACGATTTCTTTCGTTATTGGCCATGGTCACTCCCCATAGGGAATCCAGATGTTCTTCACCTGCGTCGCGCGGCGCAGGAATTCGCGCCCCTGACCGGCCGCGGCGCTCGCCCAATCGCGCGGGCGGCCGTGATCCACCCAGCAACGCTTGAGATCGGCGGCGGTCGCGCGCTCGACCTTGCGGCTGCCATCCGTCCCGGCGCCCGCCCGGCCCGCCATGTACCAAATCGCATCGAGATCGTCGTGCAGCGCCAGCACCTCGGCGAGCGCCTCGCGCGGCCCGGTCACGATGTTGAGCGTCCCGCCCGGCACGTCCGAGGTGTCGAGCACTTGGTAGAAATCCGTCGCCGCCAGCGGGTGACGCTCGGACGGCACGATCACGACGCGGTTGCCCATGGCGAGTGCTGGGGCCCAAAGCGAGGCGAAGGCGAGCAGCGGCGCTTCGTCGGGACAAACGATCCCGATCGTGCCGAGCGGCTCGTTCATGGCCAGCGCCACGCCGCGCAGCGGCGGCTGATGCACGGCGCCGTCGTATTTGTCGGCCCAGGCGGCATAATGGAAAATCCGGCGAACCGTCGCATCGACTTCCTCGGCCGCGGCGGCGCGCGAGGCGCCGGTCATGGCGCCGAGGCGCTGGGCGAATTCGCCCGCGCGGGCCGCCAAGTTCTCGGCGACGTAGTAGAGAACCTGGGCGCGAGCATGCGCCGTGGTCTTGGACCAAGCCTCGGCCTTGCGCGCGGCCTCGACGGCGTTTCGGACATCCTTGCGATTGCCTTCGCCGACCAAGCCAAGCCGCGCTCCGCCCGGTCCGTAGATCTCCCGGCTGTAGCCGCCGTCGGGCCGCGCCTGCTGGCCGCCGACATAGAGCTTGGCCGTGCGGTCGATGGCGGGCAGCGCGTTCGTTGTCGGCGACGCGCGGCGCGACGGCGACTTGGTAGGCGTCGCCGGCTTGTAGGCCGGCAAGATCGGCTTCAGATATTCGTGAAGCCCCTCGCGCCCGCCCTCGCGACCGAAGCCGGATTCGCGATAACCGCCGAAGCCAACTGCCGCGTCGAACTGGTTGGCGCAGTTGATCCAGACGACGCCCGCCTTGAGTTTGGGGGCGACGTCGAGGGCGAGGTTGATGTTCTCGCTCCAAAGGCTCGCCGCCAGGCCGTAGCGCGTGTTGTTGGCGAGGCTCACCGCTTCTTCGGGCGTGCGGAAGGTCATGGCCGAAAGCACGGGTCCGAATATCTCGACCTGCGCGACGGTCGAGGCCGGCTCGACATTGGTCAAAAGCGTCGGCGGGTAGAAGCAACCGGTCGTCGGCATGACGAGCTCGGCCTGCCAGAGCGCCGCGCCTTCGGCGACGCCTTTTTTCACCAGGCCGTCGATGCGCGCGCGTTGCTTGGCCGAAACGATCGCGCCGATGTCGGTGCATTTGTCGAGCGGGTCGCCGACGCGGAGATGCGCCATGCGCCGGCGGAGCTTCTCGTAAAGCGCCTCGGCGACGCTCTCTTGGGCCAGGAGCCGCGAGCCGGCGCAGCAGACCTGACCCTGGTTGAACCAGATGCTGTCGACCACGCCCTCGACCGCCGCGTCGAGATCGGCGTCGTCGAACACGACGAAGGGCGACTTGCCGCCGAGTTCGAGGGTCAGGGCCTTGCCGCTGCCCGCGGTCGCGTCGCGGATCAGGCGCCCGATTTCGGTCGAGCCGGTAAAGGCGATCTTGTCGATCCCGGGATGGCGGACGATCGCCTCGCCGGTTTCGCCCGCGCCGGTGACGATGTTGAGAACGCCGGGCGGCAAACCCGCTTCCACGGCGATCTCGGCGAAGAGCAGCGCGGAAAGGCTGGTGTCCTCCGCCGGCTTGAGCACGACGGTATTGCCCGTCGCGAGCGCCGGCGCGACTTTCCAGGCGAGCATCAGCAGCGGGAAGTTCCAGGGAATGATCTGGCCGGCGACGCCGTGGGGCGCGTGATCCGGAAATTCCCGCTCCATCAATTCCGCCCAGCCGGCATGGTGATAGAAGTGCCGCGCGACCAGGGGTACGTCGATGTCGCGCGTTTCGCGTATGGGCTTGCCGTTGTCGAGCGTCTCGACCACGGCCAAGAGCCGCGCGTGTTTTTGCACGAGGCGCGCCAGCGCATAGAGATAGCGCGCGCGGCCGTGGCCGCCGAGCCTGGCCCAGCCGGGCTGGGCCTTTCTTGCGGCCGTGACCGCGCGATCGACGTCGGCCGCGCCAGCCTCGGCGATTTCTGCGAGATGTCGGCCGGTCGCGGGATCGGTCGCGGGCAGGCGCGCGCCCGATTTGGCGGGGAGCCACTTGCCGCCGATGAAAAGATCGAAGCCCTTGTCGTGGCGCGCCAGCCAGGCGCGCGCTTCGCCCGCGGCCTCGGGCGCGGGGCCGTAGTCCATGGTGTCGAGGATGGCGGCCACGCTCATGCCCCTGCCCTAACCCGCCGGATGGCGATGCGCCGCCGAATAGCGGCCGGTGACGTGGTGCTCGAGCTGTCGCTCGATGTCGCCCAGGAGGCTCGAGGCGCCGATCCGAAAAAGCTCGGGTTCGAGCCAGGGCCGGCCGAGTTCTTCCTTCATCAGCACCTGGTAGGCGAGCGCGTCCTTCGCGGCCGAAATGCCGCCCGCCGGCTTGAAGCCGACGCGCTGGCCGGTCGCCGCCTCGTAGTCGCGGATGGCGCGCAGCATGACCAGCGACACGGGCAAGGTCGCGTTGACGCTTTCCTTGCCGGTCGAGGTCTTGATGAAATCGGCGCCCGCCATCATGGCGACCAGGCTCGCGCGCGCGACGTTGCGATAGGTCTGAAGATCGCCGGTGCCGAGGATCGCCTTGAGATGCGCCGGGCCGCAGGCCGCGCGGAAGTCCTTCACTTCGTCGTAGAGGGCCCGCCAGTCGCCGGCGAGGACATGACCGCGGGTGATGACGATGTCGATTTCCTCGGCGCCCGCCGCGACGGACGCCTCGATTTCCTTGAGTTTGAGCGGATGCGGGTTCAGTCCCGCCGGAAAGCCGGTCGAAACGGCCGCGACCGGAATGCCGCTTCCCCCAAGCGCGCCGACCGCGGTCTCGACCATGGCGTGATAGACGCAGACCGCGCCGACCTGAACGCTCCGCTCGGCCAGGCCGAGCGCCTCTTGAAGATCCGCGCGCAGCGGCCGGCGCGCCTTGGCGCAAAGCCGGCGCACGCGCCCCGGCGTGTCGTCGCCCGCGAGTGTCGTGAGATCGATGCAGGTGATCGCCTTGACCAGCCAGGCGGCCTGCCAGTCCTTCTTGACCGTCCGGCGACCGCCAAGAGTCGCGATGCGCCGTTCGACGGCGCTCCGATTGACCCGAACGCTTTCGACCCAATCGAGGTCGAGCGGCAGACCGGGGTTTCGACCGTCGTCCGTCTTGGCCGCGAGCGCGTTCCGTCGCGCGGCGTCGAGGCTAGTGACCGGCTGCGGCATCGACATCGGCGAATGTTAGTCCAGCCCTTCGCCTGCGCCAAGCCTAAGGGACTTCCATGCGCGCTTGACGGATGGCGTCCGGGACGCCGGCCGCTTAGCCTTTGGCGAACACGGTCGAAGGGAGGACATCATGGCCGAATCGGCATGCCTGGTCGTCGGCGCGGGCGACGCGCTGGGCGGCGCGATCGCCAAGCGCTTCGCGCGCGAAGGCCTCGTCGCCTGTCTGGCGCGGCGCAATGCCGACAAACTCGCACCGCTCGCCGAGGCGATCCGGCAGTCGGGCGGCCGAGCCGTCGCCTACGGGCTCGATGCGAGGCGCGAAGAGCAGGTCGTCGCGCTGGTCGAGCAAATCGAGCGCGAGGTCGGACCGATCGAAGTCGCGGTCTTCAACGTCGGCGGCAACGTCCGCTTTTCGATCCTCGAAATGACGGCGCAGAAATACTTCAAGACCTGGGAGATGGCGGCCTTTGGCGGCTTTCTGGTCGGCCGCGAGGCGGCGAAGCGTATGGTCGCGCGGGGCCGCGGCACGATCCTGTTCACGGGCGCGACCGCGAGTCTGAGGGGCGGCGTCGGCTTCGCGGCTTTTGCCGGCGGCAAGGCGGCGCTGCGCATGCTCGCCCAGAGCATGGCGCGCGAGCTCGGCCCCAAGGGCATCCATGTCGCGCATGTCGTGATCGACGGCGCGATCGACACCGCCTTCATCCGCGAGGGCTTCCCCGAGGCCTACGCCCTCAAGCCCAAGGGCGGCATCCTCGATCCCGAGCACATCGCCGAGAACTACTGGCAGCTTCACGCCCAGAAGCACGACGCCTGGACGTTCGAGATCGACCTCAGGCCCTGGATCGAGAAATGGTGAGGTCAGGTCTCGTCGGCGATCGGATTGGCGAGCGTGCCGATGCCCTCGATGACGATCTCGATGGTATCCCCGGCCTTCATGAAGACGGGCGGCTTGCGGGCATAGCCGACGCCCGAGGGCGTGCCCATGGCGATGACGTCGCCGGGCTCGAGCGTCAGGCATTCGGTCAGAAGCGCGATGGTCTCGTCGACCGGCGTCAGCATGTGGCGCGTGTTCGATTGCTGCATCACCTGGCCGTTGAGCCGCGACGAGATGTCGAGCCCGACCGCTCCCGGGGGCACTTCGTCCGCCGTCACGAAGGCCGGGCCGAAACCGCCGGTCGCGTCGAAATTCTTGCCGATGGTCCACTGCGTGGTCTTGCGTTGATAGTCGCGGATCGTCGCGTCGTTGAAGCAGGAATAGCCCGCGACGCAGGCGAGCGCGTCCGCCCGCGAGACATGGCGCGCGCGCCGGCCGACGATCACCGCGAGTTCGGCCTCGTAGTCGAGCTTGTCCGAGCATTTGGGCCGGACGATCGGCCGGCCATGGCCGATCAGAGACGTCGCACCACGCATGAAGAAGCTCGGATATTCGGGCTTGGCATGCCCGCCTTCGGCGGCGTGATCGGCGTAGTTGAGCCCAAGACAAATGATCTTGCCGGGGCGCGCGATGGGCGGCAGGAGCTTGAGCCCGGCGAGCGGGCGCTCGGCCGCGGGCGTCGCGGCCTTCGCCGCTTTCGCGGCCTCGCCGAGTTTGCCCGCCGCGATCAGCTTGCCGAGCTCGCGCGGCAAATCGGGCGCGGCCTGAGCAAGATCGACGACCGTCGCGCCGCCTGTCGTCATCGCACCGAGCCGCGCGCCGTCCTTGTCTTCGAACGCCACCAAACGCATCGCTTCCTCCCCGACCGCCAAGCGCGGCGCATGGTGTCAGGATAGGGGCGCTCCGTCGAGACGGTTGTCGCGCTTCAGCCGCGCTTGGTGTCGTGGAGCGATTTGACGTCGATCGCCGGCAGCCGCGGGCGGTTGGATTCCACGGCGGCGAGCGGCGCGACCGGACGAAGCGTCGCGAGCGAGCGCCGCGCGAGCGCCTGATAAGTGGCGGTCGCGGATTTTTTCCAGGCGAGTTCCTTGTCGCTGAGTTCGCGCAGAACCTTGGCCGGAATGCCGGCGGCCAGGCTGCGCGGCGGAACAAGCGTGCCCGCCTTGACGAAAGCGAGCGCGGCGACGAAGGCGCTGTGGCCGATGTCGGCCTCGTCCATGACCACCGCGCTCATGCCGATCAGCACGTTGGGTCCGATGTTGCAGCCATGGAGCACGGCGCCGTGGCCGACATGGCCCTCGGGGCCGATGCTCATGTCCTTGCCCGGGAAGCAATGGACGATGCAATTGTCCTGAACGTTGCCGCCCCTCAGAAGCGTGATGCGCCCCATGTCGCCGCGCAACGACGCGCCCGGTCCGACATAGCAGTCGGCCTCGACGACGACATCGCCGATCAGCGTCGCATCGGGATGGACGAAGGCCGCCGGATCGACGACCGGCACGATGCCGTCGATGGCGTAGATGCCCATGGGCGCTACTCCGCCGCCGCCGCGCGGCGCTGGTCGCGATCGCGCCGGACGTGCTTGAGCAGCGTCTCGATGGTGACCGAGCGGAGCGTCGCTCTTGCGATGTCCTCGATCTCGCCCAGGACCACGTGAAGCGAGGTGCCGATGTCGGTCGAAGCGCCGGGATCGCGGGCATCGCCGGCGCCCGAGCGGATGTCCTCGAAAATCTCGATGACGTCCATCAGCGTGACGCGCTTGGCATTGCCGACGAAGCGGTAACCGCCGCCGACGCCGCGCGCCGCCTCGACCAGGCCGGCGCGACCGAGATCGCGCAACACCTTGGCCAGGTGGTTGATCGAAATGCCGTATTTCTCGGCGATTTCGCCGGCCGAGCGCGGCTTGTCGCGGTCTTCCGCGAGATCGAGCACGGCATAGAGCGCGAAGAGCGTGGCTTTCTGGAGCTTCATTCGTCGAGGTCCTTCTCGAGCTGAATGAAGGGCCCGGCCATCATGCCGAGACTGCGGAAAAAGGAGAGGTTCAGATTGTCGTCGCGCCGAAGCATGGTGCGCAGCTTGGCGACGCCCGCGCGACGGAAGCTCTCGGACATGGCGTCGATCAATTGGCTGCCGATGTTGCGCAGCCGCGCCGACGGATCGACGCCCAGCGAAAAGACCCAGCCGCAAGGCGGCGAACCGAACTCCCAGGCGCGGATTTCGCCGATGGCGAAAGCGACGATCCGGTCCTCGAATTCGCCGACCAGGAAAAAGCGCTCCTTGGGGCGGCGGAGATAGCGTTCGTATTGGTCGAGCCAGTAGTCGGGCTTGCCGACGCCGGAGTTCTTCTCGTCGATCTTGACCACGGTCGCGAGATCCGCGGGGTTGACGGCGCGGATCAAAGGCTCCACCTTGGCGCGCGAAACCGCCGCGACCGCGGGTTTCGCGGTCTTGGTCGCGCTCGACGTCCCGTGGCGGCGGGGCGATGATTTCGACATTTCCATACCATATTACCGTTTTTAGCTTGACGCAAGCCCCGCCTCGGCTTCAGGATCGCCGCGCTTGTTTCCGACCCAGGGGAGGTCCGGGATGCAGGACCACAGCGTCGCCATCGATCGAAGCGCAAAGCCGAGCGGCCTCGCTTTTGCGCCGAATTTCAACGTCGCCGTCGCTTTCGTCGATCGCCATCTCAAGGAAGGGCGCGGCGCCAAGGTCGCGGTCCGCACCCATGCGGGGCGCGACGTGAGCTACGCCGAACTCGCGCGCGAGACCAACCGCACCGGCAACGCGCTCAAGGCGTTGGGCTTGAAGCACGGCGATCGGGTCCTGATGATGGTCAAGGATTGCCCGGAATTCATCTTCCTGTTCTGGGGCGCGATCAAGGCGGGCTTCGTGCCGGTGCCGCTCAACACGCTCCTTCGGGCGCCCGACTATCGCTACATGATCGAGGATTCGGGCGCGGCGCTTGTCGTCTATTCGCCGGAATTTGCGGCCGAGGTCGAGCCGGCGCTCGCTCAGGCCGAAAGAAGGCCGGCGCATGCGCTCCGCACCGAAGGCAACGGCACGACGCTCCTGTCGCTCGCCGAGGTCGCCGCCGACACGCTCGCGCCGGCCCCGGCCAAGGCGACCGACGACTGTTTCTGGCTCTACTCGTCGGGCTCGACGGGCCGCCCCAAGGGCGCGGTTCATGCGCATCGCGACATGGTCGTGAGCAGCCAATATTACGGCGTCGAGACCCTGGGCGTGCTCGAGAGCGACGTCTGCTTCAGCGCGGCCAAGCTCTTTTTCGCCTACGGCCTGGGCAACGCCATGACTTTTCCGCTATGGGTCGGCGCGACGGCGGTGCTGTTCGATCAGCGCCCGACGCCCGACTCGACCTTCGCGACCGTCGAGCGCTTTCGCCCGACGCTCTATTTCGGCGTGCCGACGCTCTATGCCGCGCAACTCCAGGCCTTGGAAAAGGGCAAGCGCGACTTTTCCTCGATCCGCTATTGCGTCTCGGCCGGCGAAGCGCTGCCGGCCAACGTTTTCCTGCGCTGGAAGGAGCTCACGGGGCTGATCATTCTCGACGGCATCGGCTCGACCGAGGCGCTGCACATTTTCATTTCCAACCGCCCGGGCGATGCGACGCCCGGCACGAGCGGCCGGCCGGTCGCGGGCTACGAGGCCAAGATCGTCGACGATCAAGGCAAGGCGCTGGGCACGGGCCAATCGGGCCGGCTGGTGATCAAGGGCCTCTCCTCGGCCAAATACTATTGGAACAACGCGGCGCGCACGGCCCAGACCATGCGCGCCGACGGCTGGCTGGACACGGGCGACACCTACGAGCAGGATGCCTCGGGGCGCTACGTCTATTGCGGCCGCAGCGACGACATGATGAAGGTGGGTGGTATCTGGTGTTCGCCCTTCGAGATCGAGGCCAAGCTGATCGAGCACCCCAAGGTCCTCGAAGCCGCCGTCGTCGGGCGCCAGGATCCCGACGGCCTGATCAAGCCCGAGGCTTGGATCGTGCTCAAATCCGCGACCGACGCGTCGGACGCGCTGAAAGAAGACATCCTGCGTCATGTGAAGTCGGGCCTCGCGCCCTACAAATATCCGCGTTGGATCAACTTCGCGACCGAACTGCCCAAGACCGCGACCGGCAAGATCCAGCGCTTCAAGCTCCGCCAGGGCTGAGTCGCCGAGAGACCCCACGGAATCTGCGCGTAATTACCGTATTGACGTACCGATTTATGTCTTTAACGTCCGCCATGTGTTTTTGGCAAGGGAGAACAGGATGAAGCCGTCTTTGGCCGCCGGCCTGACCACCACCAAGCGCATCCAAGTCGATCGCGACCGCACGATCGGCTTCATGGGCGAGGAAGGCCGCGTCTATGCGACGCCCGCCTTGGTGCGCGACATCGAACAGACCTGCCGCGACTTCCTGCTCGGCCATTTGGACGCGGGCGAAGACTCGGTCGGCACGCGGGTCGAGCTCGACCATCTCGCGCCGACCTTGATGGACATGTGGGCCGACATCACCGTGACCATCGCCGAAGTCAAAGGCCGTCTCGTCACCTTCGACGTCCAGGCCAAGGACGCGCTCGATCCGATCGGCAAGGGCCGGCATGTCCGCTTCGTCTCCGACGTCGCCAAGACCAAGGAGCGCCTCAAGGCCAAGGCGGCCAAGGCGAAAGGCTAAAGCGCGCCATGAGCGACGCCGCCGCCCGCAAGCTGGTCCCGGTCTATTGCTATCAATGCGTCGCCGGACCGGACCTTCTGAAGGTCGAGGTCGAGAACGGCGTCGCGACGCGCGTGGTGTCCAATTTCGATTGCCAGGAGGACCATCCCGGCAAGGGCCGCGTCTGCGTCAAGGCCTATGGTCTGATCCAGAAGACTTACAATCCCCACCGGATCCGGACGCCGATGAAGCGGACCAATCCGAAAAAGGGACGAAACGAAGATCCGGGCTTCGTGCCCATCGGCTGGGACGAGGCGCTGGATATCGTCGCGGCCAAACTCCGCGACATCCGTGCCAAGGGCGTGCTTGACGAGAGCGGCTATCCCCGCCTCGCGGCCTCTTTCGGCGGCGGCGGCACGCCGACCCAATACATGGGGACCTTCCCAGCCTTCCTGTCGGCCTGGGGGCCGGCCGATCTCGGTTTCGGCTCGGGCCAGGGCGTGAAGTGCTATCACTCCGAGCATCTTTACGGCGAGCTTTGGCACCGCGCCTTCATCGTCTCGCCCGACACGCCGAATTGCCGCTACATCATTTCCTGCGGCAACAACACCGATGCCTCGAGCGGCGTCGCCGGAATCGCGCGCAACGCCGATGCGCGCGCGCGCGGCCTCAAGCGCATCCAGGTCGAGCCGCATCTGTCGATCTCCGCCGCGACCGCGTCGGAATGGGTGCCGATCAAACCGAAGACCGACGCCGCTTTCCTCTATGGCCTGATCCACCGCATCGTCGTCGAGCAAGGCTGGCGATCGTCCTGCGACGTGGCGTTTCTCGGTCGCGATACCAACGCGCCCTATCTCGTCGGGCCGAACGGCTATTTCCTCCGCGACCCCCTCACGCAAAAGCCGCTGGTTTTCGACGCGGTCGACGCCAAGGCCAAGACGCATGACGCGGAGATCGGCGAACCGGCGATCGCGGGCGTCCACCGGACGAGCGGCGTCGAGCTCGGCCCTGACGGCCAGATCTGGGAACACCGAAACGTCGAGGCGCCGACCTCGTTCCAAAAACTGCTCGATCATATGGCGCCCTACACGCCCGATTGGGCGTCGAAGGAGTGTGAGGTCCCGGCCGCGACCATCCGCCGGATCGCGGACGAATACGTCGCCAATGCCTGCATCGGCCAAACCATCGAAATCGAAGGCGTCCGACTTCCTTATCGCCCGGTCGCGGTCATTCTCGGCAAGACCGTGAACAACGGATGGGGCGGGTTCGAGGCGACCTGGGCGCGCACGCTGCTCGCCTGCCTGGTCGGCGCACTCGAAGTGCCGGGCGGCACGCTCGGCACCAACGTCAAGCTCAACCGCCCGGCCAATGATCGCCACGCGACCGTCAACCCGACGCCCGACGGCTTCATGGCCTATCCCTTCAACGCGACCAGCAAGGAAGGCTGGCAGGCGAAGCCGCATATTCGGAACGCCTACCGCACCCTCGTGCCGCTCGCGGCGAATTCGCCTTGGTCGCCCGCGCTCGGCCCGGCGCATTTGCCCTGGCTCTTTCTCAAGGAGGCGCCCGAGCCCTGGACCAAGCCGACCAAGCCCGAGATCTGGTTCTGTTATCGGACCAACCCGGCGATTTCCTTCTGGGACACCAACGCGATCGCGCAGCGCATCGCCGAGTTCCCCTTCGTCGTCGCCTTCGCCTACACGCGCGACGAAACCAACCACATGGCCGACATCCTGTTGCCCGACGCCACCGACCTCGAGGGGCTGCAGATCATCCCGATCGGCACGACCAAATTCATCGAGCAGTTCTGGAACCGCCGCGGCTGGGCGATCCGCCAGCCGGCGGGCGAGAGCCCGGTCGATGCCCGCGACATGACCGACATCGCGACCGAACTCGCCAAGCGCGTCGGTCTCCTGGAAAAGTACAACGAGGCGGTCAATCGCGGCGCCGGCGGCGTCGCGCTCTCGGGCGAGGGTTACGACTTCCGCCTCGATCCCAAGGTCGCTCACGGACGCGACGAGATTTGGGATCGCTCGTGCCGCGCGGCCTCGGCCGAGCTTTCGGACGGCCAGGAAATCCACGGCCTCGATTGGTTCAAGGAGAACGGCTTCATGGTGAGGCCGTTTCCTCAGATCGACTGGTACCTCTATCCGACGCTCCGCAAGAAGGGGCTTCGCTTCGAGATGCCCTATCAGGAGCGCATCCTGCGGCATGGGCGCGAGCTCGCCCATCGCCTGCGCGAGGTCGGCATCAACTGGTGGGAAAAGCAGCTCGAGGAGTACCAGGCGCTTCCGGCCTACAAGCGCTTTCCGGAGATCTTCGTCGACTACGCGCGCGAGGTCGGGCGCGATCCCGCCGACTTCCCCTTCTGGGCGCTCACCGCGCGCAGCATGCAGTATTCCTGGGGCCTGAACGCCGGCATTCCGCTGATCGACGAGGTCGCGGGCAACATCGCCGGCCACCGGGGCGTCATCATCAACGCCGACACGGCAAGGGGCCTCGGCATCGAGGAAGGGGATCCCGTGACCATCGCCTCGGTCGTCGGCGAGACGCGGGGCTACGCGACGCTTCGCCAGGGCATTCGTCCCGACACCATCGTCATGATCGGCCAATTCGACCATTGGGCGACGCCCTTCGCCAAGGACATGAAGCGCGCCAGCCTCAATTCGCTGGTGCCGATGTCGATTTCGCTGACCGACGCGACCGGCTCGGGCTCGGACGTCGTCCGCGTTTCGCTCGCCAAGGGCGACGGACCGAAGCGCGAGGAGCGGCGATGAGCGGCGACTTTCGTCTGCCCGGTGGCCACCTGCCCAGCTGGGGCATGGTGGTCGACCTCAATCGCTGCGTCGGCTGCCAGACCTGCACCGTCGCCTGTCGGTCGGCCAACGACACCTTGCCGGGCGTGCAGTGGCGCCGCGTGATCGACGTCGAGCTCGGCCGCTTCCCGGACGTCGAGCGGTTGTTCATGGTCGTCGGCTGTCAGCATTGCGAGGAACCGCCATGCGTTCCCGTCTGTCCGACCGGCGCGACCGCCAAGCGGGCCGACGGCATCGTCACGCAGGATTACGACCTCTGCATCGGCTGCGGCTATTGCGCGGTCGCCTGCCCCTATCAGGCGCGCACCATCGCCTACGAGACGACCCCGGCTTTCGCCGAAGGCCTGACGCTTCACGAAGACGCCGTCGCCCATCCCGAGCGCCTCGGCGTCGCGCAAAAATGCAACTTCTGCTCGACCCGCGTGGATGCCGGGCTCGCACAAGGCCTGGTTCCGGGAGTCGATCCGACGGCGACACCCGCCTGCGCCGCGGCCTGCATCGCCGACGCAATCAAATTCGGCGACTTCAACGATCCGAACAGCAACGTCTCGCGCCTCTCGGCCGCGAACAAGACCATGCTGATGCACGAGGAACTCGGAACCAAGCCGAAGATTCGCTACCTCTACGAGACGCCGGCACATCCGGGTCGCGACAATCCGCCCGACGACGCCGACGACGCCAATCCCGCGAGCCCGCTGGTCGGCAAACGCCAACAGCGCTGGGATTTTCGCGCGGCGATGAATTTCGGCCTGGGCGGCGCTGGCTCGGGTTTCGCGGTCGTCGCCTACGGCCTGCATCTCATGGGCTGGCTGAGCGTCGATGCCTTTCGCGTGGCCCTGGTCGTCGCCGGCGCGTTCATGGCGGTCGGGCTCTTCTTCGTCTTCCTGGAGATCGGCCGCAAGCTGCGCTTCCTCAACGCGCTCTTGCGCCCGCAATCGTCCTGGATGACCCGAGAGATCTATGTCGTCGGCGTCTTTTACGCCTCGGTCGGCGCGAGCCTGCTGTGGCCCATGCCCGCGCTTTTCGCCGTCGCCGCCGCGGCGGCCGCGGCCTTTCTCTACTGCCAGGCCCGCATTCTCAATGCCGGCAAGGGCATTCCCGCTTGGCGCGCGCCGCTCATTCGCCCGATGATCCTCGCGACTGGCCTGCTCGAAGGCGCCGGCATCGCGGCCTATGCCAACGCCGCGGCGCTCGGCTCGATCAAGGTCGCGGGCGCCGTCGCCTGGGGCGGGCTTGTCCTCGTCGCGCTCAACGCCGTCCTTTGGCATTCCTATCGCAAGAGCGCTCGCGCGAACGGCATTCCGCCGCTCGCCCGCGCCGATATCGACGAAACCTCGGCGATCGTCCATGGCGTCGGCCATGCCATGGCGGCCGCGTTCTTCGCCGGCGGGCTGATGGCGGACGGCTTCATCGCGGTCGCCCTGATCGCGCTGGGCGGCGCCGCGGCTTTCGCCGGCGGGCTCCTCTGGAAATTCGTCGTGATCACCCGCGCCTGCCACACCCAGGGCTTCGCCCTGCCCAAGGTGCCGCGGCGCGGTTCGGGCAACAAAGCCGCGCCGGTATCCGCCGGCGCCTTGGCGGTCGGACGCGCCGCGACCGCCGGAGATTGAACGAGGGAGATGCGGGAATGAGCACGGCAGCGGCGAGGCAAAGCGGGGGCGCGCCCGATTTCATGTTCGCGCCCGAGATCGAAACCATGGCGCGGCCCGCGCTCGAAAAGCTTCAGCTCGGGCGGCTGCGCCAAAGCCTCGAGCGCGCCTACGCCAAGGTGCCGCATTACAAGGCGAGCTTCGACAAGGCCGGCGTCAAGCCCGCCGATCTCACGAGCCTCGCCGACCTCGAGCGTTTTCCCTTCGTGGTCAAGGACGACCTTCGCCGCGGCTATCCCTTCGGCATGTTCGCCGCGCCGATGGGCGAGATCCGGCGCATCCATGCCTCCTCCGGCACGACCGGCAAGCCGACCGTCGTCGCCTACACCGCGGGCGACCTCGACCGCTGGGCCGATCTGATGGCGCGCTCCTTCGCCGCGGCGGGCGCGCGCCCGGGCGACATCGTGCACAACGCCTATGGCTACGGCCTTTTCACCGGCGGGCTCGGTGCCCATGACGGCGCGACGCGCCTCGGCTGCGCCGTCGTGCCGATGTCGGGGGGCAATACCGAAAAGCAGATCGTGCTGCTTCAGGATTTCGGCGCAAGCGTGCTCTGCGCGACGCCGTCCTACGCCCTCAATATCGCCGAGATGGCGGAAAAGGAGGGCGTCGATCTCAGGAAAGGGAAGCTCCGCCTCGGCATGTTCGGGGCCGAGCCTTGGAGCGAGGAAATGCGTGCCGAGCTCGACCGGCGACTCGGTCTCCGCGCCGTCGACGTTTACGGGCTTTCGGAAATCATGGGACCCGGCGTCGCCTGCGAATGCGGCGAGAACCGCGCCGGACTGCATGGCTGGGAGGATCATTTCATTTTCGAGACCATCGATCCTGAGACCGGCCGACGCAAGAAGCCGGGCGAGATGGGCGAACTCGTCATCACGACGCTCACCAAGGAAGCCTTGCCGATGATCCGCTACCGCACGCGCGACATCACGCGGCTCGACACCGAGCCCTGTTCCTGCGGGCGCACCCATGTCCGCATCCGCCGGATCACCGGGCGGAACGACGACATGCTGATCATCCGGGGCGTCAACGTCTATCCCTCGCAGATCGAAGCCGTGCTGGTCGGCTTCCCGGGCATCGCGCCGCATTACCAACTCGTGGTCGAACGCGCCGGTTCCATGGACACGCTGCGGGTCGAAGTCGAGGCGGCGGACGGCAAGGCGAACGAAAAGCTCGGCGGCGACGTCCGCCACCACATCAAGTCGCTGATCGGCGTGACCTGCGACGTCCGGGTCATGGCCGCGGGCGAAGTGCCGCGCTCCCAGGGCAAGGCCGTGCGCGTCCGCGATCTACGGAAGAAATCGCCGTGAAGCGCCTTCTGTCGCTCGTCCTCAACGGCAAGCGGCGCGAGGACGCCGTCGCCGAAAACCTGTTGTTGGTCGACTATTTGCGCGAAGTCGTCGGCCTGACCGGAACCAAGACCGGCTGCGACGGCGGCGAATGCGGCGCCTGCACCGTGCTGATCGACGACAAGCCGCGCTTGGCCTGCATCACGCTCGCCGCCTCCTGCGATGACGCGCGGATCGAGACCATCGAATCGCTCGGCGGCGGGGGCCGACTGAACCGCCTGCAAAAAGCGTTTCACGTGAAACTCGGCACGCAATGCGGCTTCTGTACGCCCGGCATGATCATGGCGTCGGAAGGATTGTTGCGCCAAAGGCCCCAGCCGACCGAAGCCGAGATCCGCGAGGCGCTCGGCGGCAACATCTGCCGCTGCACCGGCTACGTGAAGATCGTCGAGGCGGTCCAGAGCGCCGCGGGAGAGGCGCCATGATCGCCGCCGCCGGCGTAGGCAAGCCGACGCCGCTGGTCGACGGCATCGACAAGGTGACGGGGCGCGCGCGCTTCACGGCCGATATTGCCTGCGACGGCGCCCTCGTCGGGCGCATTCTCCGAAGCCCTTGGGCCCATGCCGACATCCTGGCGGTCGACGCCTCGGCCGCGCGCGCGCTTCCCGGCGTTCGCGCCGTCGTGACGGGCGAAGATTGCGACAAGACTTTCGGCGTCCTGCCGATCGCCATGAACGAGTACCCGCTGGCGAGAGGGCGTGTGCGCTATCGGGGCGATCCGATCGCCGCCGTCGCGGCCGACGACGAAGCGACGGCCGAGCGCGCGCTCGGGCTGATCAAGATCGAGGCGCGCGAGCTTCCGGCCGCCTTCACTTCGGCCGAGGCACGAAAGCCCGGCGCCGCGGCGCTCCACGACAAATCGCCCGACAACGTCCAACGCGCGGTGCATCACGAATTCGGCGATGTCGCGGCGGGTTTCGCCTCGGCCGATCTGGTGCGCGAGCGGACCTTCCATGCCGCCGAAGTGACGCATGCGATGATGGAGCCGCATGCCGCGGTCGCGACCTGGGACGGCGAGCGCGAACACCTGACCATCCAATCGGTCACCCAGGTTCCCTACTACGTCCATTTGATGCTTGCGCGCTGCATGGACCTTCCGGAATCGCGCATCCGCGTGATCAAGCCCTTCGTCGGCGGCGGTTTCGGCGCGCGCACCGAGGCGCTCAATGTCGAGATCATCGCCGGGCTGCTCGCGCGCGCGGCGTCGGGCAAGGTCGCGATCCGCTGCACGCGCGAGGAGACTTTTCTCACCCATCGCGGCCGGCCGGAAAGCGACGTCCGGGTCAAGATCGGCCTCACCCGCGACGGCAAGATCGTCGCCGTCGAGTGCGAGGCGGTGCAGCGCGGCGGCGCCTATGCCGGCTACGGCATCGTCACGATCCTATATGCCGGCGGCCTGCTGCACAGTCTCTACGACGTTACCAACGTCAAATACGACGGCTACCGCGTCTACACCAACACGCCGCCCTGCGGCGCCATGCGCGGCCATGGCAGCGTCAACGTGCGTCACGCCTTCGAATGCGTGCTCGATGCCATGGCGGAGGAACTCGGGCTCGATCCCTTCGCCGTCCGGCGGGCGAACCTCTTGGTCGCGCCGGTCACGACGATCAACGGCGCGCAGGTCAATTCCTACGGCCTGCCGGAATGCCTCGACCGCGTCGAAGCGGCGAGCGGCTGGCGCGCGCGCAAGGGCAAGCTGCCCAAGGGCCGCGGCCTCGGCATGGCTTGCTCGCATTACGTCAGCGGCTCGGCCAAGCCCGTCCATTGGACCGGCCAGCCGGACGCGACGGTCAGCCTCCGGGTCGATTTCGACACCGGCATCACGGCCCTCACCGGCGCGGCGGAAATCGGCCAGGGCTCCTCGACCGTCGTCGCCCAAGTCGTCGCCGAAGTGCTCGACCTGCCGCTCGCGCGCATCCGGGTGATTTCGTCGGACAGCGCGTTGACGCCGCGCGATCTCGGTTCCTATTCCTCTCGCGTGACGTTGATGGTCGGCAACGCCACCATCGACGCGGCGCGGAACCTGCGGGCCGTCTTGGTCGAGGCGGCGGCCGCGAAGCTCGACGCCAAGCCCGAACAGATCGAGATCGTCGGCGGGCTTTACCGCGTCGCCGGCGGCCAGGACGCCGGATTGCGCTTCGAGGACGTGGCGCTCGCCGCCCTCGCCAAGCACGGGCCGATTACCGCGTCCGGCACCTACCGCGTCCCGACCATGTTTCACGGCGGCAAGCACAAGGGCGGCGCCATCGGCGCGACCGTCGGCTTCTCCTACGCCGCGCAGGTCGTCGAGGTCGCGGTCGACGAGGCGACCGGGCGCGTCAATGTGGAGAAAGTCTGGGTCGCGCAAGACGTCGGCAAGGCGATCAACCCGCTGGCCGTCGAGGGCCAGATTCAAGGCGGCGTCTGGATGGGCCTGGGCCAGGCGCTGTCGGAGGAGACGCGCTTCGACGATCTCGGCCGGCCGCTGCATGCCAGTATGCTGGAATACCGCATCCCGACCATTGCCGAGAGCCCGCCGATCGAGGTCGCGATCGTCGAGAGCATCGACCCCTACGGACCTTTCGGCGCCAAGGAAGGCAGCGAAGGCTGTCTCGCGGGCTTTCCGCCGGCGCTCGCCAACGCGATCGCCGACGCGCTCGATCTTCGCCTGAGCGACCTGCCGATCACGCCGGAAAAGGTGATCGACGGGCTGATCAAGCGACGGCGCGAAAGGCGCCTCGCCGAGCTCAAGAGGAGCGCGTGATGGAACTGCTCGCCGATTTCGCCTTGGTTCATCCGGGCACGGTCGCCGAAGCCATCGCGCGACATGGCGGCAGCGCCGAGGCGCGCTATCTCGGCGGCGGCACGGATCTGGTCGCGAACATGCGCCGCGGCATCGACGCGCCGAAGACGCTGGTCGATCTCACCGGCATCGCCTCGCTGTCGCGTCTGGTGATCGAAGACGGCGGATTGGCGATCGGCGCGAGCGTGAGCATCGCGCGCATTGCGGCCGACGAGAGGATCCGCGAAGACTACCCGGCGATCGCCGAGGCCGCGCGTCTGATCGCGGCGCCGGCGCATCGCGCCGCCGCGACGCTCGGCGGCAATCTCTGTCTCGACACGCGCTGCGTCTACTACAACCAGAGTGAATGGTGGCGCAAGGCGAACGGCTATTGCCTCAAACGCAAGGGCGAGGTGTGCCACGTCGCGCCGACGGGCGATCGTTGCCACGCGGCCTATAGCGGCGACCTCGCGCCGGCGCTGATCGCGCTCGACGCCAAGGCGGTGCTGCGCGGACCGGGCGGACGGCGCAAGCTTCCGCTCACCGACATTTACCGCGAGGACGGGCGCGCCCATCTCGCACTCGGGCCGGGCGAGATGCTGACGCGGGTCGATGTGCCGGCGCCGACGTCGGGGTGCCGCTCGGGCTACGAAAAAGGCCGGCTCAGGGAATCGATCGATTTTCCGCTGGCGGGCGTCGCGGCCTCGCTCGCGCTCAAGAACGGTCGGGTCGCGGCGCTGCGCGTCGCCGTGACGGGAACGAATTCGCGGCCCTTCGTGGTCGTCGGGCTCGAGGGCTTGATCGGCCGCGCGCTCGACGACGCGGCGATCGCCGAGATCGACAGGGCGGTGCGCAAGCAAACCCAGCCGATGCGCACCACCATGGCCGCCGGGAATTATCGTCGCCACCTCGCCGGTGCGCTCGCGGACCGACTGCTCCGCCGCCTTGCCGGCTGAGACCGGTCGGAGAACCGCATGGTCCGCGCGCCCGTCACGCCGGAAACCAAGATCGCCGCGGCGCTCGATGCCGATCCCGGCCTGATCGAGCGGCTGATCGCGCTGAACGCGGTCTTTGCGAAACTCCGCAATCCGGTCTTGCGCAAGACCATGGCCAAGCTCGTCAGCTTCTCGGAAGCGGCCAAGGTCGCGGGCGTACCGCTCGAGGCCATGCTGGCGGTGGCGAACGGCCACGGCGCGCCGGCGCCCGCGGGCGAGGCGCCCAAGCCCGAGGCCATGCCGGACTGGGCCCAGGCCATCGACCTCGCGAAGGCGACCACGCTCGACGTTCGGCCGTTGCTGGCGCGCGGCGAAGAGCCGCTTTCCGTCGTCATGCGGACCGCCAAGGACGTTCCGGCCGGCGGTGCCTTGGTGCTCGATGCGCCTTTCGATCCGGCGCCCTTGCGCCGCGTGCTCGGAACCAAAGGCTTCGCCGCCCACGCCGCCAATCTCGCCGACGGCCATTGGCGGGTGTTTTTCCTGAAGCGGGGCGAAGCGCCGCCCTCGGCGACGGCGCCCGGGACCGCGCGCCACTGGCGCGAGGGCGATCTCCCGCATATCGACGTTCGGGGTCTCGAGCCGCCCGAGCCCATGCTCGCGATCTTGCGGCTTCTTGAAGCGCCCGGAACGGGCGACACGGTGATCGTCCATCACGAGCGCGATCCGATCTATCTTTATCCCGAACTCGCCGAGCGCGGCTGGGCCGGCGAAATCGTTCCAGGCGATGAGGGCGAGGTACGCTTGCGTCTCGCACGGCCGCCGACGTGACCTTGGTCGCGAGCAATTTTCTGGGCGGCGCCAAGAGCCGGCTCTTGCCGGCCTCTATCCCCTTTCGCTATTTCGGCGCAGCCGCGATCTTTCATCTGATTTTCTGGGTCGCGCTCTTTCTCGGCGCCGAGGATCTGCCGCGCTACGGCGGCGGCCAGGGGCCGCTGCTCGCGGCAATCCACAGTCTTACCCTCGGCGTTCTCGCCATGACGGCGATGGGCGCGGCCTTTCAGCTCTTGCCGGTCGCGACCAAGGCGCCGCTCCGCGCCGTCTGGCCGACGCGGCTCGCCTCCTGGCTCATGATCCCGGGCGTCGCCCTGCTGGTCCTCGGCATGGGCACGGCCCATCACGAAGCGCAGGCGCTGGGGGCGGCCGCGGCCGTGCTCGGCCTCGCGATTTTCGCGGTCTTGGTCGCGGACAATCTGCGCCGCACCAGCGGCATGGTTCTCGTGACCGGCAATGCCTGGGGCGCGGTCGCCGCGCTGGTCGCCGTCCTCGGTCTCGGCTTCGCGCTGATCGTCGATCAGGAACACGGCCTGTTCGAGCATCACGGCCGCGTCGCCGCGACCCACATGATCCTGGCGGTCTACGGTTTCATGGGTCTTCTGGCGATGGGCTTCAGCTACATCCTGGTACCGATGTTCGCGCTGTCGCCGGCGCCCGATGTCGGATTGGGCCGAACGAGCCTTGCCTTTTGCGTCGGCGGCGTCGCGGTCGCGGCGTCGGGAGCGCTTGCCGGCTCGACGCCCCTCGGCGCACTCGGCGGTGCGCTCGGGTTCGTCGGCATCGTCCTGCATCTTCGCCTCATGACCGAGGTCATGGCCAAGCGCATGCGCAAGCAGCTTGGCCCCTCTTTCGTCTTGGTGCGACTTGGCTGGGCTTTCTTGCCGCTCTCCGCCCTGCTCGGCATCGCGGCGGCGAGCGATCTCGTGCCGCGGGCGGCGACGTTTTTCGGCGCCGCGGCCTTGATGGGCTGGCTCTTGACCTTCGTCATGGGGATTCTTCAGCGCATCGTGCCGTTTCTCGCCTCGATGCACGCGGCCAAGACCGGACGGGCGCCGCCGCTGGTTTCGGCGCTGACGCCCGAGGCGCCGCTCAAGGTTCATTTCTGGTGTCATGTCGGCGCGCTCGCCTCGATCGGGCTCGGCCTCGTCCTCGATGAGGTCTTGATCCTACGTCTCGGCGCGGCGGTCGGCGCGGCTGGGGCCGTCGCCTTCCTCGCCTTTTTCGTCATGGTCATGGCTCGCCTCAAGGCCCAAGGCGGCGGGGCCAAGCCGTGAGCGATCCGGTCGATCTTGCCCGCGACATGTTGAAGCAGGTCGTCGACCCCGAGGCCGCGCTCAACATCGTCGATCTCGGCCTGGTCTACGACATTCGCCGCCGGGGCGACGCGCTCGAAGTCGACATGACCTTCACGACCGAAGCTTGTCCCGTCGGGCCTTCGCTGCTGGCCGAAATGCGCGAGGTCCTGAAGGATCTGCCGGGCATCGCCCGGGTCGACATCAATGTCGTCTTCGACCCGCCCTGGTCGCCCGAACGCATCTCCCCCGACGGGCGCGCCCTCCTCGAGGGCGGCGATTGACGCGGCGCCTAAAACCGTATTATGGTATCGTAATACCGTTTTAGAGGGTGCCATGGGCGGCGGCCGGGACATCACGAGGCGCATTCACGACGAGCATGTCGCGACCATCGGGTTGATCGACCGGCTGGAACGCCTGCTCGCGCGGGCCAAACCCGCGGCGCCGCCCGCGGCCGACGATCCCGAGGGCGCGCGCGTCTTCGGCGCGCTCGGCAAGGCCTTGGCCGTCGAGGTCGGGCGCCATTTCGACTTCGAGCAGAACCGGCTCTTTCCCTTGCTCGCGGGCGGCGGCGATTCCGACATCGCCATGCTGCTGACCGACGAACATGACGGCATCCGCGAGGTCGCCGGACGCTTGAGCGCGATGCTCGAGGCGGCGCGCGCCGCCGGCTTCGCCGCGCCGGCCTGGGGCGAGTTCCACCGCCTCGCTCGCGAATATGTCGAGCGCCAGATCAGCCATATCCAGAAGGAGGAGATGGCGCTTCTGCCGATGCTCGACGACGCGCTCGACGACGAGACCGACGCGCGCCTCGCCGAGATTTACGCAAAGGAGACCGCATGAGCCCCGCCGCCACGTCGGCCCGCAAGGCCGAGCCGCCCAGGACCAGCGTCCGTTCCCTCACCGCCGCCGATCTCGAGGCGGTCATCGCGCTCGATGCCGCGATCTTCCGCCGCTCGCGGCGCGGCTACATGCAAAAGCGCCTCGAAGCGGCGCTGCGCGATCCGAGCGCGCATATCCAATGCGCGGTCGATTGCGACGGCGCCTTCGCCGGCTTCATTCTCGCGCGGGTTCGCGAGGGCGAGTTCGGTCGCGAGGCACCCGCCGCGGCCTTCGAGGCGATCGGCGTCTCGCCGAGCGTCCAGCGCCGCGGTCTCGGCCACATGCTCATGAGAGGTCTCGAGGACATCGCGCGTCGGAAGGGTCTCGCCAGCATCCAGACGGACACGTCTTGGCGCACGCACGAGCTGCTCCGTTTTCTCGACGCTTGCGGCTTCCAACTGGCGTCGCGTCAGGTCTTGTCGCGCCGGAGCGACTTGCCGATCCCGCTTTCGAGCGGTGCGACGGCCGGGCCATCCGAGCCGGTCGCGGTCGAGCGTCCCGCCGAAGTCGACTACGGCCAGCCGACAGAACCGGACTACGCCCCCCTCGCCCATGATCGCGTTCCCGTGCGTTCGATCCGTCGGAGCGACCTCGACGCGGTCATCCGCATCGACCGCAAGGCCATGGGCCACGACCGGAAGGCCTATTTTCGCAAGAAATTCGACGAGGCGCTGCTCGAATCGGCGATCGCCGTCTCGTTGGTCGCCGAGCAGGACGGCACGCAGGCCGGCTTCGTCATGGCGCGCGCCGATTTCGGCGAATTCGGCCACACCGAGCCGGTCGCGGTTCTCGACACCATCGGCGTCGATCCGGATTTCGGCGGCCGCGGCGTCGGCACCGCGCTGATTTCCCAGCTCCTCGCCAACGTCTCGGGCCTGCGCATCGAGCGCGTCGAGACCGAAGTCGCGCGCGAGGAATTCGCGCTGCTGCGCTTTCTCTACCGGCTCGGCTTCGAGCCCTCCGACCGTCTCGTCTTCGCCAAGGCGATCGGCAAGTAGAGCGCGGCCGAGCGAACGCAAACGCCCGCCGCTCTTTTCGAGCGGCGGGCGTCTTCGTCGGGGTCCCGTTCAGGCGTGAAGCGATTTGTACTTCTCGAGGAGCTGTTCCTTGCTCTCGGGAAAGTCGGGATTGTCGACGATGCAGGCCGCCGGACAGACCAGCTTGCACTGCGGCTCGTCCTCGGCGCCGACGCATTCGGTGCATTTGAGCGCGTCGATCACGTAGATCGGATCGCCGCGGCTGATCGCCTCGTTCGGGCAAACCGGTTGGCAGGCGTCGCAATTGGTGCATTCGTCGGTAATCATCAGCGCCATGGCGCCACTCTCCCTTGTTCGCTCCCGTCAGGTCCTAGGCCGCCGCGCGGTCGGCCAGACGCGCGAGTTTTTCATGGCGGAAGGCGCCCCACAATGCCGCGCCGATCGCCCCGGCATAGATCGAGTCGGGGTGCCAGCGCACCTTGACCGTGAGCTTCTCCTTGGCGATCGCCTCTTCCATGGCGGCGACCAGGCCCGAATCGAGCGCGAGACCGCCGCTCATGAAGATGTCGCCTTCGATCGCCCCGACCGATTTGACCAGCTTGGCGAGGCGGTCCGCCATCGAGAGGTGAATGCCCTTGAGGATGTTGCCGGCGCCGACATTGCGCGAAACCATGTTGATCACGTCGGTCTCGGCGAGCACGGCGCAGATGCCCGAGACCTTCTCGGGATTCTCGGCGCCCTTCGAGAGCCCGCCGACTTCGTCCTGCGAGACGCCGAGATAGCGGGCGATGTTCTCGAGGAACTGGCCCGAGCCGGAAGCGCATTGGCTGGTCATCTTGTAGGACATGACCTTGCCGCGCGCGTCGACCCGAATGGCGCGGCCATGAAGCGCGCCGACGTCGAGCACGACGCGGGCTTCGGGGCAAAGCTCGACGGCGCCGCGCCCATGCGTGGTCATCGAGTAGAAGTGCCCGGTATGGAAGCTCAGGCTTTCGCCCTCGCCGGTCGTCGCGACATAGGCGACGTCGGACTTCTTGAGCTTGGCCTGATCGAGCAGGCCGTAGAAGGCCTCCTCGGCGAGCTTCAAGGGATCGCGCTGACGCAGCTTGTCCATGCGCTTGGCGAGGCACAGGGTCTTGGCGCCGTCGACCGAGTAGACGACGGCCTTGACGACCGACGTGCCGACGTCGATTCCCACGGTAACGATCATCGCTTCCTCCCTCAATTGACCGAGCGACGGGCGAAGGTCGCCCCGCCCAGCGCGCCGGTGTAGATCGAGTCCGGATCGATGTTGATCTGGACCTCGCCGTAATTTTCCTTGACCAGCTTGCGCAGTTCCTTGACCGCCGCTTCGTTCTTGGCGACGCCGCCGGTGAAGGTGAACTGATCGCGAATGCCGCCGGCGCGCGAGATGATCGACATGGCGCGAAGCATGATGGCGCGGTGCAGGCCGGCGAGAATGTCCTCGCGCCTTTCGCCGAGCGCCAGGCGATCGCGCAGCTCGGCGCCGGCGAAGACCGTGCAAGTCGAGTTGATGCGCGTCACCTTGTTCGCCTGCATGGCGAGCGGGCCGAGTTCGTGCAGGCCGAGGTTCATTTCGTCGGCGATGTAGCCGAGATAGCGCCCGCAGCCCGCCGCGCAGCGATCGTTCATCTGGAAGTTCTCGACGATGCCGCTCGGATCGACCTGGATGCCCTTGGTGTCCTGGCCGCCGATGTCGAGGACGGTGCGCGTGTCCTTGTACATCATGTGCGCGCCGAGACCGTGGCACAGGATCTCGGAACGGATGTGCTCTTTGGGGAAGGGCAAACGCACGCGGCCATAGCCGGTGCCGACGATGTAGGTCTCCTCGAGCTCGACGCCGAGCGCCCGGTCGAGCGCCGCGCGCGCGAGCTTGGCGTCGAGCGCGAAGGTCGCGTCCGCCGCCATGCGGTCGAGCCCGCGCTGGAACTTGCCGCCGATGTCCTCGGAGGGAATGCGGTTCTCGACCTCGATGATCGCCTTGTCGTAGATGTTGAGCAGCAGGTCGTATTCGAGACCCATCTCCTTGGCCGTCGCCTCGGCGATCTGGACGAAGCGCGAGCCGGCATTGTCGCGGAAGAAGTCGGATTTGCGCGCCGCGCCGCGGGCGAAGAGCTTGGGCGCCTCGTCGCGCAGCTTGGCGAAGACGGCGCGAAGCGCCTCCTTGATCGCGCCCTCGCGCCCGGCGACGCGCGGACCCTTGACGAAGGCCTCGCAGGTCTCGTGCAGGCCTTCGAGTTGGTCGAGGAACTGCTCGAGGCGGAAATTCCGCTCGAGATCGCCCATGACCTCGTCGATCCGCAATTCATTGTTGGCGCCGCCCTGGCCGCGTGCGGCGTCGGCGAGCGCCTTGCGAAAGAGCGTGAAGCGGGTGCCGATCTTGGCCTCCTGCTTGGTCACTGCCGCCGCCGTGTCGTAGTTCGAGCGCGAATTGGTGATGCCGCGACCCAGTACTTCGAAATTCTCGTCCATCAGGACGGACTTCGTGGTGGTCGAGCCGAGATCGATGCCGATGAAACAACGCATGTCGTCCTCCCTCAGGCGGCCCTGGCAGCGCCGCCGCGACGCTTCTGCTCGATCATCTGCAGATAGCTTTCCAGGCGGTTCTTGACGTTGGCCGGCGAGAAGTAGCGCGGATCGACCAAGTCGGTTTCGATGAAGGCGGCGGGCTTGCCGGTCCGCCGCTCGATCTCGCGGAGCATCAGGAGCTGGCCGGCCGAGAAGGAGTTGCAGCTCTTGATCGAGTTCACCAGGAGGCCGTCGGCCTGATACTCGTTGATGTACTTTTCCATCAGGTCGATGCGCGAGGGCAGGTTGCGGTTGGTGTAGCAACCGAGGCAATAGTCGGCGAGCGATTCGAGCGGGTTCGCC